>ULUG01045853.1_pt1 | contig 38569 bp, 24 predicted proteins | sample 1958331 | NCBI WGS metagenome assembly ULUG01 (sample SAMEA4835755, study PRJEB28245) | human gut metagenome | biome: gut microbiome; material: fecal sample | place: Denmark | collected 2008
CAAACGTTATTGAAAGGGAACACTCTAATATATAAATGGAGAGATGATGTTTAGGGAGAGATAATGACTTTAACATATTTTGACATTTTGACCGTCTATATAAGGATAAATATGGTTAGATGATTGATATATAGACAAATAGCTCCATTGGAATAGTAAGATACCCTTTGGATTAAAGATTGAACGATAGTAATTATATATAAAGGAATGATGAGCCAATTGCACTCTTTGGGTCTAAATGCGGCTTTAGATAGGTTATAGTAGTGGTATAGTGATTGTTATAAGAATTAATGAGGATTGCAGTTAGAGAATGGAGATTGATTGGAGTAATATCTATATATAAAGGAAAGTCTCAATCCATCCATACCATTGACTGTTGTCGTCATTAGTTCATATACCAATAACATTTACAATGGATTATGGCGATTAATGAGGGTTGCTGTTAGTGAATACGGATTGATTGGAGTAATATCTATATATAAAAGGAAAGTCTCAATCCATCCATACCATTGACTGTAACCATAAGCAAACCTAATATCAATCACATATCCAATAGGTTATGGTAATTTATGGAGAGTACAGTCATTGGAACCGTTTTCATTCGTTCAATTAAGAGTAAATCTAAAGGAGGGTTGGAGAGAATGGAATGGTTATTGAAATCAATCCTTAACCCTTTGGAACATCTTTCCATCCTATATAAAATCCGATGGAATACCCATCGAATTTTGAGGGCTTTTCAACGTCGATTTACACTAAACCCTAAACGCTTCAATATCAATCGCCATTCAAACCCCATTCAAAAGCCCTCAAATCTTTTTCATTTCGGCAACATTTGAAAAAATCCTCAAAATCCGTCAAAATCGCTCATATAACTATCACATAATCACTTATCTACACCTCCAAAATTGACAAACTATGTTTTTCTCATACTTTTATTTGAAAATCTGGCAGAAGTTTCCGCTCTTCTGAGGAAGAGAGTTGAACTGGGGAGTCTGCACGTCGAGCTCGCCGGCGGCGCGACCCATTCTGACGATGGGGGTACCGGCCTTCATAGCGGGTATCATCCCGTCGCCATCAAGGAGAATCGGGTTGACGGGAATAATATGGAGGGCTGTGTCGACCTTATCTACGTAGCCTACAAGGTATTCAGTCTCAGCAAGTTTCACCGAGGGGAAGAGCACGGTTTCGGAGGGAGCGAAAAGACGGGCGTCCCTGCAGGGAATGGTTATGGCGTAACCTCCGGTATATTCTATTTCGGCAACATCTTCAGCCACGGTGCTTTCGCCCGACTTTGTGTCGACGGAGTAATATTCCACTTGCATCGAGGCAGCCTTACGGGCAGCTCCCATACGCGAAATCTGGTCGATAGGAGTTGATGAGGGACGGATTTTCACAATCCGGCTGTCGATGTCGTTGCGGAGCAACCCCTTCGCATGCTCATTGGCCACGGCGGTTGTCATCGGGCCGGCTACGGGAATGAGACCGGCCATGGCGAGCGAAGCGGTCTGGAAGCCGTCGAGAGCCTCGGCGCCGAGCGACCATAGAAGCATGGCTATGAGCACGAGGATGATTTTCACGATGTTTTCGGCGCAAAAGATGCGGGTTTCGGCTACAGGTACAGCAGGAGCGCTGTTTTCAATTTTCTTCATTGTTTTTCAGAGTTTTAAGAAATGGTTTTTCAAGTGTGTGTCTTTCATAGGATTCAGATAGGATAACCGGGTCAGTCGGGCCATACGCTGCGGCGGGGATTGCTGAGCACCCTGGCAGTTTCGGGATCATCAGCCCCGGCAAGAGAAATACCGGGGTCGATACGGTTGAGTTCAAAGGTGCCGGGAGCGCAGAGCGGCCGGGCGGCTGAGGAGGAGACCTCACGGGCAAGGCGGCGGATTGCGTCGTCGGGTTCCTCGCCGCTCAGAATCGAGGCGACAAGGCGCCCGACGCGGGGATCGCTCTCTATGAGCCTGAGCAGACGTCCGGAGTCTGAGTCGGACTGCTGAGATCCGACGGCTCCAGCGCCATCTTCAGAATTCTGAGGAGCGGCTCCCTTATCCACTCGGGGAGACTCTCCGCGAAATTCTTCAGCGACGAGAGGATTTTCTTCGCCGTCAGAGCCGCCCCGGAGAGAGCTGTCAGCATCCAGTCCATCCCCCTGAGCATTTTCTGCGGAAGCGGCAACCGCCAGTTCAGCGGCCGGTGCATCTTCAGCTCCGGCAGAGGCAGCAGTAACATTTTCTTCTTCATTGTGTTTTTCCATTTTTAATATGAACTTTTAGAGATTAATAAAAGGCCGGATTCACACCGCGGTTGTGAACCACGATGCAAAGATAATACACGAAATTCCGGAGACCATTGCGATAATGTCGCTTTTTTCGAGCCGTGGGAAAAATTTTTCTGAGAAAAGAGGAAAACACAGGATAATCCGATGGGAGGCGCTCTGCAGACCCGGTCACTTTTTTCCGGCCACTTTTCAGATTTTTTGTTAAAAATATGGAATATTCGGAATATTTATCTTATATTTGGCACTAATTACTATGACAGCACGATCGCAGAACTCTCTACCGTAACGCGACCGTGTTTTTGATGTGTAGTACAGTTCTTACAGTTTTTCAGAATATAACGTAGAGAATATTTCAAAATTAACATTAATATATCTGACATTTATGAGATTTAAACTGTTTCTGCTACTTTTGCTGACGGCGGTACTGCCGTCGCTTGCCCAGAAGACGGGCGTAGCCGGTACTGTTGTCGACTCCAACACCGGAGCGCCGGTGGATGGCGCGACCGTGATGCTCAACAGCCAGTCGATCATCGTGACCACCGGCCCCGCCGGCGAGTTCAGGATCACCGACGCCAAGCCCGGCAACGATGAGATTACCGTGGCCGCCTACGGCTACAACGACCAGACCGTTCCGGTTTCGATTACGGCCGGACGGGTGTCTGACATCGGTGATGTAAAACTTCTCTCTTCGGATCTTAACAGCGTGTTCTACGAAGACCAGCAGGACATGTATTTCGACCAGAATATCCTTGAGGACGAGGAGGGCAACTCGCAGAGCATTGCAATGCTGACGGGTGCCTCGGACGACGTCTACTACAACGCCGCGAGCTACGATTTCTCGGTAATGCGCTTCCGTATGCGCGGATATAACTCCGAATATCAGCAGACTTACATAAACGGCGTCTCGTTCAACGATCTCGCCCGCGGACGCTTCAACTACTCCACCCTCGGCGGCATGAACCGCGCCTTCCGCGACAAGACCACCGCGATCGGCCTTGCATCGTCGGCATTCGGGTTCGGCGACATAGGCGGCGCCACCAACATCAACACCATGGCCTCGAACTACGCTCCCGGTTTCAACGGCTCTGTCGCATTCACCAATTCCAACTACATGCTGCGCGCCATGGCTATGTACTCGACCGGCCTGAACAAAAACGGCTGGGCCTTTACGGTCAGCGCCATCGGACGCTATGCGAAAGAGGGAGTGATCGACGGAACGTTCTACAACTCGGGAGGTCTGTTCATGAGCCTCGAAAAAGTGTTTAACGACGCTCACTCGCTCAATCTCACCCTCTGGGGCGCACCCACGCAGCGAGCCACGGCATCGCCTACATATCAGGAGGCCTACGATCTGGCCGACAACAACCTCTACAACCCCAACTGGGGCTACCAGGACGGCAAGAAGCGTGCTGCGAGAATCGTAGAGACATTCGACCCCACGGCCGTACTCAACTGGATATGGAAACCGAAAAAGGGCACCTCGCTCAACACCGGCGCCGCCATCCGCTGGGTCAACTACTCGACTTCGGCTCTGAACTGGTACAACGCCGCCGACCCGCGTCCTGACTACTACCGCTATCTGCCCTCCTACTATAAAGATGACCCCGAGGCCTACCAACTCTACACCGACCTCTGGCACACCGAATCGTTCCGCCAGATAGACTGGGAGAACCTTTACCGTACCAACGAGCTCAACAACATCTATGGCCGCGGCAACAACCCCGACAACCACAGCTCGTCGTACATTCTCGAAAACCGCCACAGCAACCAGTTCAACTTCATACTGAACTCGGTGCTCAACCACCGCCTGACCGACCATATGACCATGCAGGCCGGAGTTTCACTCAACTACACCCGCGCCCACTACTACAAGACAGTGCGCGACCTCCTCGGCGGCGAATACTGGCTCGACATCGACCAGTACTCCGAGCGCGACTTCCCCGATAACCCCGAAATGCTGCAGAACAACCTCAACGACCCCAACCGCCGCGCAGGAAAGGGCGACACGTTCGGCTACGACTACTACATCAACGCCGTGCAGGCTTCGGCATGGCTGCAGAACGTGATCAACCTCCCCAAATGGGACATCAACTACGGTCTGAAGGTTTCCTACACCCAGTTCTACCGCGACGGCAAGATGCGCAACGGCCGCGCTCCGCTCAACTCTTACGGCAAAGGTCTGACCCACCGCTTCGACAACGCCGCCATTAAAGTAGGCGCCACCTACAAGCTCGACGGCCGCAACTTCTTCATGGGCCACGCCTCGTACGAGACCCGCGCTCCACTCTTTGAATACGCCTACATCTCTCCGCGTATCAAGGACACCGCCATCGACGGTCTCGAGAACGAGCGCATCGTATCGGCCGACCTCTCCTACGTATGGAACTACCGCCGCTTCCGCGGAAGCATCACCGGCTTCTGGACCGAGATGTTCGACCAGACGGAGCGCACCTCGTTCTACGACGACCAGTACTCAACATTCATGAACTACGTTCTCAAGGGCGTACGCAAAGCCTACAAGGGCGTAGAAATCGGCATGGCCTACAAAGTGACTCCGTCGGTAACTGTAAGCGCTGCCGGAACCTTCGCCCGCTACCAGTACAAAAACCGTCCCACCGGCGTCCGTTCCTATGAGAACGGCATGATGCCCGATACCGCTCAGGTTGTATACCTGAAGAACTTCTACGTGGGCGGCACACCGCAGACCGCCGTCAACATCGGCATCGACTGGGCGGCTCCCAAATCGTGGTTCTTCAACATCAACGCCACCTGGCTCGACGACTCCTACGTGGTTCTGTCGCCTATCCGCCACGAGGCACTTCCCGATCTCTGGCAGAAGTATCCCGACAAGGCCACCCTCGAGCAGAAGATGGACGAACTCGGTCATCAGGACAAACTGAAGGACGCATTCCTGCTCAACGCCTCGATCGGCAAGGTCGTTTACATCAACCGCAAGGTCTCGATGAACTTCAACCTCAACGTCGACAATATCCTCAACAACCGCAAGGTGATGACCTACGGCTACCAGCAGGGCCGCTTCGACTACACCAACTACGACATCAACAAGTACCCCAACAAGTATTCCTACGCCCAGGGCATAAAGGTATACTTCAACGTGGGTGTGCGTTTCTAAACATTTTCCAACCTCTGACACATATATAATATATGAAACTGCATAAAATTCTGATGGCTCTGGCCGTAGCCGCCGCATCGGCAGGTTTCGTCAGCTGCGACGACGATTTCGACCGTCCGCCGGTTATCGTCCCCGAGGCCACCATCACCGCCAACACCTCGATTCTCGACCTCAAAGCCAAATACTGGCAGGACTCCTCGCAGGACTACCAGACCACCATCGGCACCACCGACGACGGCAAACACATTATAATCGGCGGCCGCGTGGTTTCGTCGGACAAGGAAGGCAACGTTTACCAGCGCATTATCCTTGAGGACGAGACTTCGGCCATAACCGTAAGAATCTACTCCACCGACCTCTACGAGAAATATCAGTACGGTCAGGAAGTGAGAATCGACGTAACCGGACTCCTCATCGGCACCTACCGCGGTCTGCAGATGATAGGCACGCTCTACAACAACAGCATCGGAGGCATGGATCTCGACGTATTTACCTCCATCGCACAGGTAAACGGTCTGCCCGACCCCGCCCTGATTCCCGAATATGTCACCACCATCCCCGACATCGTGTCGTACAAGGCCAATCAGCAGGAGATGATGACCTGGCAGACACGCCTCATCACCCTCAACGACGTTGAGTTCGTCGACGGCGGCAAAGAGATGTTCGGCACCCCCGGCGCCGCAAACTACACCACCCGCAAGCTGCGCGATTCGCAGGGCAACACGCTCGACATCTCCACCAGCAACAAGTGCAAATTCGTCAACACCGTGATGCCCACCGGCAAGGGCTCCGTACGCGCCATCCTGAGCTACTTCGGCTCGAACTGGCAGCTCGTGTTCTCCGATCCCAAAACCGACTGCACCGGCTTCGAATGGACCGACAAGCCCGTTACCCCCGACACTCCCGGCGGTGAACCCGCGGGCGAAGGCACCCTTGAAGATCCCTACAACGCAGCCAAGGCGCTGCAGCTCGCCAAAGCGCTCGACGAGAACGGAAAGATCGAGAACGTCTACGTGAAGGGCAAGGTCATAGCTGTCAATGAATTCAGCGCCCAGTACGGCAATGCAACATATACCATCGGCGACTCCGAAGGTGGCGTAACCCTCTCTATTTACCGTGGCAAGGGTCTCAACGGCGAGAAGTTCACCTCCGAAGACCAGCTCCAGGTAGGCGCAGAGGTGGTTGTGCTCGGCACTCTTGTCAACTTCAAGGGCAATACACCTCAGATGACCACCGGCAGCCAGATTGTAAGCTACAACGGTCAGGGAGGCGGTGATACTCCCGGCGGCGACGACACTCCCTCGGGCGAAGGCACTCTCGAAAGCCCCTACAACGCAGCCAAGGCTCTTGATCTCGCCAAGGCTCTCGACGAGAACGGCAAAATTGAGAACGTCTACGTCAAAGGCAAAGTTATATCCGTCCAGGAACTCAGCACCCAGTTCGGCAACGCCACCTATACCATCGGAGACTCCGAAGGCGGTGTGACCTTCTCCATCTACCGCGGCAAGGGTCTCAACGGCGAAAAGTTCACCTCTGAAGACCAGCTTCAGGTCGGCGCAGAAGTGGTTGTGCTCGGCACTCTCGTCAACTTCAAGGGCAACACACCCCAAATGACCTCCGGCAGCCAGCTCGTAAGCTACAACGGTCAGGGTGGAACTGTAACCCCCGGCGGCGGTGACACTCCCTCGGGCGAAGGTACTCTCGAAAGCCCCTACAACGCCGCCAAGGCGCTCGACCTCGCCAAAGCGCTCGACGAGAACGGCAAAATCGAAAACGTCTACGTCAAAGGTAAAGTGGCTTCCATCAAGGAGGTCAGCACCCAGTTCGGCAACGCCACCTATAACATCTGCGACACCGAAGGAGGCGAAACCTTCAGCATTTATCGGGGCTACGGACTCAACGGCGATAAATTCACAGCCGAAGACCAGCTTCAGGTTGGCGCCGAGGTGGTAGTGCTCGGAACCCTCGTCAACTTCAAGGGCAACACGCCTCAGATGACCACCGGCAGCCAGATTGTAAGCTACGAGAACAAGTAATCCAATCCAAATTTCAGAATCATGAGAAATTTCAAATCATATATCAGCCTGCTCGCAATCGGAGCCGCAGTTCTTACTGCCTGCCAGAACGATTTCGACAATATCGACGTTCCGGTTCCGGTGGCAACCATACAGGCCAACACGACCATTAACGAGGTCAAGACACGCTACTGGAACGACGCCACCAACTACATCGACACCATCCGGCTCAACGATGCCGGCGAGCACGTGGTGATTTCGGGACGTGTGATTTCGTCGGACGCCTCGGGCAACATCTACAAGAGCCTCGTAATCCAGGATGCCACAGGCGCCATGGCAATGTCGATCAACGCCAACTCCATGTATCAGAAATACCGCATGGGTCAGGAAGTGGTGGTAGACCTCACCGACATGTTCATCGGCAAGTACAACGGCCTGCAGCAACTCGGTTTCCCCGAGGAGTATCAGGACACCTATGAGGCAACATTCATGCCTTACGAATTCTTCGAGATGCACGCTCAGCTCAACGGACTTCCCGAACCGGCGAAAGTCGACACAATTCTCGTAAATTCCACCGCCGACCTCTCCACCTCGCCCGAAGGCCTCCGCAAATGGCAGAGCCAGCTCGTGCGCTTCAACAACTGCCACTTCGAGCAGGGAGGTCAGGTAGCGTTCACCGACGGCCACAAGGTAACATCGAACCGCAACCTCATCCTCTCCGACGGCAACTCGATAATTGTCCGCACCTCGGGATACTCCAACTTCTGGAGCGACATGCTCCCCGCAGGCAACGGCGACGTTGTGGGCATCCTCTCCTACTTCGGCACCTCAGGATGGCAACTTCTTCTCAACGACCGCAAGGGCTGCATGAACTTCGGCAATCCCACCATCGGCCCGGGCGCCGAGGACAATCCCTATACCGTGACCGAGGCCATCGGAATCGAGCAGGCAGGCACCTCTGCCAAAGGCTGGGTTACCGGCTACATCGTGGGAGCCGTTGCTCCCGGCGTGACAACTGTCAGCAGCAACGATGACATTGAGTTTAAAGCCGATGTCACCATGGACAATACCCTCGTAATCGCGGCCGACCCCGAATGCAAGGATTTCAGCCAGTGTCTGGTATTCGAACTTCCGCAGGATTCGAAGCTCCGCCAGTACGGCAACCTTGTCACGAACCCCTCGAACTATAAGAAGCAGATGTCGCTCATCGGCAACCTCGACAAGGTTTACGCCACCTACGGCGTGACCGGTAACAACGGCACCGCCGCCGAATTCAAGATTGAGGGCGTGGAAGTGCCCGGCGACCAGCCCGCAGAGGAAGGTAACGGAACCAAGGAGTCGCCCTACAACGTCAGTCAGGTTCTCGCGCTCGGCAACCCCGGCACATCTGCATGGATTACCGGCTACATCGTCGGGTGGGTAGAGGGTCAGGCTTTGCAGTCAGGTGCCCATTTCGACGCTAACGCAACGAGTCAGTCGAACATCCTCATCGCCGCCACACCTACGGAGACAGACGTCAACAAATGTATCCCGATTCAGCTCGCCTACGGCACCGACGCCCGCACAGCGCTCAACCTCCAGAGCAATCCCGGAAACCTCGGTAAGAAAGTATCTATCGAAGGTACTCTCGAGAAATATTTCGGAGTAGTAGGCCAGAAGGGCTCAACCGCCTATGAAATCGACGGCAATTCGGGAGGTGGCGATACCCCCGTCACCCCGCCGGCAGGCGACGGCGACGGCACCGAAGCCAAGCCTTACAGCATCGCGCAGGTGATTGCCCTCGGCAACCCCGGCACATCGGCCTGGGTAAAAGGCTACATCGTAGGATGGGTCGAAGGTCAGGTGCTCCAGTCGGGCGCCCATTTCGACGCCAACGCAACCGTGCAGACCAATCTCCTTCTCGCCGACAATAAGGGTGAGACCGACCTCAGCAAATGTATCCCCGTACAGCTCGCCTACGGCACCGAGGCCCGCACCGCCCTCAACCTGCAGGATCATCCCGGCAACTTCGGCAAGGAACTCACCATTCAGGGCGACCTCGTGAAGTATTTCGGTGTGGCAGGTCAGAAAGGCTCCACAGCCTATAAAATCGACGGCACAGGCGGAGGCGACACCCCCGTCACCCCGCCCGACACCCCCGACACCCCCGGCACCGGAACAGAATTCACCTTCACCTCCGCCCAGTTCTCGTCGTTCACCCTCCCCGGCAGCAGCACGGCCGACGGATTCACGTTTGACATTGAAAAGGCCAACGGCTCGACCGCTCCGGCATATCACGCCAATACGACAGCTATCCGCCTCTACGCCGACAACACGATGGCAATCTCCGGCAAGAAGATGAACAAGATTGTGTTCACCCTCGCCTCCGACGCCAAGTTCCGCTACACCACCCTCACTCCGAGCACCGGCAAGATCAATCCGGCACAGACAGCCGACGACACCGAGATTACCTGGGAAGGCAGCGCCTCCGAAGTAACCTTCACCGTAGGCCACGACGCCACCCTCGGTTCCGACGGACCGGAGAAACGCGGTCAGGTACGCTTCACCGCCATTAAAATCTGGGCTGAATAATCCGCCGCCCCATCCCATTAAGATTCTAACCGAGCCCGGCTTCACACCACGAAGCCGGGCTTGATTTTTAGGAGTCAACCTAATGATAATGAGCGAATTATTGTACGGACGTGATTCTTCACGTCCGCCGCGAATGAGCATTTTTCATGAAGAGCCGAGCCGCGGCGCCGCGGAACCGGCGTTAGCCAAAGCAAGTATGGCTGTCCCTCCGTCATTTATTGCGTCAAAAAAAGCTGCATCTCCCGGGACGGGTGACGCAGCCTTTCGGTCTTTCGGCAATTAGGTATGTTAGGTAAAAAAGATTGATCAGGCGGCGTAGGTCGGTTTCACGCTATGCTCGAAATTTAGGGTTGTATAGTTGTTGTATGCTGTCCGTAGAACCGGTAGCCTACCGGCAATGCGGAGAGAGACAGGCGGAAACCAACCTATTTTTGCCGCGAATCGCCCGGTCGCTACCGGGCGGAGAGAGAGGAGAAAATTCGTTTCCCGTTCGGAAAAAGTCAGCAGGAGAGCCGGGTGACGTACGGTTCGAAGAAATTCCTGTCGAGCGCAACGCTTATTCTCAGGAGGAGCTCAGCGTCGATGCTCTGCCGGTTGAAGATCTTATACACGTTAGTGCGGTTGCAACCGAGTTCGTTTGAAAGCCACACCACTGATTTCTGCTGAGCCTTCAGCTCTTCTTTAATAACTTTTCCGATAAAAATAGTTGCCATAGAAAATTCGGTATATGCTTTGTTGTTCTGTTAATTACACGAATAGGGCTGAACTCTTTCAACCCGATCCCAGTCTGAGGTACCGCCAAGCACCCAATCCACGAAACAAGTATAAAAACAGTCCAGCCCGTATTTCGAGCATACAACTAATTCTTTCTAACTTTGTCCCCCATGGACTTAGGAAGTTTGGCGGTTTCCAGACAGAGGGAACATCTGCGCTGTCACTCAAATGTTTTTTTGCACACATAGATAATTGTGTACAGAAGTTACCGCTTCGACAGCAAAGCGGACAGGTGATGCAAAATTAATCACTTTTTAATCTGTCAGCAATTAATTTTGTAATTTTTTGGGCAATTTCGCCGTTAAATAATCTTAAACAGCCTTTTCTGCCAAAAGATTGCGAAATTCAGGCGAACTTACCGCCGACAGGCTTGTTTTATGTTTGGTATTTCTGCGCGAAGTATTGACTCTTTGGATTTTAACCTATAACGCTTAAAAATAATTAATACGGAAATTTTTCCATAATTTTATCGCGTTTAACCCAAATTTTCATTAACTTTGCAACGGATTTAAGGTTCCCCACGCACAATAGCGTTCAAAGTAGAAATAGAATAATCTAACAACTTTTATATCAAACTCTTAGATTACAATGAGTACAATTGATCTTTCCCAGTATGGTATCGCCAACGCTAAGGTGATCCACAATCCCAGCTACGACCAGCTCTTCACCGACGAACTGGAACCCGGACTGGAAGGTTATGAAAAAGGCCAGCTCACCGAACTCGGTGCTGTCAACGTTATGACCGGCATCTACACCGGCCGTTCCCCCAAAGACAAATTCTTCGTTATGGACGACACCAGCCGCGACTCGATCTGGTGGACTTCCGACGACTACAAAAACGATAATAAGCCCATCACTCCCCAGACCTGGGATGCCCTCAAGGAAATAGCCGACACTGAGCTCTCCAACAAGACTCTTTACGTGGTCGACGCTTTCTGCGGCACCAACCCCGACACCCGTCTGGCTGTACGCTTCGTCATGGAAGTGGCTTGGCAGGCTCATTTCGTTACCAACATGTTCATTCGCCCCACCGAGGACGAACTCGCCAACTTCAAGCCCGACTTCGTGGTGCTCAACGCTTCGAAGGCTAAAGTTGTCAACTGGAAGGAACTCGGCATCAACTCCGAGACCTGCGTTGCCTTCAACCTTACCCAGCGTATGCAGCTCATCATCAACACCTGGTACGGCGGCGAGATGAAGAAAGGCATGTTCTCCATCATGAACTACTACAACCCCCTCCGCGGCATCGCTTCAATGCACTGCTCGGCCAATACCGACAAGGAAGGCGAGAACACCGCTATCTTCTTCGGCCTCTCCGGAACAGGCAAGACCACCCTTTCAACCGACCCCAAGCGTCTGCTTATCGGCGATGACGAACACGGATGGGACGACAACGGCGTGTTCAACTACGAAGGCGGCTGCTACGCAAAGGTTATCAACCTCGACAAGGAAAGCGAGCCTGATATCTACAACGCAATCACCCGCGACGCCCTCCTCGAGAACGTTACTGTCGACGCTAACGGCAAAATCGACTTCACCGACAAGAGCGTGACCGAGAACACCCGCGTTTCTTATCCTATCGACCACATCAAGAGCATCGTTGTTCCCAGCCGCGGTCCCGCCGCAAAGAACGTGATCTTCCTTTCTGCCGACGCTTTCGGCGTTCTGCCCCCCGTATCTATCCTTACACCGGAGCAGACCAAATATTACTTCCTCTCCGGCTTCACCAGCAAGCTCGCAGGTACCGAACGCGGCATCACCGAACCCACCCCGACATTCTCGGCTTGCTTCGGCGCAGCATTCCTTTCGCTCCACCCCACCAAATACGCTGAAGAACTCGTTAAGCGCATGGAGAAGAGCGGTGCCAAGGCTTATCTCGTGAACACCGGCTGGAACGGTACCGGCAAGCGTATCTCCATCCGCGACACCCGTGGCATCATCGACGCCATCCTCGACGGCTCGATCCTGACTGCCCCCACCAAGCAGCTCCCCATCTTCGACTTCACAATCCCCACCGAACTCCCCGGCGTCGATCCCAAGATCCTCGACCCCCGCGATACCTACGCTGATCCCGCACAGTGGACCGCCAAGGCCGACAAACTCGCCGAGATGTTCATCAACAACTTCAAGAAGTTCGAGAGCAACGCTGCCGGCCGCGAACTCGTAGCCGCAGGTCCCCACATCGAGAAATAAAAACGACTCCCCCTGACAGTTCAGCTGTCTTTCAATAAAAAAACGCCGGCAACCCCGGCGTTTTTTTATTGCCTCCAATTTCGGCTACGTATGAAAAAAGTCGTATATTTGTGGGTTAAAAATGAAATATTTGACTTTATGAAACATATACTTCTCGTCTGCGCTTCGGTTCTGATGATTTCCCTCGCGGCCTGCGGCGGAAAAACCGAAACGGAAAAACCGGCCGAAGTCGCGGAGCAGAACACTCAGCTCGAAGAAGCGCTTTTATCCCACAACCTCAGCTCCGCTTCGGCGCTTGCCGACAGTATGTCGCTCTACGTCGACGATCTTACCCCTGAAGAGACAGTCTCGGTGCTCATGGCATTCCTCGAAATCCATAACCAGGCTGTAAAAGACAAGGAGCGCAAGCGCGATCTGGAGACTATACGCAAATTCGTCGACGTCTACGACATCGCCCTCGGCATCAATCCTAACGACATGCGCGCAGCTATCGACAAAGCCAACAGAATAAACTCTACTGTCAACCTCGACTCTCTCGCGGCCGATTTCCGTGCCCGGCTCACTGAATACGACGCCGTAAGAGGGGGTAATCTCGATGCCCCCGCACCCGCCGACACCACTTCGGCGCAGACCGACTCCGTAGCTCCTGTAGCCGAAGGAGAAACAAAAGATATTCCTCTGGAACTAAGACCTGCTGAATGATGAACCGACTCCTGAACTTCATAAAAAGCGCCCGGCTCTGGCAATTTTTTGGCGGAATTGTGATAATCGCAGCCGTAGCGGCTCTCTTTTTCTACCCCGACGCCATGGAAGGCAACCAGCTCCGCCAGCACGACACCCTGCAGGGTATCGCTATCGGCCAGGAAGCTAAAGCCTACGCCGAGGCCACGGGCGAAGCCACGCGCTGGACAAACTCCCTGTTCTCCGGCATGCCCACTTTTCAGATTTCGCCCTCCTATCCGTCCAGTTCTCTTTATTCATGGATAAATACGGTGATGGGGCTGGGATTACCATCCCCGGCATCGCTCATCGCCATGATGATGGTAGGATTCTTCATTCTGCTCATCACCATGCGCATGCGCTGGTGGCTGGCGCTCATCGGCGCCGTAGCCTACGGGTTCTCCTCATATTTCGTTATAATCATCGGCGCGGGTCACATCTGGAAATTCATTACCCTCGCCTACGTGCCGCCCACCATTGCAGGCATTATTCTCTGCTACCGCGGGCGTTACCTTGCCGGCGGAGCAATGGCAGCCCTGTTTGCCATGATGCAGATAGCGTCGAACCACATCCAGATGACCTACTACTTCCTCTTCGTAATCGCAGGCATCATCATAGCGTGCCTCGTGCAGGCCGTAAGGCAGCACACCATGAAGCAGTGGGGAATCGCCACTGGAGTGCTCGCAATCGCGGCTGTACTCGCCGTGACGGCCAACAGCCCGAGCCTGTACAACACGTACGAGTACTCCAAAGAGACCATGCGCGGTCGCCATAGCGAGCTCTCGCAGCCAGCAGCCGCCGGCCAGAACTCTTCGGGACTCGACAAGGACTACATAACCCAATACAGCTATCAGCCTTCCGAAACCTTCTCCCTCCTCATCCCCAACATCAAGGGCGGCGCCTCGGCGCGTCCCGAAGCCGGACGCATGACAGCCATGAGCCTCTCTGACCTCGACAAGGCGCAGGAAATGACCGATAAAGGGGAAATCCGCCCCGACGAGTCGCAGTATCTCTCCTATATGAGCCAGTATTTCGGCGACCCTGAAGGCACAAACGGTCCTGTCTACGTCGGCGCTCTGATTTTCGCCCTCTTCCTGCTGGGCTGTGTCATCGTGAAAGGGCCTATGAAATGGGCGCTCCTCATTCTCACGGTGTTGTCGATTATCCTTGCATGGGGGCGCCACGCAATGGTTTTCACCGACATCATGCTCGCCGCCGTGCCCATGTACGCCAAGTTCCGCACCGTGGAGAGCATACTCGTGATTGCCGAGTTCACAATGCCGCTGCTCGCCGTAATGGCCCTGCAACACCTGCTTACAGATCCTGAGCCGCGCCGCTATCTGAAACCCCTCGTCTGGTGTTTCGGCATCTCGCTGGCCATATGCCTCGTCGGGATGGTGGCACCCGGATTCTTCGGCTCCGTCATCACCGACAACGACCGCCAGATCGACGCCTACATAACCCAGGCGCTCTCCCAGCAGGGCTACGAGGCCTCGCAGGTGGCTCAGTTCAGCCTCCAGAGCCCCACTATCTACTCGCTCGTCGAGTCGCTCCGCCAGGGCATGATCAGCGCCGACTCCCTCCGCTCCTTCATCATTGTGGGCATCGGGTTCATCATCCTCGACCTCTGGATACGCCACAGGCTCAACACCGCCGTCGTGGCGACTGTGACAGGCGTCCTCATCCTCGGCGACCTCTTCATGGTCAACAAGCGCTATCTCAACCACGACAGCTTCGTGCCGCGTCAGCTAACGGTAGGTGCCCCCATAGCCATGACCGAGGCCGACAAACTCATCCTCGCCGATACCTCTATGAACTACCGCGTGATGGACATCCCCCGCTTCTACAGCTCGGATCCCTCATATTATCATAAGACAATCGGAGGCTACCACGCAGCCAAACTCACCCGCTATCAGGATCTCATCGACCGCCATCTCGCCCACTTCACTCAGGGAACAGAGACCGACGCCGACTGGAACGTGCTCAACATGCTCAACGCCCGCTATATCGTCGACCTTCAGGGTCAGCCCCTGCGCAACCCCGAAGCCCTCGGCAATGCCTGGTGGGTCAGCAAAATCGAATATGTAGATTCTCCCGATGCCGAAATGAACCTCCTCGGCACCGTCAATACCGCTACTACCGCCGTAGCCGACAAGAAATTCAAGTCAGTGCTCGGCGAAGCCGCACCGGTCGATTCCACCGATGTCATAACCGAGACATCCTACGCTCCAAACCGCCTCACCTACCGCACCCGCAGCACCCGGGGCGGCGTGGCTGTCTTCTCCGAGGTATTCTTCCCATGGGGCTGGCACGCCACAATCGACGGCAAACCGGCTGAGATAGGAAGAGTCAACTACGTGCTCCGCGCAATGCGCATTCCTGCCGGAGACCACACCGTGGAGATGCGTTTCGACCCTGAATCGATCCGCGTTACCGACACTCTTGCATCTGTCTCCGTAATACTGATATACATTGCCGCGGTTGCGGCCGCCGTTTTCGGCATATTCGGCACACGGCGCGAAAAAGACACCCCGGCCGATGTTGCTTGACCGACTGCTCCACTGGCGCAGCAATCACGGTTACGGCGTCCACTCCCCTTTCGCGTTCAGCTTCATCACCACAGTGCTTCGCGATCCGGGCTGCGCATTCTATGCCTACGGCAGGCTCGGCAAACTGAAGTTTGAAAGCCGGACTATAGCGAGGCTTCTTCTGCGCACAGCCGCAGCTTTCAATCCCCGCGAAGCCCTCATTATCGGTGAAGCCACCGACAGTGCCGACGCCCCGCTGCTGCTCCACGACAGCCGCACGCGCCTCGTAGTATCCGAAACTGTTGCTACCTCCGGAATCGCGCCTGATAAAGTAACCCGGGCTGCAACCTTCGCCCGCGCCCTCGCACTCTACGGCGAGAGGCTCGACGCTCCAGGCGCATTTCCATTCATCGTAGCCGGCGGACTCACTGCCGGCGAATCATCAATGCTCGCCGGCTTCATACGCTCGCGCAGGTTCAGGCAGGCGGTAGTTATATTCAGGCAGCCCCGTCTTACCCCCGGCCGCACTGAAATAATTGCAGCCATGCATCCCCACGTCATGACGTTTTCCGACCGGCGACTGACTGTCGCAGTAAGCCGCCCGGATCTCCCGAGCCAGAATTTCAGAATCGGACTATGAGAACTATTCCCGACCGCAAGCGCCTGCTCGACCTTTTCGAAAGCTACCTCATGGTCGAACGAGGTATGGCCTCCAACACCCTTGCAGGCTACTCGATGGATGCCACAAAGCTCCTCGACTACCTCGACGGTGCAGGAAAATCAGTGGCCGACACCACTCTCGACGACCTGCGGCAGTTCGTGGGCGACCTCATGGATCTCGGAATCGCCGAGCGTTCGCGTGCGCGCATAGTCTCGGGTATCCGCACCTTCTTCCGGTTTCTGCGCATGGAGTCGTATATGGATACCGACCCCTCCGCACTGCTCGAAAGTCCTCAGACCGGCATCTATCTCCCTACTGTGCTCGACGTAAGCGAAATCGACGCCATGATAGCCGCCATACCCGCCGGCAAAGCCGAAAGCCAGCGCAACCGGGCCATCATGGAGACCCTCTACGGCTGCGGGCTGCGCGTCAGCGAACTCGTGAATCTCGAAATATCAGGCATTTTCCCCGACGAAGGTTACCTCATTGTCCGCGGCAAAGGCAACAAAGAGCGTCTTGTGCCAATGTCGGAAAGTTCTCTCCATGAGATAAAAGCCTATCTCCCCGAGCGCGACGAACTCCCCATAAAGCCCGGCGAGGAAAACATACTTTTCCTCAACCGGCGCGGCCATCGTCTCACACGCCAGATGATCTTCACGCTCGTAAGGCAGCTCGCAGAAGCCGCCGGCATACAGCGTGTAATCTCCCCTCATACCCTCCGCCACTCGTTTGCCACCCACCTGCTCGAGGGAGGAGCCAACCTGCGCGCCATCCAGATGATGCTCGGCCACGAAAATCTTTCGACCACACAGCTCTATCTCCATATCGACCGCACCCGTCTGCGCGACGACATTCTCCGCTTCCATCCCCGCAACCGCCCGCGGCAGGAATAAAGACACCCTGATTTATCTGAACAAACCCGTTTCTTTTAACCTGATATATTTAATGACCATGAGCTTCTGGAACTTAATCAGTGAATTTTTAATGTTTCGATGGCTGTTCGGTAAACCCGGCAGAACCGCACATCGGGGAGACATCTCCGACCATCCCGACCGGTATCACCGCGACTTCGACTACGGCGACAGCGACTACTCCGGCGATGATTTAGACCACTACCAGTCGATGGCCTCATACGACGATTTCATCGACGACCAGGATGACTTCGACTCACCGGACACATTCGACACATACGACACATACAATACATACGACACATACGACACATACGACCCAACTGACAACGATTTCTAAATCAGAAAATAAAATGAACGCAATCAATATCATCTTATCCGCCGCATTCTTCGCCTCAACGGCGACGCTTGCTGCATGCAGTGACTCCGACAAAACTCCCGAATATAAAGAAGGCCAGTGGAGCGCCACACTTTCGGGCGCCGACGAGGAAATCGGCGCATACCCCGACCTCTACAGCAACTATTGGGAGTATACCTGGAGCGTGGAAAAGAACCCCGACAAAATCATACGTCTGAAAGGAACGTATCCCCATTGCCGTTATTTCAGCTTCTCGCTCTACAACGACGAAACCGGTGATGCCGTAGGCGGCATCGACGACGTAAACATCTCACCGGACGCCGGAGGCATCAACCCCTTCCTGCATACCACGGCGGAAGCCTCGTCGTTTACAGTCTACATCGTACCGGCTGGAGTGAGCGACGCCGTCATCGCCCGGCTCGACAGCAAAAATGTATGCCGCATAAATCAGGGTGTGCGCATAGCGTCGCTGATGATGCGCCACTATCTCGGCACCGACGCCTCAGGCAATCCCCATGAGTTCGGCGGCGTGCCAATGCCGGAAATCACGGCTCTCAGTGCCGCTGACCTGCAGGGCGCCGATGCCCCGGAGCACCTGCGTTCAAACGTTTACGACGCCACGTCGCAGGCCTACGTGCAAAAATCCGACGAATTCCCCGAGATGCCTTTCTTCCTGGCACCGGTGAGCAAATATTACCCTAACAATTCTACCGCCTACCTCTACGCGCGCACTCATATCCACACCGGCGAGGTGCTCACGTTCAGCTTCATTCCCGCGCCCGTGCCGACGGTAGCTGAGGACAATCCCACCTCACCCGCACGCTATTGGTCAATATGCCTCGGCAGCGCGGCCGACACCCGCTCCTACGTCTCGACCTGCGACCGCGACGCTCTATGGAGCCGGGGCGAAAAGTCTGAATTCATCGTTGTACTGGCAGAAAATCCGGATATTGAACAAATCCGTGAAAAAGTAGCCGGGGAGGTTCGCGCCGGAAAGCGCGTGAACCTCCTCGTATGGCCGAGCACGAAGCTCAACGTCGACGGCAAGCCCATAGGTGAAACCATCGCATTTATGTACCGCAACATCCTGCCCGACAAATCTTGGCAATATTCGATAGCCAACATGTTGCCAACAGACTACATGGACGCCACAGGCGAACCCATCGACCACGTCACTGATCCGTCGCGCCAGATTGCCGACGTTGCCCTTGGCGACTACGGCCCGCGCGGAATCAAAATCAGCGCTGCCGAATTCCTCGCCCGCTGAACGCGGCAACTTTCCGCCGTCACCTCAGACTGAACGCCTGCCGTCTTCCTTTTTACTCCGTCAGTTCGGGGGGAAGGAGAGGCATGGCGCCCTTTTGGGTGCAGACGTAGGCCGAAGTGCGCACCGCGCAACTATGGGCCTCGCTTACCGGCTTTCCTTTGAGTATCCCGGCTATGAAAGCGGCAGTGAAAGAGTCGCCCGCGCCCACCGTATCGGCCACCTCCACTTTCGGAGTAGGCTGGAACGACACGCATCCGGGTGTAAATACATAACTGCCGTTGATGCCGCACGTCAGGATAAGCATCTTAAGATTATATTTGCCGAGAAGTATCCAGCATTTGTCCTGCAGATCGATGCCCGGATAACCGAACATGCGGCTTACCGTGACGAGCTCCTCATCGTTTATTTTCAGGATATTGCAGCGCTTCATCGAGTTGCAGAGTATTTCCTTGTTGTAGAAGCCCTGACGCAGATTCACGTCGAACACTACGAGCCTGTCATCACCCTGCGGCATGGCATCGAGAAAACGGTTGATGGTGTTGCGCGATACAACATTTCGCTGGGCGAGCGACCCGAAGCACACCGCTCTGGTACGCTGGGCGAGCTGTTCGAGCCGTGCGGTGTAGGGAATATTGTCCCAGGCCACATTTTCCTTTATCTCATACTGCGGAATTCCCGCCTGGTCGATCTCAACCTGAACCGTTCCGGTAGGATAAGGCACCTCTTCGATGAGATAATTAAGATTTTTCGATTTGAAATTGTCGAGTATTTCAGTGCCGAGCGCATCCTTGCCTATGGCGCTCACCACGCAACTCGGCATGCCGAACTGCGATACATGGTAAGCGAAGTTTGCGGGCGCACCGCCTATTTTCTTGCCTTCCGGAAGGACATCCCAAAGGGCTTCGCCCATTCCTACTACTACGTCTTTCATGATGCTGATTATTTTATAGTTTTTATTTTTAATGTATAGAAGAGAAGATAGGCCACTCCGGCGATCATCACCGCCACGGCGCCGTTCTGACCCGCCGCATCGGCAGCGTAGCCCATGGCGAGCGGAAACACAGTGCCTCCGAAAAGGCCCATGATCATAAGTCCCGACACCTCGTTTTTCTCGTCGGGCGACGACAGCAGAGCCTGCGAAAACACTATTGAGAAGATATTGGAGTTGCCGAACCCTATGAGTCCGAGGCCAGCATAGATCGCGGAGAGCGAGTCGCACGCCAGGAGCATACCCATCGCCACAAGCATCATCGCCACGCTGGTGGCGAAAAATAACTTAGGCGACACAGCCCGCAGAATGAATGCCCCGAGGAAGCATCCGGCAGTTCGGAAGATGAAGTATACGCTGGTGGCGAATCCGGCCTCCTCGAGAGGCAGCCCGAGGCGCTCCATTATGATTTTGGGCGCAGTGGTATTCGTGCCTACATCAATACCTACATGACACATTATTCCGATAAAACAAAGAAGAATAAACGGGCGCCCGAGCAGCTTCAGGCACTCTCCCACTCCCGAAGCCTTGTCGGGGCGCTCCTCCTCGATAGGAGTGGCGGCGAGCGCGGCCACGGAAAGCAGGCTGACTATGGCGTAGATAACGAACAGCGCACGCCATCCCAGACCGAATGTAGGCAGATAGGTCGTGGCGCCCCAGGCGGCGAGTATAGGCGCGAGAAACGACGCGATAGCTTTAACGAACTGTCCGAACGTAAGGGTCGACGCCAGTTTGTCGCCGCTTATGAGATTGGTAACGAGCGGATTGAGCGACGTCTGCATCACGGCATTGCCTATTCCTAAAAGCGAAAAAGAAATAAGCATGGTGATATAGCTGTCGCCCGCAACGGGTATTATCAGCGACACCGCGGTGATGGCGAGACTTATAAGCACCGTTTTCTTTCGGCCGATTTTATTCATGAGCATCCCCGTGGGCACGGAGAATATCAGAAACCAGAAGAAAACGAGAGAAGGGAAAAGATTTGCCTGCGAGTCGGTAAGGTTAAGATCTTTCTGCACATAGTTCGATGCCGTTCCCACAAGATCCACGAAGCCCATTGCGAAGAAGCAGAGCATCACCGGGACTATCTGAAGCAGAAATGATTTGCGGTCTATTGTCAATGCCTGTGCCATATCGGTTGTCATTTAGATGTTAATGAATATATTTTAAGATTTTTCAGTTTCGCTCTGCCGCCTGCGGCTGTAAACGAAAGCGTGGTATAGGGTTCCGTCGGGAAAACTATGTTGGTCATCACGCTGCGGCCTTCGTTGCCGAAATACTCGATGCTCGAGCGGTCGATGAAAATGCGGAGCGACAGCTTGCCGTCAGTCTCGAACGTAGGCGCCGCGGTCACCGCCGGGAAGCTCTCGCTGAAATCCGTAACGCCGCTGCGACGGCGGTCGAATTTCATGGTGTGGGCTACGGGATCGTAGACCATCTCCACCTTCTCGCCGGCCTTGTTGGAGAGAGTGAGCGTCACCGAGTCGGCCGACTGGGTTGCGATTTCGGCAAGAATCTCGCAGACACCGCTGTTGCTTTCTGGCAGCCTGAAACTTTTGGCCGATCCGCCGAGAGTTGTGCCGGATTTGCTGGTCACAAGCCGGTCCCGCAGAGCGAGAAGCTCCGGCGAGGGTGTGCTCGACGCATATATCTGGCCGTCGGGGCCGCGAAAGAGTCCGATTTCTCTCGGCAGCGTATTGGCGCTCCGGTACTGCATGGTGGGAACCTCGGCGGCATACTGCCAGTTGCTCATCCATCCGATCGCCGTACGACGGCCGTCGGGTGCGCCGCTCCAGCTTACAAGGGCATAGTTGTCTTTACCGTAGTCGAGCCATTTGGTCGGAATTCGGCCTTCGGAGTCAGTATCGGCATTAAATATCTTCCCGTCCCAGTCGCCGGTAAAATACTGTATGGCCGAACCGCCGAAAGGGCCGCCGGGGTTGATATTGCAGATCAGCACCCATTTCTTTTCGCCGGTGCCGTCAACCGCAACGGGGAATAGGTCGGGACACTCCCATACGCCTCCCTGCTCCCCCTCGCCTTTGCCGAATGCGCTCTGCATTGTCCACGTTTTCAGGTCGGGCGACGTGAAGAACAGCATCTCGTGGTCGAGCGGATGCGCCAGCACGAGATTCCATTCGCCGGATTCCGTGTTCCAGAACATGTTGGGGTCGCGGGCCTCGCTTTCGAGCGTCAGCACCGGATTTCCGGGAAATTTCGTGAAAGTTGCGCCATTGTCGCGGCTGTAGGCGAGGCTCTGCACCTGACTCGTGCCGGCCGAAGTGTAGAGCGCCACTACGGCCTCTTTTCCGAAACCTGCCGTATTGGCGGTGTCGGCCACGGCGCTCCCGCTGAATATCGACCCGAGTCCGTCGGGGCGGATTGCTTCAGGCTCCTGACGCCAGTTTATGAGGTCTGTCGAAGTCGAATGGCCCCACGTCATGTTCTGCCATTTCGAGCCGTAGGGATTGTGCTGGAAATAGAGGTGCCACACACCGTCCTTGTAAAACATACCGTTCGGATCGTTCATCCAGCCGTAGACGGGAGTATGGTGATAAATCGGACGATATTTTTCCTCACGGTCTGCGAGATCCGGATTGTCGGCCAAATGAATGCCTTTCCAGCATGCATCCTCCTTAGCTTCTCGCACCGAACTGCGGCCCTGCGGAGTCACAACGTCGAAAATCACCTCATGCCCCTCGTAGGGCGAAAGATCGAACGGAACCGTATAATCCGTTTTCGTGCGGGCAAGCCTCACGTAGATGGTCTCGGCCACATTGCCGTCCACAAGAACATTGATTCTGGCATCGTCGGTCGACTCCTGCACGGGAAATATCATATACTTTTTCGCGCCGTCTGTCCGCACGAGCGTGTTGCTGACCCCGAGATGCTCTATGCGCATCCCATCGGCGGCGCCGGCGGGAGCCGGAACTGTGATGGCCCCGAGAACCGCCGTTGCGGCGATATAGCTCTTTATTCTTTTCATCCTTTTTGCGTTTGTGTTTTACGGTTAACTGAACCCGGTCAATCTTTTTTACCTCGGAAATTGTACTCGCTGTTCGCTTTTGCAAAGCTACTATATTATTTGCCCGGACGGTATCAATAATCGTGCATAACGTATCAATTTTGTTGTATTCCTCAAAAAATCATAGCTTATGCACTGTTTTTCATATCTTTATGATTATCTTTGCATCATAACCGGCCACTCTCCCGCACAAGTACCTTAATTACAATGAAAACTCTTTGCCGACTTACCTTATTAATAATACTGCTGTTCCTTGCGGCATCCTTATGCGGCTGCAACGATAAAAAATCCTACAGGATCGGAGTATCACAGTGCAGCCAGGACGACTGGCGCATGAAGATGAACGACGAAATCGAGCGCGAGATAATGTTTAACGAAGACGCCACCGTTGAAATCCGGTCCGCCGACGACAGCAACGAAAAGCAGATAGCCGACATCCGCTATTTCGCCGACAACGGCTTCGACATTATTATTGTTTCGCCAAACGAAGCCGCCGCACTCACCCCGGTGATTGAAGAAATCTACAGTCGTGGAATTCCCGTGGTGATTTTCGACCGCGACATCATCGGCGACTCCTACACCGCCAGGATAGGAGTCGACAACGAAGAGATTGGCAAATCCGCCGCACACTATGCCATCCACCTCCTCGGACGCGGCGCAAACGCCGTGGAAATCTACGGTCTGCCCGGCTCGTCACCCGCCGAAGCGCGCCACACCGGCTTCGCAAAGGAGTTCACAGCCGCAGGCGGCAACCTCGTAAGCTCCATCGTAGGCAACTGGAACAAGGACGACGCAACCGGAGCACTCGATTCCTTGCTCCGCGCCCGTTCCGACATAGACCTCATCTATGCCCACAACGACCGCATGGCCATAGGCGCCTCCGAGGTCGCACGCCGCCTCGGCCGCGACGACATAAAGATAATAGGTATCGACGCAGCCCCCGACATAGGCATCCGTGCCGTCGCCGACAGCGTAATCGACGCCACCTTCCTCTATCCTACCGAAGGATACCGCCTCATACGCACCGCACTCTCTATTCTCAAAGGCGAGCCTTTTTCGCGCGAGAGCATACTCCCCGCCTCGTCGGCCGTCGACTCTTCCAACGCCGACATCCTACTTTTCCAGAACGAGACCATAAAGGAAGAAACCGGCAAGATGAAAATACTCAAAGCCCGCATAGACGACTACTGGGCGCAGCACTCGGCTCAGACAACCCTCTTCTACGCCAGCATTGCAATTATAATCCTTATGGTCGGAATAGTATTTCTGATACTCCGCGCCTACTGGCAGCACAAGCGCCACCGTACAGCCCTGCTTGAGCAGAACGAAATTCTCGAACAGCAGCGCAACGCCCAGCAGAACCTCAACGCCCAGCTTCAGGAAGCCATCCAGTCTAAACTCGTGTTCTTCACCAACGTGTCGCACGACCTCCGCACACCGCTCACACTCATCGCCGAACCGGTTGCGCAGCTTGCCTCCGCCCCCAACCTCACCCCGCAGCAGCAGACCCTCGTGAAGATCGCCGACAAAAACGTAAGAATACTTCACCGGCTCATAAACCAGATTCTCGACTTCAGAAAATACGAAAACAACAAACTCGAACTCCGTCTAACCGAGTTCGACCCCGGAAAAGCCATCGACGACTGGAGCGCATCCTTCCGCGAACTGGCGCGCCGCCGCTCAATGAAACTCGAGGTCAGGCCGTTGGCATCATACAAACCGTTTACACTCGCCGCCGATGCCGAAAAGCTCGAAAGAGTATTTTTCAACCTCCTATCCAACGCCTTCAAATATACCCCCGACGGCGGCTCGATTACCGTGACCTACGGTTTAACCGACCGCGCAATGTTCGAAATGTCGGTGGCCGACACCGGCGAGGGTATAAGTCAGCGCGACCTCGGCAACATTTTCGACCGCTTCTACCAGGTCGACCGCGTCCACCCCAACGGCTCCGGCATAGGTCTGTCGCTCTGCAAAGCCTTTGTAGAAATGCACGGCGGCACAATCACGGTGGAAAGCACCCTGAAAAAAGGATCCGTATTCACCGTCACCCTCCCCGTGACCCACGTAAGCGACATCCTCGAAACACCTCCCGCAACCATAACCGCCAGCGATGTGGAAGCCGAACTCGCCGTAATCGACCCGGACATCACTCCCGATGAAAACAAACCGGTGGTACTCGTGATCGACGACAACGCCGACATCCGCAAACTCATTGCTGAACTCATGAAAGACTCTTTCAGCGTAATCTCAGCCTCAAACGGCAGCGAAGGTCTCCGCAAAGCCGTGCGCCACGTCCCCGACCTTATTATCTGCGACGTTATGATGCCCGTAATGGACGGACTGGAATGCTGCCGGCGCCTCAAATCGGAAGTCACCACCTCCCATATCCCCGTGCTGATGCTAACCGCCTGCTCCATGGACGAACAGCGTGTGCAGGGCTACGACAGCGGTGCCGACGGATATCTGTCGAAACCGTTCAGTTCCGAAGTGCTTATGGCTCGGTGCCGCTCCCTCATCGAAAACCGGAAACGCATAAAAGAACTCTGGCAGAAAGAAACCCTCTCCGGCTCCGACACTCCGGCACCCTCTGCCCGGATTGAGAAAAACGCCGACATCGACAACGATTTCTACCGCCGCTTCCTCGCCATTTTCCGCAAAGAGATGGGCAATGCCGAACTGAGCGTCGACCGCCTCGCTTCCGAAATGGGCCTTGAACGCACCCAGTTTTACAGAAAAATCAAATCGCTCACTAACTTTGCCCCCGTTGAACTCATGCGCAGCCTGCGTCTGAAACAGGCACAGCTCCTCGTAAAGACCACCGACAAAAATATGAGCGAGATTGCCTACGAAACCGGCTTCTCATCTCCCGCATACTTCACCCGCTGCTACCGCGAAACCTTCGGCGAAACCCCCACCGAAACCCGCAGCCGCATAAAAGGCTGATTCAATAAGCAATGCGGTTTAAAAAAGTCCGTAAACAGAATACAGTTGCCGGGGCAGCGCCACCGATAGCGATGTTGCGATAATACAATAAATGATTGATGATCAGAAAATAATTGATAATCAGAATATTGTAGGGGCGCTATATTTAGCGCCCGCTGAGTCCGGGCATTTTTTCAGCATCTTATTGTTCCGGGTAGAATATGCTTTTGATTCTGCGGGCGCTAAATATAGCGCCCCTACAACACGTTGTCTATAAACATTTTATCACGCAATTACAAAATAAAAAAATGGGCGTCGGAGTTACGGCAGTGGCATCTTTTATTCTATCTTATTTTGAACCGCATTGCAAGAGCCATGCGCCCCTACAATTCGAGGTTCTGCAACACCCCCAATGTCTCCCTAACTGCACCCGCCGTCCCACCGAAACCTCCCCTCGCGAAAAAGCGCCGCTCCGCAGCGATGCCCCGGCAACGGCGACAGCCGCCTCCCTTCGCAAAACTTGGCTGTCAACCGGCTCACAAAGCGACAGCATCGCAATGGCGCTGCCGTTATTTTTATGTAAATTTGTTGCATTGTCTGTTAAAAATCGTGCATCGTCAAAATATTGATAGTCTATGCAAGATTCTTAATATACCCCTTATCAGCCTCTGTCTTAAATTTGCGTCAGAAATCAAAACCTAAATTTTAATAAAATGAAAAGAACAATTCTCAGTGCGATATTGCTGCTCCTCACGGCAGTCCTATCACAGGCGCAGAACATCACCGTGCACGGAACTGTTGTTTCTGCCACAGACGACGAACCTCTGCTGGGGGCAAGCGTCATCTGCGGCATCGAAGGCCCGACAAACGGTGTCGCCACCGACATCGACGGCAATTTCGAAATTACAGTTCCCGAAGGCGCCGACCTCATTGTCTCTTACATCGGATTCAAGACAAAGACCGTGATGGCCGAACCCAAAATGACTATCCGCCTCGACGAAGACAACGAGCTCCTCGACGAAGTCGTGGTCGTAGGCTACTCCACCCAGCGCAAGGTCGACATCACCGGTGCCATTACCTCGGTCGATGTAAAGGAGATTGCGAAACAAAATGAAAACAACCCCATCAAGGCCCTGCAAGGCCGTGTGCCGGGCATGAACATATCGGCCGACGGCGGCCCCAGCGGGACTGCCACAGTCCGCATCCGCGGTATCGGCACCCTCAACAACAACGACCCTCTCTATATTATAGACGGTGTGCCTACCAAAGGCGGCATGCACGAACTCAACCCCAACGACATCGAATCTATCCAGATTCTCAAGGATGCGGCTTCCGCCTCAATCTACGGTTCGCGCGCGGCCAACGGCGTGATCATCATCACCACCAAGAAAGGCAACGATCTCAAGATTACCCTCGACGCCTCGGTGGCAGCCCAGTTCTACACCCACCGCATGAAAGTTCTTAATGCCGAAGGCTACGGCCGCGCAATGTGGCAGGCCTACGTCAACGGCGGCGAAGACCCCAACACCAACGGTCTCGGATACCGCTATAACTGGGGCTACGACTCCAACGGCTATCCGGTGCTCAACTCAATGTCGATGAACAAGTTTCTCGATTCCGAGGGCAAGACTCCGGCTGCCGACACCGACTGGTTCGACGAGACAACGCGCACCGGACTCGTCCAGAACTACAACCTCTCAATCAGCGGCAGCACCGACAAACTCAGTGCTTTCTTCTCGCTGGGTTACTACAAAAACATCGGCATCATAAAACACACCGATTTCGAGCGTTTCTCAGCCCGCGTCAACACCGAGTTCAAACCCTATAAGAATGTACTCACCATAGGCGAGCACTTCACCCTCAACCGCACCGACGAAGTACAGGCTCCCGGCGGTTTCCTGCAGAACGTGCTCCAGGCCAATCCATCGCTCCCCGTCTACACCTCCGAGGGCAAGTTCGCAGGCCCCGTGGGCGGTTATCCCGACCGCGAGAACCCTGTAGCCCGCCTCGAGCGAAACAAGGACAACCGTTACACCTACTGGCGCCTCTTCGGCGACGCCTACGTGAACCTCAACCCATTCAAGGGCTTCAATCTCCGCACCACCTTCGGTCTCGACTACTCGCAGAAGCAGCAGCGCTTCTTCACCTATCCCATCACTGAGGGCAACGTGGCCAATTCCACAAACGCCGTCGAAGCCAAACAGGAACACTGGACACGCTGGATGTGGAACCTCGTGGCAAACTACAGCATCGACTTCGGCAAAAATCATCTCGATGCCCTCGCCGGTATGGAACTTAACCGCGAAAGCGCCAGCTGGTTCTCCGGATACAAGATGGACTTCTCGGTTCTCAACCCTGATTTCATGTGGCCCGATGCCGGTGTAGGGCAGGCGCAGGCCTACGGTTCTGCCGACGGTTTCTCGCTCGTTTCGTTCTTCGGCAAAGCCAACTATTCGTTCGACGACCGTTATCTGCTCGGCCTCACCCTCCGTTACGACGGATCCTCGCGTTTCGGCGAAAACAACCGCTACGCTACCTTCCCATCCGTGTCGCTCGGATGGAGAATCAACAACGAATCTTTCCTCCGCAACCATACCTGGCTAAACGACCTCAAACTCCGCGCTTCGTGGGGTCAGACCGGCAACCAGGAGATCAGCAATCTCGCCCGATATTTCGTCTATGTCCCCAACTACGGCGTCAACGAATCTGGAGGTCAGAGCTACGGTACCTCCTATGATATCGCCGGCACCAACGGCGGCTCCATCCTCCAGTCGGGTTTCAAGCGCAATCAGATAGGCAACCCCGACATCAAGTGGGAGACCACCACGCAGTACAACGTAGGTCTCGACTGGTCGATGTTCAACTCCCGCTTCTTCGGCTCACTCGACCTCTACTACAAGAAGACCTCCGACATCCTGGTGGAGATGGTTGGAATCGCCGCCATGGGCGAAGGCTCCACACAGTGGATCAACGCCGGCGAAATGGACAACAAAGGCGTGGAACTCAACCTCGGCTACCGCAACGACACTTCTTACGGACTCCATTATGAAGTTACCGGCAACATCTCCGCCTACCGCAACAAAATCACCGCGATTCCCGCTACAGTGGCTGCCAACGGCACCTTCGGCGGCAACGGTGTCTACAGCGTCATCGGCCACACCTTCGGCGCACAGGCCGGCTACGTTGCCGACGGCATCTTCCGCAATCAGGACGAAGTCGACAACCACGCTATCCAGGAGGGAGCCGCTCCCGGCAGAATCCGATGGAGAGACCTCGACGGCAACGGTGTTATCAACGAGAAAGACCAGAAGTGGATCTACGACCCTACCCCCGATTTCACCTACGGCCTCAACGTATACCTCCAGTACAAGGACTTCGACTTCTCCATGTTCTGGCAGGGCGCCCAGGGTCAGGACGTGATTTCCGACCTCAAGAAAGAGACCGACCTCTGGAGCGGACTCAACATCGGTTTCCTCAACAAGGGAGAGCGCCTGCTCGGCGCCTGGACACCGCAGAATCCCGGTTCCTCTATTCCCGCTCTCAGCCGCTCCGACATCAACAACGAGAAGCGGGTATCGACCTTCTACGTTGAAAACGGCTCTTACCTGAAGCTCCGCAACATTCAGTTCGGCTACAACATCCCCTCGAAGATTGCCGACAAATTGAAACTTTCGAAACTGCGTTTCTTCATCAGCTCTCAGAACCTCCTCACCATCAAGAGTAAGGATTTCACGGGTGTCGACCCCGAAAATCCCAACTACGGTTACCCAATCCCCACCAACGTGACCTTAGGTCTTAACGCAACCTTCTAAATTAAAGCGGCAATGAAAAAACTATTATACACCGCAGCACTCGCTCTGACTCTTGTCACTACCGGCTGCAATGATTTCCTCGACGAGCAGAAGCCTCAGGGCACTCTCGACGACTCGCAGGTGCTCGATCCCGCCTATATCGACAATCTCGTCATCTCCGCCTACGCAGGCTGGATTTCGATTGAAGACATCAACTCATCATTCTCGATGTGGAACTACGACGTGCGCTCCGATGATGCTTACAAAGGCGGAAACGGAACGGAGGACGGCGACGTGTTCCACGCTCTCGAAATCTCACAGGGTATCATGACCACCAACTGGAACATCTCCGATATGTGGAACCGTCTCTATATGGTCATATCGCGCGCCAACACCGCACTCGCCGTGCTCGATGAGATGGACTCCGCCTCCTATCCGCAGCGCGACTGCCGCATGGCGGAGATGAGATTTCTCCGCGCCCACGGTCACTTCCTGCTTAAGCGTCTCTACAAAAACATTCCGTTTGCAATCGACGAGAAAATGTCGCCCGAGCAGTACAACAACCTCGAAAACACCCGCTACACAAACGACGAGGGCTGGCAGCTCATTATTGACGATTTCAAATTCGCTTTCGACAATCTGCCCGAAATTCAGGATGAGGTAGGCCGCCCCAACCGCGCTGCGGCTGCCGCTTATCTCGCCAAGACTTACCTGTACAAGGCATATCGCCAGGACGACCCGAAGACCAACGCCGTTACATCCGTTGACCGCGAAGACCTGCTCAACGTCGTGAAATACACCGACCCCGCCATCATGGCTGCATCAGGCTGCGCTCTCGAGCAGGATTTCCACAACAATTTTCGTCCTGAACCTATATTTGAAAACGGGCCGGAGTCAGTATGGGCCATGCAATATTCCTTCAACGACGGCACCAACCACGGCAACTGCAACTGGTCGTACGGCCTTATCGTCCCCAACATTCCCGGCGTCACCGACGGCGGCTGCGACTTCTACAAGCCGAGCCAGAACCTCGTCAACGCCTTCCGCACCGACGAAAACGGCCTGCCGCTCTTCGACACTTTCAACGACCGCGACTACGATCTACGCTCCGACTACGCCGACCCGCGCCTTTTCCTCACCGTCGGCATGCCCGGCACTCCTTATATGTTCAACAAGGATTTCATCATGGACAAGTCGGCCACCTGGAGCCGCAGCAACGGCCTCTACGGCTACTACGTGACTCTCAAGCAGAACGTCGATCCCGAAGGCGAGTTCCTCGTGAAGGGCGCATGGTGGGGTTCACCCATGAACCGGATCATTCTCCGCTACGCCGACGTGCTCCTTATGCGCGCCGAGGCTCTCGTGCAGCTCAACCAGGGTATTGCCGAGGCGATCTCAATAGTCAACTCCCTCCGCACCCGCGCCGCGCAGAGTACCGGCATGATCGCCGATTATGAACGTGACTACGGAGTGCGTATGCGCATCCACACCTACTCGGGCTCTTATTCTCAGGAGCAGGCCCTGAGGATAGTGAAATTCGAGCGCCGTCTGGAGATGGCCATGGAGAGCGACCGCTTCTTCGACCTCGTGCGCTGGGGTGAGGCCGACACCGTGCTCAACAAATATTACGCCGACGAGGCCGACAACTGCGCGATATACTCCACCGCCAACTTCACTCCGAACAAAAACGAGTATCTCCCCATACCGTTCTCGCAGCTCAGCGCTTCAAACGGCCATTACAAACAGAATATCGGTAACTGGTAATTTCCTCCTGAATCATGAAAACTTATATCAGAACAATCTGCATAATGCTGCTGGCGGCGTTCGGCATGGCGCTGACAGCCTGCGACGACGACAACACCTCCGGCCTTAGTCTTGACGGCGAAACCCGTGTGGAATCCGTGACTATAAGCGGCTTCGACGGTGTGATAGACCACACTGCGAAAGTGATAAGCGTCAACGTGTCGACCGACGTCGACCTGACCGCTCTCCGTGTCGACGCAATCACCCTCAGCCGGGGAGCCTCCTGCGACTATCCCGTGGGGACTCTCTTCGACGGAACCGTTCCCCGCGCCATCAAAGTGGTCAACGGCAACGTGTTCAGCTCCTACACCCTCTCGGTGAAGCACGACAACGTAGAATTCCTCACCTTCGTGCTCAACGGCAAATATTCCGCCACAATCGACAATCTCGCCCGCACAATCCAGTGCTTCGTTCCCATGGAGGCCGACGTGACAGCTATGCAGGTATCCTACACTGTCAACGAGGGCACAACCGTTACCCCCGAATCCGGCTCGTTGCTCGATTTCTCGCAGCCTGTGGTCTTCACCGCCACACAGCGCACCGCCGTAGTAGAATATACCGTTACGGTTGTTCAGGACGACATGTCGCAGGCGCCCAAAGCGTTCATCGGCAATGCTTCCTCCGTAGAAGGCCTGGGCGACGAGGCGAAAGCTGCATGCCGCTGGATGCTCGAGAATGTGCCCAACTCACGCTACATCACCATCCAGGACATTATCGACGGCCGCGTGAAGCTCGATGACTTCACAATGATATGGTGCCACTTCGACTGGACCGACTGGCCGGGCACGCTCTGGGACTCCCGCGACTTCTTCAACAGCTACTGGCTCCACGGCGGCGCAATCCTCGCCTCGCGCGACGGCGCACGTTACATCAACGATGTATGGCGCATTGCCCGCGACCAGCAGAGTCCCAACAATATGTTCGGCGGCGACTCTTTCGAGACCCTTACAGATGACCTCGGCTTCACAATAACCGGCCATGAATCGCATCCTCTCTACGAAGGTCTGACCCCCGACACCGACGGCCGAATAATTCTTCTCGCGAAAGGGTGCTCCAACACCAACCGCACTCTTCAGTGGGGTGTGGACTGGGATCCCTACGGCTCGATGGCCGGATGGGAGGAGAGAACGGGCGCAAAGGCACTCGCCTCAGGCGACTCCTACGACATCAACCGCGTGACCATTGCTGAATTCGAGCCCTACGAGGCTCTGAAAGGCTTCACCTCCGGCCGCGTAATCACCATCGGCACTCCCTCCTACGAATGGTACGACCGCAACGGCGCCGACAATCCCTACCGCAGCAATATGATCAACATGACAAAGAACGCCATCAACTACCTCTGCCAATAATCAGAATCATGAAACAGTATATGCTTTTCACAGCCCCCGCAATCGCCGCGGCGATTATGACCCTTACGGCCTGCAGCGACGATGATCCGGTAATCACCGACCGCAATCTTGCCAACACTGACGTGTTTCTCGACACCGGCGAGGGCATGAGCCAGAATATCTACTACAAGCCCTACGTGGGCTATGTAGGCGACCCGATGCCTTTTTTCGACCCCGTGGCAAAAGATTTCAAAATCATGTATCTTCAGGACTTCCGTCCCAACCAGGCGGTGACCTACCATCCCATCTGGTGCGTGAGCACTTCTGATGCCGCATCCTACCGGTCGATGGGCGAACTCATCCCCTGCGGAAGCGCCACCGAACTCGACGCTGCTCTCGGAACCGGCTCGACCATCTACAACGACGGTGTGTATTACACTTTCTATACGGCCCACTCCCCCAACCCGGCCTCAACCGCCGGTATAAACGAGGCGGTAATGCTCGCCACCTCACGCGATTTCAAAACCTGGGAAAAGAACCGTGAACTCATTATCTCCGGCGGCGAAACGTACAGTAACAGCGATTTCCGCGATCCGTTCGTGTTCAAAGGCGACGACAGTCTCTTCCACCTGCTCGTGTCGACCCGCCTCAACGGTAAGGGCGTACTCGCCGAATACACCTCGCCCGACCTTCTCGACTGGACCTCGGCAGGCGTGTTCATGACAATGATGTGGGATCGCTTCTACGAGTGTCCTGACCTCTTCAAGATGGGCGACTGGTGGTATCTCGTCTATTCCGAGCAGCACGACGCTGTCCGCCGCGTGCAGTACTTCAAGGGTCGCACCCTCGACGAACTGAAAGCCTGTACCGCCAACGACGCCGGCATCTGGCCCGACTCGAAGGAGGGATTCCTCGACTCGCGCGGCTTCTATGCAGGCAAGACCGCATCCGATGGCACCGACCGCTACATATGGGGATGGTGCGCCACACGCGCCGGCAGCAGCAACACCGGCAACGCCGACTGGGCCGGCAATCTCGTGGCCCACAAACTCGTACAGAATGCCGACGGCACCCTCTCGCTCGCCGAAGTACCCGCAATCGCCTCGCTTCTCTCTGATTACAAGGCGGAAGCGGACTTTACCCTCACCGGCGACGAGCACAAGCTGCTCCCGCGCCTCGGAACCGAGAACCGAATTTCGTTTCAGCTCACCACCTCCTCGCCGTGGGACAAGTTCGGCGTTTCATTCGCCCGCGGAAGCGATTCAGAGAAATACTACTCGATAATCGTCAACCCCGAAAGCGAATCCGTCAGGAAAATCAACTATGAGGAGGAAGGCGGCGCTGGTTTCGTCCCCAACACCGACGGTTACAACTTCAATACCCCCGCCGACGGCGTCTACAACATCACTATCATAACCGACAATTCCGTGATGACAATGTATATCAACGAAACCGTGGCATACACCACCCGCGTCTACGGCACCGCCCGCAACTGCTGGTCGGTCAACTGCTACAGCGGCTCCGTTGCCGTCACAGACCTTAAAGTTTCAAGCAAATAACCAACAATCAACCAACAATTCAACCATCCTCCGGCTCCGCCAGACAGCGGTGTCTGCCCTCCCGGCGGAGCCGGATTTCCAAAACACAAAACTGTCATGAAGAAATTTTTACTCGCTTCCGCAGTCGCTTTGGCTGCCGTACTCCCCGCAATGGCGGAGGTGGAGACCGTCAAGACCCTCTATTCCGGCGAACCCAAAGAGGTCTCCTGGTCAGAAACCTTCTCTGTTCCCGCCGCCGACTTTGAACAAGGCGTCAGCGTCGGCGACTACATCTATCTCACCTTCACCGACCCCAAAAGCGCCATCGAAATCAAGTCTGACGGTCAGTGGCTCCCCGGCAGCGCCCTCTTCAAAGCCGCCGAGCTGAACGCCACAGACTTCAAGGCATATATCACCGAGGATATGCTCGCAGCCCTCCGCGAAACCGGCCTCGAAGTGTGCGGCGACTTCTCCATGACCTCCGCAAGCATCTGCAACGACGGCTTCAACATGCCCGAGGGCGCCATATGGGGCGGATACTTCTGGGTCGACAACTGGAAAACCCTCGAACTGTTCAAAACAGCCTTCAACACCTACGCAGGACAGCGCTACATGGACATCTACATCTCCGACGACAACGCCGACTTCACCGGCTACTTCATGAAAGTGCTCACAAACTGGGATGATCCCAACTCCGTATGGGCCGACAACAGCCAGATTGTCCACACTGCCACAATGGCCACCGTCGACCTCAAAGACATCAACGTGAAAGAAGCGCTCGCCTCCGTCAACGCCCTCATGATTCAGGCCAACCAGGAGTCAGGCAATCCCTTCAACATCACCGCCGTAGTCCTCAGAAACGACGGCGAGACCTCGATTATAAGCACTATCGGCAACGACAGTGAATCGGGAATCACTGATATTTATAACCTCCAGGGCTACAAGGTTATGAGCGGAGTCACCATAGAAGAGGCAACCGCTGCTCTCCCCGCCGGACTCTACATCTCGGGCAAGGGCGAAAAATTCGTCATCCGCTGATCTGAGTTCCTGAAATGAGTTTACAGCAGGGTGTGCCGCTTCGGGGGTGCACCCTTATGTCGTAGAGCATATTCTGCTATATTTCTCCGCCTTTCATGCCAAAATATCAACGCTTTTTAGTAATTTTGCGCTTGATTTCCGAAGGGAAGTCAGACATACTATTCAAGAGCGTTTTTGAAACTCTTCCTTTACAATCAAATTCTCGCAAAATTTGAACACAGACTAAGGAGGGTAGCAACAACGCTCACGCTTCGGCTATATACCCATTCGTGGACTATATATCCTTCAAGCGTGGGCGACTGTTGCTTATCCAGTCTGTAGGCAATGCGAGAAGCCTGATTGTAGGATAAGCAAGAACAGTCCTCACGCTTTTGTCGTTTATAACCAAGCCGTTTCAATGGAGGATGAGAGACACTAAAGTATGGAATGACCGGATTAGAGCCTATTTTTGAATATACACAACAAGAAATAGATGAATATTATGCCAAATGCTTTTCTAATTTTTGGGGTGTAGGTGGGAATATTCCATTCCCAAAATTCGAGAAAGAATATGGCATGGAAATTGGATTTATCCCAATTTCAGTCAATGAAAGATATTATCTTGCAAAGCAACCTTATGCAATATGTAGAAAGCCCATTATAGCCAACCACTATTATTCGAGTCCACAGATTCCATTATCTGAGAACAAACTAAATTTAATCACAGGAATAAATTTGGTCTCGCTATCAACAAGGGATACTATACCGTTGGACATTAGGCACCTATTGAAAACAAATATTGACATAAATGGAAAGCGACATTCCCCAAATGGCACAATCAATCTATTTATATCACAATTAATAAGCCATGCTATTCCCTATATTACATTAAGAGAAGTCTTACAAGGTCTCGTGGAATACATAGGGAATAAACACATTTTTTTTACAAAAGACACATTTAATGGGTTCCGTGATCCTCGCTTATCACACATACCTAAGAGTGCTGTTTTTCATTGTAACTTTGCGGAATACGTTTGTCATAATAATCACTGAAATGAAATCAATTACAATTTTCTTTATACTACTTGGCGTAGCGATAACAACTAATGCCCAAACTTTCCAAGTTACGGATATTACTTTTAACGAGCGTACACCGGAGGCACGGATTCAACTTAAAAAGAATCAGATGTTAGGTCAACAGTTGCATATAACTGTGTTTGACAAGGATATTCAGATACAAACATTAGACAAAAGCGGTAAGTCAGATGGTAAGCCTTATACTATGCAAAGGCAACCCGATGGCACATATATATACAAGAAAGATGCTACCATTAATCCCTCTCATCCATACATCTACACATACAAAATGACAGTAGATAATATAGTGGGCTATTACCGCTCTCTTAAAATCGAAGTTTGGGAGAATCAGGACTATCTATGGACTCTTATCCTTAAACGTAAATAAAATGGGGAACAATAAAAATGACGGTTGCGGAACTTATATAGTCCTTCTTATAATCTTCTTTGCAATCTGCGCTCTTCTAAACGCGATGTTTTAATTATGGAAAAATCCATTACGACAATACATATATGAAATCGGCTCTATTCTTGGCAAACTGGGCAATGACCTATGCCAACAAGCCAATAACACAAATCAGCCGATGAACATTCATAGTCAGGTTAAACAGACTATGGACAACCTTACCTACTATCTGCACAATCTCAACGCAGACCTTGATGCCTGCCGATACAATCTTATTAAGACGGAGAGTGCAATCTGAATCCAATTGACATAGAGTCTCTGGAAGGAGCATTATATCATCTGCTGAATGGAGGAAGCTACACCCATAATGGAGAATCATCAAGTCCGACTGCTGAACTTTATAAGATGATGTTCCTGATTGATTCTCTCTATCAGTTAATGGCTCATGGAGCGCAAGGCTCAAAAGAATACATCTTTGACAAAATAACAGATAAAGATAGATAACCATGTCAGTTGACAATTACAAATATCAATGCGACCATTGCGGACACACGGAGAATCAATTCGAGGGCATCTATCTGTTTTCAGATAAGTGCTACACAATGCTCCAGTGTCCTCAATGCAAAAAGGTAAGTTCAATCTCCTTTTCAGAGAGTGCGACCAACGCAAAGGATTATCCTCTATGTCCTGATTGCAATGTCAGGATGTCCGAATGGGATAAAACGTGTCCTCAATGTGGCACAAAAATGAAAGTAACAGAATGGATAACAGATACAATATGAAACAAGTCGCATAAAAGGACGAATCAGTGAAAGGTCATTAAACAAGAATCAATATCTAAAATTAAGTATTTATTATGAATAAGTCTGACGAATATTTTGAAGCGTTGGAATATGGCAAACATCTTGGCAAGGTAAAAGGCGTTGCATCTGAAATACTTTCAGGGGAATGGCCTAAAATAAGTTTGAATCCCGATGAATCAATGTATATATCACCTTGGGATGATATTGCATATAGTATGCTTGGAAATTGTGAGGCGGTAAAATTTGATTATGATGATTGCCCTAATTGTGGTAGAAAAAGGTTTCAGTTATATTATCAGCAATCTGAAAACGAAAAGATATGCGGAGATATTCTAATTTGTCCATTTTGTAAGTAGTATTTTGGATTAGATAAAATAAAACAGATAAAATAAAGATGGTATCTTTAGGCTTAAACTTTGCCTACTCTCAACTGGCAAGTGCAAAATTATAGATTTGTCG
>ULUG01045896.1_pt1 | contig 36561 bp, 21 predicted proteins | sample 1958331 | NCBI WGS metagenome assembly ULUG01 (sample SAMEA4835755, study PRJEB28245) | human gut metagenome | biome: gut microbiome; material: fecal sample | place: Denmark | collected 2008
GCCGGCCAGAACGTATTGGCACGCAGGCGGAGCAAGAGTTCGAAGATACGCGCGTGGGTCTTCGGGCCTATCTGCCCTTTCACGTCCGAAGGCTCGTAGTTGGTGTAGCTCCAAGGCATCAGTCCCCAATCCTCATCGTTGATGAAGATGCCCCGATAGGGCACGAGCGGATAATCGGTCTTCGTAAATCCGGCCGCGATACGGAACTCCTGCTTCTTATCGGGCACAACATCCGCCCACCATTCCCACGGCGATACGCCCAGCATACGCGAGAGTTCCAGCACCCCGTATGCCGTGCCCCGCTTGTCGCTTCCGGCTACCAGGAGTTTCCCGTCCTTCAAGACGGTGATGAAAAACGCCTCCGGATGATTCCCTAAATATTCCGAAGGGTTGATTCCTTCTTTCCGGGCTATCCCTTCCAGCAGCCTGCTTTTCCCCCACGTACCGATATATACATCCCCCTCGGCTTCTTCTACGGAAAATGCCTGCGAAAGCACGGCTTCGCAATCCCGGTTCAGCAAGTCCAATGCCACGTACACTACCGGCTCTTCCTCCGCCTCGCAAGCCACGCGCATCTTGCCTCCCGTTTTCCATACAAAATCTGCCGCGCTCAACGAACATACGGCAATCCAACACCAGATTACAGTCAGCACTCGTTTTCTCATGGTTCTAAATGTTTAATGATTTCTGCAAAGAAAAGGGTTTTCTGCTTTCGTGTACATGGTTTATTGTATTTTTATATGGAAATTTGTGTCTTATCCGCTTATTTGCCCTTCAATAGACCGGATTTGGGACAGCCAAAGGCGGTATAGAGTAACGCGAACGCCCTCATCGGGACACATGACCTTTCATGCTGGGCTACACGAACGGTCATGCCGGCTACACAGCCGCTCGCGTTATTTAACCCATATAAGCCTGCTCCATTATCTGTCAATTCCCGCTATTTTTTTAAACTTTTCTTTCATACATTAAAATAAATATGTAATATTGCGACAATTTAACGAACGAATCACATTAACCAAGACAAAAGTATGAGACGAACGACATCTTACCGCTGCCGTTTCTTCCTGATCCTGACAGCTATCTGGCTGCTTGCCCTCGAAGGAATGGCACAAGGCGCGTACAACCGTACCATTCACGGTATCGTGACCGATGAAAACAACGAACCGCTTCCTGCGGCATACGTTAAACAGGTAGTTGAGGCAGAAGGCAATTCCATTGCCGGCATCATCACAGACATGAACGGTCATTTCAGTCTGACACTTCCCAAATCAACACAAGAAATCGAGGTTTCCTTTGTAGGCTACGAAACCCAGCGGGTCCGCCTGACAGCAGCTTCCGATTATGCCATTCACCTCCAGCCCGCTACCGAACTGCTGGACGAAGTGGTAGTGACGGGTTATCAGACCATTTCGAAGGAGCGGGCTACAGGAGCTTTCTCGAAAGTAAACGCCAACCAGCTGGAAACCCAACGCATACCGGACATCAGTTCGATGCTGGAAGGACGGGTGGCAGGATTCAGCGACGGGCAAATCCGTGGAGTCACTTCCATGAACGGACTGACTACTCCTTTGTATGTCATCGACGGTTTCCCTGTAGAGAAGACTACCAATGACGGTTACGGCAACTGGATAGAAAGCGTACCCGACGTAAATCCTGAAGACATTGAAAGTATTACCGTACTGAAGGATGCAGCCGCCACTTCCATTTACGGAGCACGTGCGGCAAACGGCGTTGTGGTTATTACTACCAAGCGTGCCAAGAAAGACCAGCTCAACATTTCATTCTCTGCCACACTTACCGTACAGCCTTATTCTACCTATGCCGACAAGTATCTTGCTGATGCTGCCACTATGATAGGACTGGAAAGAGAATGGGCAGCACAGAATCCTAATTTGCAGGGAGAAGGGGCTTCTGCCTATGCGCAAAGCCTGTTGGATGACAATACATACACGTCGCAAGGAATCCGCGCCCTGTTAGGGTATTATGCCGGAACACTGTCCGAAGCCGACATGAACGCGCGCCTGACATCACTGGCATCGCGCGGTTATCGTTATTACGATGATATAGAACGCTACGGCATGCGCAATCCTTTTACGCAACAATACAACCTGAGTATCGGTAAAGGAAGCGAGCGGAACACCTTCAATGCCTCGGTCAGCTATCAGGGACAACAGATGAGCGACAAGTTTTCGGATAACCGCTCCATTGGCATCAACCTGCAAAATTCGACCCAAATCACTAAATGGCTGACCTTGGAAGTGGGCACTTACCTGAACTACGGAAGCGGGACTACCCAGAGTTACGACCTCTTCTCGCCCGGCTATACGTTCATGCCTTACGACGGATTGATGAACGATGACGGCACGCGGTATACCAACCGACAAGAAGACCGTTACAACGCATCACAAATAAGTACGCTGGTTTCCAACGGGCTGTACAACCTTGATATTACGCCATTGGACGAAACTGGAATGAATCTGACAGACCATCGTAATTTCAGCAATCGTACTTTCGCTCGCCTGAGTTTTAAGTTTACCGACTGGCTGAAATATACGGCTTCGTTCCAATATGAATATGCGAATTATACGACCGAACAACTCCAGAACAAGGAATCATACAGCGTGCGCAACACCATTAATACATACGCCTCGGCAAACGGTGACGGCACAGCCACGTTCAACATTCCTTACGGCAACATATTCTTTACAACGGCAAACGTAACCCATGCCTATAACTTCCGCCAGCAACTGGATTTCAACAAGACATTCGGCGGCATACATGAGGTAACGGCACTTTTCGGAACCGAGACGCGCGAGAACAAGAATAACTTCGACAACCGTACCTTATATAATTACGACCCCGACCTGCTGACGTATTCACTCATCGACCAAGCTGCGCTCAGCACCATGGGAAGCATTTGGGGATGGGGCAGCTTCGGAACTGGGAATGTAGCATACATCAATGAACTGACCAACCGTTATGTGTCATTTTATGGTAATGCGGCATATACGTACGACGGAAAATATACCGTGACCGGCAGCATCCGTTGGGATAAAACAAATCTGTTTGCAACTGGTTCGAAATATCAAAAGCGTCCCATCTGGTCAGTCGGTGCGGCGTGGAATGTCAACCGTGAGAAATTCATGCACGATATTGATTGGATAAACATGCTTAAATTACGCTTCAGTTATGGTATCGGGGGTAATATCGCCAAAGATTCGGCTCCTTATATGACTGCTTATTATAACAATAATATGCATGTGGGCGGAATTTCCGGAACCATACAAAGTCGCCCTAATCCTGATTTGCGTTGGGAAAAAACAACCACTACCAATATCGGTATTGATTTTTCTCTTTTGAAAAACCGTCTGAACGGTTCTATCGAATATTACAATAAGAAAGGCTCCGATTTGCTTGCCAATACAAACGGTGTGCCTACCGAAGGTTGGGGGTATAGCACCTATACCATTAACAACGGTAAGATGACCAACCAAGGATTCGAACTTTCGCTTTCAGGCACCGCTATCAGCACGCGAGATTGGACATGGGACATCGGCGGTGTATTGGGATACAACAAGAACAAAGTGACATACGTCAATGTAGAAGCGCCGGTTTCGTATCTTGTCATCGATTATCCTTCTGCCTATCCACGTGTAGGAAACCCGTATAATGCTATCTATGGATACAAGTGGGCGGGATTGAGCGAAAACGGTACACCACAAGTCTATGATGCGGAAGGGAACCTGTTTACCGACATGGAACCGACCGAAATAGAAGACCTTATTTATTTAGGAACTACGGTACCTGTCTATAGCGGAGCCATCAATACCTCCTTGCGTTGGCGCAACTGGGAACTGGCTGCACAGTTCCTTTTCGAAGGCGGACACAAAATGCGCAATACTAACGTGGCTTATCTTTCAGGCATGGGTCCTGTAAGTAAGCGCATTGCCGAACGTTGGCAGCAGCCCGGTGACGAAGCACATACGGATGTGCCGCGCTACATTTCTTCGGAAAGCGAGCTTTACAACTACAACTATTATAATATGTATGCACGCTCATCGGTCAATGTCATCGACGCCAGCAATTGGCGGATGAAAAACTTATCGCTCACTTACCGCCTGCCCGCCAGTGTGTGCAGCAAACTCTATGTAAAAAACGCACGCATCATGATAGGCATAGAAAACGCGTTTACCGTAGCCAAAAGTGATGATGCCAAATACTTGCTGGGGGGCTATGCCAAGCCGAATTACCTCTGTGGCATTTACTTGAACTTTTAACTCTAACGACAATGAAACTTATGAAACAACTTATCTATACATGCGTGTTGATGTGCTGCGTAATGTGCAGTTCTTGCAACGATTATCTGGATATTGTGCCAAAAGGCAATAAAATTCCGTCTACTCTTGCCGATTATGAAGCTCTGTTGCGTGATGAGTATGCTATCGGACAGACTTCCATCAGCAATGCCCTTTATTTGCTGAATGACTATTACGTAACGGTCTCTAACCTGAATAGTCCCACCCTGACCCGTGCTAACTATATGTGGGATGAGACTGCTGATCGTATCTTGTTGAACAATGCCGATGAAAGTACATATTATCAGCTTTATGCTGCTATCTCTTCGTGCAACCTGATTGTAGAAAACGTGCCTTCTGCCACCGAAGCCACTGATGCCGAACGGGCGGAAGTCATCGCTTATGCCAAAGTTATCCGTTCGCTTTGCTATTTCGTCTTGGCAAACTATTATGCCGATACGTATGATGCGGCAACCGCCGGCGAAAAGCGGAGCGTACCCCTCATTACAAGCGCCAATATCAACGCCCCTTCGCAGCAAGTAACCATACAAGCCATATACGACTTCATCATCCAAGGAGTGCAGGAAGCTATCGGCGAAGGATTGCCCGAACAATCGATGACCGTGCTTCATCCCAATCTGGGCGCCGCATACGCCCTGCTGGCGCGTGTGTACCTGCAAATGCAGAATTACAGCGAAGCATTAAACTACGCCAACCTGGCTTTGGAACAAAACGACCAGCTTTACGACTGGAACGCTTATTACGATGAACATCGTTCTACGATTGAGAATCCGGAAGACTATACCGGACTACCCACGCCTACCGATTACTCGTATGTGGAGAACTATTATTTCCGTTGCGGAAACGGTTCGCCCAACTACACGACCAATGAACTCAATATACCGGTAGAGCGTGCCGAACGTTTTGAAGAGGGAGATGCACGTTTCTTATCCCGTTGGAAACTTTATTCGCAAAACCAAGATACGTACTACCGTGGAGTAGGAAACGGTTATTTCAACTGGGGAGGACTGACCACTACAGAAGTTTATCTTATCAAGGCAGAATGCCAGGCACGTCTGGCACAAGGAGGAGATTTCACAGAAGCGATGAACACCCTGAACGCTGTGCGCCAAACCCGTATCCGTCCCGAAGTATACCAGCCGCTCACGGTCTCTACCCTTGCCGAAGCTATCGAGCTGATTCGCCGTACCAAAGACAATGAACTGATATTCTCCATTGTACCCTTTGCCGATGCACGCCGCTTCAACCAAGAAGGTACGTATGCACGCACCATGACGAAAACCTACGAAGACGAAACCTATACGCTTCGTCCGGATTCTCATCTGTGGACAATGCCTTTCCCGGCAGGTGCTATTAACAATCCCGGAAACGGAACCATTCAACAAAACGTGTCTAAATAAAAATACATAAAACAACAAGTATGAAAGTAACAAACTTAATGCAAATCTTGCTGCTGGGAACCCTTACGGCAGCTTGTACATCCCAAGCCCCTAAAGACGGCTATCTGATAAGTGGAACGATTGAAGGACTTCCAGACAGTGCCTACGTGCAACTCATGCCAGTATGCCACGAAGAAAGTGACCCGATAGCCGACACTCTGGCAATCGGGGGCAAATTCACCTTTACCGGAAAAATGGAAGAACCCCGCGCCGTATTACTTACCGTAAAAGACGCCTACGGCTCACGCCGCCTGATGCTGGAAAATGCAGCTATCGAAATCAAAGGCGCGGTCGTATCGGAAGATGCAAATGGTACTCCCTCGTACAACCTTGACGAGTTATCCGTAAGCGGGTCTCCCCTGACAGCCCGTTACGATTCGCTGATGACGGTACGCGGACGCATGGATGCCCTTTTCAATGCCAACCAGCAAAAACATAAAGCTCTCCTCGATGCCATACAAGAAGCCTATCAGGCAAAAGACCAGGCAAAAGTGGCAGAGTTGCGTGCAAGCGAGGCCGGTAAGCAAATGGCAGAAGATGAAATGCGTTTCTTCCAAACCGTAGATTCCGTTTATCATCAAACGGTAATGGAAAACAAGGACACTTACTGGGGACCGTTGCTGATGATTTCGCTCACTTCTTACATGAACGAAGGCATGCGCTCGTGGTACGAAGAACTCTCACCTGCCGCACAAGCCTCTTATTATGGAAAACTGGTGAAAGACGAACTTTACCCAACCGGTAAGATTGGCGATCAGATGCCCGGATTCTCAGTAAAAGACGCATCAGGAAAGGAAATCACCCTCCAAGAACTTTGCCAAGGAAAGAAATACATCCTGATAGATTTCTGGGCATCGTGGTGCGCACCGTGCCGCAAGGAAATCCCCAACATTAAAAACCTTTATGCTCGGTACGCTTCTAAAGGCTTCGAGGTAATCAGTATCTCTATTGATAAGAAAAAAGCCGATTGGGAGAAAGCCGTAAAGGAAGAACAGTTGAAATGGCCCAACTTCTTGGATGAAACAGGAGTAGCAAAGCTGTACAAGGTAAGAGCTGTTCCGACCATGTATCTGATAGATGCCGAAGGCCGGATGGTAGGCGATAACCTGAGAGGAGAAGCATTGGCAGAAAAACTCGCCGAACTCTTCAATTAATCTCAACCTATACCGTCCCTCCGGATTGTTTCTCTATCTTAACAATCCGGGGGGGATTTTTATTTATTCTTCCGGCATCTTGTTTTCGGGCTTTTCGATGCCGTCTGCCGTAGCTCGTTCTTCCATTCTCTGAATGCGTGTGTCGAGGTCGGGATGAGTGGAGAACAGTTGGTTGAGCTTGCTGGAACCTTGTGCGCCCGCCTCTTCCTGCAAGGACTTCAGCTTTTGAAACGACAATGCCATCGCCCACGGGTTCTTTCCGCACTTCTTCAGAAACTCATAACCGTAATCGTCTGCATCGCGCTCCTGCTTTTGCGAATAGCGTGCGTTAACCAGCGCTTCGCCCAAGTCGCCCAGTTGCGATTCGGTAAGCGCCGCCGCCTTTCCGCCTTTCGACGAAATGCCGTCCTTCAGTGCCGAGGTGAGCAATGCCGTGCGGAACCCTTTTTTCGAGTCGCGGTGCGCGATGTGGCCTATCTCGTGCCCGATGACACCCAATAATTCTTCATCGGTCATGATGTCCATCAGCGAGGAGAACACGCGGATGCTCCCGTCGGCACAGGCAAATGCGTTCACGTCCGTCACGTAATACACCTTAAAGTTCAAGGGGATGCCGTCGGCATCGGTCAGGCCTTCGGTAAGCGTCTTCAGCCGGAGGGTATAGGGATTATCATCGGCGCACACCTGGTTATGCTTGTCCATCCAGTCGATGTATTCTTTCACGTATTCCGCCATCTGCTCGTCGGTGAGCGTTGCCGCCTGCACGGTCTTCGCCGCGCCGCTGATTGCTTTCTTCAAGTTGAACTGAGCCAGTACGGGGCAAGTACCCGAAATGCAGAGCACCAGCAAGAGTGCCTTCAAAATTCTTGTCTTCATAATCTTTTGTTTATTTTGGTTAAGTATCATCCTTTTACAACATCCCGACAACGCCTACGATGCTTTCGCGCCTTTCCGCTTTTCCTTTCGCAACACGAAGCCTATCCATGCGATGCCCAGTCCGACCGCGCTGAAGAACCCGTGCAAGCAGCCTTCATGTACGGGGAAACGTACCTCGCGCACATATTCCGGATTGTAAAGCAAGGCAATCTCCCCTCCTTCGCGCATGCCGAGCGTCAGATAGACTTCCTTTGAGGCGTACATCTCGCCGAACTCCACCGTTTCGTAGCGCACATCGACACGATGTTCCCACCGCATCTTGCGGTACTTGTACACCTGTTCCGACTCTATCCGTTCCACCACTCCGCGGGCAGGAGTCCAGTCTTTCACTATCATGCCCAGCGAAATGAAGCCGCCTATTCCCAGCGCCAGCATCACAAAGCCGATAAGGAAACAGGCTACGTAAGCCATATCATGAGATTTCATAAAGCCTCTTGTTCGTTTACATTCACGAGGGTAAATATAAACAAAAGTACACACATGAGCAAACATGTGCATAAAGATATTGTCAAAATACCGACAACCTGCCAATCCCTTTCCGTACAAGATTATGCACACCCGAGAAAGCAAGCGGTCGTTTCAGGAGTTTCATCTGCAAATAACTATAGTTTCAACAGGATAAAACTATAGTTTCACCCTGTTAAAACTTCCTGAAACTATAGCCGCCTTATGCAACGCATGCATCCGGAACACGCATAAGAAGCGCATTTATCCACCCATTCCACTTGATGTTATCCACAACCTATAAACACCTACAAGATAGTTTCAACAAACTTTTCAACCGCTTATTCACCGCTTATCAACAAAATCCTTAGCGGATAGAAGCGCTTGTCTCCTATTTTTTGTATCTTTGCGCAGCCTATAATAATATAAGGTGTAAAATCAAAATCACAACACAATATCACCATGGAATATAATTTCAGAGAGATCGAAAAGAAATGGCAACAGAAGTGGGTGGAACAGAAAACCTACCAGGTTACCGAAGACGAATCGAAACAGAAGTTCTACGTGCTGAACATGTTCCCTTATCCTTCGGGAGCGGGACTTCACGTAGGCCATCCGCTGGGATACATCGCCAGCGACATTTATGCCAGATACAAACGCCTGCAAGGCTTCAACGTGCTGAACCCGATGGGATATGACGCCTACGGGCTTCCGGCGGAACAATACGCCATCCAGACCGGGCAGCATCCTGCCATCACAACCCAAAACAATATCAACCGCTACCGCGAGCAGCTGGACAAGATAGGATTCTCGTTCGACTGGGACCGCGAAGTGCGTACCTGCGACCCTAAGTATTACCACTGGACGCAATGGGCTTTCCAGAAAATGTTCAACAGCTTCTATTGCAACACCTGCGGCAAGGCACAACCCATCGAAAAACTGATAGAGCACTTCGAAAAGCAGGGTATCGAAGGGCTGGACGCAGCTTGCTCGGAAGAACTGAGCTTCAGCGCCGACGAATGGAAGGCAATGAGCGAAAAGCAGCAACAGGAAACGCTGATGAACTACCGCATCGCCTACCTGGGCGAAACCATGGTAAACTGGTGCCCGCAACTGGGTACGGTGCTGGCAAACGATGAAGTGGTAGACGGTGTAAGCGAACGCGGAGGCTATCCCGTGGTGCAGAAGAAGATGCGCCAGTGGTGCCTGCGTGTGTCAGCATACGCAGGACGCTTGCTTGACGGACTGGACCACATCGACTGGACCGACTCTTTGAAAGAAACCCAACGCAACTGGATAGGCCGTTCGGAAGGTACGGAAGTGCGGTTCAAGGTGAAAGATCGTGACCTCGAATTTACCATCTTCACCACCCGTGCCGATACGATGTTCGGCGTGACCTTCATGGTACTGGCTCCCGAAAGCGAACTGGTTCCGCAAGTCACTACCGACGGACAGCGTGCCGAAGTGGAAGCTTATCTGGACCGCACCAAGAAACGTACCGAACGTGAACGCATCTCCGACCGCCGTGTAACGGGTGTATTCAGCGGCTCGTATGCCATCAATCCTTTCACGGGCGATGCCGTACCTATCTGGATAAGCGACTATGTATTGGCTGGCTACGGAACCGGAGCCATTATGGCGGTACCGGCACACGATAGCCGCGACTATGCTTTTGCCAAGCATTTCAACCTCCCCATCGTTCCGCTGGTAGAAGGATGTGACGTAAGCGAAGAAAGCTTCGATGCCAAGGAAGGTATCGTATGCAATTCGCCGAAAGCCGGTGTAACGCCTTATTGCGACTTGAACCTGAACGGCCTGACCATTAAGGAAGCCATTGCCGCTACCAAGGAATATGTGAAAGCACACCACTTGGGACGTGTAAAGGTGAACTACCGACTGCGCGACGCTATCTTCTCGCGCCAGCGTTATTGGGGCGAACCGTTTCCGGTATATTACAAGGACGGCATGCCTTACATGATTGACGAAAACAAGCTTCCGCTGGAATTGCCCGAAGTCGACAAGTTCTTGCCTACCGAAACAGGTGAGCCTCCATTGGGACACGCTACAAAATGGGCTTGGGATGTAGAGAAAGGCGAAGTGGTAGAGAATACGAAGATAGACAACGTGCATGTATTCCCGCTCGAACTGAATACCATGCCGGGCTTTGCCGGTTCGAGTGCCTATTACCTGCGCTACATGGACCCGCACAACGATAAAGCACTGGTATCAGAGAAGGCAGACCGCTACTGGCAGAACGTAGACCTCTACGTAGGCGGTACCGAACATGCTACGGGACACCTTATCTATTCACGCTTCTGGAACAAGTTCCTGTTCGACCTCGGCGTAAGTGTCAAGGAAGAACCGTTCCAGAAACTGGTGAACCAAGGCATGATTCAGGGACGGAGCAACTTCGTATACCGCATCAAGGATACCAACACCTTCGTCTCTCTCGGCCTGAAAGACCAATACGACGTGACACCTTTACACGTAGACGTGAATATCGTGACCAATGACGTGCTCGACATCGAAGCCTTCAAGAACTGGCGTCCCGAATATCACGATGCCGAATTCATCCTCGAAGACGGCAAGTACATCTGCGGCTGGGCGGTAGAGAAGATGAGCAAGTCGATGTACAACGTGGTGAACCCCGACATGATTGTAGAGAAATACGGAGCCGACACCCTGCGTATGTACGAAATGTTCCTGGGTCCGGTAGAGCAGTCGAAACCTTGGGACACGAACGGCATCGACGGTGTGCACCGCTTCCTGAAGAAACTCTGGAACCTGTTCTATGGGCGTCAGGGCGAGTTCCTGCCTGCGGAAGGCGAAGCTACGAAAGAAGAACTGAAGTCTATCCATAAACTGATAAAGAAAGTTACGGGCGACATCGAGGCATTCTCGTACAATACCTCTATCAGTGCCTTCATGATTTGTGTCAATGAACTGACCGCGCTGAAGAGCCGCAACAAGGCAGTGCTGACCGACCTCGTTATCCTGCTTGCCCCCTTCGCGCCTCACCTTGCCGAAGAGCTTTGGGAAGCGTTGGGACACGGCACCACCGTATGCGATGCCCAATGGCCTGCATGGAACGAAGACTACCTGAAGGAAGACACGGTGAAATATACCATCTCTTTCAACGGGAAAGCACGTTTCACCATGGAATTCCCTGCGGATGCCGACAACGACACCATACAGGCGGCGGTAATGGCGGAAGAACAATCACAGAAATGGATTGACGGAAAAACTCCGAAGAAGGTCATCATCGTGCCGAAAAAGATTGTCAATATCGTACTTTGATAATAAACAGTTAATAATGAATAGTTAATAACGAGTTAGTAATGAATCGGACATTACATGATTCGATATTAACTGTTCATTGTTAACTATTAATTATAAACATGGAATCAACATTCATCAAAAAATTCAGCAGGGAATCGAAAGACTACCTTGCCATTACCTTTGGATTGGTAATCTATGCCTTGGGCTGGGCGATGTTCCTTCTCCCCTATCAGATAACCACGGGAGGAGTAACAGGTATCTCTGCCATCATCTACTATGCCACAGGCGTGGAAATCCAAATATCCTACTTCCTCATCAATGCCGTCTTTCTCGGTTTTGCCTTAAAGATATTGGGACCGAAATTCAGTGTGAAGACCATTTATGCCATTTTCATGCTGACCTTTCTCCTTTGGTTCTTCCAATGGATATTGAAAGACGAAAGCGGAAACCTGCCTCAACTCTTGGGACCGGGACAAGACTTTATGGCATGCGTCATCGGAGCGGGTATGCTGGGATTCGGCATCGGTATCGTATTCTGTAACAACGGAAGTACGGGCGGAACCGATATCATCGCCTGGATTATCAACAAATACAAGGATGTGACATTGGGACGGATGATGATGTATTGCGACATCGTTATCATTTCATCGTGCTATTTCATCTTCCACGATTGGCGACGTGTGCTCTTCGGCTTCTGTGTATTGTTCATCATGAGCATTGTCATCGATTACGTAATCAATAGCGCACGCCAGTCGGTGCAATTCCTTATCTTCTCACGCAAGTATGAAGAGATAGCCGAAGGCATTTCTACCCGGATAGACCGTGGCGTTACCCTGCTCGACGGACAAGGCTGGTACAGCAAGCAGGATATTAAGGTAGTAGTGGTACTGGCCAAAAAGGCCCAGTCGCTCGACATCTTCCGCCTCGTAAAAGACATCGACCCGAATGCTTTCATTTCGCAAAGCAACGTGGTAGGTGTTTACGGAGAAGGATTCGACAAGCTGAAAGTGAAATGAATTTTATAAAAAAGACGAACACAGAGACACGGAGGCACAGAGAAAATAAATAAAAAATTCCGTGCCTTTGTGTCTCTGTGTTCATTTAAATTTCCATCAACACAATGAAAAAGAAACTTGTTTTTGCAACCAACAATGCACATAAGCTGGAAGAAATACGCGCCATTCTCGGCGACAAGGTAGAGATATTGAGCCTGAACGACATTGATTGTCATGCCGATATTCCCGAAACAGCCGATACCCTCGAAGGTAATGCCCGTCTGAAAGCCGAATACATTTATCAGCATTACGCAATGGATTGCTTTGCCGATGATACGGGACTGGAAGTGGAAGCCCTCGGCGGCGCACCGGGCATCTATTCAGCACGCTATGCCGGAGGCGAAGGACATGACTCGGAAGCCAACATGCGCAAATTGCTTTCCGAAATGGAAGGAAAGGAAAACCGCCGTGCCCGCTTCCGCACCGCCATCTGCCTCATCGAAAGCGGCAAGGAGCATCTGTTCGAAGGCATCGTGCAGGGCAACATCATCGAAGCACGCCGCGGCACCGCAGGCTTCGGCTACGACCCCGTCTTCCAGCCCGAAGGCTACAGCGAAACATTTGCCGAAATGGGAAACGAAGAAAAGAATAAAATCAGCCACCGCGCCCGTGCCGTGCAGCAGCTGGTGGAATACTTACGTTCTGAAAACTAAAATGCGGCACCGATGTAGGCAAGAAATCGCAACCCTACGAAAGCTTCCTGCAACGTGCAGCAAGGAATCGGAGGCCTGCGAAAACCTCCTGCAGCGTGCAGCAAGGAATTGCAACCCTGCGAAAGCTTCCTGCAACGTGCAGCAAGGAATTGTAACCCTACGAAAGCTTCCTGCAGCGTGCAGCGAGAAATCGCAAGCCTGCGAAAGCTTCCTGCAGCGTGCAGCGGGAAATTGCAAGCCTGCGAAAGCTTCCTGCAACGTGCAGCAAGGAATCGCAAGCCTGCGAAAACCTCCTGCAACGTGCAGCAAGGAATTGTAAGCCTACGAAAGCTTCCTGCAGCGTGCAGCAAGGAATCGCAAGCCTGCGAAAACCTCCTGCAGCGTGCAGCGAGAAATCGCAGGCCCTCGTATAACGTGACATAAAATAAAACTCTGTGCCTCCGTGTCTCTGTGTTCGATTTCTTCGCCTTCAATACACATACTCCACCTCCGACTTGCGAAAACGCAGCACGCGCGTGTCCTTGGCTGCGCCGCCGTTCTTATGCAAATAAAGCGCATCGTTTTTACCGGGAATAAACCAACCTGTACCTTCCGGCGAGTGTACGCCAAAGAGTATATTGTTGTAATGCCCGTTATGAAAGACACCTTCGCTGTCGTTCCACTGCGACGCCACGCCATACCACGTAACCGGTTCATGCTCGGGGAAATCGGGGCTCCACATCTCGATGAGAATCAGACTGGGCAAGGCTACATTGCCTACCGTCACATCGTTTCTCCGCTTCTGCAGCCGCTTCACCTGGCTGTGCCCTTCCCACGGAGCACGCAGCGTGTGCGTGCCGTTCCACATCACCCATACATAATCGGTTGCGTCAAAGATGCGGTTGAAATCTTCCATCGACGGAAGTTCGTAACCTTCGGGGGCAAGCGCATCGGCAGGCAGCCGGTTGATATGCACGGACACCTGGTGATTGTAGCCATCCAATGCCGCCGTACCGTTTTTGTCTATTACCTGCAACCCTGTGCCGCTGTCACCTTGATATGCCCATTTCCACAAATCAAAAAACGCTTCGGGCGGGCACGCTCCCAAGTACTCGAAAACGGTCTGGCCTGCGCGGCGTGCCGGATCATCGGACGAAAGCACCTGGTCTTCGAACGAGCGGGAATCACCACGGGCATTGTACTTGCACCACCAGATGCCGTGCATCCACGTCACTGGCAATCCATAGTTGCGGCGAGACACGGTATATTCCTCGCGCTGCGAGCCATCGGCACGGTTGCTGATGACCAGCGTAGCCGACTGCCTGCGCCCGTTTGCCGTAACGTCATTCGGCCGCCAGCCTGCCAGCACCCGATACGCACCTTCTCCGCTTCTTACAGAAACAGAGTCAAGCTTTATCCACGCATCTTCGCCCGCTTCGTATTCCACCGTCAATTCTTTCTCTGCAGGCAACGTAAATACACCCAGCTCATTATCTATATAGCGCTCGAAATCGAAGGCATACGTCCCGACGGCATACTGTAATTTTCCCGAAAGCCGGCTGGGATTCCCGGCAAGCCTCAGCGTGATTACATCTTCAGGATACACGTACTGCATTCCTTTACGGCGAAAGCGAAGAGCGGTTTCGACAGGTGGCTGTCCGGGAGGGAAAAGCGGCTTGCGGATACGGAACCGCTGTCTGCCCTCAAACAGCCCCTGACCGGCAAGCGGCTCCACTTCCAACGATGCCGAAGCATCTACCGGGAGCAATTCCAATTCATCGTCACACGCTACTGCCAGTACCATTTCTACAGGTCCGTATGGCAGATTCACGCCATCTTTCCCTGCGGTCACTTCGGCTCCGGCAGGCAATTCTGACGCCGCGGCATCTACTTGCGGAGGGGCAGTCAGGTCGGGATATGCTGCCGTACTATCTCCCTCTCCCCAAGCTTCCACCGTCAGTTGTGCATCAACCTGCAGAACGTCTTTCCGCAATACGATGGCATATACCGTATTGCGCCGGATATCTGACGGCAACGGCTGTTCGAAAGCATACACCTTGCCATTTATTTCTGCTTCCAGACTCACCGACAAATCCGGATTAGCCTGTTCGTACACATACAGTATTCCTAACGAATCGCGTGTCAGGGGCGCATCCGGCGTACTGATGATGCAGTCTTCCTTGGCTGTCCCTTCGGGCGAACGCACTGCATCCCCCGGAAAAAGATAAGCCTGCCGTGCCACTTGTTTCACCGCAAAACGCTTCACCGATACCGTCCCTTCCGGTACTTCTATCCGGAAATCGAAACGGGCTACTCCACGCGTTAAAGCCAACGGTATTGAAACAGCCTTTCCCATCTTGCCTGACAAGTCTGCTTTTCCGGTAAAATAATTCGATATCCGGTGCCGGTCAGCTGTCAGTACAGTTTGCAACCAATCTGTTTCTTTTGTCGTTCCTTCTTCACACACAGGTTCTTCATTTGCTATTACATAAAGTGTACCCGAAAGCCGGTCGAGCGACAGACGATAATCATCTCCCCCGACCGATAATGGCTCATACACTTTCTGCAAAACGCCTTCTTCGAAACGGTATGCCCTAAGCGATGTTATCTCGTCTTCTCCAGAAAGCGGAGACGGCTTTCCAGCCACCTGAAACGAAGCTCTGCTGATACATAGTTCCGCTGTCCCGGAGGAAACAGTTTCCTCCTGTTCCCATCTGTCGGAACAGGAAGAGATAAACAGCAGGCTACAGAGCAAACCGATTATATACAACCTTGTTTTCATAAACATGCCTTAAACGTTTAAGAAGCATGTTTCGCTTCCAGTTCCGTATCATTGCCTGGCTCCCATTCATCGAAGCTCACATTCAGATTCACACTGATATAGTCTTTACGCACGATAATCTTATTGACTGTATTGCGTATCACAGGTTCCGATAAAACCTTGGTCAGTGTCTTCCGCTCGCCGTCAATCACTGCGGTAACACTTACCTCCAGCCCTTCATTTGCCTGCTCGTACACGTACAACACACCAGGAGTATTTGCCGTAAGCGGCCGGGAGAATACGACCGTTGTATCCTTGCGCTCTACTCCTGTGGGCGAATGGGCATCCGGATTGGCAAACAGATAAACCGAACGTGCCACATTCTTCAATGTCAGACTTTCGACAGATGCCGTACCTGCCGTTTGCAGGTCAATGTCAAAGCGTGCCATTCCTCGTTTCATCGACAAGGGAAGCTCGGTCTGCGACTTGTCAAAGCTATCCAGACTCAAACTGCCGCTAAAGAAGTGCACTTTCTTCCCTTCCTTCAAGTTCAGCACGGTCTGTTTCCATTCGTCTTCGGTGATGCGCCGGTCGTGCAATGCGTTCAAATCAATCATTCCTTCGGTATTGGCTATCACATACAGCGCCCCTTCATAATCGGTCAACTGTAAATTGAAAGCGGAACCATCGAAAGCCAAGTCGTCATACACCTTAGCCAATGTTCCTCCGATAAACTGACAAGCCTGTATATGCTCTACCTTGTCTTCACCGTCTACAGTGTCAGCCAGCTGGTCATAACCTGCTACTCTGGCTTTGACAACAGGCCTTACAGCCGTTTCTTCATTACCGGGATGCTCAGAATCGGCACAAGCCATTGTTCCGAACATACCAAACAATAAACTTCCTATCCATACTGTTTTCGCGTTTGTCATTTTTCTCATACACTTTTTGTTTTTGATAATCATTTGTTCAACATTCATTTATTCATATATATATTCCACCGGTTTCTTTATGCAACGTATCGTACGTGTTTTTGTATTGTTCTGCGGCACATACTTCAACCAGTTCTCACCCGGTTTTTCTGTATGCGCATATCCTTCCATTACCCACGTGTTCGAAGAATGCCCATGCGTGGCAAGCAACAACGACATCCGGGCAATGTTTCCAGGAGTGGTGTTCCATTGATGTCCCAACCCACAAAGTACCCAGCGGGCACCTTCGTACTGAAACTCATAAAAGGCAATTACTCCATACAGATGTCCTTCGAACGATACTTCCCGTTCGGTTATCGTGACCGTCAGCTCCTGCCCTGCCGCGTTCCGGTACGTATGCGTTCCCTGTCCGCCCAAATTGAAATCCGTATTCCGGGTAAAAAAGGCATAATCATCGTAATCAGGTATCTGATATCCTTCAGGAGCCATTTCTTCGGAAGATAACAGACCGAAATTTTCGGCAGAGTTTCGCATACCTTCATAATAAAAAGCCGTTTCGTTGTGCTTCAACGGATATCCGTCGGGATAACCTGCCTGATACTGATATCCCAGCAAATGCAACAGTTCGTTTTCGTCGCACGTGCTCAAATAAGTTGCCAAGTCTATTTCCTTTGCCGGATCTGTACCGGCCAATATCTGGTCGCTGAATGTTTTCACATTTCCGCGCAAATTGTATTTACACCACCACGTCCCGTTGATGTTCACCACCGGAAGCCCCCAGTTTCGCCGGCGTATCACATATACTTCCCGGTTCTTTCCATCTGCATCAGATATGACCAACCTGCCTTCCTGCACACGTCCGTCCGCCTGAGGGTCGTTCGGTTTCCATCCGCCTACGATGCGGTAAGTTTCTCCATCAGGCGCCAGCTTTATCCAACGGGAAGTGCCAGAATCAAACTCCATACCGGCTATCTTGCCGGCAGGAAGAGTCAAACGTCCCAATTCACCCTCAACATAACGGTCGAAATCGCATATTCCCTGCTCGTTCAGCTTGATTTGTCCTTCCAGTCGGATGGGACTGGGTTCGACCACCAAAACGACTCTGCCCGCATACACGTTTTGCCGATATACCTCCAAGTATATATATTCCTCTTCTGTTCCGGGCATCCGCATACTGGTCGAAACAGATATGTCGGCTATTGGTTGCAGCCCCCTGCCTGCCACCCGTTGTACAACAACCCCGTCTACCTGCCCTTCTATTTCTACATCCGCCCCGGATTCTCCCAGCAATACCAGATGTGAATCGGAACGTGTATAAGGAATGAATACCGTATCTCTCGAAAGGTTGACACGGACACCTTCCGACAAGCGGGAAGCATCCACATCGACCAGCCCATTCAATTGAAGGCCGGACTCTGTCTCACCACCAGCTTGCCAATTGTCTTCGGTCACCGATACCGACAGGTTTCCCCCTCTTCCATAAACCGAGAGTGTATAAACCACATTGCGCCGGATTGCGGCAGGCAAAGAAGTTTCCAACCGATGCTGCGCTCCATCGAACGAAGCCAGTATTTCCACCTGCAACTTGTTATTTGTCTGTTCGGGCAAATAAAACAAGCATTCACTACCATTCTCAAAAGCTACATATTCTTTCCGAAAATCATACGTAGAGGCACCATCTGGTGTTTCTACCGATTCCTGACCATTCAAATAACCTTGCCGGTAAATATGGGAAACCGTAACACGGTGTACCTTTACTCCTTTATCAAAAGAAGAAAGGTCTATCCGCGACACGCTACGCCTCAGCGATACTTCGCTTTTTCCCGACGAAATCCCGTTCGGGTCCATCCATCCGCTCATTGCCAGACCACCTTCTTTGGATGCCAATTCATCTTTATCGGCACTTAGTTTCAGAAACTCCGATTTGGTTGTTACATCAGGTAACACCTCCTGCAAATTCCTTACCTTTCCGGCATTGGCAAGCAGGCAGATTTCTCCTTCCGCCCTTTGGGGCTGGAAGATATAGCTGCCGTCTTCTCCCGCACGGAATGAAGTAATGATTTCTTTCAGCACCTCCCCTTCAAACCGATATCCTTGTATCGTCAGGATACGTGCATCCTGCTCTATCCCATTCCCTTCCAAATCATCCACCGACACACGGGCAATGATTTCTCCTTCCGACACCGAAGGGACCGACATCGTTTCCCGGGTACATCCTGCAAGCAACAGGCCTCCCAATGCATATAATATGATTCTCTTTTTCTTCATAACTCCTTACATTTTAAACTTCTCATTATTTATAAAGAGCCGGACTCTGTTTGCTTTTCAGATAATCAGGCGAATCAATAGGCATCAAATACAAATGGTCTACATAAAACTGATTCATCAGCTCCTGTGCCCACGGCCCGTAAGTGAACGCACTATCGTGGCTATACCCCATAACGTGCCCCAGTTCGTGAAACATCACCTCGCAGGCATACGTATCGGTATAATGGCTGAGCCAAGCACCCTGATACGCCCCGAACACATCGCCTCCGCCCAGCCCGAGCACTCCATTTCCCGTATAGACCAATCCTACCCGCAATGAACGGGGCTGGCGCATCTGTTTCAATACGGTTTCAGCACTTACCTTGTCGGTTACTCCTCCATTTCCGTAAAGACGGTCCTCGTTGGCACGCAAGATATCCTCGTGTTCTTGCATATCAATCATATAGGTGAAATTAAGGAAAAACGCCACCACTTCACGGCAATGCACCGGACGGATTCCCATCCAGTTTCCTGCCGGTCCGCCATTAGGCTGGTCGGGATCACCTCCATACAGGTTGAAAGTCACCTTCCAACCGTGACGGATAGCTTGCAGCTTTTCCCAATAAGCATCGCCCGAAATCACTTCGTAACTGGCATCAAGGGCAGCCGTCAACGGTTGCGGAGGCACTTTTATCCATTTCCCCGAAACGGTACAATACATACATTCTGAAGTGAAAAGCGGAATCTGACCGTAAAAATCGGCAAAAGCCGGTACCGTATCAAAGTAAGCCAAGTCAATGTATTCATCGCTCACCGAAGGAAAACGGGCACGTACCAGCACATCACTCAAATCACGCGGTGAATAAAAGCGCATGTGCAAACGCCCGTCATCGGTTATCTCTACCTGTAAAGGCTGAGAAGTGTCAAACGAACGCTGGCGGGTATCCGTATAGATTTCTTTCCGCTCTTCATCTTGCAAGATTTTCGCGTGCCCGCCTTCTTCATACGCCATTGGAGTAACAAACATCACTCCTGCCTTATCATCGGGATGTACAACCGGAGTATGCACCCGATAAATACGGTTTGAAACCAACGAATCGACGGTAAAATCATACGTCCGCTCTATCTGATTCTTCCGATAATCGCGTGTCAATACCGTGACCGTTCCCTGCAGAGGCACTTCACCGGAAGCTGGAGGCAAGCAAAAAGAAGCTACCGAATCCAGCGGCCAGACCGCAGGCTGCATATCCACCTCGTCCGAAAGCGAACCGTCGCCCGAAAGAGTCGTATAAAAAGACACTGCATCCCATATCACTTCCTTGTGTACGACCGCGGTACGCACGTAAGGATTGCGAAAAGCGAACGAAAAGTCCACCCTGCCGGCTATCCGCCGTTGCACAATCTGCCCGGGTGCCGAAACAATAATCTCGGCTCCGTCTACCCCCGGTTTCCGGGAAACAGAAAAAGAAGTACGTGAATAGAAATAATCCGCTTCCAGCGGTTTCGACAATTGAGCAGGAAATATCAGCCAAGGCTCGGATACATTATTCAGTTCGCGGATAGAAACCCCATCTTGTCCGGCATCCCCCCGGATACCCAATACCAGCAAGGTATAATCTCCTTCCTGCAAACCTTCAAGGTGTATTTCTGAAGCTGCATAATCATAAAATCCTTTCAGGTTGGTCACTACATGCCCTGCCTCGTCCGCTACATAAAAAACAACACGGTCGTATGTCCTGCCCTTGCTTGTAACAAGGCGTGACGGAACATCTTCACCTTCATAATCGGCACATTGCAAAACAAAGACTGCCTTGCTTCCCTCCCCTCCTGGAGGTTTCATCCACTCTTCCCGGCTACAAGCCGCCAGCATCAGACTGCATAAGAACGTAATCCAAAAACTTTTTTTCATCTTGTCAGTTGGTTGATTAAATAAATAGTCAATCAATTACAAACGGCCGGAACTCTTTTCCGGCACCAGCAATACAACAACCGATAACCGCTTTTTGTTCAGACAAGACAAAGATGATGATGCAACGAATGTCTAATCTATATTGAAGCCAAGGTGCATAAGCCAATGCAGATAGCTGGCATTCCGTTTCCATTTACCTTCCTTTTACGTTCTTGATATCAAAACCGTATGTTTTTGATATGAAAACCGTACGTTCTCCAATTGGAAACCGTACGGTTTTGATATGGAAAATATAAAAAGGAGATAATTGAAAAAGAAATGGAATTTACCTATCGCTACTTTCACATCAAATTTCTTATTGAATTTTATTCAATATACAAAAATATCCGTAATTTTGTTTGGCTAATCATAGATGTTACTTTCATCAATTTGTTATCCCTTAGATATAAAGTTATATAAAAGCTCTATGATTACCTTTTCTTTTTAGAAATTTTTTATTCCGAACTCACATAAAAATTGTATGACTAACACGGAAGATTTCATAAAGACACAGTTAAAAAAAGGCAATGAGAATGCTTATAAATTTCTTTACAAAGAACATTATACCGTTCTATGTCACATTGCCTGCGGCTATGTAAAAGATGATTTTATTGCCGAAACGATTGTAGGGGATGTTATCTTCCATTTATGGGAAGTGCGTGAATCCATACAGATTCAAGCTTCTCTTAGAAATTATCTGGTCAAGGCTGTACGGAACCGGTGTCTGGATTACCTTTCATCAAAAAAGGAACAAAGTGAAATGACTTTTTCTTCGTTTATCGGTGAAAATACTATTGCAGAAAAATATATCTATTCAGAAGAATACCCATTAGGAGCTCTTTTAGAGAAAGAATTGGAACAACAGATTCGAAACGCAATACAACGCCTGCCTGAAGAATGCCGTAAAGTATTTCTGAAAAGCAGATTTCAGAACAAGAAGTACGAAGAAATTGCATTCGAATTAGGTATCTCTGTCAATACCGTCAAATATCATATCAAACATGCATTATCGTTGCTCCATGCAGAATTGAGGAAATATTTATGGTGTTTTTTACTCTTTGTCCTGCATTATAAATAAAAAAATCACTCATCCGACTACCCATCGGCATTTTATTTTCGTCTTCCAGATAAACAAGCAAAACATGGAAGATAAAAAGAAAGATATAGATGATTTACTGGCAGCCTATTGGACAGATGAGCTGACCCCCGAAGAACATGCCCGGCTGAATGAATGGATAGAATCTTCACAAGAGAATAAAGCTTACTTCATGCGATGTCAGGAAATCTGGTTTTCTTCTATTGAAGAAGAAAATAAAAAATATGATTACGAAAAGGCTTTTAACCTGTTTCATAAACGAGTAGAAGCTGCAGAACACCGGAAAGAACATAGACACATCGCTTTATGGAAATCATGGAGCAAATATGCAGCGATATTACTTGCCGTTGGTCTGATATCTTATTTCTCTTACCAGCGAGGAGGGAACGATTTGAAACACTCTTTATCGGAAGTATATATTGAAGCACCAGTCGGTTCACAGACCCGTCTCAGACTACCTGACGGAACATCAGTTGTGCTGAATGCCGGTTCATGTCTTTCTTACTCGCAAGATTTCGGTACTGATTCACGCGAAGTGACACTGGAAGGAGAAGGCTATTTTGAAGTTACACACAATGCAGAAAAGCCATTTCAAGTTTTATCTGAAGACCTTCAAATCAAAGTCCTCGGTACGAAATTCAATGTCCGTAATTATGCCGAAGATGAAGAAGCTGTCGTGTCCTTATTGGAAGGAAAAGTAGCATTGGACAACCGAAACCACCAAGGAGACGAATTAATTCTGTCTCCTAATGAGCGGGCAATATTAAGCAAATATACCGGAAGTATACGCAAGGAACACCGACCGACAAAAGCGGATTCGCAATGGATTAACGGTGACCTGATATTTGATGAAATGCCTTTATCCGAAGTGGCTCAGATTTTAGAGCGTAATTACAATATACAAATCCGTTTTACAACAGATTCAATCAAGAATTACCGTTTTTACGGACGTTTCAACCGTTCAGAAACCGGTCTGGTTCAAATATTGGACATACTAGCAGCTACGGGTAAAGTTCGTTATACCTTAAAAGAAAAGCAAGTAACCTTATATTAAATCCTTATTGTTAAATCTTTAAACTCAGACATTTATGAAAAATACAGATAGTTCGTAACAGAAAATAAAAGCCGGAAAGTCTGGCACACTTTCCGAGCTTTATATTTCTCCCTAAAAAACAAATGACTACAAAAAGATTGTTTTCTAAGAATATGCAAAGATACGCAAACATTCTGTAGAAAGCACCTTCTGTTAGATTTTTTAAACTTATAATTCTATACCTATGAATTACCGTAAAAAATTTATTTTCATGGCAATAACCCTATTTTGCCTGAACTGGAGTGCATTGTACTCACAAAATGTATCATTAAAATTGGATAATGTCTCTATCAAAGAGGCGATGTCGAAACTACAATCCCAGACCGGATATTCTTTTGTCTATATGGTAGAAGATATAGATTTAAAAAAGAAAGTATCGATTGATGCTGACCAATTGGACGAAGCTATCAGTCAGATATTAAAAGGACAGGCCATTTCGTATGAGATTAAAGGTAAAAATATTATTCTAAAAACTACTCAAAAGGAACGTGAAACACCTCAATCTAAAGATAAAGTATCAGGTATAATCAAAGATAAAAATGGAGAGCCGATTATTGGGGCAAATGTTGTAGAAAAAGGTACCTCAAACGGCACAATTTCGGATTTAGATGGACATTTTATATTGAATGTACCTTCGAATGCCGTTTTGGAAATTTCCTATATCGGATATGAGTCTGCACAAATACCAGTCAAAGGAAAAAATCAGCTTGATATTCTGTTGCATGAGGACTCTCAGGCTTTAAATGAAGTTGTAGTCGTGGGATATGGTTCTGTAAAAAAATCCAATCTGACAGGAGCCATTTCTTCTGTAAAAATGGAAGATGTGCCACAAGTAGCAACAGCCTCTGTATCCAATCTATTAATTGGCCGAGTACCTGGTTTATCTATTCGTCAAACTTCGGCATCACCAGACGGAGGATATGATATGGTTATTCGCGGTTCTGCAAGTATCGAAGCGGGAAACTCTCCTCTCTACGTCATCGATGGTTTTCCTGGAGGAGATATAAATACTATAAATCCTAGTGATATAGAATCAGTAGAAGTCTTAAAAGATGCAAGCGCGACTTCTATTTATGGTGCACGTGCTGCCAATGGGGTAATTCTTGTCAATACTAAAAAGGGGAAGGTTGGAACGATGAATGTTCGATTCAAAACCAATTTGTCATTCCAAACGGTTTCTAATCCTTATGAAATGGTAAATGCAAGAGATTATATGAATCTATCAAATGCATTCTACAGAGAACAATGGTTATATGATAATAAAATTGCTCCTTATGGTGATACAGATCCGGCAACGGTAACTTCATCACCGAAAATAGCATTCAGCGATGAACAGATAGCTCAAGCTTCTAATGTTACTGATTGGTTTGATGAAATTACCCGTGTAGGTGTCGTCAATGAAGAAGGTATTTCAATTGATGGTGGTTCGGAAAAAGCTAGGTATCAATTCTCATTAAGTCATTTTGGCCATAAAGGTATTATTGTCAATAGCGGGGTAGAAAAATATATGGCAAGATTGGCATTAGATTTAGATTTGACAAATTGGTTGTCAACAGGCATGACTATATCCGGAAGCCAGACGGATCAAGATAAAACCGTTCAACCGTCATCACTTAATGATGATGGAGGAATTATCAAACATGCAATGATGTATCCTCAATACTTACCCGTATATGATGATGAAGGCAACTATATGCTGAATAAAGAACATCCTGGAAATCCTAATCCTGTCTCATGGAAAGATGTAACAAACAAAGATAAAACATTCCGAATTTTGGCAAACAATTATTGGAATATAAAATTAGCCAAAGGATTGGATTTTCGTATGAGCTGGGGCATGAACTCTTCATTTGCCAGAGAAACATCTTATTATCCGAGAACTACCCTTAAAGGTCAAGAATCGAATGGATATGCTTCAATCCGTGAAATACGTCAAAATGATTATCTATTAGATGCAACTCTTACCTGGTCTAAAAAAATATTCACAAACCACCAATTCAAAATAATGGGAGGTTATGCGTATCAAAAATTTATAACGGAAGAATTATACGGAGCCAACAGAGGGTTTGTATCTGATGTGTTCGGTGAAAACAATCTTGAAGGAGGAGGTGATTTAACTAAAGAAGTCAGCAGTGGAAAAGACATCAATAAGTATTTGTCCTTTTTCGGACGCATCAATTATGATATTGCGGATAAATATCTGTTTACATTTACATTACGTGCAGACGGAAGTGACAGATTCGGTTCTGATAACAAATTCGGCTACTTCCCCTCTGGAGCTTTTGCCTGGAGAATCAGTGAAGAAGATTTCATGAAAAAACAGCGCATCATATCCAATTTAAAATTACGTCTGAGTTTAGGACAAACAGGTAATGCTGAAATTGGAGGAAATGCTTATGGCTTATATAGCACAGGAACAAATTATGTTTTTGGCAATACTTTACAAACTGGAGTTTCCGAAAGTCAATTGGCTAATCCTAGATTAAAATGGGAAACGACAACCGAGTTCAACATTGGTCTAGATTGGGGAATATTACGGAATCGCTTAACAGGTTCTATAGAATATTATCAAAAAACAATTTCTGATTTGCTGAGTTGGCGTACAGTTGGAAGTTATTATCCTGTAAGTCAAGTCGCCGATAATTTAGGGAAAACTCAAAGTCGAGGTTTTGAAATACAACTGAATAGTGTCAACATTCAAAACAAAGATTTGATGTGGGAAACGACCTTGAATATGTATTCTTATAAAGACAAATGGAAAGAAAGAAATCCATATACGATACTGTCTGTCTTTGAAAGTCCGACGGCACCCTTACATGTTGGATATGGCTATTTAAGTGATGGACTCATTCAAGAAGGGGAAATTGTTTCTCACATGCCTGATGCTCCTGCCGGAAGTATTAAGGTAAAAGATCTGAATGGCTGGTTGAAAGATGAAAATGGGAATTACATTCTTGATGCAAAAGGAAACAGACAATTATCCGGTAAACCAGACAATGCGATAGACGATGCTGATAAAGTCATCATTAGACATGATGCACCTGATTTCAGTTTCGGGTTGGGCAACACAATTGTATATAAAAACTTTGATTTGTACTTTTTCTTTTATGGAGAAGTTGGTCGTCAATTGAATAATTATACACGGATGTCATTTTTAAGTGCGGACAGATTCCGCTACAGTGATAATGTAACAACCGATTCATTCCAAAGATGGTCATCAACAAATCCAAATGGAATTTATCCGACAGGACTTTATAATGTATATGAGACAAATACGGACTTTTATATAGAGGATGCAGATTTTATTCGATTAAAGAATATAACGTTAGGCTATACATTACCAGGCAAGTGGTTTAAAAAAGCGATTAAACATGCTCGTTTATTCTTTGATGCACAGAATCTATTTGTTATTACGAATTATTCTGGTTCCGATCCTGAAACAGATAGTTTTACAGCTTATCCGAATCAGAGAACCTATTCTTTTGGTGTTGAAATAACTTTTTAAATCATTGATTATGAAAAAATATATTATAAAATTAGCAGGTATCCTTACTATGGGATTTTTATGTACAAGCTGTTTTGATTTAGATTATGAAGATTATAGCAATATCAATTCTGAAAATTTTCCAGTCACAGAATCAGATCTGGAAGCTTCTACAATAGCTGTATACAATACATTGTGCAATAGTTTCATTATGCAATGGCTAAATAATGCACATTGGACGTTAAACGAATTGACCACAGATGAACTGAATACTTCTTGGGGAAATCCTTGGCAACAGACAGAACGTTTCCTTTGGAGTGCAAATGACATGGCAGCTAAAACCTGTTACGAAAATTATCACAAAGGTATAACTAAAGCAACTCGGATGATTGACGCTTATCAAAAATCAAATGTGAATGCGACAAAAAAGGAAAAATATGTCTCAGAACTACGGGTGCTTCGTGCAATGTATGCTTATTTATTGTATGACTTGGTTGGACCTGTTCCCATTGTCACAGATCCGAATATAGCCAATGATGTATACAGTTCTTGGGAACCTCCAAGACCAACAAAAGAAGAATACACCTCATTTTTAACAAATGAGATACTTGATTCATATCAACATCTTGATATTCAACTCTCAGCCGAAAATATAGGTCGTCTTTCACAAGGAGCTGCTCTGACCTTACTTCTAAAAATTTACATGCATGAGAAGCAATGGTCAGAAGCTGATAACATATCGAAAAAGATTATGGATTTAGGTGTATATTCGTTGATGCCCTCTTATGCATCTGTTTTTGATATAAATAATGAAGGTACAAGCAATACAGAACGTATTTTTGTTATCCAGCGCATTATGTCAAATACTTCTTATGCTTGGAATTATTTTTCATGTGTTATGCCTGCTTCACCTGAATATAAATTCACAAATTCTCCTATAACAGTATCTGGAGGATTAAAAATGCCGTGGTCTTTTTATGATAAATATGAAGAAAACGATTCTCGCTTAGAAACTATTATCCGATACTATACAGACGTAGATGGAAATGAAGTTGACTACCGTACCGTTACTCATACAAAAGCTACAGGAGCTATACCTATGAAATATTCTGAAGACCCAGAGCAAGAAGGACAGATGAGCGGTAATGATTTTATTATGTATAGATATGCAGATGTGCTTTTGTCAAGAGCAGAGGTCTTGAATGAACTGAACGGACCGAACAAAGAAAGCATAGATTTAATTAATCAAGTTAGAGAACGGGCACATGTCAGCCATATAAAACTGGAAGACTATACCAAAGAAACTTTAAGAGATTTTCTTTTAGAGGAAAGAGGGCGTGAACTTTATTGCGAAGGCCATCGCCGTACAGACCTTATCCGATTCGGAAAATTTGTAGAAAAAGCACAGGAAAAAGGATTTAATGCTCAAGAATATCATGCATTATTCCCTATACCGCAAAGTGCAATGAATGAGAATCCTCAATTAGTACAAAACCCCGGTTATGAAAATTAAGTCATAACCTGTAAAAATATTCATTATGAAATTATTAATACTCATAGTACTTTTATTGTTTATTGTCAATCCTCGCGGACAATCTCAAGAGATATATAATTTAAATGGAACTTGGAAATTTGCTTTTGCCAAAACAAAGAAAGAAGCAGATCGTTTAGATAAATTCTATTTATATCAGTTCGCAGATAAAAAGTTTCAACCGATACCTGTTCCTTCTAATTGGGCTATCTTAGGCTTTGAAGAGCCTGTATATGGAGGTTTTCAAGGACAAGAAGCTAGTGAAGGATTTTATATACGTGAATTCTCTTTACCTAAGAATTGGGAAAACAAACGAGTCCTCTTACATTTTGGAGGAGTTTGGTCTTCAGCAGAAGTATGGCTTAATGGTAAACATTTAGGCCGTCATGATAGTGGATATACATCTTTTTCTTTTGATATTACAAATGTACTTAATGTGTCTGAAACAAATAAATTGGCTGTTCGGGTACGTCAAGATACGCGTGAATATAAGTGTGATGTATACGATGACTGGACGCTTGGTGGAATCTATAGAGATGTAACGTTAGAAGCAATGCCACGTGAACGTTGGATAGATTATGTAAATGTACAAACAGTATTTGACAGCCAGTTTAAAGATGCCGACTTGAAAATACGTACAATGATAGCCGATGTATTTCCCACTACACTTCCTGGAAACTATATGAGTCCAGGAAAGCCTTATAAATTGTTGATTACTCTTTTCGATAAAGAAGGTAATAAAGTTACAGACAGAGAATTAACGATTCCATCTCATACAGCAACCGGACGTGAAATAGCTTTAACTTTACATGTAAATACCCCTTATCATTGGACGGCTGAAACTCCTTATTTATATAACTTACAAGTAAAACTTATAGAAGATAATAAAGTAACGCATAGCCGTACAGAGAGGATAGGATTTCGCCAAATATCAACAGAAGGAGGCATTTTTAAGATTAACGGACAGGCAGTAAAATTACGTGGAATAAACAGACATGACGAGCATCCTGATGTAGGACGGGCAACCACTCGAGAACAATGGTTACAAGATTTGAAATTAATGAAAGAAGCTAATATCAATTATGTTCGTACTGCTCATTATGCTCCAGCTAAAGGTTTTATAGAATTGTGTGATGAAATAGGAATGTATGTAGGCGAAGAAATTTCAATTGGCGGTGGTTTTCGTGGTGTTGCCGACCCTTATCGGATGTATGATCCTTCTTATTCAAATGCTATTTTTACAAGGTCGTGTGAAACAGTGGTTCGTGACAGAAACAATCCTTCTGTCATTTATTGGTCTATAGGTAATGAAGACCCGTTTACAACTTTACATTTAACTTCAATAAAAATAGTTAAAGCATTCGATACATCCCGACCAATATTGATACCTTGGCGTTTTGAGAACTGGCTTCCCGATGAAGTTGATATGCTTTCTGCGCATTATTGGCAACCGCAAGAATATGATCAATGGGCTGCGCAAGCCAATCGTCCGGTTATTACAACAGAATATACACACTCGAATGGAATTACAGGTACCGGAGGATTAGGAATGCGTTGGAAAACATTGATACAGCATCCTTCTGGCGCAGGAGGTGCTATATGGATGTGGGCAGACCAAGGATTGAAAACTCCAAAACCCAATAAAATACATGAACCTTATGGAGAAGATAAATATCTACGTGTTGATCGTAGGCGAGGTTGGGACGGCATTGTGGATTCTTATCGTAACATCACACGAGACTATTTGGAAGTAAAAGCCGTTTATGCACCTGTATTTCCCACTATAGAAAAACTATCGTTTATCAATGGACAAGACTCCCTTTATATACCTATTAAAAATGAATTCGATTTTACAAATTTGAATCAAGTCAATATTTCATGGTCCATTTGGTGCGATGAACAAAAGTTACAATCTGGAAATAAAACAATTGATGGAATTCCACATGCTACTTCTATTTTTACAATTCCAGCAAAAGACCTAAATATAATGCAAAGTGAAAAAAACTATTATATTTGGTTGGTATTTACTTCTGCAAATGGAACGGAAATAGGGCGAAATTCTGTAGAAATTGCTCCTTACATGAAACCAGAAACATTTATTCCTGATGCTTGTAAAGTATCAATAAAAGAAGAAAAGGAACAAATTTTAATTCAAGTAGGGAAAACTACTTATCTGTTTGATTCACAAACAGGACATTTATCGGCTGCGACATTTAATGGAAAAACATTGATAACTGATTTACGTCCTACGATATGGCACGAACTTGATTATTGTGAGGCTGCGTTATTGAGAGGAAAAAATATATCCAATCCGGCAGACCTTAATCAATATACAATCTCTGTAAATAGTTGGGAGGTCAATGAGTATGCTGATAAAGTTGAAATTCTGGCAAAAGTAGAATACGTTGTTGATAATAAAAATAAATTTGATGTTGTTTATAACTATTCAATAACTTCAGATGCCAAACTTCATGTTCATTATGAAATTATGCCTGATGTCGAAATGCCTTGGTTGCCTATTGCTGGAATGTCACTTAAGTCTCCTAGAGAACTATCTCAAATGCGTTGGTTTGGATTAGGACCGTATGATGCTTATCCCAACAAGAAATCAGCTTGTATATTAGGAGTATGGAAAGGTATGTCTGGTAATGATGAAGTGATTGGTAATAAAGCGACTCGTTGGATTGAAAAATCTGGTGACTTAGGAAGAATACGGATTTACAATAATGGATATATGGAACATCGAAAAGAGAATCCAGAAGTAATAAATATACTATCGTATGTACTTGACAGACCGGAAGGAGGACGAAAAGCGGATACAAACATATTGCAGCCTCAAACAAAAGAAGGAGAAAAATATATTGGCGAGTTTTATATAATGCTGTTTTAAATTAATAATAAAAATAGATGAAACCATTTAAGTTTATTTTAGGGCTATGTATTTTGTTTACGTTAAATACTCAAGCTGAAACAACTCTAGAAAGAGAGTTTATGTCTCCTCCTGATAGTATCCGTCTCGGAACATTTTGGTATTGGATGAGTGATAATATTTCTGAAAAAGGAGTGATTCAAGATTTGTATGCAATGAAAAAAGCAGGGATTAATTTGGCTTTTATAGGCATAATAGGACCAAGTACCCACCATGATGAAAATTATCCTTATGGAAAAGTCAAGTTCTTCTCTGAGGAATGGTGGAAAATTCTTCATACAGCTTTGAAGACCGCAACAGCATTGAATATTGAAATAGGTATTTTTAATTCTCCCGGTTGGAGCCAGTCCGGTGGCCCTTGGATAAAAGCCTCTCAATCAATGCGTTATTTGTCTTCAAATGAAGTCCATGTTTCCGGTCCGCAAAGACTTTCTATAAAGATTCCTTCTTTATGTTCCGATTTTCAGGATGTAAAGGTAATAGCTTTTCAAAAAGGAAGAAACAATTTATTGGATGTACAAGAAAGTCAGATATTTGTTTCATCAGGTGTAAAGCGGAATGGAAAAGGATACCAGTTGTCAGATGAAGAATCATCGGTATCGTTAGTTTTACCTACGTGTGAAACAGTCAGAAGCATATTAATTTATCCAGGAAATTATTTGCAAGCCCAATGTTTGATTCAGGTAAAGAAAAACGGTATTTATCAGACAATTAAAGAATTTTCGATGTCAAGAGATGCTTCTTTACAAGTAGCCAATGGATTTGATCAAAAATCACCTGTTGCAGAAGTTTTGCCCGAAACACAAAGTAAGGAATTTCGGATTCTATTACAGAATGTTAAGAAAGGAAGTTGTATATCTTCTTTGATTTTGTCTTCTTCACCTATAGTTCAACATTTTCCAGGAAAGACATTTGCCAAGTTTGAAGAAATGGGAAATCAACCTAAAGAATTGATTGACAAATCATTGTTCGTAGATTCAAGAAACGTAAGGGATATATCAGAATATTTATCGAATAACGGTCAACTCAATTGGGATGTACCAGAAGGAGAATGGACTATCATGCGTTTAGGGATGACACCGACAGGAGCATTTAATAGTCCTGCCACTATTGAAGCTACAGGGCTGGAAGTAGATAAATTAAATAAAGAACATGTCCAATTTCATTTTTCAAGCTATTTAGGAGAAATATATAAACGTATTCCTCCCGAAGATAGGAAATGTTGGAAATATACAGTACTTGACAGCTATGAAAAAGGAGGACAGAACATAACAGATGATTTTTTGAAAATATTTCAGCAACGATATGGTTATGACCCTATTCCTTATTTGCCCACTTATTATGGATATGCTGTAGATAGTTATGAGAAATCGGAGCGTTTTCTTTGGGATATGCGAAGATTGGTAGCAGACCTTATTGCTTATGAATATGTAGGAGGATTGAAGGAAATATCCAATCGTTATGGCCTACGTACATGGCTAGAAAACTATGGACATGGTGGATTCTCGGCAGAATTTTTACAATATGGAGGACAATCGGATGAAGTTGCAGGAGAATTCTGGAATGAACGTCACGTAATAGAAAAACGGGCAGCCTCCTCTTGTGCACACATTTATGGAAAACCATTGGTATGGGCAGAATCTTTTACTAATGAAGGCAGAGACGGTAGTGCTTTCCAACGATATCCAGGTATGTTAAAAAAATATGGTGATTTAGCTTTTGCAACCGGAATTAACAGTATGCTTCTTCATGTATATATTCAACAATATGCCAATAATGATTATCCGGGAGTTGATGCTTGGTTTGGAACTGAATTCAATCGTAAAAACACATGGTTCAGTCAGATAGATATGTTTGTCCAATATCTGAAACGAACGTCTTTCATGTTGCAGCAAGGATTAAATGTGGCTGATGTAGCTTATTATATAGGTGAGGATACGCCTATTATGACGGGTAATATGGTTCCGGAATTACCTCAAGGGTATAACTTTGACTTTATTAATAGTGAAGTGCTTATTCGTGATTTGAAAGTTGTTGATGGTCGTTTTGTTCTGCCACATGGAGTCTCTTATCGAATATTAGTTTTGCCAAGACAAAAAAAAATGCGACCAGAAGTATTGCAAAAATTGGAAAAGCTGGTTTCTGAAGGAGGCACTATTATAGGAATTCCCCCTATAGGTTCCCCTAGTTTACAGGATTATCCTCATTGTGATGAGAAAGTTTTAAATTTAGCAAGAAAGATGTGGACATCAAATTTTTCTGATTCTCAAAGTTCGGAGAAACGGATTATTCCTTATGGCAAAGGACGAATATTGATGAATGCAACTTTAGAAGAAGCTTTTAGCTTATTGAATATAATACCGGATTGCAGTATTAAATCAGGAATCCCGGTACTATATACCCACAGGACGCTAAAAGATAAAGGTATGGAAATTTATTTTCTTACAAATCAGAGTGATGAAGCAATTTATGTTTCCCCTCAATTTCGAGTTGAAAATAATATGCAACCTGAATTGTGGAATGCAGTGACCGGTACTATTCGAATCTTACCTGAATTTGAAAGAAAGAACGAAGTGACAAGTATACCTCTGAAACTGGAAGCCCATGAAAGTGTGTTTGTCGTATTCCAAAAAACACACTCACGAATAGCAGAACAAGTTACACAAAATACCCCTTGTTATGAAGATATCTATACCTTAACAACACCTTGGATAGTAAATTTTGAATCTGACAGCATTAAACGAGGTCCGGAAAAAGTAATTTTCAGTCAATTATCAGACTGGAGTCAAAATAAAAATAAAAGAATCAAATATTTTTCAGGAACAGCTCATTATCAAACCGAGTTTAATTTAGAATATATACCTGAAGGAAAACTTTTCTTAAACCTCGGGAAGGTTTATGCAATGGCAAAAGTAAAAGTAAATAACAAGGAAGTTGGAGGAGTTTGGACTGAACCTTATCAAGTGAATATAACAGGTATGCTTCGAAAAGGTAAAAATAAAATTGAGATACAAGTGGTGAACACCTGGCTAAACCGCATCTTAGGAGATTTATATTTACCCGAAAAAGACCGTAAGGTATTTCCTCATACCAAACCTTGGAATGAAAAGATTACTTTACAAAAATCAGGTTTGTTAGGACCAGTAAAAATCAAAAGAGAACAATAAATGCCATCAATATCAAGCTAGATGAATATCTCTATACTTATATTCAAATCAAACAAATCAAACTATTCATATAGTTAAATGAACTTATGCAAATAATTGAATAAGTTGACCCAACTATATGCTTTAAACATAGAAATAATAATTAATAACATGAATACAAAACTTTTTTTACTATGCCTGCTATATATAGGATTTACCATAAATATGTCAGCTAAAGATTATATAATAACAGATTATGGAGTACATTCAGACAGTACCCAAATAAGTACATCCATAATTCAGTCTATTATAAATAAAGCTGAAGCTGAAGGTGGAGGAACTATTGTAATTCCTAAAGGTACTTATCTGTCTGGTGCTTTGTTTTTTAAACCGAATACAAAGCTACGGTTGGAAGCTGGAGCCGTATTAAAAGGAGTGGATGATATTACTCATTATCCTTTAATTCCATCTAGAATGGAAGGGAAAAATATTTATTATTATGCAGCTTTAGTAAATGCCTATTATGTAGATGGATTTGAAATATCTGGTCCAGGCACCATCAATGGCAATGGACAAAAGTTTTGGTCTAAATTTTGGACACATCGCGATTCCATGAACCGTATGAATAAACCTTGGACCAATTTGGAGGTACACCGCCCCCGACTTGTCTTTGTATGGGGATGTGATAGTGTAAAATTCTCTGGTAGCAGATTCTGTAATTCTGGATATTGGACTATTCATCTATTTCAATGTAATAATATTCTGATCGAAAACTGCGATATTCGTTCTCCTTATAAAGCACCGAGTACCGATGGAATAGACTTAGATGTATGTTCGGATGCAATTATTCGTAATTGTTACATTGCAGTAGATGACGATGCAGTATGTATAAAAGGAGGAAAAGGCCCTCTTGCTCATAAACAGAAAGAAAATGGAAGTGTAGAGAATATTCTTATTGAAAATTGTTCGTTCGGACATGCACACGGAACATTGACAATGGGAAGCGAAAGTATACATGCACGTAATATTATCATGAGAAATTGTAAAGTAAATAATAATTGCAGCCTTTTAAGGTTGAAAATGCGTCCTGATACTTATCAGATATATGAAAATATAACTATTGAAAATATAACAGGAGTGTGTGGATCAATAATTGCCATGGCACCTTGGAAGCAATTCTATAACATGGAAAATACAAAAGTATCTCCTAAAGGAATTGTGCGCAACATCACAATAAAAAGACTAAAGGTAAAATGCAATGAGCTTGGAACATTAAATGGAAATTCCAATGACTCTGTAGATAACATTATTCTGAAAGAAATTGATGCTACGGTAAAGAAAATGGGATTGAATACAAAATATAAAAACGTTAAATTGGAAAACGTAAAAATAAACAATATTATATTGGAACATGATTTACAAAAACACGATTCTTCATGTACCGATAAAAAAAACATTTAAAGAAATCAAATACATGGGAAAACTATTGTTGACGATAATCTTCTGTTGGCTTGCCTCGTGGACATGTAGCGCAACAGATTTTATATGGAAAACAGGTAATAAGATGCGCGTGGCTTGTGCACCGGACGAAGAACCGGTGGTGCACGTGGCATTGGACCTGCTGAACCGGGATTGTGAAGCCGTGCTCTCGCAATCTTTTTCGGTAAATGAAACAGAAGGAGACATTTATGTTGGCACATGGGGAAAGAGCACGCTGGTGAAGCAAGTAGCGGAACGGGAAGGCATTGACCTTTCCTGCCTCAATGAACATGCAGAGGCTTTCCTGATTAAGGTATTAAAGAATGGAAAACTATTAGTGGCGGGCAGCGACAAGCGGGGCACGGCATACGGGGTGCTGGAACTCTCGCGTATGCTGGGCGTATCGCCGTGGGAATGGTGGGCGGATGTTGTGCCCGATAAGAAGCGGGAGTTCCGTATCGCGGCCGGATTTACGAAGACCGATTATCCGCTCGTGCCCTACCGGGGCATCTTCATCAACGATGAGGATTGGGGACTGATGCCCTGGAGCTACACCAACTACGAGCCTTCGGGCGTGAAAGGGCAGATAGGCCCGAAGACCCATGCGCGTATCTTTGAACTCTTGCTCCGCCTGCGTGCCAATACGTTCTGGCCGGC
>ULUG01073697.1_pt1 | contig 35199 bp, 35 predicted proteins | sample 1958331 | NCBI WGS metagenome assembly ULUG01 (sample SAMEA4835755, study PRJEB28245) | human gut metagenome | biome: gut microbiome; material: fecal sample | place: Denmark | collected 2008
TTGCATAAGCTGTTCTTACATTATCTAATTTTCAAGGTACACTCGCCCGACCGCCATGCGGTGAGCTTTTATATATTAGCAAATTCGAGGCGACTTGTCAAGAACTTTTTTCAAAACTTTTTAAGTTTTTCTTTTCGCTCTTTTAGATCATTTTTCGAAGTGCTTAGTTAGAATAGCACCGCAAACTGCAAATGTCAAGGTGTTTTTGAAACATTTTTGCATCTTTTTTTAATCAATCTGCAAGCTCTAAATCTTGTGTTTTTTCACTTGAAAAATCGCAAGATATGCTTCAATAAGCAAAGCTGCCGTGGATGTCCGTGGCAGCTTTTGTTCATTATGCTATAGCTGACGGGAGTCGAGCCCCTACCGGTTTTGGCAGGCTGATTTTCACTCATGCTGTGTTAAAGCCCTTGGAAATACGACAGTATTCCCTGCGGGCTTTGCCTTGCCTGGGCAAAAATCAGCTCTGTCAAAACTGCAAAGCACCTGTCGGTGTCAATTTTCAGGTGATTTTCGTCTTTCTTCGATGCAGATGGGCTGACGCCCATTAAAGAGAAAAAGGCGGAAAGCGCCGAAAAGGGGCATTGACAGGCGGCAGGGGTTCAACTCTCGTCAGCTATAGTGTTTTCCAGAACGCCTATTCCGTCGATCTCGCAGCGGACAACATCTCCGGATTCAAGATACTTCTGCACGGATGGCTCCATACCGAGAGCAACGCCGCTGGGCGTTCCGGTCGCGATGATTGTTCCGGCCTTGAGCGTCATGCCGGCCGACAGCTCTTCGATTATATAAGGGATGTCGAAGATCATCATGCGCGTGTTGCTGTCCTGGCGCTTTTCGCCGTTAACGTAACAGCGGATGCCAAGTTCGGGCATTGCGCCGACGGTTTCGGCCGAGATGATACATGGACCCATGGGCGTGAAGTCATCAAGGCTTTTGCCGAAGTACCACTGCTTGTGGCGCGTTTGAAGATTGCGTGCAGACACGTCGTTGATTATAGTGTAGCCGAAGATATACTCACCCGCTTCGGCCGCCTTAACATTTTTCGCGTCCCTGCCGATAACGACGCCAAGCTCGACCTCGTAGTCAAGGCTGTCGCAGATATCAAAATGCCCGTCTATCCTATCTCCCGGTGCAACTGCGCGCTGAAGGCGCTTGGAGAAATACACCGCATCGCCGCGCTGTACATCAAACACCGCGTCTGCGCGGGTCGCCTCCTCGGCGTGATCGCGGTAGTTTAGTCCCAGGCAGATAATATCCTGCCGCGGCTCTGGTATGGGAGCTTCAAGCTTAACGTCGCCGAGAGGCAGTGCTTTTGCCTTTTCCGGCACTGCGGGCAGCTTGCCGGCGAGCTCATCTATAAGCTCGAGCATGCTTTCGGCTTTGAGACCGAGCTCGGACGCCGGGATAACTGCGCTTTCATCGGTCGTCAGAGCGCCGACGTGCTCCGCGCCCTTATATTTATATGTAACAAATTTCATATCAAATTGCCCCCATTATCGAAGAAATAATCTGTCCCGCAAAAGGCACAGGCTCTTTTCTTCCGAAATAGGCATTGCGAGCACCGAGAAAGGCCAGAATGACAAGCAGCATGGTGTTGAGCCTTTTAAGTGGCTTGCCGACGTAGGGCACAATACCGATCACGCCGTTGAGCATGTGCATGACAAGCAACATGGCCGATTGCCCGGCGTGGTATTTCACAAGCTCCGAGCCGCTATTTTTAATAAGTGAATACAGAAATACCGGGCCGATATAGCCGACAGCCGCGAGATCACGCTCTTTAAACTCGTCGGGGATCTTATCATTCTCGGTGATTTCGGGGCTTGCCGAGTTGAAGGCTTCCTGCATATATTTAAGTATAGGATTATCCATAAAGCTATCGCCTGCGTCGGGCTTCCAGCCGCAGGAAAGGCAGACCTTGCCGCCGTCAGGGATATAGGTTCCGCATCTTGGGCATTTATTCATACTTCTCACCTTTCTATGTACGGCGTTGAGACGCCGATTTCTTTTATTTTATTATCTTCCCTATTTTAAGTCAAGCGCAAAATATGTGGCTGCCGATCGTTAGCATCTGCGGACGCGACCATATCCATTTGCTTGTCGCGGTGGCAGGGTTAAAATAATATATCGCTCCGCCTGTCGGATCGGAGCCTGCCAGAGCCTCGCGTGCGGCGCGGTAGGCGCTGCCGGCAACGGGCTGATCAAACTGTCCGTCATCAAGGCAGGAGAACGCGCCGCTTTGATATATCACACCCGAGAGTGAATTCGGAAACGACGGGTGGTCGATGCGGTTCAAGACCACCGCGCCGACCGCTACCTGACCGATATACGGCTCGCCGCGTGCCTCGGCGGAGATAAGCCGTGCAAGCAGATACACGTCGCCTGAGACAGCAGAGCCTGAGCCCGACTGCTCGTAAATGCCGAGCGCGGCAAGGGTCTTATCCCCCGCCTGACCGTCAACAGTCAGGCCGTTTGTGCGCTGAAAATATTTAACTGCCCGCTCGGTCGCGCTGCCGTAGATGCCGTCCACGCTGCCACTGTAGTAACCCCAGCTTTTAAGACGCGTCTGTATCTGCGTTACGGTTGCGCCCGACGAGCCACGCTTATACAGTGCAGCGTCCACCGATTGCGCAAGTGCGATTATCAGAATATTTACCGCGAATATCAGTGCGACTGCGAGGATTATTTTTTTATGCTTAACACTCATGCTTATCACTCCGATGGCTTTTTTCATATTCTGCCTCGCTCGCTGATTTTTATGCAAAAAAGCTCCTGCCCAGTAAGGCAGGAGCTTTTTGGAGTTTTTGTTCAATATCAGTTTTGCACCTTGATGATGTGGCGCGGGCAGATGTCGGAGCAATGTCCGCACTGTACGCACTTGGAGACATCGATGCGTGCGAGATTATCCTTGATGACTATCGCGTCGGCAGGACACTCGCGCTGGCACTTCATGCAGCCTATGCAGCCCTCGTCACAGATTTTCATGACGGCAGCGCCCTTATCGCAGCTGGAGCAAGCGACGAGAACGTGCTGATCATAAGGAACGAGCTTGACTATCTTCTTCGGGCATGCGTCAACGCACGCGCCGCAGCCGACGCACTTTTCGCGGTCGACCTTCGCAACGCCGTTAACGATGCTCATTGCGCCGAACTGGCAGGCATTTGCACAGTTGCCAAGGCCGATGCAGGCGAAACGGCAATCCATGTTGCTCTTGCCGCCGAACAGCATCGCTGCCTGACAGTTTTTGGGCCCCTTGTAGTTAAAGCGCTTAGATGCGTGACCTTCGGTGCCCGAGCATGGAACGAATGCAATCATCTTCTCCATGTCGCCCGCGGAAACACCCATGATCTCTGCGATCCTGGCAGCAGCCTCGGCACCGCCTGCAACGCACTTGTTGACAGGCGCTTCACCCTTTGCTACCGCGGCGGCATAGCCGTCGCAGCCGGGGTAACCGCAGCCGCCGCAGTTTGCACCGGCCAGGCACTCTCTGACTTCTTCCTGCTTGGGGTCGACTTCAACATAGAATATCTTCGATGCAACTGCGAGGATCGCTCCGAAAACGCCGCCCAAAATGCCCAGAACCAAAAGGGACTTAAGAATAACCATAAAATCCATATCCGAGCCCTCCTTAAAGCGGAATATTCATGCCGCTGAAGCCCATAAAGGCCAGAGCGAGCAGAGCCGCAGACACAAGACAGATCGGGAAGCCCTCAAAGCTTTCGGGATACTCCGCAAAGTCGATGCGCTCGCGCACGGAAGCAAACAGAACGATGGCCAGCAGGAAGCCGAGGCCGCCGAACACACCGTAGAGCGTAGACTGGATGAAGTTGAACTTGTACTGAACATTCAGCAGAACAACACCGAGAACCGCGCAGTTGGTGGTGATAAGGGGCAGGTAAATGCCCAGTGCCGAGTACAGCGAGGGGATGGACTTCTTCAGAAACATCTCGACGAACTGAACAAGTCCGGCGATGATGAGGATGAAAGCCAGCGTCTCAAGGAAGCCGAGATTCAGAGGGACGAGGATATAGGTATCGACGACCCAGCATATTGCCGAGGCAAGACCCATAACGAAGGTGACCGCCAGGCCCATGCCGATCGCGGTATCGACCTTGCTCGAGCAGCCCAGGAACGGGCAGCAGCCGAGGAACTGCGAGAAGATGAAGTTATTTATCAGTATCGCGCTCAGGGCGATGGTGATAATGGAAGCTGTACTTGTCATTTACTCTCAGCCTCCTTCTTTGCTTTCTTTTCGGCAGACTTGCGCAGAGCATACTGCATGAGCGCGATCAGGCAGCCGAGGGTAAGGAAGCCGCCGAAGGGCATGGTCAGAACCATTGCACCCTGGAAGTCGGCTCCGAACACGGCAAAGCCTGCGCCGATACCGTCGAGAGTGAGACCCTTGACGGGATCGAGAAGGCCGCCGCCGATGGTGCCGAAGCCGAGGAGCTCACGGATAAAGCACATAACGATCAGAACGATGGTGTAGCCGAGGCCCTGGAAGATGCCGTCGAAGAAGGATGCGCCGATCGTGTTCTTCTGGCAGAAGGCCTCTGCACGGCCTATGATGATGCAGTTAACGACGATAAGCGGGATAAATACGCCCAGCGCTTCGCTCAGCGCAGGAACGAAGGCCTGCAGCAGCAGGTCAACTATGGTAACGAAGCCCGCGATAACAACAACGAATATTGCAAGACGGATCTCGTTGGGGATTACTTTTCTGATGGCCGAAACGACAACGTTGCAGCAGGTCAGAATGATGAGAACGGACAGACCCATACCAACGCCGTTGAAAAGGCTCGTCGTGATCGCCATGGTGGCGCACATGCCGATGAGCTGTACGAGAACGGGGTTGTTGGTGATAAGGCCTTCCTTAAACTGCTTTTTAATGTTCATTTAAGTCTACCTCCTTAACCCAGACTCTCGCAGGCCGCTGTAGCGGAGGCTACTGCGCCGGTGACTGCGGTGGATGTGATGGTCGCACCGGTAAGCGCGTTTATGCTGCCGCCCTTCTTCGTAAGAGCAGCATCCGAGCCCTGACCGACAAACTGCTCGCGGAACGCAACGCCCTTGTCGCTGGGGCTGGAGGCAACGGCACCGAGGCCGGAGGTCTCGCTTGACTTGGTGATGGATATGCCGGTGCACTTATAGTCGGTATCAACGCCGATGATGATGGTGATGCTGCCCTGGCTGCCGGTAACGGTGGTCTCTACGACATAGCCGGAGAGGCTTCCGTCCTCGGCATAAGCCTCGGAGATCTTATCAATGGCGGCATCGCTGCCGGTGTAAGGAACTTCTTTGTAATCATCCGCGCTGAGTACCTCGGCATATGCGTCCGCGGTCTTTTGCGCTGCGATATCGGATATCCTGTCAACGGTGAGCTCATATACAACGCCGAGGACACCTGCCACGATAGCGGAGATGAGGAAAAGGATGCCTGTAAGCTTAAGAATCTTTTTCATTGCGCCTTTGCCTCCTTTGCTGCCTTTTTCGCTGCCTTGAGGTCTTCACTGGTCACACCGAACTGACGGCCGCGGGTTCCCTTATCGATCGCCCATGCGCACAGGTTCATGATGAGGATAGCGTAGGAAACGCCCTCGGGGAAGCCGCCGAAATAGCGGATGAGTACAGTCAGAGCGCCGCAGCCGAAGCCATACAGGAGCTGGCCGTTGAGCGTTACGGGGCTGGAGGAGTAATCGGTCGCCATGAAGAAGGCGCCGAGCAGCAGACCGCCGGACAGGAGGTTTGTGAGCATCCAGTCGAAATTAGAAGCGCCGTGCATGGGGAATATAAAGGTAACGACCGCAACAGTTCCGATAAATGCAGCGGGAATGCGCCAGCTTATTACCTTGCGGATGAGCAGATACGCGCCGCCGATGAGCAGTGCTGCCGCGCTTATCTCGCCAATGCAGCCCGGCACGTTGCCCAAAAGCATGTTGACGGTGCTGAGAGTATCGGGCAGAGCCTCGCCGGCCTTCAGATAGCTGAGCGGAGTCGCCATTGTGGTTGCGTCAACGCTGCCCTGCAGAGCCTTGGGGACTGCCCATGTTGTCATGATGACAGGCCAGGAGGCCATGAGGAACGCACGGCCGGCCAGCGCGGGGTTAACGAAGTTCTTGCCGAGGCCGCCGTAAAGCTGCTTTACCACGACCATTGCAAACGCGGCCGCGACCACCGGCATCCACAGGGGGGCACCGGAGGGGATGACCATTGCGATAAGAACGCCGGTAACGCATGCGGACAGGTCTCCGATGGAATCCGGCTTTTTCATGAGCTTGCGGTAGCCCCACTCGAAGAACACGCAGGACAGAACGCTCACGACAATCAGCGCGAGCACTCTGAAGCCGAACTGATACACCGCGACGGCCATTGCCGGCACAAGTGCGATTATGACGTCCAGCATGATGCGCGAGGTATCGGTCTTTGTCCTTACCTGAGGCTGATAGGAAGCGTCAAACGTATATTCTTTTGCTTTCACTTTTTCTCGGCCTCCTTTGCGGCAGCTTCCGCTCTTGCCTTCTCCTCGGCTGCCTTGGCAGCGAACAGGAGCTTAGCGGTCTTGAAAGAGTGGGTCAGCGGCATTCTGCCGGGGCAGTTGTAAGAGCAGCTGCCGCACTCGAAGCAGTCAAGAATGTGGTACTTCTTCATATTCTCGAAGTCGCCCTTCTTGAAGTATGCATACATGTAAACAGGCTCAAGTCCCATGGGGCATACGGTGATGCACTTGCCGCAGCGTATGCAGGTGGGATTTTCAACGGTTCTGTCTTCTTCCTCAGTGAAGAACAGGATACCGGCTGTGCCCTTGATGTTTACAGCGTCGATGTTCGTTGCGATAAGGCCCATCATAGGCCCGCCGAGAACTATCTTCTTGGGGGTCTTTACAAAGCCTCCGCACTGCTCGACGATATAGCGGAAGGATGTGCCCACGCGGCACTGCAGGTTGTGGGGCTTATCTATGGCAGAGCCGCCTACGGTGAGTATACGCTCAAAGCAGGGAATGCCGAGATAGCACGCCTTGTAGATAGCGTACGCAGTCTGGGTGCTCACAACATTGCAGCCGACGCCTGCGGGCAGTCCTCCGGGCTTGACCTCGCGGTTGGTAATGGCCTTGATCTGCATTTTCTCCGCGCCCTGGGGGTATTTGACGTCCTCGGGTACGATCTCAACGCCGTACTGCGCCGGGTTCTTGGAATTGAGAAGCTCTATAGCGTCCATCTTGTTCTTCTCAATGCCGTAATAAGCTTTGTCCAGTCCGCTGGCTATACGTGCAAGCTCGATGCCCTTGAGTAGCTCTTCGGGATGCAGCTTCATCGTCCAGTGGTCGCCGTTTAGGTAAGGCTCACATTCCGCGCCGTTGATGATAAGAGTGTCAACCTTACCGAGGCCGCCTCTGATCTTGAATGCGGTTGGGAACATTGCGCCGCCCATGCCGACGATACCTGCTTCGCGCAGTCGGGCAAGGATCGCCTCCGGATCCTTAAGCTGCTCCTCGGTCAGGGGAGCGAGATCCGTGCAGGGGGTATCCTGGTAATCGTTTTCGATAACGATGGCCGGGATCATATCGCCCAGAGGATGGGGTCTGGGCTCGATCGCTATGACCTTGCCGGAAACGGGAGAATGCACCGGGGCGGAAACAGGCGCGGGATTGTCGCCTATTTTCTGGCCCATCGTTACATAATCGCCGACCTTGACTATAGGCTGGCAAGGTGCGCCGATGTGCTGTGCCATCGGTATAACGACCTGGGGCGGCGGGGTAATGACCACAACAGGCTCTTCGGGAGCCTTCATGTAATCAGGATGTACGCCACCGCGGAACTTATAGGGCATTTACATCACCTCTCTAATTTATGCAAACTTAAATATAGCACAAACTATGTTTTGTGTCTACAATCAATGACTCGATTTTCGTCGAATTTTTGTGATTTTCGGCACTTTATCATGACAAATGATTAACAATTGCACATATTTTAACGCATTTTATGCCTCTTGTGGTTTTATTGTCAATATTCGGCCCGCAATTGCGTTTTGTTGAAAATGGGGCTTATCAAAAGCGCGTTTATGCTGTATTATTGTATTATGTATTTATAATTTGATCGGAGGGTCTGCCATGCTTACTCAATGGGGCGAAAAGCTCGACAAGGACAATGTACTTCCGGAATATCCTCGTCCTCAGATGCGGCGCACATCGTTTATCAATCTCAACGGTTTGTGGGACTATGCCTTCACGGCTGCCGGTGAGAGGCAGCCTGATAAGTGGGATGGTAAAATACTCGTCCCCTTCTCGCCTGAATGCGAGCTGTCCGGCGTCGGACGCGTTCTGAGTCCCGATGAGTATCTGTGGTACAGGCGCGACTGGGCAAAGCCGGATTTCGCCGAGGGCGATCGCGTCATACTGCACTTCGGTGCTGTCGACCAAAGCTGCACTGTTTATATAAACGGGCTGCGCGCATTTCGCCACAGGGGCGGCTATCTGCCGTTTGAGTTTGACGCCACGAGCTTCCTTTCAAAGGACGTAAACGAGATATCATTGAGCGTGCGCGACATGAGCGACACATCGTATCACTCCCGCGGCAAGCAGAGGCTCAAGCGCGGCGGCATATGGTACACGCCCCAAAGCGGCATCTGGCAGACGGTCTGGGCAGAGTGCATACCGCACGACTGCATAAGACAGCTGCACATAACTCCGGATTTCGACAAGGCCTGCGTTAACGTGCGCGCCGACACTGTCGGTGACAGCCGCGCCTATGCCATATTTGACGGGCGGCAGTATCAGCTCCCCGCCTCGATCCCTGTTCCCGATTTTGAACCCTGGTCGCCGGAAAACCCCAAGCTCTACGATTTTACCGTCACCTGCGGCGAGGACAGGGTTGAGAGCTACTTCGCCATGCGCAAATTCTCCGTCGAGGCCGACTCTGAGGGCGTAAAGCGCCTTTTCTTAAACGGCAGACCGTATTTCCACAACGGGCTGCTCGATCAGGGCTACTGGTCAGACGGAATGTACACCGCTCCGTCCGACGAAGCGCTTATCTTCGATATCCAAACAGCGAAGGACATGGGCTTTAACATGCTGCGCAAGCACATAAAGATAGAGCCTTTGCGCTGGTACTATCACTGCGACAGGCTCGGCATGCTCGTCTGGCAGGACATGATAAACGGCGGCGGCAGCTATAACCCGGCCGTAATCTCAACGCCGCTTGTCACCGGTGTACACCTGAGCGACAAAAACTACAAGCTGTTCGCACGTGAGGATCTCGAGGGCAGGGTCGAATACGAAACAGAGCTCAACGAAATGATAGAGCTTCTGTACAACTGCCCGTGCATCGCCATGTGGGTACCCTTCAACGAGGGCTGGGGGCAGTTCGACGCAGCGCGTATCGCCGACAAGATAGTAAACATAGACCCTACGCGCACCGTTGACCACGCCTCCGGCTGGCACGATCAGAAGATCGGCGACACAAAAAGCCTTCACGTTTATTTCAAAAAGTATAGCTTCAAGGCAGATAAGCTCGGCCGTGCGGTCATGCTAACGGAGTTCGGCGGCTACAATCTTCGCTGCAAGGGACACAGCTTCGGCAGTGTCAACTTCGGCTACAAAAAGCTCAAGAGTGAAAAGGATCTGCAAAGAGCGCTCGAGAAGCTATACTCCGGGCAGATAAAGCCCGCCTATGAGCAGGGCCTTGCCGCCGCAGTTTATACTCAGCTTAGTGATGTGGAGGAGGAGGTCAACGGTCTCATAACCTATGATCGAAAAGTGGTGAAGCTTCCGCCGGAAATCATGCGAAAAATCGTTAATGTGGAGTGAGCATTCATCTTTGCAGCAAAAAACTGACGGACTGAATAATTAGTCCGTCAGTTTTTATTTTGCAGCATCGTTTTCTTCACAATCCTTAATATACATTTCTTCACAATCTTGCTGTGCTTCAATTATAATTCTGATTGCTTCTTCACTTGCTGCCAACATTTTTAAATACATTTTCTTATAATCAGGCATAATTCTCATCTCCAGCGCCATTATAGGACTTATAGTCCTATTTGTCAAGCTTCTCAGATTTTACATCGTATAGTAAGCATGGTGATGCGCAATGAAGCTCCGTATTCGTGATCTGCGCGAGGATCATGATCTTACACAGCAAAGGGTCGCTGAAATTTTAATGTGCGATCAATCGTTATATTCAAAATATGAGCGCGGCGAGAGAGCTCTTCCTCTTGAGCTTGCCGTAAAGCTTGCTGATCTGTACAATGTCAGCCTCGACTATCTCGTCGGCAGAGAATATTCAAAATGAGCAGCCAAAGCGGCTGCTCATTTTTTGTGGTTTAAGTTTACATAACGCAAAACGCTCCTATTGTAATGCACGTCGCGCTGTGGTAAAATGGTGAAAAATTATCGCTGACGGAGGTCAGGCAAATGGCGAATATAAAAGGTGAATCCGAACTTACCTTCATGGAGGCCGCGAGCATAATTGTCGGTCACGGCGTCGGCGCGGGCATATTGTCCGTTCCGTATCTTGCGGCGCATAACAGCTTCCGCGAGACGATACTCATTCTGCTCATAGGCTACGCGGTCGCGCTCGTTCTGCATTTTCTCATTGCGGAGCTGAGTTTAAACAACGACGGCGCACAGTTTGTAAAATGCTTTGACGCGGAGCTTTTTTCCGGCAAAATAAAGACCGTTTTTACATGGACGGCATTTATTCTGCTGGGCGTTTCGGTCATCGTAAACGTCAGCGCGTTTCTCACAGGCGCGGCGGCGGTGTTCAGAAACTGGTTCGGGCTGCCCGACATAGCCGGCATGCTGATATTTTATGTGCTCGGCGCGGGAGTCGTGTTCGTGGGCATGAAGCTTGTGGGCATCTGCGAAAAGATCGCGGTGTTCTCGATGGTCGGCGTTGTCGGCATTTTGCTCGCTGCGACGCTTCTGCGGGATGTCAGCCCCCTCCCCTCCGGCTGGCAGGGCTTTAATAACGCACTGGCGCTGTTCGGAATGGTTTCGTTCTCGCTGTCGGCCGTCATGAGCACGCCGCAGGTCGTAAAGGGTCTCAGGGGCGACGCAAAACGCATACGTTCGGCTATCGCAACGGGACTCGGTATAAACCTTGCGCTTATTTTTATTATAACGCTCATGACTCTGCTCGGCGCGGGCAGCGATATTACAGAGGACGGCGCACTGGTCGATCTTTCGCGGCATCTTGGCGGCTGGGTCGCCATAATCGGCTACATATTCACGCTTCTGGCGCTTGCCACCTCATTTTGGGCGAACACCCTGAACCTGCGCGATATCGTCGGCGAGCAGACCGGCTGGAGCAAGAATCTCTGCTGGCTTTTGGCCTCCCTTCCCTGCCTTGTGCTGGCTCTGTTCGGCGTCAGCAGCTTTGTAGGCTTTACGCGCTTTGCCAGCATCATTCAGATCGTCACCGGAATCGGCATAATCATCGCCTACAACCGCTCGCGCAAGCGCACCGGCACTTCACCCATCTGCTGCAAATTCGGTTCCCTGGTATTTCAGATACTCGTTATCGCGTTCTCGCTGCTCTCCAGCATCGGCGCTGTCCTTCCGGTGAACTGATATGAAGAGAAAATACTTGCTTGCGGCGATACCTCTGCTTGCCGTATGGGATGTTTACAGATACATCTTTGCGCGCCGCCGTCCGCCGCTGCTTGAGGCTCTGCTGGATAAGAAAACGCACTGCCCGGAATACTATGTCTGGCGCGACAGGCACGCAAACGGTTTGGAGCGCAAGGTGCATCTGTGCTATACGATGCAGTCCGAGCGCGGCGAGACTCTGCAGGGCTTTTATTTCCCCTGCGGCAAAAAATTCAGCAAAAGGATCGCGTTCATCGTCCACGGCTATCACTCCGAGCACGCGGAAACCGCCGGCATGCTGCACGAATACTACCACAGCCGCGGCTTTGATATCTTCGCCCCCGACAACACCGCGTCCGGTCTGTCGGACGGCAATTGGTTCGGCTACGACGTTTTTGAAAGCGCCGATTGTCTGAAATGGCTCGATTTTTTAGAGGCTGAGCTCGGCCGTGATATCCAGATCGTGCTGCACGGCTTTTCCCTCGGCGGGGCGACGGTCATGAAAATGAGCGACCGTGTTCCCGATACCGTAAAATTCATCGTTGAAGACAGCGGCTTTATCGACGCACGCCCCATACTGCGCTCGCAGCTCGGATTCGTATACGAACTTATTGCAAAGATGAACAGGTACGTCGCGGGCTATGAGCTTGAAAGCACGGAGGTAATGGGAAATCTCGCGCACGCCAGGTGCCCGATGCTGTTTGTACACGGCGTGGACGATCCTACCGTCCCGTTTGAAAACGCACCGCGTGCATTTGATGCCTGCCCGACCGACAAGGACTGTCTTTTCACCGAGGGCACACGGCATATAGAAGCAATGTTCACGAGCGGCACGGCATACGCAGCTAAAATAGACGCGTTTATCGCAAAATATATTAAATGAAGGTCAAAATATGGATTACAAACAGGCGATTGAATACATTAACGGCACCTCGTGGAGAGGCTCACGCCTCGGGCTTGAGCGCATAACGGAGCTGCTCGCAAGACTCGGCAATCCGCAGTCGGAGCTGAAATTCGTCCACGTCGCCGGAACCAACGGCAAGGGCAGCATATGTGCTATGCTCGCCTCCGTCATGCGCAGAGCGGGCTTCAGGACGGGACTTTACACCTCACCGTATCTGCGCCGCTTCAACGAGCGCATGCAGATAAACGGCAGGCAGATAGATGATAATACGCTTGCCGAGATAGTCACTGAGATAAAGCGGCATGCAGACGCGATGGACGATCACCCCACTGAGTTTGAGATGATGACCGCCGCCGCTCTGCGCTGGTTTGCCGATTCCGGCTGCGAGATCGTCATTCTTGAGGTCGGGCTCGGCGGCAGATACGACGCAACGAACGTCATCCCCTGCCCCGAATGCTGCGTCATAGCCAATATCGGCCTTGATCACACGGCCATACTCGGCAGAACGCTGTCCGAGATCGCCTATGAAAAGGCCGGCATCATCAAATACGGTGCGGCGGTAGTCATGTATCAGCAGTACGGCGAGACTATGGAGATTGTGCGCGAGGTCTGCCGTGAAATGAGCGCAGAGCTGTATGTTCCCGATTTTGACGATATAAAAGTCGATTTTGATTCCATTGACGGGCAGGTGTTTTCCTATAACGGCACAAGCTACGCGATACCTCTTTTGGGCGAGCATCAGCTGCACAACGCCGCGACCGTGCTCGAGACGTTGAATGTTCTTCGCGAGCAGGGCTGGGATATCGACGACGAGGCGGTCGAGGCCGGACTTTATTCCGTCGCGTGGCCGGCGCGGTTTGAGGTTCTGCACACGGACGATCCATGGTTCGTGCTCGACGGAGGGCACAATCCGCAGTGCGCCGCCGCTCTGCGCGAGTGCCTGGAGCACTATTTCCCCGACAGAAAACGCGTTGCGCTCGTCGGTGTTCTGAAGGATAAGGACTACAAGGCTATCGCCGCCACGCTCGCGCCGCTGTTTGACGCCTGCGTGTGCGTAACGCCCAACTCCGAGCGTGCGCTCCCGGCCGGAGAACTGGCCGAGTTCTTCCGCGGAAGCTGCCGTGAGGTCAGCATTGCCGATACCGTCGAGGACGGAGTCGACCTTGCGCGTGATATCGCGCAGGAGCAGGACGCTATGGTCTGCGCCTTCGGCTCGCTGTACATATGCGGGCAGATACGCGCATGCTTCGGCCTGAAGTGAGGTGACGATATGCGGATCATGGGAATAGATTACGGCGATGCGCGCACCGGACTTGCCGTTTCGGACGCGATGAACATCCTCGTCGGCGAGGCGTGGACGGTAAACCAGTGGGACGCAGATGCACTGGCGGACGAGATCGTGCGCGAGGCAAGGTCACGCTCGGTCGAGCGCTTTGTGCTGGGTCTGCCGAGGAATATGGACGGCACGGAGGGCTCAAGGGCGGAAAAATGCCGCGAGTTTGCCGCTCTCTTAGAAAGCAAAACCGACATCCCCGTCGTTATGTGGGACGAGCGCCGCAGCAGCGTCGAGGCGCACGCGATACTCCGCGCAAACGGCAAAAGGGAAAAAAAGCACCGCAAAACCGTCGATGCGGTCGCGGCGAGCCTTATTCTCGAGGGCTACCTCGGGACATTATGAGCATCAAAAAAGGTGCTGCCTCACAATGAGACAGCACCTTTTTTCTATTTCTGCTTTTCCGGCATGACCTCCACATAGTCGGTCACCTGCACCCTGCCGGGATCATCTACTCTAAACTTGTTAAATGCTATGATATTTACGGCGATGAGCAGCAGATATATAACAACGACCGCTATGAGCACGGCGGCTGCCGTGCGCCATATGCGGCGGCTGCGGCGGTTTTTTACGGCAAGCTGCTCATTTATATGAGAAAGCTGCCGCGCAATATCGTCAGGCTCCTTTTCGTTCGGTACGGCTGCCCCGAGCAGAGTGCTGACCGGAACCTCAAGTATCTCCGCCAGTCGTATAAGAAGCTCGGCATCCGGCACCGAAAGACCCTTTTCCCATTTTGAAACGGTCTGTCTCACAATATTCAGCCGCGCCGCAAGCTCCTCCTGCGTAAAGCCCTTCTGCTTACGCAGTGTTTTCAGGTTTTCAGAGAACATATCATCTACCTCCTTACGGCTCCAATATAGGCTAAAGCCGCCCGTTGCGCAAGCAATGCAGATTAACAAACGCTCCGGTGCAGAGACCGGAGCGTTAAAGCTATCGTTCCTCTCGGAAATATGCAAGGCCGAGCGCCGCGGGGGGCTCGTTCTCGCGCTTTTTGCGCATGGATACAGCGACGAGCACGATAATCGTGACAAGGTACGGGAGCATCTTGTACAGCTCCATCATGTAAAGCTGAGTTCCCGCCGGGATGTACAAATACACGATATACAGACCGCCGAAAAGTATCGATGCGATTATCGCAAGATTCGGTCTCCAAATCGAGAAGATGACCAGCGCGATGGCAAGCCAGCCGCGGTCGCCGAATGCGTCGTTTGACCAAACGCCGCAGGCATAGTCCATGACGTAGTACAGGCCGCCGAGACCTGCGATTATGCTGCCGATGCAGGTTGCGATGTATTTATAGCGGTTAACGTTTATACCGGCGGCATCGGCTGTCGCGGGGCTCTCTCCGACGGCGCGCAGGTTGAGGCCGACGCGGGTCTTTTTTATGACGTAAGCTGCTATTACGGCGATTATTATCGACACATAGGCAAGAAAGCCGTAGCTCAAAAACATCTTGCCGAACCAGCCGAGGCTGTCTGCAAAGGGCAGCGATTTGCTGAATACCCTGCTTGTCGCAGACAGGGCAATGGAGGGGACCTCGGCGTCCGTGAGCTTTATGAGCGAGCCGCCGAAGAAGTTCCCGATTCCGATGCCGAAGGTGGTCATCGCAAGGCCGGTGACATTCTGGTTTGCTCTGAGCGTTACGGTCAGAAAGCAGTACAGCAGTCCCATGAGCAGTGAGCCGAGCAGGCAGGACAGCACGGGAATAAGTATCGCAAGAAGGCTGTTAAGCTCAGCGGTCGACTGCTCGTACATAAAAGCGCCGATAACGCCGCATATGCCGCCGACATACATGATGCCGGGTATGCCGAGGTTGAGGTTGCCGGATTTTTCGGTTATTATCTCTCCCGTGCCGCCGAAGAGCAGAGGTACACCCTGCATTACGGCTCTCGGGAAGAAGGATACTATATCAAACATTTTCCGCGCTCTCCTTTCCCGCCGCCTTGCGGAAGCTTATCTTGTAGCTTATAAAGAACTCGCAGCCGATAATAAAGAACAGGATAAGTCCGGTGAGAATATCTGAAAATGAGTGGTTCAGGCCGAAATTCGTGGATATCGCGCTTGCGCCCTTATCGAGGAAGGCAAGCAGCATGCTCGCAAATATCATGATAATGGGGTTGAACTTTGCAAGCCAGGAGATCATGACCGCCGTGAAGCCGCGCCCGCCCGAGAGTGAGGTGGACAGCGTATGGTCTGTGCCGGAAACAAGCAAAAAACCTACGAGTCCGCATATAGCTCCCGACAGGAGCATCGTGCGGATAATGACCTTTTCAACCTTTATGCCGACGTAGCGCGCCGTGCGCTCGCTTTCGCCGACAACGGTCAGCTCGTAGCCGTGCTTTGAATAGCTAAGGTAAATATACACCAAAACGGTCAGAACAAGGATGACCAGAACATTTAGCATGTACTTATTGCCGCCGAGCTGCGGAAGCCAGCCGATCTGGGTGCTCTGGTTTATAATGCCAATCTGTCCTGCGCCCTTGGGCACCTCCCATATGATAACGAAAAACGCAACGAGCTGAGTTGCGACATAGTTCATCATAAGCGTGAACAGTGTCTCGTTCGTGTTCCACTTTGCCTTGAAAAACGCCGGGATGCCGCCCCATATTGCGCCCGCGGCGATGCTTGCCACGGCGCTTATCGCTATGAGCAGGCCATTGGAGACCGTATCTGCCAGGCAGATCATGCACGCTGCTGCCGCAAGACAGCCCGCGAGGATCTGACCCTCGCCGCCGATGTTCCAGAACTTCATCTTGAACGCCGGAGTTACGGCGAGCGATACGCCCAGCAGCATTGCGGTGCTCTGAGCAAATATCCAGACCTTGCGCTCGCTTCCGAAGGAGCTGTCGAGCATTGTTGCGTAGACCTGAAGGGGATTTTCTCCGGTAACGGTCATGGTGACTATCGCGCAGACTATGAGCGCAATGACTATCGCCAGAAGGCGGATGCCCCATGCCTTGTACCATGGCAGTGCGCCGCGCTTGACGATATGCAGCAGCGGCTCTCTGTTATTATTTTTCATCTGCCTTCTCGCCTCCAAGCTTCGTCATCATCATGCCGACCTCGCGTTTTTTTGCGCCGCGGCCGGGAACTATGCCGCTGACCTTGCCGCCGCACAGGACGAGTATCCTGTCGCACAGCTCGAGCAGCACGTCGAGATCCTCGCCGACGTATATGACGGCGACGCCCTTCTGCTTCTGGCGGTTTATAAGATCATATATCGTATAGGACGAATTGATATCAAGTCCGCGCACGGCATAGGCCGTGAGCAGCACCGTCGGAGCCGAGGCTATCTCGCGTCCGACGAGCACCTTCTGAACATTGCCGCCGGAGAGACGGCGCACCGGGGTGCTTATGCCGGGAGTTACGACCTCAAGCTCGTCAACTACGTTTTCGGCGAGCTTGCGGGGACTTTTTCTGTCGGTGAAGATGCTCTTGCCCTTTCTGAACGAGCGGAGCATCATGTTATCACCGAGATCCATATTTGCGACAAGCCCCATGCCTAGCCTGTCCTCGGGAACGAAGGAGAGCACAACACCGAGATCGGCTATGGAAAGCGGATCCTTGCCAAGGAGCTCTTCTCTTTCGCCGTTGTCTTTTATATAGCTTACGCTGCCGCTCTCGGTCGGCTGAAGCCCGGCGATTGCCTCAAGCAGCTCCTTCTGTCCGCAGCCGGATATGCCCGCGATGCCGAGTATCTCGCCGCTGTTTGCGGTGAAGGATACGTCATCGAGCTTGACTATACCGTCGATACTGCGCACGGTGAGGTTTTTGACCTCGATCCTCGGCTTGGGATCGACGGGGTCGGGGCGGTCTATATTCAGCTCGACCGCGTGACCGACCATCATATTGGTCATTTCCTGAGCGTTTGTGTTCTTTGTCGGCATATCGCCGATGAACTGGCCGTGCCGCAGAACCGCAACTCTGTCGGAGAGCTCCTCGACCTCGTGCATCTTGTGGGTTATTATAACGATCGCCTTGCCCGCGTCGCGCATGTTGCGCAAAACGGCAAAAAGCTTATCGGTCTCCTGCGGGGTGAGGACAGCCGTCGGCTCATCGAGAATGAGGATATCCGCGCCGCGGTAGAGCACTTTGACTATCTCGACGGTCTGCTTCTGCGAAACGCTCATCTCGTAAATGTGCTGATCGGGATCGACGTCAAAGCCGTAAGCGTCGCAGATCTCGCGGATCTTTTTCGCCGCAGCCTTGAGGTCGAGCCTGCCCTTCCCCTCAAGGCCCAGAATGATGTTCTCTGTCGCCGTAAGAACGTCGACAAGCTTGAAGTGCTGGTGGATCATACCGATGCCGAGCTTGAGCGCATCCTTGGGGGAGCGTATGACGACCTCTTTGTCGTCAACAAATATCTCGCCCTCATCGGGAAAATAAATGCCTGAGAGCATATTCATGAGGGTGGTCTTGCCAGAACCGTTCTCTCCCAGAAGCGCAAGTATCTCGCCTCTGTATATATCGAGCCAAATCTTGTCGTTAGCTTTTACCGTGCCGAAGGATTTTGATATGTTTCTCATCTTCACGGCGGCGTTTTTATTATCCATCTCGTATCTCCCGATGTGTAATAGTAGCTGCACAGGAAAAAGCACGGCGGATTTCCATGCTCTTTCCTGCACGGCCGAATAAGCTGACGGGAGACGAACTCCTGCCGCCTGTCAGCTTAAGCGGTTAAAGGAAGCTCCGTATGCGCGGAGCTTCCTTTTAATTTAACGTTGCTTATTCGGTATATCAGCTGCCGAAGTTGGTATCGAGCAGGTTGATGCCGTCGATCTGAACATCGAAGTAAGGAGCGGAGCGGTAGGTAGACTCGAGGAATGCGCCGTCCTTTACAACCTCAGTGTCGGGCGTGTAGTCCTTATCGGTGTCAACGTCGGCCATGTAGCTGTCGAGCTGCTTGCCCTTGACGGTGAAGGTGGTGATGTCGAAGACCTTCAGGCTTCCGTCCTCGAGCTTTGCGGTTGCATCTGCAATTGCCTTTGCAGTGCCCTCTGCTGCTGCCTTCTCGTTAACGTCGGTCAGGACAACGGAGCCGGTAGCAAGGGTGCCGGTCCAGTCGGTGTCGATGGTCTCGCCGTTCATGACTGCCTTGATTGCGTACTCGTAGTAGGGAGTCCAGTCGATGCGGGAGGAAACGATAAAGGTGTTGGGGCAGGCGGAAACGGTGCTGCCGTTGTAGGAAACGTTGGGAACACCTGCGGTCTCGCATGCGGTGGGAGCGCCCATGGAGTCGGCGTGCTGGCTGATGAGCTTGCAGCCGTTCTTGATGAGGGTGTTGGCTGCTTCCTTCTCTGCGGTCTCATTGTACCAGGAGCCGGTGAAGGTCACGTCCATGGTGACGCTGGGGCAGACCGAGCGTGCGCCGAGGAAGAAAGAGGTGTAACCGGAGATAACTTCTGCGTAGGTGAATGCGCCGACATAGCCCATTTTTGCCTCGTCAGCGGTGAACTCGCCGTTTGCGATCATCTCATTGAGCTTGAGGCCTGCTGCGATACCTGCAAGATAGCGGCCTTCGTAGATGGAAGCGAATGCGTTGTGGTAGTTGGAAAGCTTCTCGGTGTGAGCGAGCGTGCCGGTGGAGTGGCAGAACTGAACATCGGGGAACTCTTTTGCCGCCTCAATGATAAACGGCTCATGGCCGAAGCTGTCGGCGAAGATGATGTTGCAGCCGTCTTCAGCGAGCTCTGCAGCTGCGTCGTAGCACTTCTGATCTTCGGGGATGTTCTTCTTGAATACATACTCGACGCCGAGGTTCTTGCATGCAGCCTCTGCCGCATTCATGAAGTTGAGGTCGTAGGTGGAGTTCTCATCGTGCAGGAATATGAATCCGACCTTTATCTTGGCTTTGTCGCCGTCATTGTCCTTATCCTTGTCCTTGTCGCCGTTGCCGCAGGCACACAGCGCAAATACCATGGCCAATGCCAAAAGCAGTGCAGTAATCTTCTTCATCATCTTTCGGTTACCCTCCAAAAAATTCTATTATCAAGCTCATATGAGCTTTGATACAAATAAAAATAAAATAAAAAACGCCGGACACATGGATCTGTGACCGGCGAAAATAAACACCAAAGCCAAGGGAAGAGCGAAAAAAGCTTCTCCCTCTGTATTAAGCTTCGATAGTCCGGTCATTTACGGCGTCCGGGTAGAGACTTCAAATCCATATTATTTGCTATATATCGAAAATATTCTGTTTTTCGTGCCCTTTATCGGGAACACGTTTAGCATATCAACTGCGTCGAAAAAAGTCAAGACTGGTTTTTAGCCAAGTTTAACATTTTTTCTTTGCGTTTTTTGTGCATGTTTATTCCTGACAGAAGACAATGCTGTCGTCGCTCATCGACTCGATGCGGGCCAGCGACTCGATGTGCAGTCCTCTTGCACGCAGCTTTGCGCCGCCGGGCTGGAAGGCCTTTTCTATTGCAATTGCCGCTCCGACGACCGTCGCTCCCGCCTGCTCGACGATATCGCACAGCCCCTCGAGCGCCGCGCCGTTTGCAAGGAAGTCGTCTACTATCAGCACTCTGTCGCCGGGGTTAAGATAGCGCTTTGAAACGAGCACCTGCTTCGAGACCTGATGCGTGAAGGAATACACTGTCGTTGAGTACACATCGTCCGAGAGATTTATCGTCTTGCTCTTTTTTGCAAAGACCACGGGACAGTCGAACACAAGTCCCGTCAGGACGGCCATGCCGATGCCGGAGGCCTCAATGGTGAGTATCTTGTTGACGTCCTCGTTTTCAAACAGTCTGTGTATCTCCTTTGCCATGTCGTAGCTCAGCTTCGGGTCGATCTGATGATTTAAAAAGCTGTCCACCTTCAGAACTCCGCCTGGCTTTACCACGCCGTCACGCTTGATGCGCTCGATAAGCTGCTGCAATTTGACCACCTCGCATATAATTGAACAACACACATTCTATCCGATATCGACGCATTTCGCAAGACCGAATTTTCGCGTTTTTATACCTTCGATCGACAAGGACACATACGGTTTTGACTGGCTCAAATGCGTCCATGCTGCGTTGAAGCCCTTGCGAATACGCCAGTATGCGCTGCGAACTTCGCCTTGCCTGAACACATTTGAGCTCTGTCAAAACTGCGAAGCACCTGTCAGCAAGCAATTTTCGAGTGATTTTCGGCTTTCTTCGATGCAGGTGGGCTGTCGCCCATCAAAGAGAGAAAGGCGAAAAGCGCCGAAAAGGAACGGTGACAGGCGTGTGTGTCCTTGTCGATCGAAGGTAACGCCGTTTGTGCATCTGCAACAATTTTGCGCCCCAAACTTCATCATGCCCGGCGGCGTGTTTCCCTTGCTATTATTCCTCTCTGCTGATAAAATGGAAGTTACTTTAAATAAGCTGACGAGAGCCGAAAGCCTGTCGGCTTAGGATTGGAGATTGAAATGGAAGATCTCAGGCAGAGAAAGAAAAATCTTATCATGTTCCCGCTCGGCACCGTCGGCAGGGATATGATATATTACCTGTTCACAAGCTGCATCATAACCTTTGTTCTGTTCACTCGCAGCCTCACGAACGCGCAATTCGGCGCTATAACCGCCATCGTCGTCGCAGCGCGGATATTTGACGCTTTAAACGACCCGATCATGGGCAATATCATCGAGCGCACACGCACACGCTGGGGTAAATTCAAGCCCTGGCTCGTCATCGGAATACTCTCGACCTCTGTCGTAGTGTACCTCGCCTTCAATACCGACCTTCAGGGCTGGAGCTTTGTCTGGTTCTTCGGAATTATCTATTTCATGTACTCGATAACCTACACGATGCATGATATCTCCTACTGGGGCATGGTGCCCGCGCTTTCGACCGACGCAAACGCGAGAAACCAGTTTGCCTCTCGTGCAACGCTGTTTGCCGGCATCGGAGGAACGATAGCAAGCGTGCTCATCCCCATGCTCACCGTCGGAGATATGGCCATCGGGGGCAGCACGACCATTGCTTACGGGCGCATCGCGCTGATTATCTGCATCATTGCGCCGCTGTTCTTGTGCTTTACCATATTCGGAGTGCGCGAAAACCGCGAATACACCGATGTGCCGCCCATCAGCTTCAAGAAGATCTGGACGACCATCACCGGCAATGATCAGCTTCTGTGGATAAGCCTCATTTTCCTGCTTCAGCAGATTGGCAACGGCCTTATAGTCGGCGGTATAGGCGCAACATACATATATTTTGACTTCGGCTACGAGGGAGGTCTGTTCTCGCTGTTTTCCATTGTCGGGATGTCCGTGACGGCGTTTCTTATGATCTTCTACCCCGCAATCTCGCGGCATATAAAGCGCAAAAAGCTCATGACAATCCTCGCATGCATCTCGATGGTAGGCTATGCGCTCATGCTCATCGCCGGGCTCACTCTGCCCTCGACGATGCTCAAGTTCTGGATCATAACAGCCGGCTACGCGCTTTCTAATTTCGGCCAATACGGCTACTATCTCATTATGATGATCTCCATCATAAACACCGTCGAATACAACGAATACCGCACCGGCTCACGCGATGAGGCGATAATCACATCACTGCGCCCGTTTCTGACCAAGATGTCCTCTGCTCTCATCGTCCTTGTGACGAACCTCAGCTATATCATCTTCGGCGTAACTCAGTACACAAACCGCATATCCGACTTGGAAAACGAGTGCGCACGCAAGCTTATCTCAGAGCAGGGTAAGATTACGGCCATCGACAATATCATCGCCGGTATAGAGCCGGGCAAAACGCTGGCCCTGCTGCTGTGCATGGTCATCGTCCCCTGTGTGCTGATGCTTCTGAGCTATTTCCTGTACAAAAAGCATTACAGGCTCGATGAGGACGAGTACGAGCGCATCTGCGGCGAGATAGCCGCGCGCAAGGGAGAGACGATATGAGCATAACGGGACTTGCCGTAAGCATCGCTTCTCCCCTGCCGAAGCTCGATAGCTTTGACCGGTATCTGTTCATCGGGCCGCACCCGGACGATATTGAGATCGGCGCGGGCGCGACGGCGGCAAAGCTCGTGCAGTCGGGCAAGGCGGTCGCGTTTTTGTGCTGCATCGACGGCCGCTTCGGCTCCGACATCGTTCCGCCGGAGGAGCTTATCCCGATGCGCAGGGCCGAAGCAAGGGCCTCGGCGGCGGCACTCGGCGTTACGGACGTTCGCTTTCTCCCGTTCTGCGACGGCGGCTTTTATGAGCAAAATGAGCTTAAAAGCGCAATTGCGAGGATCGTCGGAGAATTTAAACCCGACGTCATATTCTGCCCCGATCCGCAGGTCAAAAGCGAGTGTCACACCGATCACCTTAATGTCGGCAGAGCCGCGTCCGAGATCGCGTACTTTGCACCGTATGAGGGCATAATGCGGCGCCGTGGAGCGGCTCCAGCTCCAGTGAAGGCGATAGCGTATTATATGACCGCCTCACCGAACCGCTATGTCAGAACCTCAAAAGAGCTGCTAAAGCGGCAGCTGTCGGCCGTATTCGGCTGCCACAAGAGTCAGTTTCCCGACGGGAGCGCCGGGGGCAGGGCGATAGCCATGTACCTGCGCATCCGCTCACTTGACTTCGGTCTGCGCTGCCTTTCCCTCCACGCCGAGGGCTTCCGTATGCTCGATGCCCTGCGTATGCACTGCCTGCCCGAGGCATGGAAATAGCTGAATATATGCAAAAATCCCACCGCCATAGCGGTGGGATTTTTAATGCTTATTATGCTCAAATCACTCTGCGCAGTGCTCGCAGTCGTGCAGCTTCTTGCTGAACAGCTCGGGATCGTATGCTATGCCGTTGCGGTCGTAGTAGTCCTTGACAGCTGCCGCGACTGCTTCCTCGGCGAGTACCGAGCAGTGGATCTTGTGCGCGGGCAGACCGTCGAGAGCCTCAACAACAGCCTTGTTTGAAAGCTCAAGCGCATCCTCAACCTTCTTGCCCTTTATAAGCTCGGTCGCCATGGAGCTTGTTGCTATAGCGCTGCCGCAGCCGAAGGTGTTGAACTTAACGTCGGTGATGATGCCGTCCTTGACCTTGATGTACATCTTCATGATGTCGCCGCATTTTGCGTTGCCGACTTCGCCTACGCCGTCGGCATCGTCCATCTTGCCGACATTGCGGGGATTCTGAAAATGATCCATTACCTTATCACTATAAAGTGCCATAACTGAGTTCCTCCTATTATATCACGATGTGCTGTTTATTAAATAAGATGCTTCTTTGTGCCGTTTTCGAGCTCCTCCCACACGGGGGAGATATCGCGCAGGTAGGACACGACCTCGGGGACGACCTTGATGATGTGGTCAATCTCCTCCATGGTGTTGTACTCGCCGATCGACAGACGCAGCGAGCCGTGAGCCACCTCGTGAGGCAGGCCGAGAGAAAGCAGAACGTGGCTGGGGTCGAGCGAGCCGGAGGTGCATGCAGAGCCGGACGATGCGCACACGCCCTTGGCGTCAAGCAGCAGCAGGAGGCTTTCGCCCTCGATGCCCTCAAAGCACATGTTAACAGTGCCGGGAACGTGATGCTCGAGCGAACCGTTTATCTTGGAATGGGGGATCTTGCTGAGCTCGGTGAAGAGCTTATCGCGCATGGGGATGATCTTTGCCGTATTGGCCTCCATATTGTCAACGCTCTCCTTGAGAGCCGCCGCCAGTGCGACTATGCCTGGGATGTTCTCGGTACCGGCGCGCTTGCCGCGCTCCTGGGCGCCGCCCTCAATGATATTGAACAGCGGCATACCTTTCTTTGCGTATAGGACTCCTACGCCCTTGGGCGCGTGGAACTTGTGGCCGGACATGCTCAGCAGGTCAATATTCATCTCCTGAACGTTTATCGGCATATGGCCGGCTGCCTGAACGGCGTCGGTGTGGAAGGGGATCTTTCTTGCGCGGCAGAACTCTCCGATCTCCTTGATGGGCTGAACTGTGCCGATCTCGTTATTTGCGAACATCACGGTAACGAGCGCGGTGTCCTCGCGGACTGCGGCCTCAAGGTCCTCAAGGCGGACAACGCCGTCCTCGTGAACGTCCAGAAGAGTGACCTCAAAACCCTCTTTTTCGAGCTTTTTGAGCGTATGAAGGACTGCATGATGCTCAAACTTCGTGGATATAAGATGCTTCTTGCCCTTGATAGCGCCGACCTTGGCCATGGAAACTATGGCCTGATTGTCCGCCTCGGAGCCGCCGGAGGTGAAGTATATCTCCTTGGGCTGTGCGCCGATAATGTCGGCGACTGTCTTTCTTGAAGCCTCAAGCGCCTCCTTCGCGTTCTGGGCAAAGGCATACAGGCTCGAGGGGTTGCCGTACTGCTCGGTTAGATAGGGCATCATCGCGTCAAGCGCGGTCTTGCTGACACAGGTAGTAGCGGCATTATCTGCGTATACAAACATTTTTATCTTCCTTTCGCGTTATATATCCTATTAATTCTGTAGGGATTGTAGCACCTTGTTATAACTAAGTCAAGTCTTTTTTCGCCATTTTTCGCCCGTGAGCAGATCCTCAAGGCTTACTGTGTCGAGATAGGCGTTTGTTATATCGTCAAGTTCCTTCCACATCGGCACCGTCAGGCATCCGCCTGAGTGGTCGCACTGTATCTCACCTTCCTTTATGCATGCCACCGGTGCGAGGTTATCCTCCATGCATCTGAGGATCTCGCCGATCGTATAGTCCCCGGGGTCTTTTACGAGCTTATAGCCGCCCTCCTTGCCGCGTGAGCTTAAAACGAGCTCGGCTTTTTTGAGACTGCCGACTATCATCTCAAGATACTTCATTGAAAGCTCCGTGCGCTCGGACACGGTTTTGAGCGATATGAAACCGTCGTCTCTGTGCTGGGCAAGGTCGATCATTATCCTCAGCGCATAACGGCCCTTGCTGGTCACGTTCATCATATCACCTCCGTAATTCCTATATTAATAATGTGATATTAATATACCACTTCAGCAATAGGAATTGAAGTACATATGCAACAGTTTGTATGATTTTACGGTGCGTTTTTTGCACAGTGATTCAGGTATGCCGTCAAGTTATAGCTGTATTAATTACGCTCATCTCGGAAGCGAAAAATTAACTTGCAATTTACCGCAAAAGCGCGTAAAATCCGCCTTGCGCTTGAGGCGGAACGCCTCAGGATTGTGGTTTTTTTGATAATTTCAACTGTGATTTTGGGGGAAATTTAACATGGATTACAGCTTTCTCGTAGTTATCGCGCTTATTATGCTTTCGACCAAGGTTCTGGGCATTGCAAGCGAAAAGGTCAACATGCCGCAGGTCGTCGGCGCGCTTATAGCGGGTCTCCTTCTCGGACCGAGCTGCTTCGGACTCATCGGTGAGTCGGACTTTCTCGTAAAGACGGCCGAGATCGGCGTGATAATTCTTATGTTCATGGCCGGCCTCGATACCGACCTGGAGGAGCTCCGACACACAGGGCTGTCGGCTCTTGTCATAGCCACGATCGGCGTTATCGTGCCGTTTCTCGGCGGTGCGGGCTGCTATCTGCTGTTTAACAGCGAGCCGGACAGCCTTAAAATGATAAAGGCCGCGTTTATCGGCGTCGTTCTTACCGCGACCTCGGTCTCGATCACCGTCGAAACGCTGCGCGAGATGGGCAAGCTCAAAAGTCGCGTCGGCACGGCAATCATGGCCGCCGCCGTCATTGACGATGTGCTCGGCATCATCGTTCTTACCGTACTGACCGGCTTCACCGACTCGACCGTCGAGCCGGCAATGGTGTTTGTCCGCATCATCGCGTATTTTATCTGCCTCGCCGTTGTGACCATCGTTGTGCGCAGGCTGTTTCGCAGACTGTGCTCGAGATTTGACCGCATCCACAGGCGCATAGCCATCTACGCGCTGGCCTTCTGCTTCCTGCTCAGCTTCGTTTCCGAGCATTTCTTCGGCATCGCCGATATAACCGGCGCGTACTTTGCCGGCATCATGCTCAGCGACCACAGCGAGGCGCGAACCTATATAGTCAAGCGTATAAATACCATGAGCTACATGCTCTTCTCCCCTATATTCTTTGCCTCCATCGGCATCAAAACCGAGCTTGCCGGACTTGACGGCAACCTCATTCTGTTCGCCGTCGCACTCACCCTCGTCGCCATTGTCACCAAGATCATCGGCTGCGGCATCGGCGCGAGGCTCACGGGCTTTAAAACCTACGACTCCGTTTCCATCGGCCTCGGCATGGTGTCCCGCGGCGAGGTCGCGCTGATAGTTGCGCAAAAGGGCAGCATGGCGGGACTGATATCGGGAACGATGTTCCCCGCGGTCGTTCTCATGGTCATAGTCACGACCCTCGTAACGCCGCTGCTGCTTAAGGTCGGTATGAAGCGTCCGACGCCGGATAACACCGAGCCCGCCATTCCGGCAACTGCGTAAAAATTCATAAGATTAAAAAATCATGCCGGATGGCATGATTTTTTATTATAATAAGTAAGCAAAATCGCTGTGCAGAAACCGCACAGTTAAATTCGCAAAAAAGTCTTGCTTTATTTCGCTAATGTGTTATTATAGCAGCGTGATAACAAACTAAAACTCAACGACACGTTTTGGAGGAAAAGAAAATGAAACGAATTATCGCTATGATGCTGGCGCTTATGATGGTCTTCGCACTGTGCGCCTGCGGCAACGACAGCTCTAACGACGACAAGGCGAAGGACGATGTCAAGACTCTCGTAGTCGGCATTGACCCCGAGTATCCCCCCTATGCTTACATGGGCAACGACGGCAAGTACACCGGCTTCGACGTGGAAACCGCTCAGGCGGTCTGCGATCTGCTCGGCTGGAAGGTGGAGTTCTTCGCTCTCAACTGGGATCAGAAGCTCGTTCAGCTTGACAGCAAGGAATGCGATTGCATCTGGGCCGGCATGACTATCCTCGACAGCATGAAGGAAGCCGGCTACGTCATCTCCAAGCCCTATTACGATAACACTCAGGTTCTTCTCGTTAAGTCCGACAGCGGCTACACCTCTTCCAAGGATCTCGCAGGCAAGACCGTCGCAGTTCAGCTCGGCACCTCCGGTCAGACCCTCCTCGACGGCGACCTCGCTGATCTCAAGGCCACTTTCAAAAACGTTGTTACCTGCAACAGCTTCCTGAGCTGCTTCACCGAGCTCGGAGGCGGAAGCGTTGACGCAGTGTTCGTCGACTACCCCGTTGCAGCCGCATACGCTGCGGAGAACGAGGGCTATTCGATCATCAATGAAAATCTCGGCGCCGAGCAGTACGGCATCGCATTCCGCTCCGGCGACCAGGAGCTGTGCGACCAGATTCAGGGCGCTATCGATCAGCTCGTTGAAAACGGCACCTATCAGAAGATCGCCGATAAGTACCCCGACATCGTCAACAACTTGATCTTTCTCAACAAGTAATCAATAAAGCATAAGGCACATTTCCCGAAGGTGCGCAGCGCCTTCGGGATCGTGCGCGTTAATACACATATATGATGAGGATATTATGAAGCTTATAACAATGATAAACCTGATGCTTGAGGGCATGGGCGGCACCTGCGCGATATTTTTTCTGACGCTGCTGTTCTCCCTGCCGCTCGGCATGGTCGTTGCCCTGCTCAGAATGAGCAAGAACAAGGTCGTTTCAAACGTGACCCGCGCCATCATATCCGTCCTGCGCGGCACTCCGCTGATGCTCCAGCTCATCGCGGTGACCTACGGTCCGTATTATCTGTTCCAGTTTTCCGTCTCCAAAAACAAGCTTATCCCTGTCGTTATAGCTTTTGCGATAAACTACGCGGCTTATTTTGCCGAGATCTACCGCAGCGGCATAGAATCGATCCCCGTCGGCCAGTATGAGGCCTCGGAGATTTTGGGCTACTCCAAGGTGCAGACCTTCTTCCGCATCATTCTGCCCCAGGTCATAAAGCGCATCATGCCAAGCGTAACAAACGAGGTCGTAACCCTTGTAAAGGACACCTCGCTGGCCTTCACCGTCTCATATGTCGAGATGTTCACCATCGGCAAGAACCTCGCAAACTCGCAGACGAGCTTTGTGCCCTTCGTCGTCGCAGGCGTATTCTACTTCCTGTTTAACGCCATCGTCGATTTCGTCATGGGCAAGGCGGAAAAATCCATGAACTATTACCGGTAAGGAGCGCTTACGATGAAGATATTGGAAATAAATCATGTTCAGAAAAGCTTCAATAATGAAACGCTCCACGTTCTCAAGGATATAAGCCTGAGCGTTTCCGAGGGTGAGGTAGTGTCGGTCATAGGTCCGTCCGGCTCCGGCAAAAGCACGCTTCTGCGCTGCGCAACGCTGCTTACCGAGATGGACAGCGGCGAGCTCATCTACTCCGGCGAATACGCGGCAAAGATCGGTCCAAACGGCAAATCCGTTTATTCCGGTAAGGCAGAGCTCAAAAAAATTCGCAGCATTTTCGGCCTCGTTTTCCAGAACTTCAACCTTTTCCCCCACTATAGTGTGCTTAAAAATCTCACCGATCCGCAGGTAAGCGTGCTCGGCCGCAGTAAAGACGAGGCGCAGGAGAAGGCCATGGAGCTGCTGAGGAAAATGAACCTTGAGGAAAAGGCCGACGCTTACCCCTGCCAGCTCTCCGGCGGTCAGCAGCAGCGCGTCGCAATAGCGCGTGCACTGGCCATGGATCCGCAGATACTGTTTTTCGACGAGCCGACGAGCGCACTCGATCCCGAGCTCACGGGCGAAGTGCTCAAGGTCATAAAGAAGCTTGCCGAGGAGCACATGACAATGGTCATAGTAACGCACGAGATGGCCTTTGCCCGTGCTGTGTCCGACCGTGTCATATTCATGGACGGAGGCGTCATCGTCGAGGAGGGTGATCCCGAGGAGGTATTCGGCGCACCGAAGATGGAGCGCACAAAGCAGTTTCTTAAAAACTACGGTCAGTCATGAACATAAGCTACACAAAAATCGATCCGTCCGGCAATATAACTCTCATTGTAGACAGCTTCGTGCCGAGAGAAGATCAGAGCCGTATTGCCACGCTCCTCATGGAGCGTGATCCCGAGGCCGAGCAGGTCGGCTTTCTTGAAGTACCCGAAGACCCCTGCTGCGCGGTGCGCCTGCAGATGATGGGCGGCGAATTCTGCGGCAACGCGACGCTGTCGGCGGCGGCTGTCGTTATGGGACAGCTCGGCCTTGATGCGGGTGATATGCTCATCGAGGTATCCGGTGCTCCGGAGCCCGTGAAGGTAACGGGCGTAATGTCTGCCCCCGATCGCTTTGACGGCGAGGTAGGCATGCCCCTGCCGGAGTCCATATACGAGTGCAGCTTTCTTGACGGCTTTGACTGCCATACACTTCCGCTCGTTCGCTTTCCGGGCATATGCCACGCCATTGTCTCCGCCGGTACATTAACACGCGAAAAGGCGGAGGCCGTCATCGGTCCCTGGTGCAGACAGATAGGCTCCGAGGCGCTTGGACTCATGTTCTTTGACAAGGATAAAAACACTCTCACGCCGCTGGTTTACGTCGAGTCCACCGGCACGGCCGTGTGGGAGGGCTCATGCGCAAGCGGTACGGCCGCCGTCGCCTCATATCTGGCGGAGCTCGACGGCGAGTACGCAAGCGTATGCCTGTTTGAGCCTCGCGGCAGGCTGAGCGCCGTGGCTGCCTGCTCCGGCTCGCAGGTGACATGTCTGAAATTGAGCGGCAGCGCTGTAATAAGGGGTAAAAATACTGTCCTTCTGACTTGATTTTTTAACACTTTTCGCGTATCATTTTCCCGAAAGGCGGTATGTACCCGATGAGAAAGAGAATAATATGCCTGCTGCTGGTGCTGGCCGCTGCTTTGAGTCTGTGTGCCTGCGGCGGCGGCGGAAAATATAAGGTCGTAAAATCGCTGGGCTCGCAGAAGTACTCCATAGGCTTTCGAAACGGCGATTCGACATACCATTACATCGACAAGGCGCTCAGGGAGCTGTCCTATGAGGGTGTTATTGACGATCTGAGCTCGCAGTGGTTCGGAAGCAGCCGCGCTGTCGATTTCCCTTCCAAAAAGGACGCGCTCGACGAGCTCGGCTATATCGAGGAGCGAACGTTCATTATCGGTGTTGACCTCGAATCCGCGCCGCTGAGTTTTTCAAAAAACGGTGAGTACGTCGGCTTTGATATTGACCTTGCAAACAAGGTCTGCGAAAAGCTCGGATGGGTGCTCAAGGTACAGCCGATACATTCAGAGGACGCGTATGTTGAATTAAACTCCGGCAACATAGACTGTGCCTGGGGCGGCGTTGCGCTCGATACCGAGTGCCCTGATTACACGATACTGGTCACATATATGTCGACCGACATAGTCCTCGCAGGTAAAGGCAGCGGCTCGGGCTCCGTTCGCGATAAGCTTTTGTACATCGGCACGACGCAGTCGGCGCTCGATACAATAAACAACAATTCCTCATTAAGTCGCAGACTTGGGCAGATAACCCGCATTAACGGCGGAGCGGCGGAGTTCTTCAGCTCTTTGGATAACGGTGACTGTGACCTCATTCTCACAAATGAGGCGGCAGTTGATTATTTCAATACACATTGATCATAAGCAAAAATTATCCCACGGTCCGGCGGACCGTGGGATAATTTTTATTCAAGATACATCGCTCTCAGGCGCGAGAGCTTACTCTGCGTAAGGCCGAGCTTTTCGGCAAGATAGCGTTCAACGCTGCCGCACTGCTCGGTACAGCTTTTCAGCATCTCCTCAAGATAGCTCTCGTGCGTGGTGTTAAGCCAGTACACAGACTCAAGCAGCTGCTCATCGTCTGTGAGCTCCCGGCATGCGTCGGTGTCGCGGCGGATCTTCTCGGCACAGACAATGCCCGTGTACATATAATCCGCCATGATATCCTTCGCCGCAGCACCGAGGGCGTACAGCAGCAGCGCCGCAGCCACTCCTGCTCTGTCTTTTCCCATCGCACAGTGAAACAGAATGGCCCCGTCCTCGTTATCAAGAACGCATTCAAAGAAACGGCGATACTGCTGCACGGCATTGCTGCTGCCGACAAGTATAGGATACAGCGAACGCATCTTAGCCATGCCGCCCTCTCTGAGATCCCGGGCATAGTCGGCGCGCTTTAAGCCGTCGTAGGGATCCTCGACGGATTCGCGGGTTATGCCCGGTACAAGATCGGACACCACCGGGCAGTGCACGAGCCGTACACCGTCCGGCAGTCTGTCCTTTTTAAGAGCCAGCTCCGAGCTGCTGCGGAGATCGACGACCGTTTTAAGCCTTATGTGGGTCAGCTTTTCAAGGTCGGCGTCCGTAGCCCTCGAGAGTTCGCCCGATCTTATGAGTTTGTGCTTTTTTACCGTTCTGCCCCCGGCGGCTCTGATACCGCCGAGGTCACGGGCGTTTATCTGCCCCTGCAGAAAGCTTTCGGGCGCATAGCTCATAGGCCCGCGTCCATCGCCTCCGCACGCTCTATCAGCTTCTGAACGAATTCATCCGTCCAAAAGCCGGTGAAGTGCAGCAGATCGATGACCGAGAAGCGGTTGCGCATCAGGTGGCAGTTGGTGACAGCCCAGCGGACGGTCTTCTCGTCCACGGGGAAGTTGAGCTTCGAGTAGCGGGTCGGAGCATTTGCCTTATGCATGCAGTCGGCAATATACTCGGGCTTCTTGACCCAGGGCGCGACGGCCTTCTTAAATTCGTCAAAGCTTTCAAGAAAGGCCTTGAACTCTGCTTTGTGGTCGTGCCAGCGCTGAAGCTTCTTCTGATAGTCGGCCCAGCATTCATTGGCCGCGTTGTGGGTATCATCAAGCCAGTCGAAGGCCGCCTTCACACGCGGCTCCATCTCCTCAAAGCTCGGATAGCACTTATCGAGCTCGACCTTCTTCGGGTCAAAGTCGTTGAGCAGCCAGTCCCAGATGATCTCGCTCATTATGCCGGACACGGCGACCTGAGTGCCGTGGTAGCAGATGCCTGTCTTGCGGACGCCGGAGGCCATGTCGATAAGATGGCTCATTACGTGCTCCGAGCCGGAGGCGGGAGAGCTTTCGTTCGCAAGCCCCATGGAAAGGCCGCTGAGCGTGAGGACGTTTGCAAGCTCACCGAGAGTCTTTGCGTCACCGGCAGCGAGCTTTGAGGAATTCTCAAGCAGTCTCTCGCACTGGGTGCGGATCATGTCCGAGGGCGCGGTGTGGAAATGCTGACCCATGCCGAGGATATTCCCTAGATACCAGTCAACGGGAGCTGTCCACGTTGCGATAAGATCGCCGTAGCCGCTTACGTTCATCTCCGCAGGAGCTGCGGCGACTATATCGAGGTCGATTATAAGGATGAGAGGATAGCGGGAATGAACGGTGCGCTTAACGCCGTTTATGAGCATGACAGACGAGTCGTCGGAGAATGCGTTTACCGACAGCGCGGTCTGAACGATGACCAGCGGCAGCGGGTTTTCGTGGTCGTAATAATAGGTAGAATACTTGCACAGGTCGCAGATCGTGCCGCCGCCTATGCCGACAACGACGTCCTTGCCCTCGAAGTGGGCCTGGATCTTCGCCGCGTTTTCAGGCGTTGCGTGAACTATGCTGTCCGGCTCGCTTATAACAAGCCACTCGACATCATACTCTGCGTCAAGATAAGCCTTGACCGCTTCCTTAACGTTTTTTCCGTCCACATCGACGATCTCGGTCGGGCCGGTTACCATGAGCACCTTCTTGCCGTTTGTAAGGCTCTTCACAGCCCCGCAGATCTTTTTTGCTGCACCGTGCTCGATGTGAATTTCCTTCATTCCGATACCGCACAGCTTATCTGAATTCTCCTGCGCCTTGAGTATCCCGCGCAGCTCGTCGAGCTTTGTTGCGTCGGCTTCAATTAAACGATTGTCAAGCATTTTGATTACTTCCTTTTTAATTTACGCTTTGTAATACTTGTTGAAGAACGGCTCCATGGTGTAGTAGCACTCGTAGTAGCGCCGGTATGCTTCATCATAGGCCGCCTTGTTGTTGAGATCGGGCTCGTAGGTCGCGCCGAGCTCGACCATAGCCTCTGCCGCCTCGTCAAGGTTTGCAAAGTTGCCCTCTGCAACGGATGCAAGCATCGCAGCGCCTATGGCCGCGCCCTCCGGATTCTTTGTCGCGACCAGGGGCTTGCCGAGAACATCGGCCTTCATCTGGCACCAGAACGGAGATTTCGTCGAGCCGCCGACTATGCGGACGCTTGAGCAGTCCATGCCGATCTCCTCGAATCTGTCTACATTATCCTTCAGGCCGAAGGATATGCCCTCGAACACCGCACGGGACATATCGTCGAGCGTGTGGCTGAGAGTCAGACCCGTGAAGGTTCCGCGTGCGCAGCCGTTCCAGTTCGGGGTCATCGCGCCGCCCATGCAGGGCAGGAAGGTCACGCCGTTTGAGCCGATGGGACTGCGCTTTGCCTGAGTGTTCATAAGGTCGTAGTTCGGCAGGCGCAGTATCGTGTCCTTATACCATCTGGTCGAGCCGCCGGATACGAAGCCGGGATTCTCTATAAGCCACAGGCGGGAGTCGGCGGAATGGTGCGTCTCGACAAGACCCTTCTTATCGAATACGGGCTTTGCGGAGGTTCCCGCAACGGGCTCCGCCGTGCCGGTGATATCGCAGACCATGCCGGGCTTTACGAGGCCCGAGCCGAGGCATGCGCTGTGCTCGTCGCCGGTTCCGCAGATAACCTTGGTTTTGGTCGTGAGGCCGAGGCGATGGGCGATGGGTGCGGTAAGCGTACCGACGACGGTCTCCGCCTTAACGATCTTGCCGAGAAGCTCGGGGTCGAGGCCGAAGACGTTCGCCATTTCGGGCGACCAGGTCTTTTCGGCGACGTTGTAGATCATCGAGGCCGAGGCCTGGGCATAGTCAACAACAGCCGCGCCGGTCATCCAGTATACCATATAGCTGTCAACGTTCAGCAGGTATTTTGCCTTTGCAAAGACCTCTGGTCTGTTTTTCTTTATCCACAGCATCTTTGCCGCGGTGTGAGTCGAGTCGAGGTTGAGACCCGACACCTCAAAAACACGTGCCGGATCGACATTTCCTGCTATTTCGGCGGTCTCCGCCTCAGCGCGGCGGTCGAGCCAGATGATGCAGTTCATCAGGGCGTTGCCTTTTTCGTCGGTCGCTATGACCGAGTCGTTTATCGCGTCCATGCCGATGGTGCCGATCTCGGCCGGATCGATGCCGGAGTCCGCGATGAGCTGCTTTATGACGGTGGTGAAGGAATGAAGATAATCCTCAACGGGCTGCTCTGCCCAGCCGGGATTGGGGTATATGGGATCGTGGGCGCAGGTAGCCTCAGCAACGATCTTGCCCTCGGGATTGACAAGCAGACCCTTGAGCGACTGCGTTCCGAGGTCAACGCCGATTACATAACTCATTATTTTTTGCTCCTTTTCATAAAGATCACAATAGCGGCACCGCCATTTGACGATGCCGCTATGGCGTTTTGGT
>ULUG01026251.1_pt1 | contig 34795 bp, 16 predicted proteins | sample 1958331 | NCBI WGS metagenome assembly ULUG01 (sample SAMEA4835755, study PRJEB28245) | human gut metagenome | biome: gut microbiome; material: fecal sample | place: Denmark | collected 2008
ATGTTGGCTTCGATTTCGGGGTCAGAAGGGATGGCAGGCGGGACGGTTTGTCCTTCTGCACTTAAACAGGTTCCTGCACACAAAACAGAAGCCAGTGCAATGTTTTTTAGATGTTTCATGATATATTTGTTTATTGGTGTTGTTCAAAGATAAATCGTTCTTTTGTTTTTTCCAAGTAATGTCATTGGGGGGTATTATCTTTTGATAAGATAGTATTATTGTATATGAATGTCCGCATTTAGAAGCTGTTTTGAATTTATCGTGCGATGATTTGGGATGAGTTTTTGAGGCATTTTCGCTTCTGTGATGAGGAAGATAGCGGGCTATCTGACGAAGAACAGGAGCGAAAAGGACCAAAAAATCGCCCAAAGCACACACGAAAACGAATACATCAAGCCAAGAAAAACTTTTTGGAGAAATTCAAAACAGCTTCTTAGTCAATCTCTCTGAGTTGAAAACGCAGTAGTACTGCATCTGCCGATGAAGTATATATCCGTAAGCGAATGCAGTATATATTCAACCGCGTATGCAGTATATATTCATTTTTCAGGGGTATGCATTGGCTGTTTGCAGACATTCATTTGGTTTTAAAAGCGCAGTCTTGCTATTTCCCCTTCCGGCACCGTAAGTTCCACAAACTTTTCCGCTTTGCGTTTCTCTCCGTTCACCGAAACTTCGGTTATGCCTTCCGGCATCTTAATCTTGACATTCGGATTCCAGCCTCCGGTAAGAATAACTTCTACCGGCTTTCCTTCTTTCCATTTCATGCTGACCATAGCGCCTCCACGTACTTTGAATCCGTATAAGTTTCCTTCTTTCCACGAGTCGGGCAGGGCAGGGAGCAGGTTGATGAATCCATCCTGGCTTTGTATCAGCATTTCACTGATACCCGAAGTGCCTCCCCAGTTCCCGTCTATTTGGAAAGGCGGGTGCGAACAGAACAGGTTGGGAAAAGTCCCGCTTCCGTGTTCATTGGGGTTTTCTTGGGTATAGGCAGGATAAAGCAGGTTACGGAATAAGGTGTATGCCCGGTTTCCGTCACCCAGTCGTGCCCAGAAGTTTATTTTCCATGCGCGGCTCCATCCTGTTCCTCCGTCTCCTCTTCGTTCTAACGTAACTTTACATGCTTCTGCCAATTCGGGTGTATAATAAAGCGAGATTTGGTTTCCCGGATGCAAACCATACAGATGCGACACGTGCCGGTGATGTACATCCGTTTCTTCGTAGTCTTTGAGCCATTCCATCAGATATCCCTTCTTGCTGATCTGGTGTGGAGGAAGTTGGGCGCTTGCTTCTTTCAATTGATTGGCATAAAGAGAGTCTGTATGCAGGATGGATGCGGCTTCAATCACATGGGTGTAAAGTTCCCTTACCAATTGGATGTCCATCGTGGGTCCCATGCATACGCTGATAGGGGTCCGGTCTTTCTTTGATACATAAAACTCGTTTTCGGGAGAGGAAGTGGGAGCTGTCACCAGCCATCCGTGTTCCGGTTCACGTACCATGGTAGAGTAGAAGAACTCCGAAGCTCCTTTTAATAGGGGATAAATATCGGCAAGGTATTGTTTGTTGCCCGTATACAGATAGTGCTCCCACAGATGTGCGCAAAGCCATGCGCCTCCTGTATTGGTCGCTCCCCATGAAGGATGTTCGCCCGGTGCGGTATAGTTCCATACGTTGGTCATCATGTGGAGCACCCAGCCTTTTGCTTCGGGACCATAGAAAGTCTTTGCGGTTTCTTCTCCACTGGGAACCAGTCTTTTTATCAGGTCGACGAGCGGTTGGTACAATTCCGACAAATTGCAAGGTTCTACCGGCCAGTGGTTCATCTGGACATTGATGTTGGTATGATAGTCTCCATTCCACGGAGTCATTACTCCGTTCGCCCAAAGCCCTTGCAGGTTGGGAGGCAAGCTTCCGGGGCGGGTACTGCTAATCAGCAGATAGCGTCCGTAATTGTAATAAAGGGCAGCCAGAGAAGGGTCATCCTGCGTTTGGAAAGCCTCCAGCCGCTTGTCGGTGCTTAATTGGGACACGGTTTTATTTTCGGGTAATTCGATGCCGGCACGGTGGAAGAACTGTTGGTATTCACCGGTTGCCTCTTGTTTGGCTTGTGTCAGGTCGGAAGCCAGGGCTTGGTCGAGCAGGCGTTGGGTCTCGGTCTGATAGATTTCGCCTTTCATATACGAAGTGTTCGCCGATACGATAATCCATGCCTCGTCAGCATCCGAAACTTCAATGCCATCTGCATGAGTATGCATCCGGCTTTTCTTGCCCGATAGTTTTACACCGGCTATGGCAGCATAGCGTATGCCTTCTTGCCGTTCATTTCCGCTGTCCAGTGTTCCCGTTATTCCCAGTTTCCCTTCGCTCAGTTTCCGCACATGTCCCCGTTCGGGACGGCTCAAAGTTAAATGGAATCCAAGTGCGTCCGGACGGTCTGCCTGCAGGTGAATCAGCATTACATCTTTGTTTCTTGACACGAAATATTCGCGGATATAGCGCGTAGCGTTTTTCGTGAAGGTGGTATATGCCACACCTTCATCCAAATTGAGCCAGCGCAGGTAATCTTTCGCTTGGCTTATCGTATCAGGGAAGGTATAGTTGATGTACATATCGGCAAGCATTTGGAAACATCCGAATGTGCCTCCTTTTTCAGGCTTTTTGGGTACGAAGCTTGTGTACATCAATTCTTGTGCTTCTTTGTTTTTGCCTTCAAACAGGAGTTGGCGGATGCGGGGAAGGCTTTCGGCGGCTTCCGGGTTGCGGTAGTCTGCTTCCGAACCGCTCCACATGCTGATTTCATTCAGTACGATGTGCTCTTTCGTGATGCCTCCGTCGGGCATCATGCCCAGACGTCCGTTGCCCAGCGGAAGGGTTTCTTCCCATTGTTTTGCCGGTTTGTCATACCATAGGGTCTGGTCGGCTCTACCTGGTGCTGGCACGGGTTCTTTGCCGGTCAGTGCCTTGTAGATATTTTCGGCTATTACGATGGCGCCGTATTTGTTCGGGTGCACTCCGTCGGTATATTCTTTCGGATAATAAGGAAGCATCGGCGTGTGCAGGTCGATGACGGGCAGGTTACGTTCGTGTGCCACTTCGCGGATGCGTGGGATGATGCCGTTCACGATGGTACTGTCGTTGATGCCCCAGTCTTTCCGGTCGGATGGAATGGGCAGGCACAGGTAGATGCGCGGATGCGAGGGGAGTGCTTCGAAGGCATCTATCATCGTGTTCAAGTCTTTCTTGAAGTCTTCCTTGTGTATCCAGTTTATTGGTTTTGAATCGTTTGTTCCCAGCTTGATGGTCACGATGTCGGGCAAGAAGGCTTGTGCGTCCTTGAAAGGTTGTTTGCTCATGTAGGGCAGGTTGCCTTTCATCATCAGGGTATGGGCGGTAAGCCCGAAGTTGCCTACCTGATACCCGTCTCCCAGCAGGCGTTGGAGTACGGCGGGATAGCTTTCTGTTTCCGGATGTGCCAGGGCAAATCCTTCGGTGATGCTGTTCCCTACGCAAGCCACTTTGATGGGCTTCGCCTCTTTTTGCGCAAGGAGCATCAGAGGCAAGAGCAGAAGTAAGAGAATGAATAGGTTTCTTTTCATGGTCGTTGGTATTTGAAGTAATCAAAATCGGCAAATGCTTTCGATTCGGGAGATGCTGATACGGCGTACAGTCCCAACATCACTCCCGTAAATCCTCCTGCGGTTTCCGAACTCAGGTAGCGTGTGTTCATTTTACCTAATTCGTGGTATTTACCGTCGATGGTATATCCGAAGCGGTAGACGTTTATGTCCGCTTTCAGGTTCAGTATCACAGGGCTTGTATCGGGAAGTGCCACCTCTTTTTCGATGTGCTTTAATTCACCCAATTGGTAGCGGAGCACGACGGATTGCTTTCCGTTTGCTTCCTGGCGCACGAACAGGTCATAATGGGATGTAAAATCCATGAACGCCGTGATGCCGGCTTCATCTCCTGTCTGAGCCTGCCGGAGTGCTACTTTTGTGGAGGCATCCATATCAAACTGATCTTGCCGGAGCGCGACGAATGTAGGGCTTTTCCCGTCGCTCAGGGTCGTGTTTGTTGCGCTCAGGCGTAGCTTTCCGTCTTCGAAGGCATAGTTTTCCGGTATCGGGTTTTGCAGGTATACCCATTCGGGCGATAGCTTTTCTTCTTCGAACTCGAAGGTATCGGGTTGTGGTTTGGAAGGAGTGAGAGGAAGTGTGGGCACGTCCATGTTTATCGCTATGGTACCGTTTCCGTTTACTACCGGCCATGCACCTTTGTCCCAGCGCACGGGTGCCAGATAGGTTTCACGCCCTAACGTATGGTGTGTGCCCGGCATGATGCGGTAAGCGAGACAGACCATCCACCACGAGCCGTCGGTTCCCTCTACCAGGTCGGCATGTCCCGTTCCTTGTATCGGGCTGGCTTGTCCTGCCACGCAGGCATGTGTCAGGATGGGGTTGGCAGGATTCGGTGTGTAGGGACCTTCAATGAAAGCGCTGCGTGCGATGGTGACGCTATGTCCCGTTTCGGTTCCGCCTTCCGAGATAAGCAGGTAGTACCATCCGTCTTTCTTATAAATATGAGGACCTTCGGGATATCTGCCTCCTGTGCCGCCCCATATCTTGCGCGAGGGAGAGAGTTGTTCTCCGCTCATCGGGTCTATTTCGCACAGGGTGATGTAATTGTCGGGGTTGCTCACCATGTAGCATTTCCCGTTCTCGAAGTAGAGCGAAGGGTCGATGCCTCCTTGTTTCAACCATACAGGGTTCGACCATCCGCCGCGCGGGTCGGTGGTATGCACCAGAAAGTTTCCTTTTCCCGAAACGTTGGTGGTTATCATGTAAAATGTTCCTTCATGATAACGGATGGTAGGGGCATAGATACCTCCCCAAGCATTGGCTCCTGTCAGGTCGACTTGTGAGGGTCTGTCCAGGCAATTGCCTATCTGTTCCCAATGGACAAGGTCCTTGCTATGGAACAGGGGGACACCGGGAAAGTATTGGAACGAACTGTTCACCAGATAATAGTCATCTCCAGCCTTGCAGACACTGGGGTCGGGATGAAAACCCGGGATGACCGGATTCTTGTATCCTTGTCCGAATGCCTGTGAAAATAAGGCAAGCAAAGCAAAGGTCAGTATGTTCTTGTTTCGCATGGTATGTGTGTTTAGATTTGAAGTTGGATTTTCTTTTTTGCAAAGATAATCTTTTTTCAGTCTCTTGAAGGGTATTCTCAGTATTTCCTATGGGCAGGATGTTTTTAAATGGGGTATGAAATGTTGTAGGATGCGATGGAAGTCTTGCGTGAAACAGGAGAATCATTACTTTTGCGTGACTTTAATCTGATAAGATATGAAACGAATATGGATTTGCCTGCTTTGGCTGGCTTGCCTTTGCCCCATGTATGGGCAAGGGCTTCGGATATTGTTTATCGGCGATTCTATTACCGACGGGAATTGGGGAAATAGCGATGGAAGTGCGATGCCTTCCGCCGGGCGGAACTTGTGGGACATGAACCACATCTACGGAAGCGGGTACATGTATCTGTGTGCCTCGTATTATCAGAGCAAATATCCCGGCAAGGGATACGAGTTCTTCAACCGGGGCATCAGCGGCAATGCGCTTGCCGACCTTGAGAAGCGGTGGGAAGAAGATGCCATAGCCTTGAAGCCCGATATACTTTCTGTATTGGTAGGTACGAACGATATACATTATTATATAGGAGGACCGCACGCCGAGCCTTTCGATACCTTGGGGTGGGAGAAGCGTTACCGTGCCTTGCTCGACTGTTCTTTACGTGCCAACCCCAATCTGAAGCTGGTGCTGGGCGCTCCCTTTACGGCTTTCACGGGTTCGATGAAGGAATCGGAAGGATTTGCCTTGCGTGATAGTCTGGTGCATACCCTTGCCCGCATCGTGAAGCGGATAGCCGTTGAGTACAAGGCGGTGTATTTGCCATACGATGAAATGTTCGAAACCCTCTTGCGTGAAGAACCTTCCTCGCGGGACACATATTGGATATGGGACGGCATCCATCCCACACCTGCAGGACACCGGCGCATGTCGGAGTTTTGGATAAAAGAAGTAGAGCGTGCGGGAATCTTGTGACAAGATGCTGTTCCCGTGCCGGTAAGCTTGCCTATATAATCGCCGGCTTGTGCAGGTATCATCAGCGGCGCTTGCAAATACGTGCGTGGGCGGATGCTTATATATGTGTTGTAGGGATTGAAAAGTTATTAAATAGGTGAAAAAACAAATCATATCCTATCGGGAAACAAATGCATCCCTCCGTTTTTCATAATATGCAATACATTTGTGGTGCTCTCGATGCAGAAAGCGTATGTGTGCGATTCTATCGGGGCATATAGAATAATGTAATTTTAACTATTAAACAAAGTACCATGAGTAAACACTTATTCAGAAAGTGCACATTCGTGCACATGTGTTTTCTTGCAATGGCGATGCTTCTATGCTTCCCTGCAAGTGGTGTGAACGCCGCTCCGGCTTCACAAGAAAATCTAACTGTTTCGGGTGTTGTTACTTCGGCCGCTGACCAGTTGCCGCTTATCGGCGTCAGCGTTCAGGTGAAGGGAACATCCAATGGTTCTATTACCGACCTCGATGGAAATTATTCGGTCAGTGTAGCTTCCGGCCAGACGTTGGTATTCTCTTACATCGGGTTCAAGACCCAAGAAATTCAAATTACCAATCAGAAAACCTTGAATGTGGTGATGGAAGAAGATTCGGAAACTTTGGATGAAGTAGTCGTAGTAGGTTACGGCGTTCAGAAAAAGAAATTGGTGACCGGTGCCACGGTGCAGGTGAAAGGCGAGACGCTGGCGAAGATGAATACCAACAGCCCCTTGCAGGCGATGCAAGGACAGACGCCGGGTGTGAACATTTCGTCTACCTCTGGTCAGCCGGGCGAATCGATGAAAGTAAGTATCCGTGGTTTGGGTACGGTGGGAAATGCTTCTCCTCTGTATCTGATTGATGGAGTAGGCGGTGATATCTCTACGTTGAATCCGGCCGATATCGAAAGCATCGATGTGTTGAAGGATGCTGCATCGGCTGCTATCTACGGTGCACAGGCTGCCAACGGTGTGGTATTGATTACCACCAAGAGCGGTAAGGCAGGCAAGGCGCAGATTTCGTTTGATGCTTATTATGGCTGGCAGACCCAGGCACGTAAGGCGGACATGCTGAACGCACAGGAATATATGATGATTATGGACGAACAGGCGATTAATTCGGGCAATGCGCCTTACGACTGGAGTTCGTTCGAAAGCATCTACGACGCGAACGGCAATGTGTATGATACTGACTGGGTGAACTCGATGTTCCAGAACAATGCCCAGACGCAAAGCTATACTTTGGGTATTACGGGCGGTTCGGAAACTTCTACTTACGCGATGTCGTTGGGCTATATGAGTCAGGAAGGTATCGTAGGCGGTAAGGACGTATCGAATTACGAACGTTACAACTTCCGTATCAATTCGGAACACAAGCTTTTCAAGGATTCCGACTTGTTGAAGGTAGGAGAGCAGGTCAGCTTCGTTTATAAGATGAACAACGGTATTTCAGTAGGTAATCAATATAATAATACATTGCGTGGTGCGTTCGGTACTTCCCCGTTGGCGCCTATTTATAGCGACAACAACATTTATGATTCACCTTATAACGATACGACCAACTCGGATTGGTATAATGCAGATGGCAACCCTTACGGAAGCATGATGACCAACAGCAATAACGAGAATAAGGACGTGACTTTCTCGGGTAATGTGTATGCCGAATTGCAACCCATTAAGAACTTGAAGTTCCGTACCGTATTCGGTGCTGTATATACAACGAACGAATACCGCAGCTTCTCTCCGCTTTATCATTTTTCTATTTATAGTTACAATGATACCCGTACCAGTGCCGCACAAAATATGTCGCACGGCTTGACAATGACGTGGACGAATACAGCTACGTACGACTGGACGGTGGGCGAACATGCCTTTAATGCGTTGCTTGGTATGGAAATGAGCCGTTATTCAGGTACTTATTTGAGAGGCACTACCGGTATGTTGCGAGACGGGTTTGACGATTGGGATCATGCCTATGTGGATAATGGTACAGCTACCAGCTCGGACAACGGTCTGGGAGCGGATGGTCACCCGAATGATGAGACGCGTACGGTTTCTTACTTTGCCCGTTTCGGCTGGAACTGGAAAGAAACGTATATGATTAACGCTACGGTACGTACCGACGGTTCTTCCCGTTTCGCTCGTGGAAACCGTTATGGCGTGTTCCCTTCAGTATCGGCAGGTTGGACGATTTCAAACGAAGCTTTTATGGAAGATACGCACGACTGGCTGGATTTCTTGAAACTCCGTGTCAGCTGGGGTCAGGTAGGTAACCAGAACATTGACAATTACCAGTATACAGCTCCGATTACTTCCAGCAACACGTATTACCTGTTTGGCAATCAGGTGGGAGCCGATGCCCAGTCCGGCTATTGGGGCGCTTATCCCAGCCGCCTTGCCAACGAAGACGTTACATGGGAGACTTCCGAACAGACCAACATCGGTATTGATGCACGTTTCTTGCGGAGCCGCTTGAGCCTGACCGCCGATTTCTATATCAAAACCACAAAAGACTGGCTGGTAGAAGCTCCGATTCTTGCTACGGCAGGTACGGGCGCTCCGTATATCAATGGCGGTGATGTAAAGAATACCGGTATCGAATTAGCTTTGACTTGGAACGATCAAATCGGAAGTGATTTCCAGTATAATGTAGGTGTCAACGGTGCGTATAATAAGAATAAGGTGGGAAATATACCGACTGAGGACGGTATCATTCATGGCGATGTGAATATGCTTTATGACAATACTCCAGAATTTTATCGCGCTTCTAACGGTCATCCGATAGGTTATTTCTGGGGATTTGAGACAGCTGGCATATTCCAGAACCAGCAACAGATTGATGATTGGCTTGCAGCCGGAAATGGCGTTTTGCAATCGGATCCGCAACCGGGTGATGTCATTTATGTAGACCAAGACCATAACGGAACTATTGATGATAACGATAAAGTGGATTTAGGTAATGGTACTCCCGACTTTACGTATGGTTTCAATCTCGGTTTCAGTTATAAGAATTTCGACTTTGCATTGAATGCGTACGGTGCGGCAGGTAATCAGATTGTACAGTCATATCGTAATCATGCCAACAGCAAGGCGAACTATACGTCGGCAATCTTGGGGCGTTGGACCGGTGAGGGTACCAGCAACCGCATTCCGCGTGTGACGGATACCAATATCAACTGGCAGTTCTCTGACCTGTATATTCAGGATGGCGATTACTTGCGTATCAGTAATATCACGGTAGGATATGACTTCGCGAAACTTATCAATTTGAAAGCTATCAGTCAGGCACGCCTGTATTTCCAGGTTCAGAATGCTTTTACTTTTACCAAGTATGACGGTATGGACCCGGAAATCGGATACGGTACTTCCGACTGGGTATCAGGAGTTGATTTGGGTTATTATCCGCGTCCGCGCACGTTCTTGGTGGGCGTAAACTTGAAATTCTAACGAATCATCTTAAAATCGAAGAATATGAACAACTATAAAATCTATATAATGGCATTGGGATTGGCTGCTACGGGTTTGGCTTCGTGTACAGCCGATTTCCTGGATGTGGAGTCGAAAGTAGAATCGACAACCGATAATTTCTATCGGACAGAGAGTGATGCCTATCGTGCCTTGATAGGATGTTATGACGGTTGGCAATGTACTTCTTCCAACCCGGGCAATATCGGAGGCTTTTATATGGCATCCGAGCTGATGGCAGATGAATGTTTCGGAGGTACAGGTATGTCGGACGTTGGTAATTATCAGGTAGTGGACAGGTTCGACCAGTCACAGGCTCCTTCCGAATTGAATATCTATGAACAAGATTGGATTTCGTATTATGCGGCTGTGTACCGTTGCAATGAACTGATTGCACACGAAGACCAGATAGCATGGAACAGCGAGGAGACACGAGGCACGTATATGGGTGAATGCCGTGCGTTGCGGGCATTGTGCTATTTTGATATGGTCCGTTTGTGGGGGAATATTCCGTTGTTTACCGAACCGGTGAACGAGAACCGTCCGCAAGTCAATCCGGATGAAGTGTATAATGTCATCTTCAGTGACCTGCTGTATGCTGCCGAAAACATTCCGGCTTCAGCTTATCCGAAGAGCGATGCGGCAAACAATGACGGACATATCACGAAGTATGCGGCGGAAGCTTTGCTGGCTCGTGTGTATCTGTTCTATACAGGCTATTATGGCAAGGAACCCAGTGTGGAAGGTGTGACTCGCCAATCCGTGTTGGATGGCCTGGAAGATGTCATTGCTTCGGGTGAGTTCAGCCTGGTTCCGCAATTCAAGAACTTGTGGCCTGCCGCTTCCACTTCGTGGGAAGGCAATGCTACTACAGGATATACCCAAACTTCTACTTATGCCGGACGCGGCAATGCAGAAACTGTGTTGGCGATGAAGTTCAATTATACTTCCGATTATAACGGAAATGCAGATGGCAACCGTTGGCTGGTGAACATGGGTATCCGTAGTATCAATGTTTATTGGACTCCTTACGGAAGAGGTTGGGGAGCTTGTACCGTAAATCCGAATATGTGGATGGCTTACAATACTGGAGATACACGCCGCGAAGCATCTATCATCAATTTGGTAAGTGAAGGGATAGCTGATGACCTTAATTATGAAACAGGCTATTTGGAACAACGTGACTATACGGGATATACGGTCAAGAAATACACTACCTTGTCGAAATGGGAACAGAATGAAACGACTGGTGAATGGGCTTTGACCGATGAAGTGACCGGACTGGGAAGTGGCGGTGACTACATGATTTCGCAATACCAGGACTTTGTAGTAATGCGTTATGCCGATGTATTGCTGATGGCAGCCGAATTAGGAAGTTCCAATGCCCAGGAATATTTCAATCAGGTGCGTGAACGTGCCTTTACAGAAGAAGATGAAGAAGGCAATTTGACATTGTCTACTTATTATCGTGAATTGACAGCTACCCAAACCAATATCATGAACGAACGGCGTTTGGAATTTGCTTTCGAGGGCCAGCGTTATTGGGACTTGCTCCGTCAGGGAGTGGATTATGCTGCTTCGCAAATAGCCGGCAACACTTCGGTAGAGAATGGAGGAAACCCGGGTACGGTAAGCATCACGGCTTCGAACATTACGAGCAAGCAGGGCTTGTCGCAGATACCGAACAACCAAATTACTTTGTCTAACGGCGTATTGGTGCAGAACGAAGGTTGGTAATTTAGTTAGTTTTTAAGTTCTTCAGTTCTTTCGTTTTTAAGGTGAGCATATCCATAAAGAACCCAAGAACTTAAAAACTCAAAAGCTAAAAAACATACGAACTTAATAAAAGAAACATTATGAATAAACTGATACATACATTGCAAATGGCGTTGCTGGCGATGCTGATGGGTATGACTGCTGCCTGTACGCCAGATTCATACGATTTGGAAGCTCCGGATGTAGCTTCTGAAGATTTGGTAGAAGGCATTGCCTATACCATTACTCACGATTCGGAAAATCCGAATATCGTTTATTTGAGAAGCCTGATGCCTTCCAGTTATCAGGTATGCTGGGAACATCCGCAAGGGCGTGCACAAGGAGCCGAAGTGACTTTGCAGATGCCTTTCGAAGGAGAATACGAAGTGCGTTTCGGTGTGCAGACCCGCGGTGGTGTGGTTTATGGTCCTACTGCGACTTTTACTATTGACAGCTTCTATGCAGGTTTTGTGAATGATGACCTGTGGACGTATCTGACCGGAGGGGTAGATCAGGAGAAAACCTGGATTTTCGATAACGGAGAATACGGATTTGCAGCCGGAGAACTGACATACGCTGACCCTTCGGGTACGGTGACTTGGAACAACTGGACTGCCAATTGGGATCCGGGAGTAGGACATACAGGCGATGATGCCATTTGGGAAAGCACCATGACGTTCAACCTGCAAGGCGGTGCAAATGTGACGATGTATAATTCTTCTTCGGGTGAAACCCAGACCGGTACATTCATGTTGAATACCGACTCGCATGCCATAACTTTTACTGATTGTGACTTGCTGCATACACCCGGTTGGACAGACCGTACGACAAACTGGCGTAGAGATTTGCAACTGTTGGAACTGGATGAGAATCATTTGCGTATCGGCGTGATGCGTGACAACAGTGAAGGACCTTGGTGGCTGATATGGAATTTCGTATCGAAAGAATATGCTGACAATTATGTACCCGAAGACCAGCCCGACCCCGAACCTACTTTGCCCGACGGCTGGCAGGATATGGTTTCAGAAGTGGTTACAAGCGAAATCAAGTGGACCATGTCGCCTGATGTGCCGTTTGACTGGGCTAATCTGGACGGAAGTCTGATGAACAACTTTACTGCAGGCAATTATCCCGACTGGGCTACGGTAGTAGACGGATTGGAAAACCTGAGTATGACACTGAATTCGGCGGATATGACTTATACGTTCGAAATGCCGGACGGAACGACTACCAGCGGTACTTATACCTTGGATGAAGACGGTATCTATACGTTCAGTGCCGGTGTGCCGACTTATCATATCGGTGGCGGTGACATCATGTTCAGTGCTACGGCAGAAAACCAATTGCGTATCTTGAGCATTGAAACGGCAGGAAACAGCGTGATGGGTATGTGGTTAGGAAACTGCAGTACGGAGAAAGACGAATACTTGGCTTACCACTTCTTGCCGAATGTCGGTAGCGGAAGCGGTACGCCGACGGCTACGGAGATTGCCGTAGACAATAGCAAAATTGTTTGTGGGCATCTGGAAGAAGCTACGAATAATTTCCGTATCGAATTGTATAACATGTATGGTTCCACGGCTTCCAACCAACCGTTTGACCCAGCTTCCATTGTGTTCGATTATTCAATGGAGCTGACGTTTACAATCAGTGGACTGACCGGTGCGGCTGCAACCAATGCCTATACCGCCCAACTGATGTGTACGGCTGACGGCTGGTGGCCGTCGGTAGGCGAAGGTCAAGGTACGACAACCGTACAGGGTGACGGTACTTATACGATTCGCTACAGTCCTTCGGCAGCCTACAACGGTGTGATTGTTTTCTGCATCGATATTCTGGAGATGTTCAGTGATATCGAAAATCCGGATGCCGTAACGGTTACGATTGATAATCTTTCTATTCTGTAATATTTGTGGGCGCAGGTGTATGCGGATAGAACTGCATGGGGCTGCGCCTTTCTACTAATCAATGATTAACCTATGAAAACTATGCGAAATTATCTGACATTATTCTTTCTGTTGCTGACGGGGATAGCCTTGTTTGCTTCTTGTTCGGATGACGAAGGCAGAGGCTATACGGGAGAAACGCAAATTTCTGCTACGGAAATGACTTTCCCTAAATCCGGTGACACACTCACGCTTTCTGTCTTGTCTTCGGTTGAACCACAAGTGATCAGTAATCAGACTTGGTGCAGCGTGTCATTCGTGAGTGTAACCGAAAGAGGGACTTATACCTACAATGTAACGGTAGATGCTAATTCGGAAACCGATGACCGCGTGGCTACGCTTTCGGTGGTGGCAGGAAGCTTTACGGCTTCGGTGCAGGTGACACAGACTGCCGGAGACGGTTTGATTGTGGCACAGACTGCATACGATATGCCGGCGGCAGGAGGTGCGCTGAGCATTACGCTGACCACCAATGGCGATTATGCCTATACAATCAATGACTCGTGGATAGCTGAGGCAGAAGTGACCGATGCGCGGGCAATGACGGAATATACCTTGCATTTTACCGTATCTGCCAATCACGGCGCGGAACGCACCGGGACTATTACGTTTACGTTAGGCGACTTGACGGAAACCGTTACTGTGACGCAGGCTGCCGGACAGGCTGCAGCCGTGTCGGGAGAAACGCCGTTGGAAATAGCAGCCAGTCTGGGACTGGGATGGAACTTAGGCAATCAGTTGGATGCACATAATAATGGAGTGGCAGATGAGACCTCTTGGGGAAATGCGGCTGCCACGCAAGCCTTGTTTGATGCTTTGGCAAATGCCGGTTTCACTTCTGTCCGTATTCCGGTTACATGGCTGGGACATGTGGGCGAAGCTCCCGATTATACCATCGACGAGACTTACTTGAACCGGGTGGCAGAAGTGGTAGGCTATGCCGAGAGTGCCGGACTGAATGCCATTATCAACATTCACCACGATGGTGCGAACAGCCAGTATTGGCTGGATATCAAGGATGCGGCTACGGATGAGACGGTCAATAGTGCGGTAAAGGCACAGCTGGCTGCCATGTGGACCCAAATAGCCAACCGATTTGCAGACAAAGGAAACTTCCTGGTGTTCGAAGCCATGAACGAAATCCATGACGGAAGTTGGGGCTGGGGAGACAACCGTACGGATGGCGGCAGACAATATGCCGTACTGAATGAATGGAATCAGGTGTTTGTAGATGCCGTGCGTGCTACGGGTGGAAACAACCAGACCCGTTACCTGGGCGTGCCGGGGTATGTGACAAACATCGACCTGACGGTAGAAAACTTTGTCTTGCCGCAGGATGTGGTGGATAACCGGCTGATGGTAGCCGTTCACTTCTACGACCCGATAGACTATACCGAGAATGCCGACAATATTTATTCGCAATGGGGGCATACCGCAGACCCGTCGCTGAAAGCGGATTGGGGTGATGAAGACAATGTGACCGGACAGTTTGCCAAGATGAAAGAAACGTTCATCGACCAAGGTATTCCTGCCTATATCGGCGAGATGGGATGCGTACACCGTGCGGATGACTTGTCGGAATCGTTCCGTTTGTATTACTTGGAATATGTATGTAAGGCAGCGAAAGATTATGGGATGCCTCCATTTTATTGGGATGCAGGAGGAGACGGAACCGGAACACAATCATGGGCACTTTTCAATCACGCTACAGGCGAGATGCTGAATAATGCTCAGGAAGTGATTGACGTGATGAAACGGGGCATCTTTACCGAGGATGCATCATACACCTTGCAGTCGGTATACGACAGTGCGCCGCAATGAGAAGTTTGCTGATTTTATACTTGCGTGTTTCAGCATAGATATGCTGAGATTTATAGGCAGAGGCAGATTGTGAAGTCTGCCTCTGTTTTTTATGTCCGTATTCAATGGGCATGCATAGAATAAAAAATTTGAATATCCGCATTTCACCCAATTGCCTTGTAGGGGCGTATTGCATACGCCCCGAAAACATCCACGTGGATTAGTTGGCGTATTCGGGCGTATGCGATACGCCCCTACATGGGATGTTTGCGGATATTCAACATGAATATATTGTTTTGTCGGGAGTGTATTCCTCATCTGTTTTTTATTTCTCCTCGGAACAGTCGTTTCCGTATTTGGATTACATTACCGTTGCATCCAGCTTCTATTTATGGTTTTCATATGAAAACCGTACGGTTTCCATATCGAGAACGTACGGTTTCCAATTCAAAACCGTACGGTTTTGATATCGAGAACATAAAAGTATGCTTTCTGGAAAAACGATATGACTTACATGCAAAACCAAATGGTTCCTTCATATCGTTCATTCTAAGATAGGGACATTGATTTCTTCGTTTGATTCGTTCCATTCGTCAACGGTGAAGCTGCCCGAATCTTCTTCTTCCAAGATATTGCCGATGCTGATAGCAAGTGTCAACTTGTTATTGGCTTCCAGTGGGGCATTCAGTGTTTGTTTGAATGTCTTGACCTTTCCGTTGGTCAATGTGATGAAGACTTGGAGTTCGGGTGTACCGAAAGAAGGGAATAGCATCACGGTGCCGTTGCTCATTTCTGTATTGTCATCGGAGCGGACCAGCGGGAAAGCTACTGTGCAGGATTTGCCTTCGGGTTGGGCTGAATAGAAGTTCAACTTTTCAGCAATACGTGTTATGCGTACTTCTACGTTTGTGATACTATTGCTTAGTGCATTTCCGTTGTTCCCTTTTAAGGTTACTTTCAGTCCGCTCACTACCCGGTGCAGGTCTGCGTCCAGGTCTTCTGTCCCGACATTTACCGGGCGGCGGGCATGCACGAGGTCGAAAGTGGGATAATAGGTCGTGTCATTGGAAATGGCAAGCAGGCTGAAGTCTTGTTGGGCAAAGTCTTCACCAATGCTGTAGTTGGGTTCCCGTACATTCGGATAAGCGTAAATGGGTTCGGTATACTGGGGTGTGCCCCAATAAACCATGTCGTATGTACCGGCAGGCAGGCTTACTTCCTGGTTGTTTGCATTGGGATAAACAGAACCGTCTTTGATGAAATAATATCCATGGAAAGGTGTCAGTTTCTGGTTTACATAATTTCCATAATAAATGGATGTGCTCTCGTTGCAGGGAGCTACGCTCAGTACTCCTGTAAAAGGTTTGTTCCCGTCACGGGTAGATATGCCCATGTACATGGCAGGACTGATCAGGTCGGATGTCGGGTTTTCGGGAGCTACCGGAGTGTCATCGTTGTGGCAGCTTGTCACGAATAGGGCAAGTACTGTCAAGAATGCTAATTTTTTCATTACTTATTGGTTTTTAATTGGTTCTATAGATATAACACGCCGGTTGCCCCGTTTGTTCTCGTGGCAGGAAGAAAATGTCTGAGAACCTGTGTCTTTTGCTGTTTTGCCTTTCATGCTTATGGGCATATACGGTAAATGAACCTTCATGTTCTTGAATAGTAACCCGTAAATGGGCTGCGTATAGGAGGGTGATTGCCTGAAAAGCCTAACGATTGCTTCGGTATATCCGGCGAAGGGTGAAGACATGGCTCGTATAGAAAAAGCAGGAGGCATTTGCTTTTTTCTCGTTTTTTTGTTTCTTTTGTAGCCGGAAATGTATAAAGCCTTTAATCTTTTTATGATGGACAGACGAATACTAGTAGCAATTATTCTCTTGTTAGCATATATCTCTGGTTATGCGCACCGCTATATGTTCAAGCATTTGGAAGTAGCCGACGGGCTTTCCAGCAATACGGTTTATTCTATTTATCAGGATCGGGACGGATTTATGTGGTTCGGTACGCGGAACGGGTTGAACCGTTATGACGGGTATACTTTCCGCGTGTTCCGGCATTTGAATAATGACCCGTATTCGTTGCCCGATAATGTGGTAGCGAATATTTGTGAGAGTCCCGAAGGCAAGCTTTGGATAAAGACAGAACGTGAATATGCTTTGTTTGATAAAGATAAAGGGATTTTTATCAATGATTTGAGCGGATTTATGAAACAATTGGGCAGCAACGCTAAAAATCCGTTGTATGTTTATGTAGACAAGAAAGGATATACGTGGCTGTATGTTGCCGGAGAGGGGTGTTACCGCTATAAACAAGGAGAAGAGCCGAAAGTCTTTGTATTGCGGGAAAACGGCTTGCCTGTATCGGGTATCAGTGTGGTGGGAGAGTGCCGTGACGGGATTTTGTTGTTGTATGATAATGGGTTGCTGGTCTGCATCGGGCGTGACGAACTGGACCTGAAGTGGAAAAGAGATGATATACCGGCTCAACTTCCGAAGGGGAAATACGTTCAGTTTTCGCTTTTTACGGATGCTGATGACTGTGTGTGGATATACAGCGTGTTGGGGCTGTGGGTATATGATGTGACAACCGGACGCTGGCGCGATGACTGGGCGGCTCCGTGGAGGCATCAGACAGACTTTGTACATGCGGTGACGCAGGATAAGGCCGGACGCATTTGGCTGGCAAAGGATTACAAGGGCATTGACGTGTTCGACAAAAAGAGTGGAGAGGTCGTGAATCTGACAAATCATGCAGACGATGAACGTAGCTTGTGCCATAATACGGTGTATCAGCTTTATGTCGACCGTAACGGTTTGGTATGGGCAGGTACTTACAAGAAAGGCCTTTCGTATTACGGAGAAAGTATTTTCAAGTTTCATTTCCAGTCTTTGGGCGATATTACGTGCATCGAACAGGAAGATGCGCATCGGCTGTGGCTGGGTACTAACGATGACGGGTTGCTTTTATGGAATGTCAAGACACGCAAGTTTGAGGAATATGGTTCCCGGCGGATTGATTCGAATCCGATTGTTGCTCTGCTGAAAGCACGTGACGGGAAATTATGGGCTGGCACTTTCAATGGCGGATTGTATTGCCTGGATAAGGGAAAGACAGTCCGGTATACCATGGCGGATGGCTTGTCGAGTAACAATGTCTGGGACTTGGTGGAAGACCGGGAAGGTAATCTGTGGATTGGGTATCTGGATGCAGGGATGCAATGCTTTCATCCGCAAACAGGTAAAATGGAAACCTACACGACTGCCAATTCGGACTTGCCCGACAACCTGATTAATTCGCTTTGCCTTTTGCCTGACAATACGCTGGTCATTGGTACGGTGGGTGTAGCATGCATGAACTTGCAGGACAGGACGATTTACAAGGTTCCGTCGATGTCGGGAGAGCGAAACGATTTTGGGGTCAACCAGGTCTTTGGAGACAGCCGGGGGCTGGTATGGATTGCCACTCTTGAAGGATTGAAAATGTATGACCCGAAATCTCAAGTCTTGAGAGACTTTCCCGAAATTACAGGCGAGGAAGGGGAGATGATTTCGGGGATTGCTGAAGACCATGGGCATAATCTGTGGGTATCATCGACACGGAGGATGGTTCATATCAAAGTGTCGCATCAGGGTGAAGAAGGCTATTCGTTTGAACCGCATGTATATGATAATGCGGACGGGCTTCAGAACTGCGATTTCAACTTGCGTTCCATCAAGACCTTAAGGAACGGAACGATTGTGGCGGGAGGACTTTATGGCTTGAATATTTTTAATCCGGGTGAAATCAGTTACAACACACAGCTGCCGAATGTCTTGTTCTCCGGCTTGTCTTTGTTTGACAAGGAGGTGGAGGTAGGCAAAACGTATGAAGGCAATCTGATATTGCCCGAAGACTTGAACAAGGTCCGTAAGGTGGAATTGGACTACAGGCAGAATATTTTTACCATTGAACTGGCTACGGATAATTTCATCTTGCCGGAAAAAACATTGTTCCGGTATAAATTGGAAGGAATCAGTAAGGACTGGTTGTCGCTTCCGGCAGGTGCTTACCGGCTTATATTTACGAATCTGAATCATGGCGTTTATACCTTGAAAGTGAAGGCGGTCAATAGCGATGGCTATGAAAGCAAGGAGATGGCACAACTGAAATTGATTGTGCATCCACCTTTCTGGCTGTCGTGGTGGGCTTACCTGCTTTATATAATTATAGGTGTAAGTGCCTTGTTGTTTGCGCGGCGTTTGACTTTGAAGCGTGAACGCGAAAAGTTCCGCATGCAGCAGATAGAGCAAGAAGCAGCCCGGAAGGAGGAAATCAATCAGATGAAGTTCCGTTTCTTTACCAACATCAGCCACGAATTGCGTACGCCATTGACTTTGATTATTGCTCCGCTGGAAGATTTGTTGAAGAAAACGGCAGATGATGAATCGAAGCGCACCGTGTTGCAGCTGATGTACCGAAATGCGCAGCGTCTGTTGATGTTGGTCAACCAGTTGCTGGACTTCCGGAAAGGAGAGATGAGCGGACATCACCTGTCTTTGTCGGAAGGAGATATTGTGGGGTATATCCATGAGGTCTGCAATTCGTTTTTGTCAATGGCAGACAAGAAGCATATCCGGTTTTCTTTCTTTTCGGGGGTGGATGCGTTTTCGATGGCTTTCGATGCCGACAAGATAGGGAAGGTGGTGATGAACCTGCTTTCCAATGCCTTTAAGTTTACTCCTGAGGGCGGACGTGTCACCGTGATGCTGGAGTATGTGGAAGGCGATTCGAACGTATTCGAGATAAAGGTTTCAGATACAGGCATCGGCATCCCCGACGGTGAAAAGGAACATATCTTCGAGCGTTTTTACCAGACAGAGCATAAGGGGCAGGATGAAATGACGGGAAGCGGCATCGGATTGAGTCTGGTGCGGGATTTTGTCAGGCTGCATGACGGTACGGTGGAAGTCTTTGATAACATCGGTACGGGAGCAGTATTTGTGGTGTGCTTGCCGGTAAGGCATGTCGACGTAAAGGCAGAATTGCCTAAACCGGTATGTGTGCCTATGGATGAAGGGCAGGAGACGGTAATGGCGTCAACCGACCGGAAGGATTTCCCGCTTTTGCTTGTCGTGGATGACAACGAGGATTTCCGTTTGTTTATGCGGCATAGTCTGGAATTGCAATACCGGGTAGAGGTTGCCTCGAACGGGCAAGAGGCTTTGTCTAAGATACAGGAGTTACAGCCTGATTTGGTCATCAGCGATGTGATGATGCCCGGTATGGATGGAAACGAACTGTGCAGGCTGATAAAAGGAGACAAGCGTACGGCACACATCCCGGTTATCCTGCTGACGGCGCGTCAGGCGGTGGAATCGAAAGTGAAAGGACTGGAGACGGGAGCGGACGACTATGTGACCAAACCTTTCAACATGACTGTATTGGTGTTGCGCATCCGGAAACTGATAGAATTGAGCCGCTATCATCGGTCTGCACAAACATCAACCATAGACCCGGCTCCGAGCGAAATACTCATTACGTCCTTGGATGAAAAGCTGATAGAGAAAGCAGTGAAATATGTGGAAGAAAACATTTCGAGAAGCGATTTGTCGGTAGAGGAATTGAGCCGTGAACTGGGGATGAGCCGTGTGCACCTTTATAAGAAATTGTTGCAGATTACCGGAAAGACTCCCATTGAGTTTATCCGGGTTATCCGGTTGAAAAGAGCAGCCCAGTTGTTGCGTGAAAGCCAGCTGCACGTGTCGGAAATTGCCTATGAAGTAGGTTTTAACAACCCTAAATATTTCAGCCGTTACTTTAAGGAGGAATTTGGCGTTTTGCCTTCTGCCTATCAGGAAAAAGAGGGTAAATAACAAATGATACCCCATACGGAAACAAATGAAGCCCGAATGGATGATATACGTTCCTTGTATAAAACATTTGAAATCATTTGTTGAGAGAACAATGATTATCTTTGTAATCAAAGAATTTTATTGTTTAACTTTAAACATGGGTATATGGTGAAAATGAAAAACATTTCTTGTTGCCTGCTCGCCGGATTATTGCTTGGTGCATGTTCCGGAAACGTTTATGAAGAGACGGGCAATGGTGTAATCGTAAAAGTACAGCAAAAAGGTGACACAGATGTGCGTCTGGTCCGTTTTCAGGTGATGGGTGAAAAACTTATCCACGTGTCGGCAACGCCTGAAAAGAAATTTGCCGACCGGCAAACTCTGGTTGTTGTTCCTCAAACGGAGCAGACTCCCTTTACGGTGGCGCAACAAGGCGATACCATTACGGTATCTACCGATGAGGTGCGTGCTTCGGTGCTGGCGTCTACGGGTGAAGTATGGTTTACCGATGAAGACGGTAACCTGATTCTGCAAGAGAACAAAGGAGGAGGGAAGACCTTTACCCCGATTGAAGTGGAAGGAACCAAAGGATATACCATTCGGCAGGTGTTCGAGTCGCCCGATGATGAGGCGTTCTATGGTTTGGGACAACATCAGGCGGACGAGTTCAACTACAAAGGTAAGAATGAGGAGTTGTTCCAATATAATACGAAGGTGTCTGTGCCTTTTATCGTATCGAACAAGAATTACGGTGTGCTGCTTGACAGTTATTCGCTCTGCCGTTTCGGTAATCCCAATGATTATTCACAATTGGGGGAAGTGTTCAAACTTTATGACAAGGATGGAAAAGAAGGTGCCATTACCGGTACATACGTGCCTGCAGAAGGTTCAGGTGCGGAGACCTTGGTGCGCCGTGAGGATTCGCTCTATTTCGAGCATCTGGTAAGAGGCGATTTGGGACATGTGGTGAACTTGCCTAAAGATTTTCCTTTTTATGGTTCGAAGGTGACGTATGAAGGTTCTATCGAACCGTCGGAAAGCGGAGAATTCAAGTTCATCTTGTACTATGCCGGTTATACAAAGGTGTATATCAATAATGAATTGGTAGTGCCTGAACGTTGGCGTACGGCGTGGAACCCGAACAGCTATAAGTTCTCGGTCAATCTGGAAGCCGGAAAGCGTGTGCCGCTCAAAGTGGAATGGATTCCTGACGGAGCCGTATCTTATTCCGGACTTCGTGTATACAGTCCGGTAGACCCGAAAGAACAGGGCAAGCAATCGTGGTGGAGCGAAATGACGCAGCAACTGGATTATTATTTTATCGCGGGTGACGATATGGACGAGGTCATCAGCGGCTACCGTACGCTGACGGGCAAGTCGCCGATTATGCCGAAATGGGCGATGGGGTATTGGCAAAGCCGTGAGAAATACAATACGCAAGCCGAAATGCTGGGTGCCTTGAAAGGGTTCCGCGACCGCCGGATTCCTATTGACAACATCGTGCTTGACTGGAACCACTGGCCCGAAAACGCTTGGGGAAGCCATGAGTTCGACAAGGCACGTTTCCCCAATCCGAAAGCAATGGTAGATTCTATTCACGCCATGCACGGACGGATGATGATTTCCGTATGGCCGAAATTCTATACGACAACCGAACATTTCAAGGAATTTGATGAGAAGGGCTGGATGTACCAGCAATCGGTAAAGGACAGTTTGAAGGACTGGGTAGGTCCGGGTTATACGTACGGATTCTATGATGCCTATAGTGCCGATGCACGCAAGTTGTTCTGGAACCAGATGTACGAGCATTATTATCCGTTGGGCATTGATGCCTGGTGGATGGATGCCAGCGAGCCGAACGTGCGCGATTGTACTGATTTGCAATACCGCAAGGATTTGTGCGGTCCTACGGCATTAGGCTCCTCGGCTGAATACTTCAATGCTTACGCTTTGATGAATGCCGATGCTATCTATAACGGCCAGCGTGGGGTAGACAACAATAAACGTGTATTCTTGCTGACCCGTTCGGGCTTTGCCGGATTGCAGCGTTATTCTACCGCTACGTGGAGCGGTGACATCGCTACCCGTTGGGAAGACATGAAGGCACAGATATCAGCCGGACTGAACTTTGCCATGAGCGGCATTCCGTATTGGACGATGGACATTGGCGGATTCTGTGTAGAAAACCGTTACGTGGCGGGTCAGAAGCAATGGAACGAGACAAAGACCGAGAATGCCGACTCTAAGGAATGGCGTGAGCTGAATACGCGTTGGTTCCAGTTCGGCGCGTTCTGTCCGCTGTACCGTGCCCACGGCCAGTATCCGTTGCGCGAGCCGTGGGAAATTGCTCCAGAAGGGCATCCGGCTTATAATTCCATTGTTTATTATACGAAGTTGCGCTACAACCTGATGCCGTATATCTATTCTCTGGCAGGCATGACCTGGTTTAAGGATTATACGATTATGCGTCCGCTGGTGATGGATTTCACATCTGATACGAATGTAAATAACATCGGTGACCAGTTTATGTTCGGTCCTTCCTTTATGGTATCTCCGGTATATGAATACGGTGCCCGTTCGCGTGAGGTTTATTTCCCGAAAGCGGAAGGTTGGTATGATTTCTATACCGGCAAGTTCCAGCAGGGTGGTGTGAAGGCAGATGTGAAAGCTCCTTACGAGCGTGTACCGCTTTACGTACGTGCCGGTTCTATTGTTCCGTTCGGTGAGGATATGCAATATACCGATGAAAAACCGGCAGATCGCATTGTACTTTATGTATATCAAGGTGCCGATGGAGAGTTTACGCTGTACGAAGACGAAGGTGTGAACTACAACTACGAGCAGGGCAAGTATGCCATGATTCCGATGGAATACGATGAGGAAGAAAAGACTTTAACCATCGGCAAGCGTGAGGGTTCATTCCCCGGTATGCTGGAGAAACGTACCTTTACCGTGGTAAAGGTGAATCCCGATAAGGCACAGCCTTTCGACTTGAATGCCAAAGGTGTAACGGTGGACTATACGGGTGAAGAAGTTTCGGTGAAATTATAAATGTGATGATTGTGTGAAACGCAGATTAGCGCGGATTTCCTCAGATTAATTATAGTCAATCTTTCGCAAAACAATTTTGTTCTACTATAATAATGATATCTGCGTTAATCTGCAGGAATCTGCGTTTCAATAATTAATTAAGATAAAATGGTGAAGAAATTAGCTTCTCTTTTATGCGGAGTATGTTGCCTGCTTTTAGCTTCGTGTGCGGCATCTCCGGAAAAAGTCCGCGAGAAGATAGACTTCAACGACGGCTGGCGTTTCCTGTTAGGAGACGAACCGCAAGCGGAAGAAGTCGGTTTTGCTGATACGGCGTGGCGTGCGCTCGACTTGCCTCATGATTGGGCGATAGAGGGCGACTTCAGTCAGGATAATCCGTCCGGTACAGGCGGAGGGGCTTTGCCCGGAGGCATCGGATGGTACCGTAAGACTTTCGTTCCCGATAAAGCCGATGCGGATAAGAAGTTCCGTATCGTGTTCGATGGGGTCTATATGAATTCGGAAGTATTTCTTAACGGTGTATCTTTGGGGCATCGTCCGTATGGATACATTACTTTCAGTTACGACCTTACCCCGCATCTCAAGTGGGGCGAAAAGAATGTGCTTGCCGTGCGTGTGGACAATTCCGAACAGCCTAATTCACGCTGGTATTCGGGATGCGGCATTTACCGGAATGTATGGCTGGTGAAGACCGGTGCGGTGCATGTGGCTGAATGGGGAACGTATGCTACGGTGAGTGAGGTGAGTGATGCGCAGGCGGATTTGGATATTCAGACCCGTGTGGCAAATGAATCAGCTATGCCTGCTCAGGTGAAGGTGCATTCTTCTTTGCTGAATGCGGAAGGGCTTATCGTTGCAAGTGGAGAAACGGACTGTTTCGTAGAAGCCGGGAAGGAAACCGGGGTCTCGCAACAGCTAAAGGTCGAGAATCCCCAACGGTGGGATATTGATACACCTTATTTATATACCTTATTGACCGAAGTGGTACAAGAAGGGAAACAGGTCGACCGTTATGAAACGCCTGTAGGTATCCGTTCGTTTTCTTTTGATGCCGAAAAGGGATTTATCCTTAACGGAAGACCGATGAAGATAAACGGGGTATGCATGCATCACGATTTGGGATGCTTGGGAGCGGCGGTCAATGTGCGTGCCATGGAACGCCAGCTGGAAATCCTGAAAGAGATGGGATGCAACGGCATCCGGTGTTCGCACAATCCTCCTGCGCCCGAATTGCTCGACTTGTGCGACCGGATGGGGTTCATCGTCATGGATGAGGCGTTCGACATGTGGCGCAAGAAGAAGACTTCGCACGACTATGCCCGCTATTTTGATGAGTGGTATGAACGGGATTTGCGCGATTTCATCTTGCGCGACCGCAACCATCCCTCCATATTTATTTGGAGCATCGGCAACGAAGTGTTGGAGCAGTGGAGCGATGCCAAAGCCGATACGTTAAGTTTGGAAGAAGCGAACCTGATTCTGAACTTTGGGCATTCGGCGGATATGTTGGCAAAAGAAGGGGAGATGAGTGTCAATTCATTGCTGGCAAAGAGGCTGGCTGAGTTTGTAAAGGCACTCGACCCGACACGTCCCATTACGACCGGATGCAATGAACCGAATCCGGCAAACCATTTGTTCAAGTCGGGAGCTATGGACATTATCGGGTACAATTATCATAACGCGAATATTCCCGATGTACCTAAGAATTTCCCCAACAAGCCTTTTATAATTACCGAAAGCAATTCGGCTCTTGCCACACGCGGGTATTACCGGATGCCGAGCGATAAGGTTACCGTTTGTCCCGACCGTTGGGACAAGCCGTATTACGACCCGACTTTCGCTTGCTCGGCATACGACAATTGCCATGTGCCTTGGGGAAACACGCATGAGGAAACCATAAAGCTGATTCGTGACAATGCTTTCATCAGCGGGCAATATGTGTGGACGGGATTCGACTATATCGGCGAGCCTACTCCTTACGGATGGCCTGCACGCAGCTCGTATTTCGGCATCGTCGACCTTGCCGGATTTCCGAAGGATGCCTATTACCTCTATCAGGCGGAGTGGTCGGACAAGCCTGTGCTCCATCTTTTCCCGCACTGGAACTGGACGCCGGGACAGGATATTGATATGTGGTGCTATTACAACAATGCCGACGAGGTGGAACTTTTTGTCAACGGCAAGTCGCAAGGCGTGAAGGCGAAGACTCCTGATTGCCTGCATGCGGCATGGCGTGTCAAGTTCGAGCCGGGAAGCGTGAAGGTGGTGGCACGTAAAGAAGGCAAGGTAGTAGGCGAGAAAGAAATCCGTACAGCCGGAACTCCTGCCCAAATCCGCCTGACTCCCGATCGTTCCAACTTGTATGCCGATGGGCGTGACTTGAGTTTCGTAACGGTAGAGATTTTGGATAAGGATGGCAATCTGTGTCCGAACGCCGACAATTTGGTCCGTTTTCAGGTAGAAGGCAATGCTTTTATAGCCGGAGTGGATAACGGAAGCCCCATTTCGATGGAGCGGTTCAAGGACAATAAGCGCAAGGCTTTTTACGGCAAGTGCCTCGTGGTGTTGCAAAACACGGGAGATGCCGGAGGTGCCCGCCTGAAGGCGGTTTCCGATGGCTTGTGTGATGCCGAAGTATCGATAACAGCAGAATAAAATTATAAAACAGAAAACCATGAAAAAACAATTATTGACAATATGTGCAGGTGTGGCGTTATCCCTGTCTGCACCGATGGCGCAAACGGTGGAAACGCTTCCGGTGTATTTGGATGACAGCCAGCCGATAGAAGCGCGCGTGCAGGATGCCTTGAGCCGGATGACGGTAGAGGAAAAGGCACGCCTGAGTTATGCGCAGGGAAAATTCAGTTCGCCCGGATGTCCGCGTCTGGGCATTCCTGAACTGTGGTATTCCGACGGCCCTCACGGGGTACGTGCCGAAATCAATTGGAACGACTGGGGATATGCCGGATGGACCAGCGACAGTTGTACGGCTTTTCCGGCATTGACATGCCTTGCTGCTACATGGAATCTTGAACTTTCGGGCAAATACGGAAAAGCATTGGGCGAAGAAGCCTTATATCGTGGCAAGGACGTGCAGCTGGGACCGGGCGTAAACATATACCGCACGCCTTTGAACGGGCGTAACTTTGAATACATGGGCGAAGACCCTTATCTCGCCGCTGAGATGTGTGTGCCTTACATTCAGGAGTTGCAGAAGAACGGAGTAGCGGCTTGCGTGAAACATTACGCGCTCAACAATCAGGAATTGTGGCGCGGGCATATCGATGTGGAGGTGAGCGACCGTGCCTTGTACGAAATCTATCTGCCTGCATTCAAGACGGCGGTAGAGCGGGGCGGGGCATGGAGCATCATGGGAGCTTATAATAAAGTACGCGGTACGCACGCCACGCATCACAAGCTTTTGAATAATGACATTCTGAAAGGCGAATGGAAGTTCGACGGGTGTGTGGTGACCGACTGGGGAGCGGCACACGATACGTACGAAGCCGCCATGTACGGGCTTGACCTCGAAATGGGCTCTTACACCAACGGATTGACCTCGGAGTCGGAGTTCGGTTATGATGACTATTATTTGGGTAAAGCTTATTTGAAGATGATAAAAGAAGGCAAGATTCCGATGGAGGTGGTCGATGACAAGGCAGGGCGCGTGCTCCGTCTGATTTTCCGCACGGTGATGAACCGCAAAAAGTCTTTCGGCTCGATGGCTTCGCCGGCGCATTATCAGGTGGCATACGAAGTGGCAACCGAGGGGACAGTGCTCCTGAAGAACGGAAACGGGAAGAAACAGGCAGGCTTGCTTCCGGCTGTTCCCGGCACGTATGAAAACATCCTTGTGGTAGGCGACAATGCGGTGCGCAACCTGATGCAGGGAGGAGGCTCTTCGGAACTGAAGCCCAAAGATTTCATTTCTCCCTTGGACGGTTTGCGTAAAAAGTACGGCAATGTGACGTATGCGCAAGGTTATAAGGCAGGGCGTCCGATGTATGGCAATGTGGAAGAGATTCCGCAGGCGGTGATGGATTCGTTGCGTGAGGATGCCGTGGCAAAGGCGAAGGAAGCCGACTTGGTCATTTACGTAGGCGGACTGAACAAAAACCATCAGCAGGATTGCGAGGCGGGCGACCGCATTACCTATAACTTGCCTTTCGGGCAAGATGAACTGATTCGTTCGTTGCTCGGAGTGAACAAGAATATGGTAGTCGTTTTGATAAGCGGGAATGCGGTGGCGATGCCGTGGCTCGATGACGTTCCGTCTGTGGTGCAGACTTGGTATTTGGGTACGATTACCGGAAACGCGTTGGCAGATGTGCTGAGCGGCGAAGTCAATCCCAGTGGGAAACTTCCTTTCTCTTACCCTGTGAAACTGGAAGACTGCCCAGCCCACGCTTTCGATGCGCTTTGCTATCCGGGCGACAGCATCCGCGAAGTATATAAGGAAGACATTCTTGTGGGGTACCGCTGGTATGACACCAAGAAAATTGAACCGATGTTCCCGTTCGGCTATGGGATGAGCTACACGACTTTCGAATACGGCAAACCGGCGGTTTCGGCTAAGGCGATGAATCAAGACGGAAGCCTTACGGTTTCGGTAAAAGTAAAGAATACGGGAACGGTAGCCGGCAAGGAGATTGTCCAGCTTTACATCGGCGACGAGAAGTGCTCCGTGCTTCGTCCTGTAAAGGAGCTGAAAGGCTTCCGAAAAGTGGCTCTTCGTCCGGGTGAAGAAAAAGAAGTGACTTTCACCGTTACTCCCGATGCCTTGAAATTCTTCGATGATAAGCGTCACGAATGGGTAGCGGAACCGGGTAAATTCAAGGTGTATATCGGCGCATCGTCTGCGGATATACGCGGTACGGTTTCGTTCGAACTGCTCTGAAAGGCTTTTCTTCGTTGAAGAATAAAAAAAACAGAGGCTGCCTCAAGTCGGACTTTGAGGCAGCCTCTGTTGTTAATGTGCGAAGCGGGAAAGATTCCAATGCTTCTGTGGCGTTTTTCAGTTGCCGTAAGGGTGCGGCGCGTCTCCCGTGCGTCTGAAAGTGCCGCCGTAGGGTCAGTTGCGGAACTTCAATCCGTCGGCATTGCGTTCTACCACAATCGGTTTTGTGCGGTCGACTTCCTGAGCCAGCAGTTTCTTCGACAAATCGTTGAGCAGGTAACGCTGGATGGCACGCTTGACCGGACGTGCACCGAATTCGGGGTCGAATCCTGCCGTAGCAAGGAACTCGACGGCTTCGTCGGTCATCTGCAGCGTTACGCCATTGTCGGCAAGCATCTTCTGTATGCCGTTGATTTGCAGGCGTACAATCTGCTTGATTTGGTCTTTATCCAACGGTTGGAACATGATGATTTCGTCGATACGGTTCAAGAACTCCGGACGGATGGTCTTTTTCAGCATCTCCATCACTTCTTTCTTGGTGTCTTCTACAATCTGGTCATGGTTCTGGTCGTTAATCTTCTCAAACTGACTTTGTATGTATGAGCTTCCCAAGTTGGAGGTCATGATGATGATGGTGTTCTTGAAGTTCACCGTACGTCCCTTATTGTCCGTCAGACGTCCGTCGTCCAATACCTGAAGCAGGATATTGAAGACATCAGGGTGCGCTTTCTCGATTTCATCGAACAGTACGACCGAATAAGGTTTCCGCCGTACGGCTTCGGTCAGTTGTCCGCCTTCATCATAACCTACGTAGCCCGGAGGCGCACCAATCAGTCGGGAAACGGTATGTTTCTCTTGGTACTCGCTCATATCGATACGGGTCATCAGCGATTCATCATCGAACAGGTATTCTGCCAACGCTTTCGCCAGTTCGGTCTTACCTACACCGGTAGTACCCAGGAAGATGAATGAACCGATAGGCCGTTTCGGGTCTTGCAGTCCTGCACGGCTCCGGCGCACGGCGTCTGCTACGGCTTCGATGGCTTCATCCTGACCGATGACACGTTTATGCAGTTCGTCTTCCAAGTGAAGCAACTTGTCGCGTTCGCTTTGCAGCATCTTGCTGACCGGTATGCCTGTCCAGCGCGATACTACGTCTGCGATATCCTCGGCGGTCACTTCTTCTTTAATCATCGCATTGTCGCCCTGCTTTTTCTTCAGGTCTTCCTGTATGCTCTTGATTTCGTTTTCCAGTGCTTGCAATTTGCCGTATCGGATTTCGGCTACTTTACCATAGTCGCCTTCACGTTCGGCACGGTCGGCTTCGAACTTCAGTTGCTCGATTTCCTTTTTGTTCTGCTGAATCTTGTTCACCAATTCCTTCTCGCTCTGCCATTTGGCTTTGTACGAAGTTTCCTGTTCCTTCAGTTCGGCTATTTCCTTGTTCAGCTGGGAGAGTTTGGCTTCGTCCTTCTCCCGCTTGATGGCTTCGCGTTCGATTTCAAGCTGTTTCAACCGACGCTCGATTTCGTCCAGTTCTTCGGGAAGTGAGTCACGCTCCATCCGCAGCTTGGCTGCAGCTTCATCCATCAGGTCGATTGCCTTGTCGGGCAAGAAACGGTCGGTGATGTAACGGTTGCTCAATTCCACGGCGGCAATGATGGCTTCGTCTTTGATACGCACCTGGTGGTGGTTCTCGTAACGTTCCTTCAAGCCACGCAGAATGGAGATAGAGCTTGCCGTATCCGGTTCGTCTACCATGACGGTCTGGAACCGACGCTCCAAGGCTTTATCCTTTTCGAAATACTTCTGGTATTCGTCGAGGGTAGTGGCACCGATGCTCCGCAATTCGCCACGCGCCAATGCCGGTTTCAGGATATTGGCGGCATCCATGGCACCTTCTCCTTTACCCGCGCCTACCAGCGTATGAATCTCATCGATGAAGAGGATGATGTTGCCTTCCGACTTCTTCACTTCGTTGATAACCGATTTCAAACGCTCCTCGAACTCACCTTTATACTTGGCGCCTGCAATCAGCGCACCCATATCCAGGGAGTAGAGTTGCTTGTTCTTCAGGTTCTCGGGCACGTCACCACGCAAGATACGTTGGGCAAGTCCTTCTACGATAGCAGTCTTACCCGTACCCGGCTCACCTATCAGAATCGGGTTATTCTTCGTACGCCGGCTCAATATCTGGAGCACCCGACGGATTTCTTCGTCACGTCCGATGACCGGGTCGAGCTTTCCGTTTCGGGCAGCTTCAATCAGGTTGATGGCATACTTGTTCAGCGACTGGTAAGTATCTTCACTCGATTGCGAGGTTACTTTCTGTCCTTGCCGAAGTTCGTTGATGGCGGCACGCAGTTCCTTGTCGGTCATGCCTGCGTCTTTCAGCATGGTCGATACAGTGCTTTTCGCGTTGAGCAATGCCAGCAGCATGGCTTCCAGCGAAACATATTCATCGCCCAGTTCCTTTGAGTAGTCTACGGCTTTCTGCAACACTTCGTTCGCGTCACGGCTCAGGTAGGGCTCTCCTCCCGAAACCTTTGGCAACGAGGTTATTTGCCTGTCGAGTACCGTTGCGATTTGCTGACCGTTGACGCCTAATTTCTGGAAAATGAAGTTGGTTACATTTTCGCCCACTTTCAGCACCCCTGCCATCAAATGTTCCGGCTCGATGGCTTGCTGTCCGCGGCTTTGTACCAGATTGACCGCTTCTTGCACAGCTTCTTGCGATTTGATTGTAAAGTTGTTAAAGTTCATATATTCTCCTTTCTTGATTTCTTGTTTCAATGATTACATCCTATCTTCTTCAAATAGTTTGCCAATTGGAAAAATGAACATATATCTGACTAAAAGTCAGTATGTTATAAAATAAATCTGCAAATTTGTCCGATGTGTGTACAAATTGTCAGTAAAGTTTTCGTATCTTTATCGCGGAAACTGATTAGATTGTGCTGATATGGAAAAGAAAATACCTTTTGAACCCGTGGTGATGTTGATAGACGCAACTTATTTGGAGCGTGTCGGAACTGATTTGGTACGGCACTTTACTCCGCTCATCAAGCGGGATTTGCCCAAAGCCGACTTGGCTGTTTTGTTGGAATGCCTTGCATTGGATGCCGGGGTACCTTTAGGAGACAATAAGGTTCAAGTCGTTTTTGTCTACGATGGGGCAGACAAGCATTTATCGTTTTGTACTCCTTCCGATTTAGAAAAAGAACTCCATGCCATGGCTTTCAAGAGCCAGTTGGGCGAGTTCTCCTTGTATGCTTTCCAGCCTTCGGGATTTGCTTCGCGTGAAGATTTGTTTCTTGAGTCGTTCCAATTGCTGGGAGAATCGAAAGAGGTGCGGAAGATTATCGTAGTGCCCGATGAGGACGGGTATGGAGAACAGTTGGGCTCTTATATAAATAAGGTGGAAGAAGGCAAAGACGGGGTAACCGTGTTTGGTATGAATCCGCCGGCTTATCAAGGCGCATTTGCTTTCGAAATGTTGGGCTTTGCTATTCTTCAGGCGTTGGGCATTCGCCCCGATGAACTGTAAGAGCGGAAGATATGATGCCTGTTTTTCAGGAAACGCAGAGACGCAAAATGTGAAGATTGATTTTGCCTCTCTGCGTTTGGATTTATTTACATCTTGCTTTCCATACGGCGAAAAGCAATCCCGATATGATGAAAGCGGCTATAGCCGAGATGTAGCCTACGATAGTTGGCAAGCCGAAACTATCCTTGGAAATGAGCAGGAACGAAAGGCAGACCGCCGTCATGAACATGGCAGGAAGAAGCGTAATCCAATAATTTTTCTTCTTCCGTACCAGGTAAACGGTTATTGTCCAAAGCGTGAATACCGCTAATGTTTGGTTAGCCCATCCGAAATAATTCCATATCACGTTGAATCCGTCTGCATCGGCAATGTTATACCATAATAGCGCTAAGGTGACACCGAATACGGGGATGCAAATGTAGATGCGTTTGCGTATGGAGTGTTGTTCCAAGTGCAGGAATTCGGCAATGATAAGCCGGGCACTGCGCAGGGCTGTATCGCCGCTGGTGATAGGGGCGGCTACTACTCCCAATATTGCCAGGGCGCCGCCGAATACTCCCAGCCATCCTTGAGATACGGTGGTAACGACTTCGGGCGCTTGCAGGGTAGCCGGCACGCCTAACTCTCCGGCAGCACCTCCATAAAAGAAGTACATCGATACGGTGGCCCATATCAGAGCAACTACCCCTTCGGTTATCATGGCTCCATAGAACAAGGGGCGTCCTTGGCGTTCACTCTTGATGCACCGTGCCATAAGCGGGCTTTGGGTGGCATGGAAACCGCTGATGGCTCCGCAGGCAATGGTGATGAACAGGCAGGGGAATATGGTTCCTGAAGTCGGATTCATGTTCGTAAGCCCGTCGGTCAGTTCGGGTAGGGAAGGCCATTTGATAAAGAGCACGCCCATTAAGGCGATTGCCATAAACAGCATGGCTATGGCAAAAATCGGATAGATGCGTCCGATAATCTTATCGATGGGCAGCATAGTGGCAAGGAAGTAATAGGCGAAAATGATGAGGCACCAGATGTACACCCACGTTAGCGAGTCGCTGCAAAGTTTTCCTAAAATGATAGCCGGGCTATAAACAAATACGGCACCTACCATTAATAAAAGGAATACGGAGAAAACCAGCATTACTTTCTTGGTGCGGCCGCCCAGATAAGCGCCTACCAGTTCGGGCAATCCGGCTCCGCCATGGCGCATGGAGAGCATGCCGCTTAAATAATCGTGCACGGCTCCGGCAAAGATGCAGCCTAATACAATCCACAGGTAAGCGGAAGGACCGAACTTGGCTCCCATGATGGCACCGAAGATAGGGCCTGTTCCGGCAATGTTCAGGAATTGAATCATAAAAATCTTCCATCCGGGAAGTACCACGTAATCGACCCCGTCCGCCATGCTGACCGCAGGGGTAGGGCGGTCATCGGGAGCAAATATACGCTCTACGATACGCCCATAAATGAGATAGCCCGCTACGAGGGCTATCAGGCTCAATACAAATGTTATCATAGTTTTTCAGTAATTAAATTGTTTCATATTGTAACAAACTGCTGCAAAACTACGAATAATTCTTTAAATATGCTGTGTTTATTGTGGTAATTTCAACGAAGAGACGCAAAAACGCGGAGTTTGAATTATTTCCTTACATCAATGCCGGAACCAGCCATTTCGTGAGCAGGTATCCGCCTCCCACCAGCCATACATATAATAATCCGGCAAGAAGGAACGGTTTGGCGCCCGCTTGCTTGAACTTCTCGATGCTGGTATCTGTGCCCAGTGCTGTCATCGCCATGGTCAGCATAAAGGTATCGATGTATTCGATGGCGCCGTTCAGCGGGATTTCCTTTACACTCTCTACACCTAATATATATTGTAGGAAAGAGTTGAGGCAGATGATGCCGATAAATCCGAAGGCAAACCAGGGGATGGTGATTTTGCTTTTACCCGAGGTGCTTCCGGTTTCAGCCGACTTGCGTTTGGCAAGTGCGAAACTCATGATAACCAATACCGGGGCAAGCATCATGACGCGAATCATCTTGGTAATGGTGGCTGTACCGGCTATGCCCAAGGCATCGGTCGGGTCCATGGCATTGCCGGCTCCGGCTACGTGTGCTACTTCGTGAAGTGTGCTTCCGGTATAGATAGCCGTACCGATGTTCCCTAATGCGTCCAGTAATCCGGCGCGGTACATAATCGGGTATAAGAACATGGAAATGGTACCGAAGATAACGACCGTAGATACTGCAATGGCGGTTTTATGCCCTTCGCATTTCACCACCGGTTCGGCTCCCAATACTGCTGCCGCACCGCAAATGGCACTTCCCGTAGCGGTCATGAGCGAAGTGTCCTTGTCCATTTTC
>ULUG01053383.1_pt1 | contig 33777 bp, 32 predicted proteins | sample 1958331 | NCBI WGS metagenome assembly ULUG01 (sample SAMEA4835755, study PRJEB28245) | human gut metagenome | biome: gut microbiome; material: fecal sample | place: Denmark | collected 2008
GCGGCCGGGCAGCGGCGTTCCGCCGCCCGGCGCCCCGCCCCCGCTTCCCGGCAGCTTCCGTTCCTTCTGGTATCAGCCCCTGAATTGCTCCATGACCGTGCCCCTCCTGCTATCCGGCAGCAACAGCGGGTAAATAACTGCCACGGGGACGATACACCTTCTGTTCACTATCCTTTTGTTGCACCCATTAGTTTTTGTACTGGATAAGCTGAAAGAACCGCGCTTTACATGGGGTTCTGCCTCTCATATAATAAGAGCAAGGAGAAAACACCCATAAGATCATATATATTCCCGGGCTTCTGACCGGGCCCTGTTCAGGGAAAAAGGAGGCAGACCGTGACCTTTGCGCCCAAGCTGCAAACGTGCGAGTATGTGTTTAAGACCATCGATTCCCACACCATGGGGGAGCCCACCCGCATTCTGTATGAGGGTTTCCCCGAGCTCCGGGGGAACACCATGATGGAAAAGAAGCAGGATCTTATGACCCATTGGGATCATCTGCGCCGGGCCATAATGCTGGAGCCCCGTGGGCACAGGGACATGTTCGGCGCCCTGCTGACGGCGCCTACGGATCCCCGGGCGGACATGGGCGTTATTTTTATGGAAAGCGGCGGCTATCTGAATATGTGCGGCCACGGCAGCATGGGTGTCTGCGCCATGGCAGTGGAAACGGGGCTGGTGCCCGTAACGGAGCCCTATACCACCGTGGTGCTGGATACGCCTTCCGGGCTCATCCGCTCCCGTGTGCGGGTGGAAAATGGCCGGGCGCAGGAGGTCACCATTCTGAATGTTCCGGCATTTTTGTATAGGGAAGGGCAGAAGATCCTTCTTTCCGATGGCCGGGAGATACGCTGCGATATCTCCTTCGGCGGTTCTTTCTTTGCTCTGGTGGATGCAGACGCTTTGAATATCCCCCTCGAAACGGGCAATGCGGAAAAGCTCAGCGCCCTTGGTATGGAGATCCTGAAAAAGGTCAATGCCGCCGGAGGGATCCGTCACCCGGAACTGCCCATTACCACCGTGGATCTGGTGGAGTTTTACAGCCGCCGGGCAGGGGAAGGGGCTTCCATGCGCAACTGCGTGGTCTTTGGGGATGCGCAGGTAGATCGTTCCCCCTGCGGCACGGGCACCAGTGCCAAACTGGCGGCCCTGTATGCCAAAGGCAAAATGGGGCTCCACGAAAAGTTCATATACGAAAGCATCACCGGCTCCCGCTTCACAGGGGAGATCGTGGGTACCGCCAAAGCGGGGGGCTTTGACGCCGTGCTGCCCCAGATCACGGGGTGCGCCTATATCACCGGGCTGAACCAGTGGGTGCTGCAGAAAGACGACCCGCTGAAGCTGGGATTCCTGCTGGGATAAACCAAAAGTTTTCAAAAAGGAGCATGAGGATGGAAAAGACCGTAAAAAAGGTCAGCGCACTGGATTTCTTCTGCATCGGCTTTGGTGCCATCGTGGGCGTAGGCTGGGCAGTGTCCATCAACAACTGGATGATCGGTTCCGGCGGGCCTCTGCCTGCCAGCATAGGGTATCTGGCGGCCATGATCATGATGATCCCCATTGCCCTGACCTATTGCGAACTGGTGCCCATGTTCCCGGAAGCCGGGGGCGGCATGGTGTATGCCCATAAGGCCTTCGGCCGTACGGTAGCTTTGTTTTCCGGCTGGGCGGCCTTTGGGGCCTTCGTAGCCATCATCCCCTGGGAGGCCATCCAGATCACCTCCATGCTTGGATATCTGATCCCGGGGCTTACTGCCGGCACGCCCTTATATACCCTGTACGGTACGGATATCTATCTTTCCACCATTCTGATCGGCACGGCATTTTCCCTGCTGCTGTATCTGCTTAATCGCCGGGGTCTGGCCGCAGCCGCCCGGGTGCAGAAGATTCTCTGTCTGCTGCTGGTAGGCTCCGCCGTAGTGGCCGCCGCAGCCGCCCTGTGCGCCGGCGGGGTCGAAAATCTGAAGCCCCTGTACGAAAAGGTTTCTCAGGAGAGCTCCCACCGTCATTTCTTCGGCGGGGTGCTGGCCATTCTGGCCACGGCGCCGTTCTTCCTTTCCGGTTTTGAAACCATCCCCCCAGGGGGTGGAGGAAGCCGGGGGCGACCTGAAAAAGGTAGGCAAAACCGTAGTGCTTTCCGTATCCATGGCCTGCGTGTTCTATGCGCTGCTGCTGTTCTGCTTCGGCGCCGCCATGCCCTGGAAGGAGTTTATTGCGCTGGATAAGCCCGTAGCCGCCGTCCTGTTCCGCCATATCTATGGAGGCGTGTGGGGGAATATCTTTTATTGGATGATCATTATCGGAGCCATTGCCGGGCTTCTTACCACCTGGAACGGCTTTTTTGCCGCTTCCGCCAACCTGCTCATGGCCATGGGCCGCAAAGGGCTTATCCCCAGGGTTTTCAGCCGGCAGAATAAAAACGATGTGGCCGTCAACGGTCTGCTGGTGTGTCTGGCGTTGTCTCTGACGGGTCCCTTCCTGGGAGAAGGGCTGGTAGATACGCTTACCTGCTTCTCGGCGGCGGCTTTTGTGCTTTCCTGGATGATCACTGCTTTTTCGCTGGTGCGGCTGCGCTATACCATGCCCGATGCCCATCGCCCTTACCGGATTCCCGGGGGCACGGCCATGGGCTGGTTTGCCAGTCTGCTGGCAGCGGCGGTGTTCGTGTTGCTGCTGATCCCCGGAAACCCGGTGTATATGGGCCGCAAGTCTGCCATTGCCTTTGCCGTATGGATGGCTGTAGGCATTGTACTCTACATGGTCAACCGTACTACGGAAAAGGTGGACTGAGACTTTCTCTGCCCGGCAGGAGGTAACATGGAACTTATACAGCTATTGCTCAAACAGCATGTAGGTGCTCCCTGCGTCCCCTGCGTGCAGCCGGGAGACCGGGTAGAAAAGGGGACTCTGGTGGCAGCCCCGCAGGGATTGGGGGCCAACATCTTTTCAAGCGTATACGGCACGGTAGAGGCGTTGGAGCCGGACCGCATCTGCATCCGCCCCGATGAGATCCAGCCGGAAGCCTTTGCACCTATTCCCCTGCCGGAAGCGGTCACCAAACTGGAGCTTATCCGCTATGCAGGCATCGTGGGCATGGGGGGCGCAGGGTTTCCCACGGGGGTAAAGCTGGATACCGATCTTCACGGGGGCTATGTGCTGGTAAACGCCGCAGAGTGCGAACCCGGGCTGGAGCATAATATCCGCCAGCTGGAGGAACAGGGGGAAAAGACCCTTCGGGGCATAGCCATCTGCATGGAGATCACCGGGGCCGGCCAGGCTATTATTGCCGTTAAACGCAAGCATGAGCGGGCGATCCGTCTGCTGCATGGTCTGCTGAAGGAGTATAAAAATATTTCCCTGCATCTGCTCCCGGATATCTATCCCATGGGGGAGGAACGGGCCGTGGTGCGGGAGTGCCTGGGCATAGAGCTTTCCACCACCCAGCTGCCCACCGCTGCCAACGCTGTGGTGCTCAATGCGGAAACCGTGCTGCGGGTGGCCGAAGCCGTTGAGGACCGGCGGCCCTGTTTCAGCAAGAACCTTACCGTGCGGGGCCAGTTGCACGGAGGCAGCGGCGCGCATGTGTTTATGGATGTGCCTGTAGGCGTGTCGGTGGGCGCTCTGCTGGAACGTGCCGGGGGAATCGATACGGATGTATGCCCCTATGGCGAGATCCTGATGGGGGGAGCCTTCACGGGCCGTTCCGTTTCCCGGGAGGAACCCGTTGCCAAAACCACCGGAGCCATTCTGGTTTCGGCAGACTTTCCGGATCTTCACGGGGCGCCCGTTGGGCTGCTGGTATGCGCCTGCGGGGGCAGCGAAGCCCGGATGCGGGAGCTGGCCGAAAAGATGCACGGCCGGGTGGCCTCCGTCTGCCGGTGCAAACAGGCCATAGAGAATAAACCCGGTGCGCCCTTAAAGTGCGAGCGGCCCGGCAACTGCCCCGGGCAGGTGCAGAATAACCTGCAGTTCAAAAAGGACGGCTGCCGGTATATCCTTATCGGCAACTGCTCGGACTGCTCCAATACGGTCATGGCCTCCGGGCCTAAAATGGGGCTGAAGGTGCTGCATATGACGGATCATGTCATGCGGGCCATAGGCCATCCCCTGTACAGACGGCTCAAAACCTCCAAGCAGGTGAGCCAGGAGATAGATTTTTAACCAAGGAGGGAACAGGATATGTCCATTTCAGCCGAATATGCCCGGGAGCATCAGCAGGAGCCTGCGGTGCTTTGCTGCCGTACGGAAGCGGGCACCGTTATCGAGGCCCACAACCTGGAGGATCCCGCCATTTTTGACGATCTGGTGGATTCCAATCTGCTGGATCTGACGGGATGCCTGTCCATCCGGCAGGTGCTGGGGGCCAGACTTACCAAGACCTGCGATTCCCTCACTGCTTTGACCCGGCAGGTGCTGGAGGGCGTTCAGGAGCTGCCGGAAGCAGAGCCTGCTCCTGCCGCAGAGGAAGAAAAGACTCCGGCGGCGCTCCCCGCTGCAGGCGGCGTGCTGCGCATCGATATTGCGGAGGGAAAGGATATCCACATCGAGATCCCGCTGAGCGGTGTTTCCGCCGCCGTTTCCAACACCGCTGCCGCCGTACCCGCTGCACCGGAACAGCCTCCCCGGCTGGTGCGCAGCCTGAAACGGAAGCATTTTAAGGTCACGGAAGTCCGGCGGGGCCCGGAGACCCGGCTGGAAGGTACCGTACTGTATATCCGGGAGGGGATAGAGAAGGACTGCGTGGCTTCTCAGGCGCTGGTGTACGATCTGAAGATCGATATCATCACGCCAGATGCCTATCATACCTACTCCGAAACCATTATGGACGTGCAGCCCATCGCCGCCAAAGAAGGGGAGAACGAGCTGGGTTCCGGCGTCACCCGGGTGCTGGACGGGGTGATCATGATGGTCACAGGTACCGATGCCAACGGCGTGCAGATCGGCGAGTTCGGTTCCAGTGAAGGCTATCTGGATGAGAATATCGTCTGGGGCCGCCCCGGCGCACCGGATAAGGGAGAGATCTTTATCAAGACCCAGGTCACCGTCAAGGAGCACACCAACATGGAGCGTCCCGGTCCCATGGCCGCTCATGCCGCTACGGACGTGATCACCCAGGAGATCCGGGAAGCCCTGAAAAAGGCCGGCGATGAACTGGTCGTTTCCGAAGAAACCTTTGAGCAGTACCGCCGCCCCGGCAAAAAGAAAGTGGTCATCGTCAAGGAGATCATGGGGCAGGGGGCCATGCATGACAATCTGATCCTTCCCGTGGAGCCGGTAGGCGTGCTGGGGGCCAAACCCAATGTGGATCTGGGCAACGTGCCCGTGGCCGTATCCCCGCTGGAGGTGCTGGATGGGTGCATCCACGCCCTTACCTGCATTGGCCCCGCTTCCAAGGAGATGAGCCGTCACTACTGGCGGGAGCCACTGGTGCTGGCGGCCCTGCAGGACGAGGAGCTGGATCTGTGCGGGGTGATCTTTGTAGGGTCTCCCCAGATCAATGCGGAAAAGTTCTATGTGTCCAGGCGGGTAGGCCAGTGGTGCGAGATGCTGGATGTAGACGGCGCCTTTGTAACTACCGAAGGCTTCGGCAACAACCATATCGATTTTGCCAGCCATCATGAACAGATCGGCATGCGGGGCATCCCTGTGGTGGGGCTCAGCTTCTGCGCCGTGCAGGGGGCTCTGGTGGTGGGCAACAAGTACATGACCCACATGGTGGATATGAACAAATCCGCCTCCGGTATAGAAAACGAGGTGCTGGCCTGCAACACGCTCTGCCCCGAAGATGCACTGCGTGCCATTCAGATGCTCAAGAACGCCATGGCCGGGGAGCCGGTAAAGGCCGCTGAAAAGAAATGGAATCCGGAAGTAAAGGCCGCCAACCTGCAGGCCATGGAGGCTGCCACCGGAAAGCGGATAGAAACCGAGCTCAACGAGCAGTCCCTGCCCATGAGCCAAAAGCGCCGGGAGAAATATGACTGATGGAAAAGCCTCTTGCGTATGGCGATAAGATCATCCGCATGGAGGGTGTGATCACCGAGGTCCATGACGGCGCCGTAGCCATTGACCTGAAGGGGCGTCTTGGCTCTTTGCGGATCCCCCTGCGGATGTTTATCAGCGAGTATGAGATCCGGGTGGGGCAGGAAGTGGCCTGGAACATGAGCTTCATAGAGCAGCTGGGCCCCGAAGTCAACCGGCGTTACCTACAAAATCAAGGCGAATATGCGCTCCGTAAGGAGCGGATGCGCCAAAAGAACGAAAATATGAAGGAGGAACTCTGATGGGCCTGACCATAGTCAAAGGATTGCAGTCTGAGATCTACGTGCCCGTGACCCCGCCCCCCGTGTGGGCCCCGGTGACTAAAGCTCTCAAGGATATGTCCATTGCCATCGCTTCGGCGGCCGGTATACACAGAAAGGATCAGGAGCGGTTCAATCTGGCGGGGGATTTCACCTGGCGCAAGATAGAAAATACCGTTCCCACCAGCGAACTCATGGTCTCCCACGGGGGCTATGACAACTCCGATGTAAATAAAGACATCAACTGTATGTTTCCGCTGGATCGCATTCATGAACTGGCCCGGGCCGGGTTTATCCGGGCCTGCGCTCCGGTTCACGCAGGGTTCATGGGCGGCGGCGGCAATCAGGAGAAGTTCCGGCACATCACCGGCCCCCAGATTGCCGAAATGTTCAAAAGCGAGGATGTAGACGCCGTCATCCTCACCGCCGGGTGAGGGACCTGCCACCGCTCTGCAGTTCTGGTGCAGAGAGCAATCGAAGCCGTTGGCATTCCCACCATTATCATCGCAGCCCTGCCTCCCGTTGTGCGGCAGACGGGCGCACCCCGGGCGGTAGCCCCTCTGGTGCCTATGGGCGCCAATGCGGGGGAACCCCATAACGTGCAGATGCAGACGGATATCGTCAGGGCGGCGCTGGAGCAGCTCGTTGCCATCCAGACCCCCGGTACCATCGTGCCACTTCCTTACGAATACATCGCCAAAGTGTAATCGTATACTCATAGTAGTCTCCTGCAGAAGGGCTGAGCGCGTGTGCGCCGGGCCCTTTTGCAGTTTTGGCATAAAAAACGCTCCGCCCAGGGTGGGGGAGCGCTCAAAACATCAGCTGAACCGGGGCAGACATCGATACAGCCTCTCCAACTGCTGCAAAAGACTTTTTCTCTCTGCCGGGGAAAGTCCGGCCAGCAGCTCCCGCCGGCAGGCACGCACCTGTTCCGGGTCATAGGGCGGGGTCAGGGCCATGTCGCTGTATCCCCGGAGCCGGTGGAAATACAGCCATCCCTCCTGCCCGGAGGCATCGGCAAAGAGGACGAACATTTCCCAGCTGTCTGTGGCATCCTGTTCCCTGCAGGGAGCGCAGATAAACCGGCCCAGATACCAGTATTCCGTTTCCAGCTTATATACAAAGCCGGGGGCAGCGGCCAGCCGTTCCTCCAGCTGAAGCAGATCCGGATCCTTTTCAGTAGTCATAGGCCTCCTGCCGGGTGAGCCAGAAGTATATCCCCGGGGCCGATTCCAGCCAGCGATCCGGGTCAAAGCGGGGCTCGCTCACCCATTGCCCCACCTGGTATACAAAGCTGTCCGTCTGCAAAGAGGTGGCTTCCGTGAACCGCTCCCGGTAATCAAAGCTCTTTATGGTCAGCACCTTGGCGCTGTCGCACCGGCCCCAGGTGCTGGTTGCCGCTACCCGCCGGGCCTCTGCGGGGATAAGCAGCTGCACCAGCCGCATGTCCGCACATTTTTTATAAGCTACAAAGGCGCCCTGCTCCGGGCAGTGCATCCGGAACCAGCGGGTGGAGCCGTCGGTCAGCAGGCCGTCCGTGCGGGTATATTCCATCACAACCCGGAAAAAGTCCGCACCCCGTGCATCCGCTTGAGAAAAGTCGGCCCAGCGGCAGCAGGCCCCCTGCAGGCTGACGTTCTGCAGTATGGCACCCTGCAGATTGGCACGGGGCAGCCAGGCATTGTCCAGCCGGGCTCCGGTAAGGTCGGCTCCGTGCAGATCCGCACCTTCCAGATCCGCCCAGGAAAGATCCCGTCCCCGCAGATCCGCAAAGGCAAGGTCTGTCCCGGCCAGCCGTCCCCGGCACAGCTCCGCCGGGAGAATGCATTTTCCCATAAGTGCCTCCCTCCGCTTTTTTCTTATTGTAGATTGTTCCCCGCCGGTTGTCCAGCCCGGGTAGGGGAGGAGTGTATATAATAAGAAACAAAAGTGTAAAAATATGCCCCGAGGGGGTATAATTGCAGCCTTTATGCACAAAAATCCATATCTGAAATTTGTAGGGTAAGAAAATACTGCATCTTATATAACAAAACACAAAACAGTCGCTTCAAAAGAGAATAAAAGACAAAAAAGCATGAAAAAGTCCATGTTTTCCGTCTGGAACAAACAAAAATATGAATTTGTATCCAGCCCATTTGGATGAAAATACGCCTATTTACGGGGGAAAATGCCCACAGACTATGTATTCTTCATAACGGCGCAACATTTCTGTTGCATTTTAATCGGCCTTGTGGTAAAATCCATTATCAAGTGATAGAAAGGCTGTATATACACTTCTTCCACAAAAATATCCGGCTCTTCCCTTCACCCGAAAGAGATATTTTCCGGCGCGAGCCGTAAAATATAAAAAAACAAGGAGGAAAAAACATGCAATCCAAATTTGCAAAGCTCTTTGCACTCATGCTGGCCGTTGTGATGGTCTTTGGTGTGCTCGCTGGTTGCCAGCAGCAGAAACCCGCCGAAGATCAGAAGCAGCCCGAAGCTGAGACCAAGACCGAAGCTCCTGCGGATACCGACACCAAGACCGAGGAACCCGCTCCGGCAGCTGAAGTTAAGTACGAAGAAGTAGATGTGAACGATGCTATCGTCCATAAGGATTATTCTTCCGTCTACTCCAAGATCGGTTCCAAAGTCACCATCGACATGGTGAAAGAGGACGAAGACGGTATTGCCACCGTTGAAGTTGATGGCAAGACCTATGAGCTGGGCGAGGACTTCCTCTCCATGGCTATGGTCTACAATTGCTCCGTACCCGAAAATAGCGAGAAGTATAAGACCGCTGACGACGTGTACGACGAGTGGTGGAAGCTGTACATCCAGCGCTGGAACTACCTGGTAGCTGAAGTACCTCTTTACTCCAACCAGTACTTCGATGTATACAACGCTAAGATCGAAAACTTCGTGACCTCTCCCTACTGGGGTCCCGCAGATGCCATCGTGGCCGCAACCGTTAAGGAAGGCGAAACCAGCTCCTTCATTCTCGGCAGCACCACCGATCTGTCCGGCAACTTCCGTAACTCCTCCTGGGGCAAGTCCTCTCCCGCCAGCTCCGATCTGGATGTCCAGAACCTGACCACCGGTTATGCTACCGCTCAGGCCGGCATGGACGGCGCCATCACCTGGAACATGAAGGCTCTGGCCGAAGAACCCGTGCACGTCAAGAATGACGACGGCACCCTGACTTACACCATCAAGATCCGTAACGACATGAAGTTCTCCGATGGCACCCCCATCACCGCTAAGAACTACCTGGCTTACCTGCTGGTCAACTCCACCAAAGTGGCTATGGCTGCCGGCGGCAACGGTAATGCGGGCCAGACCGTTGTGGGCTACGATGCATTCAAGGCCTACGAAGGCGAGGGCGACAAGGTTTACTTCAAGGGCGTACAGCTCATCGATGACTACACCTTCGCCATCACCTACCTGGCAGACTATGCCGATTACTATTATGTAATCACCTACGCCGCTTTCGATCCCTCTCCCATGGCTCTGTACCTGGGCGAGAACGACATCGTTGTCAACGAGAACAACGAGTGCGGCCTCTCCGATGACTTCTACAAGAAGGAGAACAAGAACGGCGTTGACGCTTATGTCATGGCCGACGTCATTAACGAGAACCTCAAGTGGGATTCTGCTATCCCCTACAGCGGCCCCTATGTAGTGTCCAACTACGACGCTTCTTCCCTGACCGCCACCCTGACTCTGAACCCCAACTATCCTGGTGACGATGCCCGCGGCAAGGCCTCCATCGAGACCATCACCTACGTCAAGATCATCAGCGAGACCCAGAACGACCAGCTCCTCAAGGGCGAGATCGACATCATTGCCGGCGTTACCGGTGGTGACGACACCAAGGCCGCTCTGAAGATCGTGGAAGATAACCCCGGCAAGTTCGCCGAGACCCACTATGACCGCGCCGGTTACGGCAAGCTCGGCTTCCGCGGCGACCTGGGCCCCACCAGCTTCACTTCCGTCCGTCAGGCTATCATCTACACCATCAACCGTCCTGAATTCGCTCAGACCTTCACCGGCGGCTACGGCTCCGTTGTGCATGGTCCTTACTACACCGGCTTCTCCGCCTACAAGGCCGTTGAAGACGAGATCATCCTGAACCAGTATGCTTACAGCGCCGACTCCGCCAACGCGGTGCTCGACGAGGGCGGCTGGATCTACAACGACAAGGGCCAGGCTTATGTGGCCGGCACCGATGCCGTTCGTTACAAGAAGCTGGAAGGCTATGAGCTCTCCCCCCAGAACATCACCTTTGCATCTGTTGACGGCGCTTACAAGACCCTCAAGATCAACGGTGAGTACTACATGCCCCTGGCCATCAACTGGTACGGCACTCAGCCCAACAACGTTACCGACCAGCTGATCACCGCCTGGCAGACCAACCCCAACGCCACCACCGAGATCGGCGCTTACATCACCTACACCTCCTGCGACTTCCAGACTGGTGTATACGGTGAGCTCTCCCAGATGGAGTCCTACGGCTGGAACGGCGTAGCCAAGCTGAACGCTATCAACTTTGCTACCGGCTTCAACAGCGCCGTATATGACTTCTCCTGGAACTGGACCATCGATCCTGAGATGTACAGCAACTACTCCGCCTACTACATCATGGACGAGGCCGACTTCTTCGAGAACTATTAATCGGTTCCTGCAGAAGAAAATATAAGATCGCTTTAAGCGCAAAAACGACTGTGCGGGGGCATTTTATATGCCCCCCCTGTCGTAAGGAGCGGTCTTTCGGTACAGGCTTAAGCGCAGGCGCTGATCTGCATGTCTATAAGGATCCCTTCCTGTGCAGGTCGACGCTTTTTTTAGAGGGTATAACGGCATAGCCCGCTGCTGCCGTGCGGGCATATCAAACGGAGGGTGCCTATGGGGAAATACATAGTCAAGAGAATATTATACATTGTTCTCGTATTCTTTATTCTCTCATTTCTGATTTACATGGTCTACAACATGCTGCCCATCGATAAGGCGGCAGAAGCGGCCAAGCTGGAGATCCAGGCCAACCGCAAGCTCAACTACGACGAACGTCTTGAATATTGGCAAAGACGATACGGTACAGACGGTACAAAAATCGAACGCTATTTACGCTGGCTGGGTGTGTATCCTTTCTATGACGGGAGCTACAACGGCCTGCTTCAGGGGAATCTCGGCCAGTCCATCAAATACGGCAAACCCGTGATCGAAGTGCTGGGCGAACCCATGAAAAACACTATTTTCCTTAATGTCTTCGCCACCATTCTGGCCCTGGGCATAACCATTCCCCTTGGCATATTCTGTGCCGTAAAGCGGGGGAGCCGCAGGGATGTAGCCGTGCAGGTGGGCACGATCATTGGCTACAGCTTACCTACCTTTATCATTGCAATTGTATTCATTTGGTTATTTGCCGTTGTGCTGGGCTGGTTCCCGGTCTCCGGCATGCAGACAGCAGGCAGTCTTAACTGGTCCAAGTGGGATAAATTCTGGGATAAGATGTATCATCTGGCCCTGCCCCTGATCGTAATGACCTTCTGCTCCCTGGGCGGCATGACCCGTTATGTCCGCGCCTCCATGATCGAGGCCCTGTCCATGGACTGCATTCGTACTGCCCGCGCCAAGGGTGTCCGGGAAAAGGTGGTCATCTATTCCCATGCCTGGCGCAATGCGTTGCTGCCTGTCGTTACGCTGATTATCGGCTGGTTCCTCGGTATATTCGGCGGATCCGTAATGATTGAAAATATCTTCGGCCTTAACGGTATCGGTAAAACATATTTTGATGCCCTGAACGGCAATGACAACGAGGTCATTCTGGCTTTGCAGATGTTCTATGTGTCCATTTCCCTTTTCGGCAATCTGCTTATCGACCTGGTATACGGTCTGGTCGACCCGCGCGTGCGCGTCAACAAGTAAAGGAGGCAGTCTATGGAAAAGAAAAACAGCAGTGCTGCCAAAAAGAACGGCGTGTTCAGCACCCTGGGCCGCTGGCTCAAGCGCGCCTTCTGGGGCGCCAGCAAAGAGCTGACCGATGACGAGAAGTTCGCCATCGAAAAGATCGAAAGCCCCTCCGTTATGGCTACCAAGGCCTTCTTCCGCCGGAAGCTGGCCGTAGCCGCTCTGATCGTGCTGATCGGTATGTTCCTGTTTGTGTTCATTGGGCCTTACTTTATGCCCATGGATCTGAACTATACCGATCCTCTCCAGGCCAACATGCCCCCTCTCAATAATATGAAGACGGTGCCCGACGGCCTGAAGGATCAGATCAAGGATATCAACGGCTTTTCCGACTTTACCGTCGGCGTAAGCAAGGATAACACATTCTATCTCTGGGGCAACGTAAAGAACAACCTGACCGGCGTGGATTACTCCAAGTATCCCGAAGAGATCCAGCCCGGCAAGGTGGTGGCTGCCGCCGCCGGTTCCGACCATATCATCGCCGTCACTACCGATGGTAAGGTGGTGGGCTGGGGCACTAACGGCAACGGCCAGTACGGCTACCTCAAGAGCGAGAACGAGCCCTACACCCAGGAGCCCGAAGAGCTGATCAACGGCACCATCGATCCCAGCCATATCCGGCAGCTGATTTGCGGCTATCAGGTCACCGCTCTGGTCATGGATGACGGCCGGATGTATATGTGGGGCAACAACAACAGCATGCTGAGCCTTGCTGAGTTCGCCAACAAAGAAAAGTACAACACCGGCGTGCAGAAGGTGGCCTTCTCCAACTACTATGCCATCCTGCTGAAGGAAGACGGCACCGTTACCGGCGGCCAGACCCTGACCTTCAACAAGCAGACCGCTTATTCCAATAAGGACGGTCAGATCAAGAACCTGCGTTCCTACATGAAGGACCGCACCGTTCTAGATATCGCCGCTACCAACAACTGCTACTGCTTCGTCATGGACGATGGCAGCCTGGTGGTCTTCGGCGCCGCTGAATACGGCGAGAAGGATATTCCTGCCATCACCGCCAATGAGAAGATGGTAGAGATCAAGGCCGGCACCCGGCACTTTGTAGCCGTGGGCGAAAGCGGCAACGTATATGCCTGGGGCCATAACGACGGCGGCCAGTGCAACGTGGACGGCGACAAGTGCAGCCTGATCTACACAGGCTCCAAGCAGACCTACATGGTCGACAGCGAGGATAAGCTGGTAGAGAGCGTGGGCTTCAAGGGGTACCCCCTGGGCACCGACAGCCGCGGCCGTGATATCCTCACCCGTATTATCCACGGCGGCAAAATGACCATGACCATCGGCGCGGTGGCTGTAGTGGTTTCCACCATCATCGCCGTTATCGTGGGCTGTCTCTCCGGATACTTCGGCGGCTGGGTGGATATGCTGCTCATGCGCGTGACAGAGATATTCTCTTCTTTGCCCTTCCTGCCATTTGCCATGATGCTGTCCTACGTCATACGGACCATGCCTATAGACGAGAATACCAGAATCTTCATCATCATGATTATTCTGGGCCTGCTCAGCTGGACCGGTCTTGCCCGTATGATCCGCGCACAGGTGTTGGCTGAGCGTGAGAAGGAGTTTGTCATTGCCGCCAAGTCCATGGGCGTCAAGGAGAACCGGATCGCTTTCAAGCACATCCTTCCCAACGTTATTTCCATCATTCTGGTGAACATCACCCTGGACTTTGCAGGATGCATGCTTACCGAGTCCAGCCTTTCCTACCTGGGCTTCGGCGTGCAGCAGCCGCAGCCTACCTGGGGCAACATGCTCAACGGCGCCAACAACTCCATCGTCATCCAGAACTACTGGTGGCAGTGGCTGTTCCCCGCCATTGCGTTGTCTGTGGCGACCATCAGCATCAACATCATCGGCGACACCCTGCGGGATGTTCTTGACCCCAAGAGCTCCCAGGAGAAATAAAGGATGGAGGCATACATATGGCTTTATTAGAAGTAAAAAACCTTCATACCTACTTTAAGACCAGAAAAGGTATTGTTAAGGCTGTCAACGACGTATCTTATTCCCTGGAATCCGGCAGGACCATTGGCATTGTAGGCGAGTCTGGTTCCGGTAAATCAGTATCTGCCATGAGCATCCTCCAGCTGTTGGATGGCAATGGCTATATCGCTGAGGGGGAGGTCCTCTTCGAAGGCAAGGATCTGACCAAGCTTTCCCAGCAGGAGATGTATTCCATCCGCGGCAACAAGATCTCCGTTATCTTCCAGGAGCCCATGACCAGCTTGAACCCGGTGTTTACCGTCAAGCGGCAGCTCAGCGAGCCCTTCATTATTCACCAGAAGCTGAATAAGAAGGAAGCGGAGAAGAAAGCGCTGGAGATGCTCTACGCCGTGCAGATCCCCAATCCCGAGGCGGTTCTGCTTCAGTATCCTCACCAGCTTTCCGGCGGTATGCGCCAGCGTGTCATGATCGCCATGGCCCTGGCCTGCAAGCCCAAGATCCTCATTGCCGACGAACCCACCACCGCTCTGGACGTGACCATTCAGGCACAGATCCTGCACCTGATGAACGACCTTCAGCGGGAAAACGGCACCGCCATCATCTTCATCACCCATGACCTGGGCGTTATCAATGAGATGGCCGATGACGTGGTGGTCATGTACTGCGGCCAGGTGGTGGAGCAGGCGGCTGCACGGACGATCTTCAGCCATGATTGCCCGGCCAGCCACCCCTATACGGAGGGTCTGATGCATTCCATCCCCCGTATGGACAGCGTGGGCACCAAGCTCAAGCCTATTCCCGGCGTAGTGCCCCATCCGTTGGCACTGCCCAAGGGCTGCAAGTTTGCACCCCGGTGCAAGTACGCCACCCAGCGTTGTCTGGAGGAAGAACCTGCGCTCAGTGAGGTTCTCCCCGGCCAGAAAATTCGTTGTTTCTATCCCATGAAGGAGGTGCGCTGCAGTGAAGAACACGGAAAAGCTGTTGTCAATCACGAATCTTAAAAAGTACTTTCCTGTAGCCAAAACCAAATGGTTCCAGAAAGAGCAGCTGTATGTACGGGCCAATGAGGATATCACCATCGATATTTTCAGCGGCGAGACTTTCGGTCTGGTAGGCGAATCCGGCTGCGGCAAGTCCACCCTGGGCAGAACCATCCTTCAGCTGTATGATCAGACTGCCGGCAGCACCCTGTATTACGGCCGCACGCTGGAAGACTTTGCCCCCGAATATGTGGCAAAGACTTTGGCGCAGGCCCCTAAAATGATCGAAAAGTATAAGAAGGAGCAGGCCAAGGCCGCTGCTGCCGCTGCGGAAGTGGAAAAGGCGGGGGAGAAGGCAACCTTCTATCAGCATCAGACCAAGAATCTGCTGGCTGCGGAGGCTCAGACGGCTTTCCAGAACGTGGTCAAGATCCTGGGCGGCTTTGCGGCGCTGGATAATCCCCGGGAAGGAGCAGAGGCCCTGCTGAAGAAGTACCGCACCAACATCCAGATCTCCAAGATCAAGGAGCAGATGCGGGATTGGGACGGCGAGATCTCATTGAACGAAGCTATTGCCAAGGAGATCGAGGCGGACAAGAACTTTAAGAATCCTCAGCCCAAGATCCGCCAGGCACTGCGCAAGGCAGAGATCTACCGGGAAAAGAAAAAGGGTCTGCAGGAAAAGCTTGATAAGCTGAACGCCATCCTGCGGGACGAGGAAGCCAGCGTGGCTGCCCTCAAAGCAAAGTATAAGGATAATGCCAAGTTCCAGGAGTACGAAGCCATGCTGGATAACGGCATTGACTTGAGCCGCCTGAAGTATTCTGAAATGCGCGTGCTGCGCAAGGATATCCAGATCATCTTCCAGGATCCCTATTCCTCTCTGAACCCCCGTATGACCGTGGGTCAGATCATTGGCGAAGGCCTTATCACCCATAAGTTCTTCAAGCCCCGGGATCCCAAGATGAAGGAATACATCCTTCAGATCATGGAAGAATGTGGCTTGCAGGGATATATGCTGCATCGCTATCCCCACCAGTTCTCCGGCGGCCAGCGGCAGCGTATCTGCATTGCCCGTGCTTTGGCCGTAAAGCCCAAGTTCATCGTCTGCGATGAGTGTGTATCCGCTCTGGACGTGTCCATCCAGTCCCAGATCATCAATCTGCTGGAGGAACTGAAGGAGAACGAGAAACTGACCTACCTGTTCATCTCCCACGACCTGTCCGTTGTCCGCTACATTTCCGACCGTATCGGCGTTATGTACCTGGGCAACCTGGTGGAGCTTGGCACGGCAGAAGAAGTGTTCCGGGATCCCCGGCATCCCTACACGGTGGCGCTGCTTTCCTCCATTCCAACCACGGATCCTGATTCCACCAGCAAGGATCGGATCATTCTGGAGGGCAACATTCCCAGCCCCATCCGGCCTCCGGAAGGCTGCAAGTTCCATACCCGCTGCTATATGGCCTGCGATAAGTGTAAGCGAGTGCCCCCTCCCTATGTGGAGGTCAGCCCCGGTCATTTTGTAGCCTGCCACTTCCTGGATAAGAAGATCGATGAAAACGGCAATTATCTTTTTGACAGGAACAGCAAGAAAGAGGAAAAGTAACCCATGCTCATTGAAAAGTTTCGAAAGCTGAAAAAGTATGACCCGAAGAAAGCGGAAGCCCTTGCCGATGAGATCCATCGGGGAGGCGGTATGGAAAAGGGAGATTTGAAAGCCCTGATCTTATCTGCTTTTATGGTGTTCCTGCCCATAGCTCTCGGAATACTGCTGCTGTTTGCACTGGTTGCCTGGGCCTTTACAGGGTTTGCCAGCTGAAACAAAGCAGATACTGCAAATAAGCGCCGGAAAGGATAACGCTCCTTCCGGCGCTTTTTCTGTACGTTAATGGCAATGGACGTGCGGCATTAAAATGCGGCGGGCAAAGCAGGAATAATCCGTGCCCAAAATGCGAAATGATGGACAGAAAAGCAGGGAAGGGCAAAGAGGCAGGCTTAAATACGTGAACATAAAAAAACACCGGCTATCAGCCTGAACTTCAACAAAGGAAGCCCAGAAGAGGAAGCAATGCTCCCCACCGATAGCGGTGTTTCCTCTGATAGGATGCAATGACCCGGTAAATTTGTCAATCTGCTGCGTGAAAAAATCAGTGAAGACGCCTTCGCTGGCAATCAAATGATCAGACATAGAAGGGAACGGGTTTCGTCTGCATATGAAAAAACTGCAAAAAAGAAGCACCTATGAAGAACTCGATAAGGCAGCAAATGCTGTTCCCGAGGCGTACGTCCAAGACGCTCTTCAAAATAATGCTTCCATTAGCAAAGTATCACAGGCAAACAAATCTGTCAACAGTAAATTTTCTCAAGGCAAAGCGCACCGGAAGACGATACCCTCCGGCAGCGTGCAGGGGCAGCAGGAAGAGGGTAAGTACTCCGTCTGCAAGGCGTCACTTTTTTATCTGGTATGGACAGCCGGGTATTACGCTTCATGCTAAGGAGAGAATAGCGGATCTGCTGCCTTTCGGAGCGCAAACCTCGCCCGCCGTCGCATCATGCGCTTTCTGAGGGTCGAAAGTTTGTTTATAACGTGAACAAATTCAATTCAAAGAGAGGGCTGTGAAAACAAAAAGGACTTCCTCTGAAAAAATATCACTGGCATCTCCCTTTCAGGCGCTCAAACAGAAGAAAGTCTTAACTCATGTTATGCACAGAATAAAGAATCTGTCAAGGGGAAATTTTCTCTGGACACAGATCACTACGATTATTCTAGATCTTTTGCGCAGCAGATCATCAGCTGGGCGCAGCTTTACTGAAGCAGCTTTTCAAATTGATGGAAAATTCCGTGGCTATCATTCAATCTGCTATTCGGATAACAGCGTAGTAGCCATTGTGGAAGGAAGGGTGAACGGGAACCGGCTTATAGCGGCTGTTCGTGTGGGCGGTAGAGGCATACAGAACGGAGCAACTATTGACAGCAACCATGTGGTAAGTCCCCACGGAAAAGGAAATGCTATTACCAAGCTTCTTTCTGATGCCCTGAAAAAAGAAAACGCCGGAGAGACCGGCGTGTGCTGCATAAAAAACGGAGGCTCAAGATCTGTGTGCCCGTGCCAGGCTGCAATTGCCCGGATCAGCTGCACAGGATGGCCTCATCCATAGTATATTCGATGCCGGTTCTCCTGTCAACAGAAAATATGTGAAACAGACGGAAATCCAAAAGAATGATCCGCCACACGGCGGGGACTCTGGCTTCTTTGGTGCAGTCAGCTATTTACGAACGATTCGGGCTTGCAAAAAAAGTGCAGTTTCATTTGCAAAGCTAAGATTTCAGAAAAACGCAGGAAGCAGGTGTATATTATATAAAAAAGCACCGACCCTGGAAGGCGCTGGGGTGCAATTCCCCATACGGCTTCAGCAGTCGATTGCTTTTGATAGACTAATATACCAGTCCTGCGTAAAAGTCAACCGGTCAATTTTAAATCTTATCAATCAGAAAAGTCTGTCTCACCAAAAAGACTTTTCAGATCCTGTGACTAAACCGTTTGATAGCAAACAACGTGTTGCGATGGACACGGCTTCGTTTTTCGGTTTCGGCATGCCGGGCTGCTTGTGTTCCATTTAGCGCAGTCCGCTCCTGCCGAAAACGGGAGTAAGGCAAAGCGTCACAGGTGCTGTGCCTGATCTGCGACTGATTCCAGACCACAAAAAAACCACCGTAAGGTGGTTTTTATGGCGTGCCTGACACGGTTCGAACGTGCGGCCTTTAGAGTCGGAGGCTTACAAGTTGAATCGTCTGCAATCCCCCGTATTATCTGAAAAAGTGCCTATTTTGGCCACTTTTGAGCATTTTTCATATCTATCATGCTCATCAAAACCAGGGCTTTTCTATCATGTTTTGTCAGTAGATTGTAGTATAATTGTAGTAGTATTATTCTAATAATATGAACCGATAACACACACATATTTCACAAGACAATACGTCGTAACGTGCGTAAATCGGATCTCACTTATGCAAAAAATCGTGGCTAGGCTTCTCAAATGTCTTCCACCTTCATAATGTGATATTTGCTTGTGTTTACGCACACTCATAGCACATAATCAGACAGATATACCGTTCGGATACTGGATTTGGTTTTAGAGCGTTTTAACACCGTGACCGTCGTCCTTCATCAAAGGCCGCAGGGAATTGAAAGAGAATATCCTTTCCATTCAGCTGGAACATTTGCTTTCTGTAACGGATTTCTAGGCACATACTCCCACAGAACAGCCTGCTCAAATGCACTGTGCAGCAGCTTATGAATGTTTGTCAGCACAGAGGGCGTGATTTTCGGATCAAACTGCAATTTGCTATACAATGCTGCGATCACCTTGGAGCTGACTTCGTCAGCCGCATACGGCCCATGAACGGAACAATATAGTTGCGAATAAGCCCTTCGTTGCTGGTGTAGGTGGAACACGCCCAGTAAATACGACCGTACAGTGCCACATATTATTCCAGAAACTGTGCCAGTGTTCCTTCTAGGTACTGTGTCCACTCTTTCTCATGCAGCTGAATCAAGTCCAGTTATTCCTTTCGCCTAAGGGCAGTTTCATAGATCCGGAAATACGAAAACCGGATCATTTGTACATAAAAGGCGCTTATTATGGTTGTAAACGAGGTTTTTCTGAAGAGTTATTACAAGCAGGCTGCATCTGAATTGGCTGCGGCACTCATCAACTACTTGCCATCTCCCAACGAATGCCGACACAAGTTTTCCGATAAGTTTGAAGAAAAGATGCGATCCCTCATCAGAGGTATAGGTACCAAATGCTACACAGTAGCTATTAAGGATTCCGTGATCCATAAATAAGTTGAACGGCGGTTTGGATTTATTCCAAATCGCCGTTCAATATATTTCCAATATGTGTCGAATGCCAGTTGATAATATTCCGACACAGATGTATACTTTAATTAGGAAATTAATGGTTCTGAATGCTGTTGGACTCGCTGTCCATATTATCGTCACGGCTCAGGCGGCAGTAGAGCGTGGCTGTTCCGATAGAGATTTTCTTGCTTGGCTGTTTTAAAATCCTCCTTCCTGCAATCAAACAAGAGGTTCTTATCTATGTATATTATACCTCTGCGACTGCCCGTGTTAAGGATGTCGATGGAACAGTTAAGCTGGCTCCAAATCGGCCAGCATCAGTTTCAATAGGATGTCACGCATGGACTCGCCTTTGTCCTTGTAGACAGGCTTGACAATGAATTGGATTTTGCCGACTTGATAGGTGTGCTCCTCCTTGATGGGTACTGGATCTTCCATGTGGGCCTCCTTCCAGAGCGATACGAAACAATGACCGACAGTCCCCTTGTCCCGAAGTTTGGTAAAGGAATTGCGCGCTGTCCGCGCTGGCAACGTCCTCGTTTACAGTCTGTATTTTTGGATTGAAATGTGGAATTATTTGACGTACAATGATAAAAAAGAAAAAATGCGATTTGCGATTAAAGGTTGGTGCAATTTTAATTATGTCATTTGAAGCAAAGGAAAAAGCCGTAGATAAATTGCTTAATGATGCAATTTACTATATTCCAAGGAACCAGCGTCGATATGTATGGACTACACAAAATTGGGCAGATATGTATGACGATGTGCTGCTGGTTGCGGATGGCGTAGCTTCTTCTCACTTCATTGGCAGCATTGTTTTGAAAGACGAAGGGAAAGATGAGGGCCTTTCAAAATACACTGTCATTGATGGACAGCAAAGAATTCTGACCCTAACAATATTTTTAATATCTACCATGTTTGTAATGAAAAAAAGAAACTTAATGGATGACTTTGGTGGTACTAAAAAGTATTTGAGAGCAAAGGATATAAAAAATAAATATCGTGAGATCGTATATCCAGAGTATCATCTCTCTTTGCCGAAAATGGTCACTATGATTATTGATACTCCCCAAAATAAATTGGCCAATTGCAGCATTAATGCCTTTGCAAATATGTGCTTGGTATCAGCCGCAAAGGATAAGAATATTATTGATGCGTTCAAATTCTTTTCAGGAAAATTATCTGAGCTTGATAATGAAAAATTATTGTCTATCCGTGATGCAATAATTGGCATCGGCTATGTAAATATTATATCTTCTACTGAAGAAGATTCCTATACGATATTTGAAATACTAAACGCACGCGGTTTAGATTTGGAAGATCATGAGCTTCTAAAAAACTACATTATGCGTTATTTATTGCCTGTCGAAAGAAGGGATGATGCAAAAAGAACATGGGAAGAAATTGAGACTAATTTAGGGAAAAGCATACAGGCATTTTTGCGCCATTACGCTATTCAAAAATATAACTATAACAATGATATGAAAAAAGGCGTTAGTGTTTACAAGGCAATCCAATGTGCAACTAAAGGTCGAAATGTTGATATTTTGCTTGATGACATCCGATTAAAGTCGATGTACTATTCGAGAATATTAAATCCCGATGTAACTGATCCTATCGAGTATGAAATTTTCTCTTTTTTCCGAAGCAATAGGGTTGAACAGTTTCGGCCCCTTATTTTGAGTTTAATGCATCAATATGCAAATGAGAATATTGATGCAGAAACATATCATTCCACATTAAGGTTCCTACACACGTTCTTCATTTGCTATAAGATTATAGGCGAAGAAAACTCAAACAAGCTAGCGCTGATTTCAAGTCAACACCCGCTTCGTATAAAAGAGAGGCATACGTATGTCGTAGCATGTGTGCCGTGATATGATCGACAGCTACAAGTTTCTTGCGACTTCTGCTTCCGTCATGCCCTCCTGCTTGTATGTTGAGATAGTGTTCATAGCTGCTCCATGCTCTCATGTAGGCAGTTACAGTCATTCGTTCGCCTTGCTGACTTGTTAGGAATACTGCGCTCTCCTTGTGAAGACCTTTCAGCATTGTTATAAGGAAATCGGGCAGCGGAACATCACGAATGCCCGCTTTGGATTTGGGTCCCTTGATAACTGGTTGATTCTTGTCAAAAATGACTGACTTAGTTACGTGAATGACTTTTGCCGTGAAGTCAAAATCGCTCCAATCAAGCGCAACAATTTCACCGCGCCTTAATCCACAAAACAACATGACCATAGCAGCAGGTCCCATACGGTGTCCCTTCCAAGTACGTGTTATGAGGTCAATTTCTTCTTCTGTGAGTGCCCGCCTTTCTTTGGGAGCTATCTCTGCGACAGTTACTCCTTTGAATGGATTGGTGAGTACAATCTTTTTGTCCACAGCAACTTCAATAATCTGCGCTGCGATATCGCGCACTTTCTTCATGGTACTTGTCGATAAACCATTATCGCGCATAATGTTCATGAGACTTTGAAGATCAAACTTCGTTAGCTGCTTGACTTTGATATTGCCAAGATAAGGGATAAGGTGCTGCCTTGTGATTCGTTCTTGTGTTTGTGCCCACGCTGTATTGTTGACAACGCGGTAATTCTTTATCCAAATATCTGCTACCTCGCTAAATGTAGAATCATCATCTATACGAATACCAATAGAAATCTGATGTAGCAACTCGCTGATTTTCGCATCAAGTTCTTTCTGCGTTTTTCCATATACAGTTTTACGCTTATACGACCCATCAGCATTTCTGCCAATGGTGATCTGTTTTTGATAGAGCCCATCGGAACGTTTTTTCGCTTTTGCCATACTTACGCCCCCTTTGCTTCCTTATCCGAAAGCCAATCCATGAGGCTATTCTTCATGACCATTAGTCGCTTACCAATCATTATTGTAGGAAAGTCTTCAGCGTGCATCATTCTGTAAGCATGTGCTTCAGAAACACACAGCACTTTTGACAAGTCTTTTGCACTTAATACAACGGGTACCTCATCAAACGAACGATAGAAATCCTCTTCCATGCTTTCGCTCCTCTCTGATGACTGCCCGTACCGAATCACGGCACGGGCAGTCATCTTATCGATAATATGTTTACTGCTACTTTTTCTTGACGAAGTAGTCATAGCCGTTTGGGCGACTGTCGGGCTTGTTGCAAATGGAACAAGCTTCTCGTTCAATTTGAAACGGGTTGGCACGGAGTACGATGTGCTCACCAGAGTCACGAAGAGCGGCGGCGCAGGCGGGGCAAAGAACCTGAATGTCCTTCTCGGTGAACATGTGCTTTACCATTTCATTACTGACGCTTGCACTGATCGCCTTGTCGATTTCCTGCATCTGCTTTTCGTTAAGAATACCGATGTACTTCCCAAGGCAGCACTTTTTGATAGTACGAATCTGCTCCATGCGAACAACGGAATCCATGCGCAGCCCACAGGACGTGTCAACTGCCACATGGGTCGGTAGTGTGGGCTTGTCCATCTTTTTTGTAATGGACGCCACAATGACGGTAGAGCTTTGCGCATTACCTATATCGCTCTGGATGACCAGTACGGGACAGATGCCAGTCCGCTCCGCAGATGTCACTTTTCGCATATCTACCAGATAGATCTCGCCACGTAAAACTTCGGTTTCCATTATTAATACCTCCAATCATTTTTGTACTGACCGAATAGTGAATGCTGCACAAGCGGCATATTGTCCGGTCATCAAGGATCTTCATTTGTTTAAAACGCCCCCAGTGAGAGGGCGACCATCAAACGGCTGACAGCTTCTCAGCCTCATGGGATTCGATCCCCTCCAAGGTTCTCTTGGAGCTGCCCCCATTGCTTGCGACGGTTTCTTCACGCTCGAACTGTGGCTGGACAGAAGTATCTCGCCCATTCTGGGTCATCGCCGCACGGAGTGCTGCACCGTGCTCTCAGCGGAAGGTTTTCGCTCGCACCATATGGTGGTCTTGACGCAACCGCTGCTTTGGCTTTCCGTTTCCGGCAGAATGGGAAAAGTGTTTGACGGTCGGTTTATGTGGTTTTTAAGGTTCTGCGAGGAGGTCTCCCCTCGGTAGGTCTCAGTACTCTGTTATCGACCCCCGGGAAGCTCCCTCACTTACTAGCCAACGAGAAGGCTCAAAAATTGCCCTTTTTAAGATAAATTTTTAATATATTATTTATCCGTTTCACTTTTCGGCAGATCACCGCATTATCAACGTGCATCTTCTTCGCAATATCACACTGAAAAAAGCCTTTCATCATCAAGGTAATGATCTCAATGTAGTCCGGCTTCATAGAAACGATTGTCTTGTATAGTTCAGGATTCTCTAACTCATCCATCCATGTATCTATGGCAAATCGGATGTCTGTCGCGGATTCCTGTGCAGAAAACTCGTCCATATCCATGTAATGTGATTCGCCGGTTGCATGGTCATAGGAAGTCATTTCTTCTATCTCGGCTTTATGGGCGATATTGTTTCGATTTGATCTGAATACCGCTAAGTCAAATTCGTACATTGCGCGGATGGCATCTTCAGACATCCCGGCTGCACGGTATTGTATTGCAAGACGCCTTTGTTCTTTCATAAATCTCTGTCTCATGGCACTATGGCTATATCTCATTGTTTACCTCCGATTTTTGATTTGCTGTATAGGGATCAAAAATCGGAAGGTTATGGGTACTGACCGATGGCTTGTTGCCATGTGCTTGTGAACATAAAAATCCCTCTCCGCTTTTGAAGCGAAAAAGGATTTAACGGAATAAAAACAGCCGATAAGCAATAGCTTCAAAAGCTAAAAACTTGTCGGCTGTTTAGGCTCGCTCCTACGGGATTGCCACTACCCGCGTTTCCGGCACGTCGCGCGTACTAAGTCATATTCAGTTTTTAGGGTTTGCATTAGTAGAATGTAACTCCCACAAATGCCTTGCATGAGGCACAGCGCAGTTCAAGATCGTACTTGACATCCGTATTCTGTATGACCGCGTGGGGCATTGTCTTCCCATCAAGCGACAGATCGCATAGTTTACGGTGACAGGTTGGGCATTTGACCGTATGTCGTACTCGACACGCTTGCTTAGCGATGGGTTTGCTTTCGATAGCTTCCATATTACTTCCTCCTATTGTGAATTATCTGTTCCGTTCTACTGAACAGTATCGGTACAAAAAAACGCGTGCAACAACTCATATCAAGTTATGCGCGGACAAGCGAATCCGCATCGCCTCGCGAGACACATTGAAGATTTCTGCCATCCTGTCGATAACCATTTGTGTGCTGCCTTGATTACGACTGATGGCATAGTACGCCCGCTTGACCTGTGTAATGGGCATAATAAGGGCTGTACCAAGCATATCTGCTTGACGCTCTATGGCGCGGTCAACCTCAGAGCTTAACTTGCAGTCCTCTGTGATCGGCACTTTTGTCATGGCTGCGGAATACTGTGAGCCACAAAAGATGTTCTTGTGCAGTATCCAATGCGCCAATTCGTGAGCGAAGGTGAATCGCAACCTTCCCTCGTTGCCGCTGTCCAACAGGTGTGCGTCAGCAATAATCGTGCCACCTTTGACGATGATGGTTTTATACTTCCGTTTTTCCATGTCATACACGATAACTTCAGCTGTATCAAACACCGTTTCTCCGCAGATGCGGTCACAGTTGCGGAGATAATGGTACTCCACAATAAGGCCCAGCGATTCAATGATATCATCAATTGGAATCGCGGTTGGCTTGCCGATCAGTAAGCGGCGGTCATATCCGTCCAGCACGTTCCTCGCAATCAGATCAATCACTGGCTGACGATAGTAGCGAATACCGTTGTTCATCTGTACTCCCCTCCCTCTGTTGGTCGCGCTGTCTGAGCGTTTCATTGAATGTCTGCCATTCCTCGTCCGTTGCGTCCACATCCTTTGCAGTACGGAGTGCAACACGCACAACATCGTGCCGCATAATATAGTCTGGTAAATCCTGCGACACACCATTTATCTGCGAATCAGCGGCGAGGTCATACAGAATTTCTGCCTCGCTGCGGGTCAGGTCCAGCACCTCGACCGTCCTGTCTTGATACTTGCGTGAGGGCGCAGGGCAACGGTCGTTCTCAATGTTGCTCAGATACACGGGCGAAAGACCAGTCTTCCCCGCGAGCGCGCGGAGGGACAGACTTTTCTCCTTGCGCTTCTCTCTGATATAACTACCAAATGTGATGCTCATTTTCATTTCGCCTCCTGCTCTGTTCACTCGTCCCGAACACTTCTATTACAGTATATTCGAACATTTGTTCGTATTCAAGAGAATAAAATGAGGTGGCGTGTCAACACGCCACCTCAATGCCTTTATCTGTTGTCAGCTTGTCAGCATTTCCTTGTATTCTTGGACAATTTCTGGTGGAGAAACAATTCTAATTCCATCGGCAAACTGGAAAACCCAGCCAAAGAACGTTGGGCTGATGGAAACTTCAACCGTTGCAAGAAAATGTTCTTTGTCCAATACCTCTGTGCAAACATCCTCGCCAAATCTGTCTACGATAACCCGCATGAGATCGTTTTGACAGCGTAGCGCGACCGTTGCATTATGCCCGTCAAACATATCGAAAACCTTGCTGCCGTATGTGGCAATGGAGTAATCACTTGGTGGAGTAATGGCAAAAGCATCACTGAGGGCGACCTTGTACATTCTGTCTACGCGAAAGCTAATAACCTTATTGTGGCTGTTTGAATATCCAAGAACATAATACCTATCCTCGTTCCATATCAAGTCATACGGGCTGAAGCGATAAACCTTACCCTTGTGCTTCAATATTTTATGCTTGGTAGGCGTGTATTCATAGTACTGAAAGGTGATTTGACGCTTTTGTTCGATGGCCGCGCGGATCACGTCTGCAGAATAGTAGACGGTTTCGTTGACGGACTTGATGCGTTCGTTAACATACAAGTGGCGTTGCAGGCAATCCGCCTGGTACACACTCACAAATTGAGATAGCTTCTTGATCAGTGCCTCACTCTTTGCGGGTGTGATAAACTTCGAGGCATATACCGCATCAATTAGCAGCTTCACCTCTGGCAACTCAAGCTCCCGTACGCCAAAAAAGAATCGGTTCTGCTTTCCTCTGACGGTCACGATGTCATAGCCCGCTTCACAGAGCAGTTCAATATCTGCAACCACCGTTCGCCGTTCGATTACGATACCCTGTTTATCAAAGTATTCGATGATTTCAGCCGTGGATAGCGAGTGTTCCTCGTCCGTCTGCTCTCGAAGCAGTTTTAACAGCATGAGTAGGCGCCGCTTGCTGATCTGCGTATCCATACCCGGGTCTCCTTTCATCCCTAACCCTATAGACAGACTTTTGTCCGATTGCAAGATTGCGTGCGTATTTGAAAAACAATGCGTTTGAAATCTTTCACCAACCTTGCCGGTGCAGCGTTAACGCTTACGTATGATGCGCGTGGCAATGTCGTGGAAGTGGCAAACAGCGTTGGTGACAAGCTGACGCTCACCTACAAGGTGCAGCGCACAAGCCCATCCACGCGGGCAAGCAGAGCACCGGAAGCCACAAATTACGAAGAAGTGCTTCCCAACGAGGTGGATTACTTGTATGTCAACGAGCATATCGATATGCTCGAGTCGCTCACCTGGACAAGCACGGAGGGCGACCAGCCCAGTATCACCTATACCTATGCCTACGATGCACAGGACCGGCTCATTTCAGCCACCCACGCGCTCTCCGGCAATAGCGGGTATACCGAAATCTTCACCTATTCGGAGAATGGCCTCTCCACGATCAAGAATCCGGACAACCGGGTCTATACACTGACGTATGATAATGCTGGCCGACTGGTTGGCATAGCGTACCCAGGCGGGCAGGAGGCTGCCGAATTTGCATACAGCGCAGCTACCACCACCGTCAAGACAAAGATCGGGGATGATGCAGCATACACCGTTGCCACCTATACCTACGTTCCCGCGACCGGAGTGATCACGCGGTGTGAGGACGCAGACGGTCATCCGATCAACTACACCTATACCGACGATCTGCTGCTTGCTTCGGTCAGCTACACCAACCTCGTGGAGGGCGCAGCAAGCGAAACGCCCATCGTGCAGAGCTACACCTACGATGAAACGACGCGCGACCTGACGCGCATGGCGATCACGCAGGGGGATACGCTCTTAGGAGAAACGCTCTACCAGAACTATCAGTATAATCAGCCCAAAACCGTCAAGGTCAAAAACGGCAGCAGTTACCAGACCACAACCTATACTTATAATGCTGCCGGGCAGGTGCTGACAGCTGTCGATCCTGCCGGCAAAATGACCACGAACGCCTACAACGACTATGGCTATCTGATCGCCACGACCGACCGCAACGGCGGATATGTGTCGTATGTTTACGATGCCAAGGGCCGCGTGACCACCATATCGAGCGCCAACGGCGCGGGGCAGACGCCTTTCTCTGTCGTGCGCTATACGTATGACGATTATGGCCGCACCGCTACAGCGGCGACAGACGGAATGGAGGATGCCGTAGCATACGAATACGACTGGCGCGGCCTGCTCACGAAGAAAACATATGCAAATGGCGCGTACGAAGCGTACACCTATTCCGTGGCGGGTCTTGCGTTGACCGCACGCGATGTGGAGGGTGTGGTCACCACCTATACCTATGACAGTATGGGGCGCGTGAGCACCGCCCGCATTGGTTCGGGCAACGGAGCGCTGACGACCAGTTACACCTATCTGGGCAGCGATAGCTACGGCGTGCGCCGCGTGACCGTGACCGATCCTGAGGAACGCACATCCACCACATGGTACGATCAAAACGGCCGTGCCGTCCAGCAAACTGGCGGAGGCATGACGGTCGTCTACCGCTACGATTACATGGGCAACCAGACCGTGGTGGAGACTCTCGGAGGCGCAACGGGCAATCGAGTCGTGCGTGCAGAGTACGATGCGCTGGGCAATCGAACGCTGACAGCGGCCGTTGCCGCAGCAAACCGTACAAAGCTGGGCAGTCACGGCGAGAGGCTTTCCGGTTATGTCCCATCGGCTGATTTGACAACTTCGGCGGCCTATGATATGTTGGGTAACAACACCTCCGTCACCGATGGCCGCGGTACCACCACCACCTATACCTACGATGCTCTCTCCCGCCTCACTGAGGTGCGCCAGCCGCTCTCCTCTGGCGTAACGGCCACGACGGCCTATGCCTACGACCAGAGCGTAACCGGCGGGGTGGCGAATGCTGTGACCAGCGCAAAAGGCGTAACAACCACCACGGTGTTTGATAACAGCGGGCGCAAGCTGCGCGACGTGGTGACCGACCCGGACGACGCGACGAAGAGCATGACCACGGCGTATACGTACGATGCGCACGGGCAGGTAACGTCAGTCACACGGGAGGACGGCAGCGTCGTGCGGTATGCCTACGATGCGGTGGGCAACGTCGTGAGCGAGCAGTACTTTGCCTCCGCATCGGCACAAGCGCCGGAGATCGCCATCTCCTACGCCTATAGCAATGGTGGGAGCCGTCTGGAGAGCGCGGTGCAGATTACCGGCAGCGGCGAGACGCAGCAGAGCGTGACCACGGCGTATTCGTACGACCAGTACGGGCGGGTGACGCAGCAGCGGCAGGAGACGGAGGCGGAGGCCGGGGCGCTGGCAGTGAACTACCGGTACAATAGCGCGGGGCAGGTCACGGCGATCTCATACGCGAAGGAGAGCGCGCAGGGCTCGTTCAATCCCGGCAATACGGAGCTGCACATCCTGTGGTATACTTATGATGCTGATGGGCGGCTCTCTGCGATCTATCTGGATGCGGGCTCGGCAAGCACAACCTCCCCAACAAGCAACAAGAAGCTGATCCGCTCATATGCGTATAACGCCTATGGGGATATCGAGACGGTCACGGACAACACGTCGTTCCTGACCGGCGGCACCTTGACAACCGAACTGGCATATACCTACAACGATTTCGGCCTGCCGGTGAAGCTGACGTATACGGACGTGGACGGGGAGACGCGGACGGTGCGGGAGGAGACGAACCTGACGTACGACGGGAACGGGAACATCCTGACCGAAGCGGTGACGGAGGCGTACAGCGGCAGCACGACGAAGACGCGGACGTACCAGTATGACCTGGGCAACCGCCTGATCTCGGCGGCGTACGACGGGACGACCACGACGTATACGTACGACGCGGTGGGGAACCGGCTCACGCGGCAGCAGGGCACGGAGACGGCGGAGACGTATACCTACAACTACCTGAACCAGCTGACGCGGGTGCAGCAGGGCACGGCGGTGACGACCTACACCTATGACGCGCGGGGGAACCAGACGCAGCAGGTGCAGACGGGCACGGGCGTGACGACGACCACGAACTATGGCTACGATCTGGCGAACCGGCTGACCTCTACAAACATCTCGAACAACGCGGTGATCCCGCTGTCGACGAGCGCGACGTATGCGTACAACGCGCAGGGGCAGCGCGTGACGCGCGTGGAGGACGAGGTCATTACGCACTTCTACTACACGGGCTCTGCCCTGCTGTTTACGACGGTGAACGAGTACGTGCTGCAGACACAGAACATCCTTGACCCGGCGGGTTCAATCGTGGCGAGCAAGCGGTTCGAGGGGCAGGCGGCTACCGGGCAAGACCCGTATGCGGACGACTACTTCTTCTACCGGTACGATATCCGTGGCAGCGTGACAAACATCGTGGACGGCGAGGGTTCCATCGTCAAGAGCTACGACTACGACGAGTTCGGCGTGACGACCAGCACGGGCGATACGTTCTTCAACGAGGTTACTTTCACCGGTAGCGTAGCGGATGCCTCCGGCCTGCTCTACATGAACGCCCGCTACTACAACCCCGCCACCGCCCGTTTCCTGTCGCAGGATACCTACACCGGCTCCGCCTCTACCCCCTGGACGCAGCACCTGTATGCCTACTGCAACAACAACCCCGTCAACATGGTCGATCCGACGGGGCATTCCTCCTGGCTGGTCGTTATATTGATTGCATTGGTGACGGCAGCTACTACAGGATGTAGTAACCAACCTCCCGAGCCGGAACCTACAGAGAAACCGGAGCCTACACCTGTAAGAATGCAGGTGGTCCCAACTCCCAGTCCGACAGCAGGGGCAGTAACGGACGGTGAAAAAGCAATCCAGGTGGCCAAAAGTTCCGGGGCGTCTACTGTAGCATTACAATGGATTGAAACTGCTGCCCAATATTTGGGAACACCTTATTCCCCATATGATGCTACGCAACAGAGGTATGTTCGAACCCCTGGAACCATGGATTGTTCAGAACTGGTAGCAGCAGCGGTTCATTCAAGTGGGGATATTAGCTTTCCAAATACCACTCGTTTACAGGTGCATTATTTAAAACGTGACAACCCGGGAGAGTTTGGAGCTGCCAATGAAAAATGGAAATTTTACGAAACAAACAGCTTTACTACCGATGATTTGATTCCGGGGGATTTGATTTATTGGACCAAGCAAGAGGGTCGTCCCTGCCATGTTGCGGTGTATGTTGGTGATGGGTATATGATAGACGCAACAGAATCCGGCGGTGGAGTAGCATTCAGACCAGTTGAAAATTATCAAATGTACGGTGGTAACGAAAATGCAAAATTTTTAGGATACGCCAGATATAGCGGGTAATGAAAGAGGATACAATCATGAAGAAAATCGTATGTCTGTTCATTCTTGTTACAATTGTAATGACAGTCGCATGTTCTTCAACTGAATTGGGAGAGCACAATCGCGAGCCAACAGCAAACGGTGCGTTGCCTGTAGTATCTGTTTGTTCCGGTGATGAGGTAGGGCGTGATATCATTTGCTGGATTGGCGATTTTGGATTTTGCTATGATCTTGATGAAGAGGCTTTTTGCCTGCAGGCATGCAGTATAGAAATTGGAGAAGACGTTTTTCTGGATGGTTGTCAGGATGAACACCGATTGCTTGAGCAGGGACATCCGCTGCTGGATTATCAGGAACCGGCAGGTTACGGATATCCGGTTTGGTTGCGTCACGGGGACAGGCGATACCGCATTGGACTGTTGAGGACTTACAGCAAGCCGAACCGCTATGGCGTCTACTATGATTTTTATACCTACTATGACATAAAAGCCGATCTTTTGCCTTGTACGCCCATAGCGCTGTACGATGACTGGGAGCGCAGAATTGGCGGAGTGGTTTCTGCCTCTGAGCAAGAGGGCCAGATTTATGTGTCGGAATGTGACATGGTATTGTCGGATGCGGTCTGGATTGAAAAAGACGTACAGAAAGAGCAGATGCAGTGCGCGTTGCAGGAGCAGGCGTTAGGCGTCATAAGCTGTTTTGATGAAAACATTGCCAATATGCTGGTCAAACGGGATATTTTACTGGGCCTGATGGAACGGGGATATTTTGAAACGCCGTGTTGGCTTGTTATAGAAGGGGAGCAGATCAGGCTGGTGGTGGAGATCTGCAACCCTTAAACGACGGCGCCGGGTGCTGCCGCTACGCGTTGGAAGACGAACATGCCGCTCCATGCGCCGCGCATGCGGAATTTGCCCGTTACAACGATCGCAACGACAACAAAAATGAGGGTATTCCATGAAAAAGCTTCTTTTGGCGCTCGTCTGCTGCTGTGCCGCTTTGTCCCTCTCCTGCGCGCCGCGGCAGGGAAAGCCGAATCCTGCAGACATTCAGATCACAGCAGGAGAAAGGTACGGGTGCGACATCGTTTTCTGGCTGGATGGATTTGGACTTTGCTATGATCTGGGTGACAAGTGGTCGAACGATCCGACTGCGTGCTCGATTACGCTTGAGGAGTCTGCAACGGAGGGGCATGAGCTGGTTTACCTGCAGGATGATACACAGAAGTATTGCCTGGGCGAGCTATCGTATCGAGATTCCGGCTTTGCCTATGGCTGCCGCTATCAGATGGATTTGCAGTCTTCGCAGGCGAAGCTGCATCCGATGAGCATTCCGTAGGACGCTTGCAAAGCGGACTTGGCGGCAGGAAATCGCGCGCTGACAGAGGCGCCGGGGATTGTGCGGTCTTTTGACGCCGAGAGCCATATCGTCAACATTGCAATAGGGGAATTTGCAATGGACGATGGCGTTCCTTACATTCCGAAAGAGTCCATCAGCGAAGAGGTGCTCTCGTTACGGGTTGCGGAAAGCGCGCTGTTGATCGTCTGGTGGGACTGGGGGAAACGGTCGCTACGCGAGACTGCTTTTTTCTCCTACTGGAACAGGAGTATGTCGGCTTTTTGCCAGGGGCCAATTTGCTTTTCAATGACGAGGAGCTGCTTGGATACGCCGAACTGTATATGCCATAGGCAAGATACGGAACCGGCTCACGGCAAGCAAGAAGCCGATCTGCTCGTATGCGTACCACGCCTGCGGAGAGATTGAGAAGGCGCGGACAACACGACGTTTCTGACTGACGGCACCTTGACAACTGCATGACGAACAACTTGAATGGAATCCCTGTGCCGGTCGGCAGGCGCATCTGTCTGCCGACCGGCGCAAGGACGTATTGCGCAGGGCAGCGCGTGACGCGCGTGCAGGACGAGGTCGTTACGCACTTCTACTACTCGGGCAGCGCCCTGCTGTTCACGACGGTGAACGAGTACGTGCTGCAGACGCAGAACATCCTCGACCCGTCGGGCACGATCGTGGCGAGCAAGCGGTTTGAGGGGCAGGCAGCCACCGGGCAGGACCCGTACGCGGACGACTACTTCTTCTACCGGTACGA
>ULUG01035260.1_pt1 | contig 32973 bp, 37 predicted proteins | sample 1958331 | NCBI WGS metagenome assembly ULUG01 (sample SAMEA4835755, study PRJEB28245) | human gut metagenome | biome: gut microbiome; material: fecal sample | place: Denmark | collected 2008
ATATGTCAATGCTGTGTTGTTACTTAAGTCAAGAGAAGTAAGGGGTCCATGACATCTCAAATATGTCAATGCGGTGTTGTTACTTAAGTCAAGAGATTCAAAGGTTCCTTCACATCTCAAATATTCCAGAGAAGTGAAATATGAAATCTCATCCATATTCCTAACGCCGTCGCTGTCAACAACTCTTAAAACAACGACACTTGCTGCTTCTTTCTCTGAAATCTGTCCGTCATTGTTCTTGTCTACATCAACTTCATAATCTACATCATTCCAGGAAACGGTATAAGTTTCCAACAAAGCATCAAGGAAATAAGGGTCTTTGAACTGGATAATCGGACTGTTATCCGGCTGTTGTGTCACAGTTACTGTCGCTGTTTTTCCTTTGCAATCAAATGTTACTGTGCCGGTGCGTTCTCCTGCTGTTTCATTGTAATCAATAGACAATGTAACAATATCACCATTGTTTCCTTTATCTGCTGACAATCTTATCCAATTATCAGCAGTTACCGTCCATTCATCTGTGCTCGTAACAGAAATTTCATACTTTCCACCCTCTGCTTCTGCCTTTATCTCCGTTGGTGTGACAGATACCGAATGCTCCTTTGCACTTTGCGTTATAGATACACTTGTGGAACTGTTACCGCAGTAGAAGTCTATATAACCATACCTTTCATCTTCGGTGTTGTCATATGGGTCTACCGTAATGGTAATCTTATCTCCGTTCTGTCCAGAAGTGGCCGAGAGTTCAAACCAGCCTTCGGAAGTATAGGCACTCCATTCTCCGGAACTTGTGATTGTTACTGTCTTGTTTCCTCCCGTTGCATCAAAGTTGAGTTCAGTCGGAGAGACACTGATAGACGCATCACGATTTGGGTCTTCTGGCTTCGTACATGAAACCAGAACTGCCGACATAAGAGCCAGCATTGATAATGTCTTTTTCATATTATTGCTATTTAATAGATTATTTCTTCAAACGGCTCTATCTTGCTTTCTTCTTCGGTGGTTCTTGCTTCTTTTAATTTTCGGATAAAATCCTCAAAAACGTCCACAGGTATCTGTCCGAGCATTGTCGTCTGTTTATTGTATTTATCCATAAAACACAAAAAGTCAGCGCCCTTTATATTCTCTCGTTCAACACAATTATGGGCATAAGCATTTCTTAAATGGTAAATCAGACTTGGAACTTTAGAATTGAATTTATCTCCGAATGCGAAGAATGATACAGGCTCTTTTTCAAATATCTGTTTATGGATTGGCATAATCACAGTCTGAAAATCATCTTGATACATAGCAAGTTGTTTAAGAGACTTCTTGATTTTTGATACTTGAAAACCTCTCGGATTCCGTTTGACCTTGCTTTCGTAGTAGAGCACAATTTCCTTATATCCAAACAATAAGTCCGGATTTGATAATGTTCTATACCGCTTTTTCATGGCTTTACCCTACTGCCCAGCCCCAAGACAGAATTTGGTATATACAACAAAAGTGTGAGGCTGTTTCGTCTATCAATCTGAAGGTTGTGGCAAACCCGAATCAAATAAACGATGCAATACCCCACACTCGAATAGATATGGAGTATCGGCATAGACACACCGACTGCCATAGTCTAAACAAGAATGAGTGCTGTTCGTTGTCCTTGATTCTTTTGAAAATTGCCACATTTTCAGATTCGGACAGTGCGAAAACACTTTCAATATGTCCGCCTTACGGATTGCTCCATAAGACATTACAAAGGTATGAAAATATTCCACAAACAGCACTCATATTTAGGGTATTGCATCTAAATATCTGTCATTGTCGCGATTCGGTTTCCTCCGCAGCGATTTCAGCCATGATATACTCATATTCAGCCTTGCACATATAGAACTCCGCGCAGGTGTTGAAGTACTTTATGCCAGTAGTCAGCATGGAATATTCAACCTCCCAGAACATGTCTCTCGGCTTCTTCTCCAGTTCCGCCAGTTCGCGTTTCAACTGTTCCCTCTGTCTGACACTTTCCCGAAGTCTCATCTCGAACTCTCTGATTTCTCTTGTCGGAACGAATGTGTCCCAGTTCATTTCCTTGCTCATATTGTTTGCATTTAATTGGTTTGTTGTTTCTTCCATTCGGATTTTCCATTGATTCCCTGTGCTTTGGATTCTCCGTTGATTACATTGATTTGTCTTTGTCCAGTTCAGCCATGAAGTCCAGCATAATGTCTGTCCATATCTTGAACTCCCTTTCATACGCACTCTCTGCCAGATAATGACAGTATTCTGCCCTTGCTTCGTAATACTCAATCCCTGCCTTGAATATCCTTTGCTTCATCTGGTGTTTCAAGTTCTGCTGCTGTTCCTTTGCAAGATTGTCAAGTCTCCTTTGCAGCCTTTGTTTCCTTTGTGAGTTTGCCTTTGCATCCCTGTAAAGTTCTTCAGCATAATCTGACGGTGTAAATCCGTTGTAACCTGTCGTTTCTTTCATTGTTCCTTTGATTTTTAATTGGTTATAGATAAATGAAATATCCAACTCAATCTCCAGTTTATTTGGAAACTGAATCGGATATTCCTTTGCTTTTCCATCCCTTGATAGTTTCATCAGTTCGACATATCCTCCGCTATCTTCTGAATCACCCAATCCATTGAGAGACCTTGACCCGAAGTCTGTCTGCCCCACCAGTAACAATCGTAAGCAGCAAGTATCACTTCTCCGTTGTTTTTCAGCATATCAGCCAAGTAGGGAGTAACCAACCACCATTCGAGGACATCGGTATCCTCATCGAAGTTCTCCAGTTCATCCCAGAGGGTGTCATCGTGTTTCATGAGTTCTTCTATGACGAGATTCTGGTTGTCGAGAATCATGTCGTCCACAATCTGTTGTGCTGTCATATCATATAAACGAAAAATGCCGCCCCTCGTGGGAACGGCTGGTTAAACATAAGTGCTGACTAATATCTGGAGTATCAGCTGTTTATCGAAAGGTTTGCAAACTGCTGTTTCGTATGAGAGTGTGTCTTAATCCAATTATATCTAATCCAGTACCTTTTCGGAGTACCCTACCTATGTAGTCACTTGAAGTGGCTTCTGTTTCCCATTGAAGTATGGGTAGGGGTGCTTTGGATAGATACTATGCCCGTGTATTTGACCTCCGTTGATTTTGGATGTGGGCAGGTATAGTTAAAGGTATGTTTCCAACTCTATCCGCTTGTTTATCTGGAATGAGTATCGGTATAGTTAAAAGGCAGGTGTCCCAACTCAAATTTTCATCCAACTAAAAATCATTTTGGAGAATACATCACTGTCATTATCCATACCCACTTTCCCATTAGATAGATCTGTTATCTGTAAATGGAGCAAGCATTTCATCGGTTATCTCCGCTGCTATCAATCCTGCGCCTGTGCTCACATTTTCTATAACATTCTTCAGTTCCGGCGCAATATCGGTAGCATCCTGTTCTACGGCTCTGGAGACTGATTCCCGACAGTGGATTTGAGGTAATATTTTTTATGGCATGAAATGCTGTTCTTATAGAAACCTCAATCTCGTGCCCGAAAAAATCTGTCAGTTTTTTATCTGGAAGCAGGAGGACATCTTTCAGCCCTCCCTTTCCACCTTAAAACTTGCTCCGGATGAATCTGCTTCTGATAATCGTCATGCAGGAGACTGTCTTGCCCTCAATCTTCCTTGACATCGTGCTTGTGTCGTACCATTGCTCCATGTCGGTTGCCTTTGCCCTCCTGCTGATACCGAGGGTGTCATATATCTTCTGGAGTTCCTCCTTAATCTTCTTTACAGGGATAGGTGTCTGCTTCGGGAATCTCCTGTCAGCCATTTCGACTATCTTCAAGTCGGTGTCCAACCTTGACATTGCAGTAAGAGCATCCTGTATCGCCCCGACCCTGTATTTGAGTGCCTTGACTTTCTGGTCTCCCAGTTTCGTGTATGCGTCCCTTATGAACGGGTATATCGCTTCCGACAGTTCTATCTCCCAGTCGGTATTGAACATTATCGGCTTCTCTCTCCTTATCTCGCTGTATCTGGTGTATATGTCCTTGAAATTTGTCCTTGATTGTGTCATTGTCTGTATGTTTTTCGGTGCTGTGCCGGAATCGCACTCCTCTATGCTGATTCCGTTCTTCTTCATCTCGTCCTCTACCGTGACCTGTGAACTGTAGATCCCGTTCACGACCTTGTATCCGACTATCTCCAGCTTCGCCATGTTCCTGTCTACCGTAAGTTTCCCGTTGTCCTCTATAACGAACGGTCTGTTTATGTATGGCAGGCTGTGGATTATGCTCGCTCTGAAATCTTCCGAAAGGGCGTTTATATGCTCCAAGTCCCGCTCCGTCTTTTCTACCGCTTCCCATGTCGCTTTCTCGAACTCGTCCGGACTTACTGTCTTCTGGTTTCCGGTAGTGCCGTACAGGTGTATGACTTCACCGTTGTATATGGAGTTCCGGATTCTCCCTGCTATCTGGATGAACGAGGTGGATATGTCCGGCATCGTATGTGTCTTGTATGGCTCGCTGACTATGAATGTCCGTCCTTTCTCATCATATATGTCACATCCTTCGAATGCCGTTGAAGTGTAGAGGTTGAACATCTTTACAGGGTCGGAGGTGCCGCTTATCGGGAATCCGTGGAGTTTGGCTATGTTCTGTCTCCCGTTGGACTGTGAACATACGACCCTTGTGTTATCTGGAGTAAGACATGCATTGCGTATTATCCAGCCTATTCCCTCCACACTATTAAGGAAGATATGCCAGTCGCTCCCTATATCCTCCCCTTTGAGCCTTTTCCTGCACAGTTCTGCCATATAGGAAAGGGGACTGCCGTATATTCTGTAACTCCGTACTTTGGTCGGCTCCATGTGCGGTCACTCTATCCTGTATTCCGGTAATCCGAGAAGTTCTTCAAGCCAGTATTCCTTCTCTATCGGTGTCGCGGACATGTAGGTGACTCTCTCAAAGTCCCTTGCAATGGACAGCAGGTTTCTTATCGCACTGTTCCGGAAACTGTACTGGTTGAACAGCAGATGCCATTCGTCCACACACAGGTGCATCTCCCTGCATGGCTCATATCCGAGGGAAGCCAGTGTCCTTCATACTTTCGGCACTGAATCGTAGGTCGTCATTATCTTCGGGAGGTCTCCGTGGATTTGCATATAGTCCGCAATTTCCTTTGTCTTGTCTCCTTCTCCGTATATCGGCAGCAGGACTGGTTTGTTCTCGCTGTTCTCCGGAAACTGTGCGGTCTTGTTGCGTATGAGTTCCGTGAATGGTGCCGCTATCAGTGTGGGCGTTTTCTGTACAGTTGCCAGCGTTGTAGCACCGCATCCTGTTGTCCCCTTGCTCAATATGCAGTTCTCCGGTATCTTCTCCATTCAGTCTCCGAGGTGTCTTGCTCCCTCCGGTGCTGTTATCTTCGTGTCTCTTGAATTGGTCGTTGTTTGATTGTCATTTTCGTATTTACGCATAACGATATAGATTTTGTTTTTGGAATTAAAACAGACTGTCATTCAGCCATATCTTTTACATATACACCGATTACAATAATTTTTGAGTAATGAAATCTGTTTATTATAGACCTTGAATTTCGCAACTCAAAAAATATGGTAGTTCTCGGAATCTCGTTTATCTGGAGTCTCTTTAGGTCGTTAAAGCTGCTCTGAAAATATGGTAAGTCAAGGCATAGTAAAGGGAGCAGGCATTTTCAGCCCCTCCCTCTTATCTGTGTATCGTTACGCATATATGACCGGCTTCTCCGTGACCTTTTCGGAGTCAGCCTGTGACCGGATTTGCCACTGTGTTTTTCTTGATTTCAATATACGAATATAGTAAAAATTTTCGAGACTTCCAAATCAAAATCCATTGAAAATAAAGAAGTTGAATCTGCCCGAACTATGACATCTTCCCATTCCTGCAATACGGGTCGGATATGTTTTCGGCATATCGGAGGTGCTGGATTGGCTGTTTATATGGAGACCTTTGGGGTATTGTCTACGGAGTGGCTGCATTTCATTGTCCAGTTCTCCGGCATTTTTTGGAAACCGTTATGGAGACTTCATCGGCTGTCAGTTTATATGGAATGAGATCAAAGTTCTGTTTTATCTGGAATTGGAATCATCTGTCCAGCCTATTATATGTTCCCGATACACGGTTTCTGACAGTGTTTTGTTGCCGTATACTATGTTTCGGATACTGTACAGACCATGAAACTATGTTTTCAAGTACAAAACAGACCCGAAAACCATGTTCCAAGTATGTTTTATATGCTGAAAAATCGATTTGTAGTTAAGACATATTGTTGCGTTTATGAAGATTTCAGATAAAATTTCCTTTGACATTTAATATATTCCGTATTTTTGTAAAATCTAATAACCAAAATGCATTGAATATGTTTTTAGTTTATGCACAAAATCAGTATTTAAGTGGATTGAACCCTTTTGGTGGTAGAATTGATATTGCCACTTTTAAATATAAAAAGGATGCAATAGAATTTTACAACTATTTAAAGAATGATTTGGATGATTATGTTTCCAAACATGGATACAGCAATCCTGTCGAACTTACGCAAAATATGAATAAAACTGGATATTTATTCCAAATTAGATATCAATGTCTTGTAAATATTAATCAACTTTTATATTTAGAAGTATGCAATCGCTCTGATTCTTATTATAAAGACCATTGGTTTGATTATTGCAACATTAATGGGGAAAATGTACAATATGATGTTTGGCAGGAACAAGTTTGGAAAGAGCAATTTCCAGATTTATTTACAAATGTAATGCTACCTCCAACGGCAAAAAGTGTTACTGATTTTCTTAAATCAAGATGATTTTTGATATGCCAGAAGAAACAGGGGGAGGTCTCATATCGGGGCTTCCCCTTGTCTCTTTATATGGATGCGTGGCTTCACTGTGGCTGCACCGAGAACACATCCTTGATTTCCTGCGAGTAGACTATGCTTCCGTGGGGGAATGTCAGTTTGCGGTTCTGGAATGTCCTGCCGTTGGAGGTTCTGATGAAGTCCCTTACGGTCTGGGCGTATTCGATGTGTCGGTACTGGTGGCACTGGAGCCAGTCGATTCCCCTTGTCATGTCGGGGTCTGGATTGCTGCTGCCGATGTCCACGAGCCCCTGCGAACCTCCGATGAGGAATGAGAGTACGAAGCCCTCTATCTCCCTGTTCAGAAGAAGCGCGAAGTCGAGTTCTATTGTCCCTCCGTAGCGGAGTCCAGTCCAGTAGTATGCCTGTCCGCTCTGGTCTATTCTCGGTGTGAGGATTAGCGAGGTGTCGGGAAAGTTCTCTGCTGCCGTTCTGATGAGTGAGACGAGTTGCGCGTTGGTCATTCCCTTGAGTTCGTTGCGCTGATAGGGTGTGAATGCTGTGTTGTTCATGGTGATTGTGTTTAATGGTTGTCGGGTTGGATAACAGAAAAGGACAGGATATTGCACCTGCCCTTTGCCGTTGATTGGATTGGTTTGAGTTGGGAATTAGGTTGGACATTCAGTATTCCTCCGAAACAGTGTAGTTGTCAATGATTCTGTCCATTTGCTCGCCTATACAGCGGTCTATCAGTTTGGCGTAATGAGTGGTCATGCGCGTGTTCGTATGTCCCATCATTTTGCTCACGACTTCCAGCGAAATGTTGTTGGATAATGTGACTGTCGTTGCGAATGTATGTCGGCTTGTGTGAAAGGTTATCCGTTTGTCTATTCCGCACAGTATCGCTATGTCTTTCAGATACTTGTTCACATCTGCGGCATCCTGTATAGGCAACAGTTTCTCCCCTCCCTTATACTTGTCCAGAATCATCTTGGCTATCGGTAAAAGTGGAATCCTCGACAATACGCCTGTCTTCACTCTCCGTTTCTTAATCCAGATTCTTCCAGCACCGTCTGTCTCGAAATGCTCTGCTGTCAAGGTTTTTATGTCAATGTAACTTAAACCTGTGAAACATCCGAACAGGAACATGTCTTTTGCCCTTTCAAGTCTCGGGAGCGGTGTGTCGAAGTTGATTATCCTGCGGAGTTCATCTTCATCAAGGAAGTCTATCTCCACTGGCTCTCTTTCCACCTTGTAGGCTGCGACAGGATTGTAACTGATATATGAATTGGAGACTGCGATATTCAACAGTTTCTTCAGAAATTTCAAGTGTTTCGTGGTCGTATTCTGCTGCATATTCTTCTCATTCAGCAGGAACGCATGAAAGCCTTGTATAAAGTCCAGATTAAGTTCTCGGAGATACAAATCATTCCTCCCGTACTTGCTCCTTATATACTCTTGCAGAAGTTTTCCTCCGTGCTCGAAGTTGAAGTATGTGGATTTTGCGACTGTCTTTCCGACCATAGAACGGCACTGTGAATTATGTGCTTCAAGAACACTCATCAGACTATGCTCTTTCAGACTTTCCACCTTGTCGAAATAGGCATCACGCAACAGTTCTGCCGTTATCACGAATCCCCTGTCAAGTAGTTCCGCTTCTTTCTGGTAGATTTTCGCTTTCAAGGCTGACAGAAACTTGTTGATACTTTTGGTTTCTTCACTGTTTCCTCTTACGAGTTGTCGGGATTTGTCCCAATTCTGCACACAGACCCTCTTGCCCGTGGAGAAAAACGACCTTGCCCCGTTTACGGTCAATGCCACCTCTATAATGGCTGTACCGTCTTTCTTGACACGACTATCCCTCACAAAAAACAGGATAGCAAAAGAACTTCTTTCCATTGTCTAATCGTATTAAAAATTACACTCTGGAAATTCTTTCTCATGTCTTTTAGTCTAAAAATCAATTATTTAACGCACTTTTTGTGTGCAATTCACGATTTCCCGAAAATGCACACAGATTGCACACAAACTTCCCTCGAAATCCCCCGTTTCAGCCAATGTCAGCCTGTTACCGACACATGACGCGACAGCAGATTTTTCAGTATGCCACAGCCCGAAATTCCCGTGAATATCCTGCCAGCCATGCACAGAATATCTCCGAACTTTCACCGCAATGACACTGCTACATCCCAGCAAATCCCATACACCTCCATACACGAAAAATCCCCGTAACTTCATCGGTTACAGGGATTTGTCAGAGTATGTAAGCTTGTCTTACTTGCTGAGAGCCTGCTCAACGGCAACGGCTACTGCGACGGTGGCGCCTACCATAGGGTTGTTGCCCATTCCGAGGAAGCCCATCATCTCAACATGGGCGGGAACTGATGAAGAACCTGCGAACTGGGCATCGCTGTGCATGCGGCCCATGGTGTCGGTCATACCGTAGGATGCAGGGCCGGCTGCCATGTTGTCGGGGTGCAGGGTGCGTCCGGTGCCGCCGCCTGATGCCACTGAGAAGTACTTCTTGCCCTGGAGGGTGCGCTCCTTCTTGTAGGTTCCTGCAACGGGGTGCTGGAAGCGGGTGGGGTTGGTGGAGTTTCCGGTGATGGAGATGTCCACTCCCTCGAGGTGCATGATTGCCACGCCCTCGCGTACGTCGTCGGCGCCGTAGCAGCGAACCGCTCCGCGGACTCCGTCGGAGTACTTGGTCTCATTGAGGATGTTCACCTTGCCGGTGGCGTAGTCGAACTGGGTCTGCACGTAGGTGAAGCCGTTGATGCGGGAGATGATCTTGGCGGCGTCCTTTCCGAGTCCGTTGAGGATCACGCGGAGGGGCTTCTTGCGCACCTTGTTGGCCATCTCGGCAATCTTGATGGCGCCTTCGGCGGCAGCGTAGGACTCATGTCCGGCGAGGAAGGCGAAGCACTCGGTCTCCTCGCTGAGCAGACGTGCCGCGAGGTTGCCATGTCCGAGACCCACCTTGCGGTCATCGGCCACGGAGCCGGGGATGCAGAATGCCTGGAGACCCTCTCCAATGGCCTCGGCGGCCTCGGCAGCGGTCTTCACTCCCTTCTTGATCGCGATGGCGGCGCCTACCACGTAAGCCCACTTGGCGTTCTCGAAGCAGATCTTCTGGGTGTCCTCGCACATCTTGTAGGGGTCGATGCCCTTCTCGGTGCAGATAGCCTTGGCTTCGTCGATGTCCTTGATGCCATATTTGTTGAGAGCTGCGTTGATCTGATCAATGCGACGCTCGTAGCTTTCGAAAAGTGCCATAGTCTCTTACTCTTTACGGGGGTCAATATATTTCACTGCGTCGTTGAAGCGGCCGTAGGTGCCCTTCGCCTTCTCGATGGCCTCGGGTCCAGTTGCGCCGGCCTTGAGGGCGTCCATCAGCTTGCCGAGGTTCACGAACTCGTAGCCGATGACCTCGTTGTTGGCGTCGAGGGCCATGCGGGTGCAGTAGCCTTCGGTCATCTCGAGGTAGCGTGAGCCCTTGAGCTTGGTGCCGTACATGGTGCCGACCTGGCTGCGGAGGTTCTTTCCGAGGTCCTCGAGCGAGCCGCCGACGGGCAGACCGCCCTCGGAGAAGGCTGACTGGCTGCGTCCGTAGACGATCTGAAGGAAGAGTTCGCGCATCGCGGTGTTGATGGCGTCGCATACGAGGTCGGTGTTCAGCGCCTCGAGAAGAGTCTTGCCGGGAAGAATCTCAGACGCCATGGCGGCCGAGTGAGTCATTCCCGAGCATCCGAGGGTCTCTACGAGAGCCTCCTCGATGATGCCGTCCTTAACGTTGAGCGTGAGCTTGCAGCAACCCTGCTGAGGTGCGCACCAGCCGATGCCGTGGGTAAGTCCGGAAATGTCCTTGATTTCTTTTGCATGCACCCATTTTCCCTCCTCAGGAATGGGGGCATTGGCGTGGTTGGCGCCTTTGGCGACGCAGCACATCTGCTGCACTTCTTTTGTGTAAATCATATCCAGAAAACTAAATAGTATTTTTCGTAGGCGCAAAGATAAGAAAATCTGACATCAATTGCGAGCGGAACGCTTACGATTTTACAATATTTTACCGCCGTTTTAGTAAATTTGCAGCCGTGACAGCGAATTATTCAGATACCGTCTGCGCACCGGCCACCTCGGTCGGCACGGGCGCCGTCTCCGTCATAAGGATCAGCGGGCCGGAGAGCCTCCGGATCGTCGACAAGGTGGTCCGCTTCCGCAGCGGCAGCGCCTCGGAGTCGCGCGGCTACGTACTGAAATACGGGGAGATCCCCGGGGTGGACGAGGTGGTCGCCGGAATCTACCGCGCGCCGCATTCCTACACCGGGGAGGACTCGGTGGAGCTGTGCTGCCATGCTTCGGCCTACATTGCCGGACGCATACTGGAACTGCTATGTGACAGCGGCTGCCGGCTCGCGGAGGCCGGAGAATTCACGCGCAGGGCGTTCGTGAACGGGAAGATGGACCTCGCCCAGGCGGAGGCGGTGGCCGACGTGATAGCCTCGAGCTCCGAAGCGCAGCACCGGGTGGCCCTCAACCAGCTCCGCGGCGGCTACTCGGCCGAACTCGGGAAGATACGCGCCGAACTGCTGGAGCTCACCTCCCTCATGGAGCTGGAGCTGGACTTCAGCGAGGAGGATCTGGAATTCGCCGACCGGGGCAGGCTGGAGGCTCTGCTGGACGACGCGATAGCGCGCTGCAGCTCCCTCGCCGACTCATTCAGGCTCGGCAACGCGATACGCAACGGAGTGCCGGTGGCCATCGTGGGCGCACCGAACAGCGGCAAGAGCACGCTGCTGAACGCCCTTCTGCACGACGAGCGGGCAATCGTCTCCGACGTGCCGGGCACCACCCGCGACACCGTCGAGGAGACCTGTGTGATCGGGGGCGTGCTGTTCAGGTTCATCGACACGGCGGGGATACGCGAGACCTCCGACAAGGTCGAGCTTCTCGGCATCGAGAGGAGCTTCAGCAAGGCTGCCGGGGCCGAGGTGGTGCTGGGAGTGGTCGACGCGGGAGGCGGGGATGACGTTTCTTCCGCCCTGGATCAGATAAGGAGACTCGTCGGGATGGTGGATCCGAGCAAGCAGAAGCTCGTGCTGCTGATGAACAAATGCGACAAGATTACCAGGGTTGACGGCTCAACTGCAACCGGAACGCAATCCGCCACTTTGCAGGACGAATCTGACACAGCCGGGTTCTATACCTCCGCAGAAGAGCTTCCAGGCACTACTCCTGAAGTCTCTTCTGCAGCTCGTTGCGATGGAGCCGATTTTTCTGGCCCCGATAGCTCTTCCACAAGAGAATTTAGCGGCGGAACGGAATCTAACAAAAATGTTATAATGATAAACAATCTTGTTAAATCACTTATCACCGAGAATGATGTGCCGGAAGTGTTATGGATTTCCGCCAAAAGAGGCTTCGGGCTCGACAAATTGCGCAAACTGCTCGCATCGATGGTCGGGAAGGCCTCCGCGGACGGCGTGCTCGTCACCAACGCACGCCACGCCGCAGCACTGCGTGACGCCGCCGCATCGCTCCGCACCGTGCAGGCAGGACTCGCCTCTTCCCTACCCTCCGACCTGCTCGCGGAGGACCTTCGCGAAGCACTCCGCTCCCTCGGCAGCATCACAGGAGAAATCAGCACTGACGAAGTCCTCGGCGAAATCTTCGCGAAGTTTTGCATCGGGAAATAAATACACCGAACCACCCTCTACGCGCCCCGTACAAAACCTCCTAACTCTCACATAATCAACGATAAAATGTTGAAAACTTTTCCGGATTAGTTTGGGCTAATTCGGGATTTTTTTGCTATATTTGAACCACATTTGAACCACGCGTGGTTCAAGACTATGGAGGGCACCGGCCGAATACCATCCCTTTACATAGGTTTACGTAGATTTACAAACTTGTACCCAATTAGAAGGGTCAAACGGCACGATGAAGGTTCTCCGCCCCATCTCCGCCAAAATGTTGTAAAAAGTATGCACATTGTGACAAAGACCTGCTCTTGCTGCGGCAACACGTTTACCACGGACATCCCGAGGCAGACGTACTGCAGTGTCGCCTGTCGCAATACGCAGAACACCCGTATCAAGCGCCAGCGCAAAGAAGCACGCATGGCCAGAGCAGAGGTGAAGGAAGCGAGAGCGACGCTCGAAGGAAAAGCCCACCTCTCCATCACCGAAGCCGCCAAATTCCTCGGAGTCTCACGCCCTACCCTGTACGCCCGCATCAATGCAGGGGAACTCCAGCCCGTCAAAGTCTCCTCCCGAACCGTCCGCATCCCGATGGAACAACTCAAAGCGGACAGCCTGTTGACGCCCCAGCCCAGCAAAGGCGATTTCTCCGTGCTCATATCAAAGGCCGAAGTCCTCGCCAAGTACAACATCTCCGAATCCTGGCTGATGCGTAAGATGAAAGAAGAAGGCATCCGCCCGCGCATCATCAAAGGCAAGGCCCACTACCCCCAAAAGGACGTGGACCGGATGTTCAAGCCCAAACCCACCTACAACGCGGAAGAATGGTACAACGCCGAGGATCTGATGAAGAGCGAGGGCTTCACGCGCAAATACCTTTCTTCATACGTGCGCGAGAAGAAGATAGATTGCAAGCGGATCGGACGGACGATGCTCGTGGACAAGAAGCAATGGGACCGCAGCCGCCTCTTCCAGGGCGACATCGAAAAGAACTACCTCACCGTCGACCAGGCCAAGAAGCACTACCACCTCGGCCAGCAGACCTTCTACGACAAAGTCAAGGCCGTCGGCATTGAAGGCATCCGCACCGGAGTCTTCGTCTACTACAAGATTGCCGACCTGGACCGCCTTTTCAAAGACAAAACGCCCAAGATACCCGCGGAGATCCGCAGGAACTACATGCGCAGCGGGGACGCCCTCAAGCATTACCACCTCGGCCAGAAACGCTTCAGCGAAGAGACCCGGGCCGCAGGCGTGACCAAAGTCAAAACCGAGGGCAACTACGTCTGGTACAAGAAAGATGAACTCGACAAGTTATTCAAAAAGATAAGCGATAATGGGAACAACTAAAGTAACACTTCGCCAGCGGCTGCTGCCAAGCGGCAAGATTACGCTCTACTTCGACTTCTACCCGCCCTTCCGCGACCCGAAGACCAAGAAGTACATCCGGCACGAATACCTGGGCATCTACCTCAAGAACAAGCCCAGATTCCAGGCCGACAAGGACGCCAACAAAGAGAAAATCGCCCAGGCCGAAGCGCTCCGCTCCGAGCGCGAACTGGCCATCATCCGCGGCCAGTACGACTTCCTGGACCGCACCAAGTTGAAGATGGACTTCCTCGCCTACTTCAAGACCAAACTGGACACCAAAGACCAGAAGTGGATTCGTGTCTACGACCATTTCAGCAACTACTGCGGGGGCAAATGCAAGATGGGCGACATCACCGTCCCCTTCTGCGAAGGCTTCCGCGACTACCTGCTCGATGCCGAACAGCTCAAGCACCCCGGCAAGAAACTCTCCCAGAACTCCTCCGCCGGATACTGGTCCACCTTCCGCGGCTTCCTCAAAATCGCTTATCAGGAGAAACTCTTGCAGGAGAACGTCAACGACTACCTCGAAGCCATCGAAGCCGTAGACGGACGCAGAGAGTTCCTCACCATCGAAGAAGTCCGTCAGTTGGCCGCCACGCCCTGCGACACGCCCGATCTGAAGGAAGCCTCCCTGTTCAGTTGTCTCACCGGCCTGCGTATCAGCGACATACTCGCCCTCGATTGGAGCAACATCGTAAAAGCGCAGGACGGAGGCTGGTGCATCCGCATCAAGACCGAGAAGACCGACACCGAGGCCACCCTTCCCCTATCGCAGGAAGCCTACGAACTCTGCGGAAAGCCCGGCACCGGACTCGTCTTCAAGAACCTCAAGCGCCACTACACGCAGAAGCCGCTCAAGGACTGGCTGAAGGATGCCGGCATCACCAAGCACATCACCTTCCACTGCTTCCGTCACACCTTCGCCACCCTCCAGGTAGCCGAAGGCACCGACATATACACCGTCTCCCATCTCCTCACCCACGCCAACGTCGGCACCACGCAGATTTACGCCGACATCGTGGACAAGAGCAAGCGGGACGCAGTTGAACGAATAAAGATTAAGAATAACGAGTAAAATAATGGATACCATGAGTAATTATCATGAAGAAGACGACGAGATGTTGGCTGAACTTGAATGTTGGGACCTTGATGATTTCTTGAATGCAACGCCGATCAATGAGGATATTTACGATCGGATTATGACCATCAGAAAAGTCAGCAAATTGGATCTCGACCCGGAGAAGTTATTCCGTGCTTGCTATTATCAATTGTATTGTGCATACACTGATGACCATCCCGAATTATTATTTGATGAGGAGTATGAACAAGCATTAGTTGAAGGAGAAGATGGCCTCAATATTTATGAGGTCGAAGTTGCCCATTGTATTATGCGAACTCTGCTTGATGTGCAGCCATCACTTCCAAAATCTGTTAATCGGTATTATACGCAACTCGCCATCACCGCTAATAAACACGGTGGCGTATCCGAGACATTCAGAAAACTCGCGGCCGATAAAAAAGCCGAAGGCAAAACGTATCCTATCGACTTCGAATACCTTGAATTCGGCGTAGAATTACCCGAGGACATTACGACAGCTGACTGGTATACGCTGACACACGGTTATCAAGAGCGCTACATTGAGAAGTTTGTTGAGATGGGACAAACCGAGAAGGAACAAAAGATGATTCTTATTGCCATTCATGCCCGTTACCGTCCCTATTGTCATCAACATCATGGGAACTTCTCATCAGATGACCCATTACACGGCTATTTCGATAATCAATTGGAACTGATTAAGATTCGGTTCATTAAGAAGAAACAGGCCGTTACTGCTACACCCGAAGCCAATGATAGTGTGGAGGTAACTGCTCTTAAGGAGAAGATTGCCAAACTCGAAACTATGCTTGAAGAACAGGATACCGACAGCCAGGGGAATACATTGAAATGCAAAACGCAAATCATACTTGAAATGCTCAAGAAGATGGATGCCGGAATAAATAAGAACGATATGACTAAAATATCAAAATTGGTGTCCTATCTTACGGCTGGCAACGCAAAGAAGATATACAATTACATGCAGGAAGGCATCTCGCTGACTGACTACCACGATGCCGAAATAAAACGGGCTAACGCCATTCTGAAAGACTTAAGCCTCAACTTCACCTTACATAAGGGATAGCATCCCGAAATCTACCACCGGGGGAAGGTGTTTTCCCCCACCGGTGGTAAGGCTTTATTATTCACACCTTTGCAGTACCATGCCTGCAGAGGTGTTTTTTAATCATTGCTGCTTCACCTTTGGCGACATGCCCCTTCGAGGACCACCGAGTAGCAAGGGAACCCCCGGCGAAGGGAAACCAATATGGTGACAACACCTACTACATTCGAGACGATGCCCTCCAAACTGGACATCCTCGAGGACAAGGTCAACCGCCTGGTCGCCCTTGTCGAAAAACTCACTGCACAGGAACCCGTCAAGGACGAATGGTTCGATGTCGATGGTCTCTGTGCTTATCACCCGGACAAGCCCGCCCGCAAGACGGTCTATGACTGGGTTACGCTCCGCCGTGTTCCTTATCACAAGGACGGCAAGCGCTTGCGCTTCCTGAAGTCCGAGATTGACGCCTGGCTTGCCGGCGGCTATCACAAGACGGAAGACGAGATGCAAGACGCAGCGGTAGATTACATCAACGCGCGAAGGGAGGGGCGGCTATGAAAACCCAAGAGATCCCCCGCCTCATCTTCGGCCCGCAGTTCAGCTTCTACCGTAAGCCGATTTGGAACACAGCGCCGTACAAACCCGTCTCCCTCTACGATGTATACTCGTACATCACGGGAGCCTACGCTGCGCCGCAGACCGAACACCTGCGGACGCTGACGGACAAGAAAGAAGCCGACGCCTACAAAGCAAAGGCGTTCGACTATGTGACCTTCGGCGGCACGTTCACGAAGCGTGACGACGATTGCCTCATCTTTCCATCCGATCTACTATGCCTGGACTTCGACCATGTGCCGAACGTTCAGATGTACCGCAACCAGTTCCTTGCAGACCCGGAATTCGAGACAGCATTGATGTTCACCAGCCCGTCGGGCCACGGCATCAAATGGATCGTGCCAATCAGGACCTGCTGCCACACTTATCAGCAAGTCTTCGCCGCCGTCACCAACTATGTGAAGGCGACCTATGGCCTGGTCCCGGACCAGAAATGCAAGGACATCTCGAGAGCGTGTTTCCTGCCACACGACGCAGGAGCCTGGATTAACCCCAAATACGTACCGTTCAATGCCCAGCGATAATTTCTACGACAAATGGCTTGAGCAAGAGCCTAAGCCATCCCCCCGTCCGCGGAAGGCGCAGCAGACCGGCATCACCCCATCGGATGATGTCGAGACGGTTACGCAACGGATTGAAGCCGCACGTATCGACATTACTGCCGATTACGGTGACTGGGTTAACCTGGGTTTCGCCCTAACGGAAGAATACGGAGAGAATGGCCGGGACTACTTCCACCGTCTCAGCCGCTTCTATCCCGACTACGACGAGGCCGAATGTGACCGCCAGTACGACAAGTGCCTGCGGTCCCACGGCACCGGCGTAACCATCCGCACCTTCTTCCAGTTGGCAAAAGACCACGGAATCAGCGTCTCCATTCCATCACTACCATCACAACCATCATTACCATCACAGGCACAACCCATAGAGGATATGCCCGACTTCTCACGAGTCCCACTTGATGGAACTGATGGAAACGATGGAAATGATGGTGGCGATCGACTTCCGATGCCGTCCTTCTACGCCAGCGTGAAAGGGAAACTCCCACTGTTCCTGGAGCGTGTGGCCCAGGTTAACAACTCTGATGAAGATGCCGATATGCTCATTTTGGGGGCATTGGCGGTCATTTCCGCCTGCCTCCCGAACATCTTCGGTATCTATGCCAAAATGACTTTCTACCCCAACATCTACTTGTTCGTGACAGCCCGTGCTGGCCGGGGAAAGGGACGCCTATCCTTATGTCGTTCCATCGTTTCTCCGATTCATGACGAACTTCGCGCTCAGGCAGAAGTCGAGGAGGAAAAGTACAAGTTGGAGCGAGAGGCGTACAAACGTCAGAAACGGGGAGACAACATCCCTGAGCCTACGCCACCTCCTATCCGGCTTCTCTTCTTCCCGGCCAACAGCAGCGCCACCGCCATTTATCAAGCCCTCAGCGAGAATAATGAGCAAGGCCTGCTGTTCGAGACGGAAGGAGACGTTTTGGCCTCAACCTTCGGGCAGGACTTCGGAGACTTCTCCAGTGGCCTGAGATGTGCGTTTCAACATGAACCGCTGTCATATTTGCGCCGCACCCAGCGTGAATATGTCAACATCAAGAAGCCACGCCTGTCCACTGTCCTTTCCGGTACTCCGAACCAGATCGTTAACCTAATGACCAGCGTCGAGAACGGTCTATTCAGCCGCTTCTTGTTCTATTACTTGGACAAAAAACTGGAATGGATCGACGTTTTCGACGAAGGAGACGGTGAACCTCTGGACGAGTATTTCGAGAAACTGGGCCAACAGTACCTGGCTTTCTACCACACGCTGCAGGAACTGTCCCCTATCAAGTTCCAGATGACGAAGGAGCAAGGAATTGCCTTTAACGGCCATTTCCGGCTCCTCCAGGACGAATATGTGAACTTGTTTGGGGATGACACCGTGGCTTCCGTTCGCCGCCTTGCTACCAGTACATTCCGCATAGCGATGATATTATCGGCGCTGCGGATTATGGAAGACGGCATTGTGGACAGCCCTCGCATCTGCAGCGAGGATGACTACCAGACCGCAATGGCCATCAGCGAAGTGCTCCAGCAGCACATGCTCCGCGTCATCAAGGAATTGCCCTCCGGCGGTTCCAAGATGGTCATAGGCCAGGCTAAGGAGCCGCTTCTGCTGAAAACCTTCTGGGATTCGCTCCCGGAGGAATTTGAGGCGAAAGACTTCAAGGCCGTAGCCCAGGAGGTCGGTCTGACCATTCCAACTGCCGAACGATACATCCGGCAATGGGTGGATACCCGACTTGACAAAGTCTCACGAGGACGCTACCGAAAGCGGTAATTCACGACGCAGCCCCGGTGACGAACCGGGGCTGTTTTATTCATATTATGCTGCGCTCATCTTATATACAGCGAGACAAGAATATGTTATGAAATACTGTCATTATCAAAAAGGGTCATCTGATCGCCTCTCTTCTCAATTGAAATGGCATCAATATCCTTTTTGATAGAGTCAATTAGTTCAATAGTTTGGTCACCGCTGAGGTTGTTATTAATGAAACACTTTATACCATGAGCGGCTGCAATAACAAAGAGATCTGACTTAGATAGTTTTTTCCCGCTTTCGTATAGCTGAATCACATCGTTCTTTGCATTAGTGGTCACTTCATCAATAGAGAAAGACCTCTTTGTTTTTGAACATATTATCATCGCATCGATGCTAATAGGCTCTTTAGCACTTGCTTTAGGCGTGGAAGCCATCAATTCCGCATGTACGGGGAAAACGTCGGACACAAAGAAACCAGACGACTTAATTGCCCTAGCAATCGACATCCACCCCTCTGGCCTTGAATGATGAAAGCTAAAAGCAAGTTTTCCTTTTGGGCGACAAACACGAAATGCTTCAGTAAAAACATTACCCAAAAGTGTCGCAAACATATCTGGATTCTGTTGCTGAACCTCATTGTCCCTACGGGATGTGTCTGTCCTAAAGAAGGGATACTTTCTCTTTAAAATAGGGCTCAACCAAGCATAAAAGAAATCACTTAGCTCGCTATAGTGTATAAAATCAAAATAGGGAGGGTCCGTAACGACAAAATCAACTGACTCATCGGGGATTGGCAGACTCGAACTATCGCCATTCAAAATAAGAGCAGACTGATTATGCGAAAGAAAATCCGTCCAATCGGATGCCAAATAAGGATTTAAAGGCTTACTCGCGACGGATTTTGAGCATTTTCCATCCGAATCGAGCCGGATTTCAAATGGAGCATCCAGATAGTGTTTAGCCGGCAGTAATCTTGAATAAAACAATGTAGAGAAACACCCACTACTATTATCGGTCCCCCAAATTGAATTCTCTAAGGGTGTCCGCTCTGGCTTTAAGATATGGTTCGAAAAGATAGGGCGGACAGCGCCTGTCCCCTCTCCTTTATAACTACAGAAAGTATTGTTAAATTCCAGAGTACTCGAGAAAAGACAAAGAAACTGCTCACGAATCTTTTCGTCTTTAATCTTCAGTATTCCGTCAAGGAGAAGACTAAGGCATAATAACTGACGGTCGTTAAAAAAGAGTTTCCACGAGGTATAGCCGTAACCTATCGCTTGATCTGTATTATACCCTGGTGGGACATCATACGAAGGGATGTACTCCTTAAAGTGAATAAGCTCCTTTTGCGCTTGCTTATACAAATCTGTGTCAAACTCTTTAATAGGAAGATAAACTTTGTCCCCATTCTCATCGATTGCGAGAACAGCATACATTCTTTCTTGAAGTATAGCGTCTTTGGGAATAAGGTCTTTTATCTTGTATACATTCCCTTGAGAGTCTTCAACAGTTGTTTTACTGGCCGGCCCCTTTTGAGGATTAAAAGAAACGTGGCAATTAGGACATTCGACATCTACAGAGTCATAACGACCCCGAAAAACATTTCCGCAATGAGGACAAAGAATAGACGCTGCCGGATTTTTGGACGGATACGCATTCTGAGCAAATACATATCGTGAGAACAACGGTATCTGCTCTCCAGAAGGAGTATTCACAACCTTAACCCAAAAATAATATAAGACTTTCAGTTCCTTCCCTGTTTGGGGGTCGATAGTAATATAATACTGCCTTATTTTTGGTGCAACAACACATTGCAACTTATTATACTCAGTGACTAAATCATCCTCGTCAACTCTTGTCAGTTCTTGACGAACGAGAAATGAACTTACGGGGTTGATGTCACATCCTATAGTACGTGCTCCCAACTTGAGAGTTTCTCCAATGGTCGTTCCGCTGCCCATAAAAGGATCGAGAACGATGAATTGCGAATAATCATTCTTCTTGTAGAACTTCTCCCAAACATGTTCTCCGCCTTCTTCGAAAAGGTATAAGAGCATACTCCTGAAAACGGAGCCAAGTCGTTGAGCCCACCACTTGTGAATATGGTAGATGGGGCGATTAATCTCTTTTCGCCAACTCTCTTTCTCGGCAATTCTGCTAATCTCCGTGAAAGGGAAACTATGTGGATTACTCTTCATCCTCGAAATCAAAAAGTTCCGTTAAACGATCTGCCATTTCTACCGGCTGATTTGCTTCATCCAATAATCTATAAGCTTTGAAAAGATGAATACAACGAGCATTCGGATTCGGGGTATGATTTGCAGAGAGGGTATTTGTAGTTAAATCAAAACTATATCCAGAGACAAGATTGTCGCTTTCTACTCTCACAAGTTCTCCAACACACTTAAAATCGTCAGGGGCTTCTATCCAATCAGGAACGATAAGTGTCGTAAGTCCAGTTGTCCCTTCCGTCAGCGCAAACGGTGTTGGAACCACATACATTTTTCGGTCACGAATCATAATATCTCCATACGAACCAAATCCATCTACATGTTTGTTCTTATGCTCATAATCACGTTGAGCATTTAGAAAATCACCATGACAAATGACAAGATCTATTACAGGATATTTTTGAATACGACCATGCTCGTACTCCGAGGTATCTTTAGGATACCGTCCAAAAACGTAGAATATTTCTCTTCCATTATGAAACCCGGTAGGGACATTACTATTAGCATCGTAATTCTTATCTCTACCCGGATACGCCAATCCTTTTATCTCATATCCTTCAGTATGCTCTACAAGACAAAAGTCCGGATATACATTTCTACCTGCACCTTCAAAATGGCACCCTATCTCTGAAAGGCGCGCTTCGCACCAGTTCTGAAAATGAAACTCTTTATCTTTGGCGCTCGTTTTCTCGATTAAAACGCCATCATGAATGGCTTTAACGCACGCTTTATAGTAATCAAAGCAGGTAGACATATTGTCAAAGTTTATATGATACTAATCTTACGTTATATTCACAAACCTGAAATACAATCATACAAATTTACAACTTTTTTGGATAATCCTTGTTGAATGCGGGATTTGCCCTCGAAAACCACGTACAGTTGAATGATGATACAATTGGTAAATTTGTAAATCCAAAACAATGTATTATATTTGCTCAGTAATTCTTGATGTTCTAAGGTTAATCCTGTTGCAGAATTATGGAAGTAAATACAAAATGTAAGTTCGTCAGCCTGGATAAGGTGACGGTTGAAACGCCACAAGGTGACCGTTTCACGCTGGGGCTCTCCGGAGTAATCCCATTTGAAATGCAGGAGCAGCACTGCCAAATCATCGCTGCACTCTTCGACAAATACTACCAGGGCGACCCATCTGTCATTATGGGGCCGATTCTTCGTGGTATGTACCAATGCCGCTGCTGGGCCAGTATCTTCTGGTATGGCCCGGACCGCGAGAACGAACGTGAACGCATTGGGGCAAAAATCAAGAGCCTTCGGATGGAGCGACGTATGGATGCTCAGGATGTGGCACAGCTTGCCGACATCGATGCTTCCAATTTGAGCCGAATCGAGAAGGGTAAATATTCTGCCGGTCTCGACATTCTTTGCCGTATCGCCGCCGCTATGGACTGTCATCTGGACATTGTCCCTAACAATAACCGTGTGAATATGGCCGGACACATCATCCCGGAAGACCATAAGAAGTGGCTTATCACGGCTAAGCGTAGCACATTCCGTCTGGCTGAATGCCTGGAGAAGTACGGAGAGTATCATTGGCAGCAGAGCCGATACAACGTCAATATAGGCGATACCATCTATGTCTACGTCTCTGAGGACCGGGAAATCAAGTACCGGATGACCGTGGAGGCGGTCAACGTCCGCTACGACCAGTGGATGATTCACCAGTGGATGATTCACGAGGAAGAGTTCTGGGTCGACAAGGATCGTATCAACCAAGACGAGACGGATACAAAGTACGCTCTCCTTCGCCTTGAGGCCACCTCCAAGTCCGGCAAACTCACGGAAGAGAATCTCACCAAACACGGTTTTCTCCGCGCCCCCCAGGGCACAAAAGAACTGGACGGTGAACTCCTTAGATACATCGAGAGGAGGTTCTAACTATGGGCGCATTCCTGACTTTTGCGCTGGATGAAGGCGGTGCCCTCGTCCACGTCGATGATGTTGCCAAAGGTATGAAGTGCGGCTGCCACTGCCCCCATTGCGATGCACCCCTCTATGCCAAGAATGCCGGACAAATCCGTGAGCATCATTTCGCCCATGCCCACGGACACGAATGCGAAGGTGCTTACGAATCTTCGCTCCACCTGCTCGCCAAAGAAGTCCTTCAGGAAGCTGGTCGTATAATGCTGCCTCAAACCAATACCGGTGCTTTTCCCTCCGGTCTGGTAAGAATACATAATGTTGAAGTTGAGAAGTGGGATGAACGCTATGGCTTCCGCCCGGATGTGGAAGGCATAATGGATAATGGCGAGCGACTGCTTATTGAATTCCTGGTCAGTCATAAGGTCGATGGTAAAAAGCGTCAGACCATCGTGGACAACCATCTCAAATGCATTGAAATCGACATTAACTACCAGGCCCTCGACAGAGCCGAATTGAAGGAATTCCTGACGGGTTCCACAGAAGATAGGAAATGGATTGTATCGATGCCTCCACCGCCCAAGAAGGCCGGAGAATCCTTCTCTTATGGCCGAAATCCCTTATATGAGAAGACCCGTGATGCTCTCAAGGAGATATTCGACGAAGGCACGCTGCTGATTCACCCTTTCCAGTATTCCCTATCCCACCAAGACCAGCCGTTTGACCTTCGTAAATGGGGATATGATGTATGCGAAGTAAACACCAAGTATCGTGGCTTCAAGTCCGATTTGTTGCTCTATAGGAGCCAAAGAGAGAACAAAGAATACATCTCCCTCAATATACGTGGTCGACGCCGTAGCGATGGCTATAAGCGTCCAAAAGGACTACGTATCATCGATGTCGTACTCGGATACGATACATCAAGCGGGGACATAAAGAAACGATGGGAAAGCGGCGACTTGGCCAGCTCCTTCGGAACCACAGTCTACTACTCCGGATTCAAAGAATAAAAGCGGTACTCGCTCGTCAGGTCGGCAGAGCCGCCTTGACCAGCGACCATTAATGCCACCCTTCGCTGCAAGACTGTGTCAGAGCAAGTCTGCCACAGACTTGCGGACGCCCTCCCCGCGAATAAAGGAAAAGCGGTCTCGGTCAGCAGTCGGTTGTTCCGCTCGCTGACGCTTGCTCCACAACCGCCAGCTCACCGTGCTGGTTTATCCCCCACCGCCCCAGGGGCCATAAACGCCCGGGAGACGCCTTACCGGTGCGACCGTCAGTGCCCCGAATCCGCGTACATTAACATAATCCCATCGGGATTGTGTAACTCCTCGCGCGAGCGGCATCTCTCCGCAAGAACGACCTCAATATGCGAATGACAGTGGCCCGCAACGACCGACCTGCAGGCTGCGGGTTAGCACAATCCGGATTATGTTAAGTACGCTCCGTCAGTGAGTTGCGAGCGTCCTACCTCGAAAATCCCGGGCGAGTCGGCAGCAGGAAAGAAGTTCGCTCAGGGAGGGGACCACCCCTCCCCTCCGTCGCTCACTCCGCACTTTGCGCGTCTTCGTAGGAACGTCAGTGCTTTGCCGGCCCCGCTCCAGTTGTCGTCTCCTCCGCAGGCTTCGGAGACCACAACTTCCGCTACGTTCTTCAATAGGAGGTTTAGGTGGTGTTCGTGGGCGCAAAGTGCCGCCCCGCAGACCGTCAGTGCTTCTCGACCGTCATCACCCACATTCAGCGTCCGTGCTTTGCGAGCATCCTGCCGCCTCACGCACCTCCGGTGCTGGGTCGCGCTCTCTCCGTAAGCCAGGCAGTCGGACGAGCCGCCAGCCTCGCTTACTCCGCTCCGCTCCTCGGTAAGCCTTCGGCTTGGTTATACCCGGCCGCTATTCCTCCACACCTCTGCCGGGGTGAACCCCGCCAGAAGTGTTCCGGGCAGCCGGGAGGCAGCCGTTCCGGCTGCTGGCGCAGACAGTGTCGGAACAAGTCCGCCACAGACTGCGCCGGAGCCTCAATGCCAGGCAGCAGACGCTGCCGTGAACGTCGTACCGCTATTCGGGCAAGTGAGCCGTCCCGGCTCAGTCCGGTGAGGCCGTCTGTCCACCCTTCGCGTCCGGTCTCCTCCGCTCCATTGCTCCGCCCTGACGGGCTCCGCAGTATTCCGCTCCAGAGCCCAGCCGCCCCCACGACGCCAGACCGCCTCACCGGACACGCTCCACTTCGTTCCGCGTCCTATGGCACTGCCAGACTCTTAGCCGCCACCCGCAATCCCCTCGCACACTCACCCGGCGACTAAGAGACTGGACAGCACCATAGGCCACCCTATTGTCCTTCGATTCAGCGTCGGTGCTGACACCGGGCGACAACCCTCGAGCGACCGGCGGCAAAAGGGTATAAACATATATCAGGGAGGCAGCGACTGCCACCGCTGCGGGTGCTTTGAATGTTGGTTAAATCGCTGATTTTTGGTACCTTTGTATTGGCTCCGAGGTTCCTATTTGCTACCTCTCAACCCAAAACTTGTAAACTTAGGCTATGCCCCAATTTCGTTCATCCATACTTGTGAATGACGCCTACGGTTCCGCAGGCAATACCACCTGGTATCATAGGGATGGCAAGTGCTATACTCGGAAGCGTTCGCATCCCGTCTATGGAGGTACTGCAGGCCAGTTGGAGCATCTGGACGTGCATCGCAGGGCATTGGCCGCCTGGAGGACTGTCCCCCACTCTACACAGCTCGTCTGGAATCGTCACGCAGCGGAAGTAGAACCGCATCGGCCTCCTTTCGATCACCTGGCACACATCTCCGGCCAGAATCTGTTCGTGTCGGCTTACCACGGATTCTTCTCGCTGGGAAAAGAGCATCTTCCCGAGCCGCAGCGCTTTGAATCCTTCCCTCCCTATGCCATCGAACTATCCAACGCCATGGCCGTAGACGGTACGCTGGTGATACCTGTATCAGTGATTCTCGGGGTGGAGCCTGCACCGGAGCGCTACCGGCTTCTTGCCAAACTTCAACTGACTGAGCCTGGCCGTGGATGTCATCCTGGTATGCTTCGGAATTATCTCGCAGATGAACCTTGCGGACCAGATCCGGTCCACGTCAGGATACCCGACTATGTTTCCCGCGCCGGTTCCTCCTTGAACGAATACCAGGTACACGGCCGTTTCATCCTTCTGGATACCGTGACCGGCTATCGCAGTCAATACCACAAGGAATCCATCCTCGTGTCAATACATTAAAGAAACCGTTTAAACTGTTGGGGACTGTCCTACACTGACAAACACTAATTTAACTGATGGGATAGCGGATAACCGTCTTCAGTTTATCTGTCGACGTTTTCCTCGGATCGCTAAGATAGATCTCATGATGTCGCCGAACGTTGTCAATGGCAATCTGGTATCCTTGGCTTTGGGCATACTCCACCAATGCTTTAATAGTTGCCGGCTCGTCGTCATAGGAACCAATGTGCATGCATTGTACGCACAGACCCTCGTCGTATGGGAAGAACCCCACCTGCGAGAAGTCCATCTTTTTCTTCCGGGTAGCTTCACGGATGGCCCATTGCACGTCCTTCTCAGTAATGAAATCAGGCAGACGGATCATTGAGATGAAACAGAAGTCATCCTTGTTGGTGTAATCTATCTCGCCATTCTCAGCCCACCACAGACCTTCGAGCGGCGGTACGACATACTCGAAGAAACCTTCGATCCGATAATCACTCTTGTAACTCATCTTCAAGGTGTATGCTATGCCGTATAATTGCTCCAGAGCTTGTTTATAGGCTCCACCTTCTTCGTTGGGATCACCCTTGCCACGGACTGCCAGATAGTTCATAGCGGGCATCTCCACGATGGCCGGTTTGGTCGCCGGGAAATAGAACTCCTTAAACTCTTTTTTGAAATCAAATGCCATATCAGTCAATTAAGCTACTACCTCGATGTATACTTTGATGCCGTGAGCCTTGAGGTGCTTTCCCCTTTTGCCAGCGGGCATACTTCTCCACATCAGGCGTACGTTCAATCACATCATAGTAGAAAGCGATGATGGAATCATAATCTTCAAGGGAAGCTCTTTGCAAAACCATCACAGTTTGTTGATTTCTTCTTGCAGATTGGCCAGGAACCGCCCGGCATGGGCGCCGTCCATCTGCGTGTGGTGGAACTGGAAGGAGATGGGCAACTCATATCTAAGCCTTTTTTTACGGTACCGCCCCCAAATGAGGAACGGGTTGTTGAAGATGCCACTGTTCATGCCTACGGCTCCATCTATCTCTGTATCAATAATGGCCGATGTGCCAATCACCATACAATCATCGGACAAATCCAGATCATGACACTTTGCCGTTACTTGAGCAGTGCGCTCCAGATACTCTCGATTGAACCCCTCCAAGTCCTCTGTAAAAAGGATGTCGCAGGAACTGACTTCTCCCTCCTTGTTTTTCACAATCGTATTGACTGCAAGCGCATCGTACTGCATCAGGGAGTTTCCAACCGGCAGCAGATAGAACTCCTTGATGGTAGATGCCGCCCGGCCGATGCACCAGTCAAGCAGCATGTTGAATTTCAGCTCCCTCTTCTTGCTGACTTTCACTATTCGCGTCACGTCGATGGTCTTGAAGAACGTGACCATAGGGTTAGGAGCTTTCATCCATAGTTCGTAGGCCTGTGCACGACTCGTCTCTTTCGGATTAACTTCTTTTTTCATTTTTCAAAGATACTACATTCTCAGCTTTGATACAATTCTCCTATGTGGACAATCACCGGGACAAACTGGACTTTAACGCCCACGGTGCTTTTCCTTTTTCTTGGCCTGCCTGAGTTCAAAGCGACGCTGCTGCTCAGCTTCACGTTCGGCCTTTGACCGCAGCAGGCGCACGGTCTTGTTCTGCTCTTGCTGCTGCCTCAGGGCCTGCTGGGACTTGGTGCCAATGCCTTGCGGGATAGTTTGACTGCGGGCTTCCCGGAGCTGCCGCTTCGGGTTCTTCCGGTTTTCGAGCGTCGTGGAAGTATCAACCGCCTGGCTATATCGGAGCCGTTGCCCATTCCGGTCGATGAACTCCATGATTTCCCGCTCCGACGGCTCAGCCCCGAAAGTGACCTTACAGACACGAAGCCCTTCCCGGTCGGCCAGTTCGAAGAGGCCGATCCAGAAAGGGTCTTCGAAAAGAACGGTCAAAGAGCCTTGGCTCAGGCTTTCTCCACCGGCACCTGGATGATGGTCAGCCATTTGTCGGCATCTTCCTGGTTCCACATACCATCGACATAACAGGCTCGGGGCGCTCCGACGATGCTGTAGCCCTCCTTTTCCAGGAAGGCGAAAAGGTCCAGATAGGACTGATACAGCCTGTCATACGGGCCGAAGACCTTCAGGCAGGCGGCCAGCGGCACCTCCGGAATGTCCTTGAACTGGATGATGGCCGAGTCGGTGCCTTTCCTCGTCACTTTCTCACAGTATTCGATGTCGATATCCTGCAGCTTGTAGCCGCCGTGTTCGATGGTATAGCAGTAGCCGGGTTCCGGACATTCGCAGCCCAGGCGGGCCATTTCCGGGCCGATGACCTCGCAGCAGAGGCGGCCGAGGTCCTGGAAGGAAGGGATGATGGTGCGATGGCTGGCCACCGTGATGGCGGGCAGCGCTTCGAAGTAAACTTTTTCCATTTTGTGCAATTTCTTTTGGGAAGCCACCACCGCCCGTAGCATGCGCCGCCGTTCCTTGAGCACCGCCAGTTCCTCTTCGCACGCAAGTATCTTCTGCTCAAGTGATTCCACGGAAGGGAAATGACTCTCGTCATCCCACAGGTCCCGAATCTCTTCCAACGAATAGCCGAGACTCTTGAGTGTGGTGATGCTCTGGATCTTCTGCAGTTGCCCCACGGCATAATAGCGATAACCCGTGTCCCGGTCCACAATCTCCGGGACCGGCAGGTCAATCTCCTCGTAATGCCTGAGGGCCCTTACGGTCACCCTGCCAAGGCGGGAAAACTCCCCTATTTTCAACTTGTTTTTACCCATAACAATTGTGCACTTTTGTTATCCGGCGACAAAGATACAACATGCCGTAGGGTACGAGTCAAGAGAAAAATGAAAAAAGTTTAGCTTTTAAGGTTCTCCTTAGCTTTCGGATTGTGCTGCCAGATAGCGCAGACCTTTGGACAAGTATCCTTCTCCGGACAATCACCACAAGTCTCAATGCCTTTGCTTAACGCACACTGACGGACCTGACACAAGCGGTCACAGAATACAGTTTTACGTCCATTCATACGACAGCCATCGCAGTTGATATGCTCCGGCTGAATGGGAGCATTGTTCAATTCCGACCATAGCTTTGCCGTCTTTTCCCGCAGCGCCTGGTCGTCATTCTTCGTAGCGATATATGCGTCACACTTTTCGCAGTCAAGGCCACAGATGGCAATCATTGTTTTCATAGCAAATCAATTACTTCATCGGACTCTTCTTCGACTTGGACCTGGGTAATGCAGGAAGTGTAGCCTTGATCAGAGCGACCAAATAATCCCTGTCGTCCACATCACTGATATAGAAATAGTCCTTCGCGCCATCGTAAGGCGGGCGAAGGATGACTTCCTTCAACAGAGCCCTGCCGGGCTCCGTTACCTTGAGATATAAGTTATTGTCGCAGATTAAGCCGAACAGAACGCCATCGCAATAGATGCAATAATCTCCCATCATCTTTTTGACAGCGATTTCACCGGCTCCAGCGCACTGGTCTGCTATGAATTGTACAAAGTCAGTGTTGCAAGCCATAAATCCCGATTTAATGAACGCAATTTACGCATTTTCTGCGAGATGGCCATACGAAAGCCCCGGCAATCCGTGAAGACTGTCGGGGCTGACTGGTTCAGGCTTTTGGCCCGTGAGAACTACTCACCTGCGGTCCAGGTGACGGAAGCCAGCATGATGCCGGACTTCTCGCCTGTGGCGCTGTTCACGAAGTAGTAACGGAAAAACACCTTGGGAGCGCCGGCACCCAGGACACCGTTCTTGGCTTCGTAATCGGACTTGATGTCCACGGCGGAGGTGGAAGGGCTGGAGACCATCTTGATCTGCGCGGCCTTGCTGTAGGCACGGCTGACACCGTTGGACTGGCCTTCGGTAGCCTCGATGACCAATTTGAGGTTGGTCACGTCAGCGGGAACTGCGTCCAGCTTGAAGGTGAAAGCACTGGCGGTGCAGACGATGGTGCAGGCACCCGGAGTCTCGACACCCACGAGGGTGGGCGGAGTGGTGAGAGCGGAACCGCCGCAAGCGACGATCCAGTAGTTCAGGCGAGTGAAGAGATTCGCGCCCGAAATCTTGCCCTTGGTACCGAGGACGGACTTGGCCTCCTGGCTCAGGGCGAGTTTGTTCCAAGCCAGGATCTGCTCGTTCGTCAGACTGCGCCACATGGTGGTGAGCCTCTTGAACACAGCCTTGACCTGTGCCTGGTCAGACGTACGGACACTGCCGCCGTATCCGCGGTTGCGGATGTACTTGCGGTTCTTCACTTTCGCAGCGGTCACGCCCTTGGCGCTGCCGCTCATCTCCTCAAAGGCGATGGAAGGAATGTACTTCATAGCTAAGAAAGTTTTTAATAGGTTAAGTAATAAGTATTTATGATGTTCATATTCTGTTTCTCCGTGTTACTCGCCATCCCTTACGAGGAAGGCAAAGATGAATGGATCGTATCCGGTGCTGTCGAAGCCGCTCATTCTCTCCTGGCAGGTGAACACTCCGTTCTCGACGTGAGCCAGCGAGTATCCGTTCACCGATGGGTTGTACTGGTTGGAGCCTCCGAGGAAAGGAACATCCGCGTTCACATCCGTAGGGAAATCCCCCATCTGCGCCTCCCACGGCTGGTTCCGGTAAGAGTACGAACAGCTCGAGAACTGCATGTGCAGGAACACCCAGTGCTCGAAGATGACGCAGAACGTTTCGGAACTCCAATATAGGTAGCGAGTCTCCTGGGTCATATTGATGCGTGTTCTGGTTCCCTTTATGGGATTCCCAGGCTGGTTTAGCATCGGGTACAGCGCCTGGATGAAGATGGTAATCTCGCCCTTGTCGTCGAAGTTGGGGAACTTCTCAAGACAGATTGTATTCTTGTCCTTAATCCACGTTTTAATGGCCGTACCGCCGTCATTGTTCCAGGTATAGGAAGAATACACGTAGCGGTCCTGGAACGTCAATATGGCGCCCGCAACGGCACTTCTGTTGATGCTGAGGTCGGGGACATAAATCTCCAGCGTATCCACGCCCTGATATGCCGCATTCGTGGGGTCGTAGGAAAACTTGGCGTTGAGAACAACGTAGTTCTCCGCCTGGTAGTCCTTGAACTGGATGGAGCCTGCTCCGAAGTTATTTCCTGTACTGTTGAACATAGCCGTATCAATAGAGGATGCCCGGGCCGAAGACCTCGGTAGGTTTCACATAGTAGCCGCCACGGTGGGCAAAGGTGATAGAGGTGCCATCCCAGCTGGAGTTGCGCAGCCAGATGATGTAAGACTGTGCGGCAAGGCCGGCATTGCCCTCTCCCATGCCGCGGGCAAGAGCCATACTGGTGCCGATGCAATCCGAAGGAAGTTCATCTTCGAGGTATGCTTCGGACGAAGCGACATTGCTATGGCCAAGGCAAACTGTATCGAAGGAGATGACCGGAGCGCCGGTGGAGAAGTCCACGTCACATTCGGATACGTGGCTTTCAGGTTTAAGGTCGGCCATCGTTATCTTGTTGCGTTTGACGTAGCCCTCAGCCTCGGCTTCAGCTTCAGTCTCGAAGACCTTGCTGTCGTAGGTGGTCTGGCCCGTGAACCCGGTCTCGGGATCAAGCCAGTACATTTCGAGGAAGACCTTCTCGCCCACGGCCGGTTTCACACCGATGGTCTTGAAATAGAGGTAGGTCATGTCTGCATCGCCCCAATCATCCTCCATACCCGGAGAGAGGATGACGGTCTTGCTCCAGGCGTTCGATACACCGGCGGACTGACCGGCGGACATCTTGATGACCAGTTTGTATCCAGCCTCGTGCGTGATTCCCTTGATGACGATGTTCTTCGTAGTAACCCAGAGTTTGTCATACGCCACGTTGGGAAGGCATACGAGCTGCTCGGGAGCATCGTAGAGGATAGACTCCCCTGCCATCGTCCGGCTGACGTTGAGGCGGATGTAAAGGTTGAGGCCGCTTATCTGGGCTGCCTGTCCGAAAACCGACTGTCCGGAGGTGTGTTCGGCAAGATGGTCCCATCCGAGCATCTGGGCTTCGGTCAGGGTCTTCCAGGACTTCGTTATCTTAGACATCGATGCACGGCGGGCCACCTGAGCGGATGTTGCTACTCCGGTCGGAAAGCACTTCAAGGAAAGGATGCTACGGCCGCCTACCTGGCGAGCCGTAACACCCTTTGCCGACCCAGAGAATCCCCCGAAAGCGATGGAAGGAAGTGCAATCATAGTTTAAGTATATCTAATGTCAAAAGTCGATTCTCATTCAACTCTTGCACAAATATACAAAACTATTTTCTAATTAGCAATCAACTAATTACACATATTTACCTAAACCAAAACAAGAAGTAAACAACCCGAAACAAACGGACAAGGGAGGAACCTGCCCGGAACGATCCGCGCCATACGTTTGTCCTCAATCGAGTCTTTCGTTGATGATTACCTTTCGCTCAGAGCCTGGCCGCTCTCCTTGACCGTCTGAAGATTTTTTCCGATATTTGCGTTGGGCGATTTGCTCTCAAATTCAGTCCGGTTTAGTGACAAGTGATACCCGTTTTTTCTGAACCATATTTGAACCACGAACGACTTAACTAATTGATTATCAATTAGATTTATAGACTGCATCGAGAAGAGACAAAGGAGGCTATTTTCAATCGTCTTATCACGTTGAATCCGGCCTTGAAAAC
>ULUG01016805.1_pt1 | contig 31258 bp, 26 predicted proteins | sample 1958331 | NCBI WGS metagenome assembly ULUG01 (sample SAMEA4835755, study PRJEB28245) | human gut metagenome | biome: gut microbiome; material: fecal sample | place: Denmark | collected 2008
CCGACCTGTTCCTGCGTAAGACCTTTCGTGTAAAGCGTTCCCGCAAGGCGTTCGCATTCATCTTCCTGATGGCGAAGGATCGCCAGAATCCGGGGATGAAAATTCCCGTAGCGATCTCGTGGTATCCGGAACGTCAGTGTACGACCATGACCGTAACTATGCCCCGGGCGAAATCCGTTGCATTTGTTCCCTGACGTGGAGTTTTCCCGGAGATATTCCCGGCGCTCCGAGACCATCATACTCTCCAACAAGATCTCCAACAGATCCTGAAGACCATTTTCCCGCTCCGAATGTTTGCATATTAATTCGGAAAGTTGTTCCTTTGTCAACATCATAAGTCTACTCCTTTTTTAGTTTTTGTTGGTTCCCTATACAAATCTAAAAAATCTGTAGACTTTTTTATTTATTCCTCCCTAGACACACTATTTGGAACAGTATCACTATTTGGAACAGTATCCGGCTGCCCGGCCGAAGCACCGGCCGCAACAGCCGCACACTTCGATGGCCGTCGTGCTCCCGGTACGGCGGCCGTCCGAAAACAAAAACCCCGACACCTTGCGGTGCCGGGGTTTTTACGTGACAGCCTGTAACGTTGTAACTGCCAAATATTATGTTGGGTACATTTTATTCCACCAACCTCTTTTGGCTTCATTACTATAAACAAGTCATTTCATTTTCACCTAAGAATTACAGTCCTTTCACAATCTCCACAAAGTTTTTAATCACATATTCTACATCCTCTTCCGTCATTCGTGTATTAAGAGGGAGTGTTATCGTGTTCTCAAACATATGGTAGGCATTCGGATAGTTTTTGATGTCAAAGCCAAGCTTCTTGTAGGCTGTCATCATAGGCAGAGGTTTGTAGTGTACGTTGGTTGCAATGCCACATTCTGCCATCTTCGTAATCACCTCATTCACCTGCTCGCGAGTGCGACCAAGCAGGCGGATGATGTATAGATGATGCGATGAGCAATGATCCTCTCCTTTATGATCTAGCACAGCCACATTCAAATTCATGAACGCCTCATTGTAGCGAGCTACATACCGTTGACGTTTTTTGAGCATCTCCTCATAGCGCTCAAGTTGAGCTAAACCCAATGCTGCCATAATGTCGGTCATGTTGCACTTGTACCAAGGACCTATCACATCGTACTCCCAAGCTCCTAATTTGGTCTTTGCAAGTGCATCCTTGTTTTGACCATGAAGCGAGAATAACTGACACTTGCGATACAGGAAATCATTCCAAGTCTCACCCTCAATTGCCGGCACCGTTGAGTCAGGATCCATTACTACAGGCTCGTTACCGAAAGGTAGATGCCAAGTCAATGCACCACCCTCCGCCGTCGTTAGGTTCTTGACAGCATGGAACGAAAATGAAGAAAAATCACCAATCTCGCCAGCCATCTTACCTTTCCACTGAGCACCAAACGAATGAGCGCAGTCGGCACTAATAAAAATTCGACCTAACTTCTTCTGCAACTCATTCGAAGGAGTAAACAGATACTTCTTCCGCTCGATAATGTCGCGGATCTTGTCATACTCACACACCACACCACCCAAATCCACCGGCACGATCACCTTCGTACGATTTGTGATAGCCTCTGCCAATTTATGGAGATCCATCTGCTGATTCTCTTCATTACAGTCCACCATTATTAATTTGCAACCCACATGTTGAGTCACGCTGGCTGTAGCAGTATAGGTATATGCCGGCACGATCACCTCGTCCTCTGGGCCTACGTCAATTAGACGAAGCGCCAGTTCCATCGCCGCAGTGGCCGAGTTCAGACACACCGTCTTTTCCGTATGCACATATGCAGAAATTTTTTTCTCAAATTCTTTGGTCTTAGGACCAGTAGTAATCCAACCACTCATAATTGCCTCTACGGCTAACTTAGCCTCAGACTCCGTCATATCAGGAGGACTAAAAGGCACATTTCTTTTTTTTAAATCTGTATTCATATATTATTTGATTAAAACGGTTGTTCATATCTACTCGTAGCTCGCTAATAGAAAGTAGAGTGCCACGAAGAGCTATAAAACACCCCGTTGTAGCAAATTGCATATTTTGAAATTTCATTCAATCGATGTCCACAAAAGGTTATAAAGGGGTAACTGTCCTATGCTCTCTGTTTCATACGTTGATCGTAAAAATCAATGTTACCTCCAGCTAATATTTCATTTAGCTGATACTTTCCTTTTTTCAGCTGAAGGACAAAGAAAACGCCTATTTCTACTTTGAACTCCTGTTACTCTACTTACATCAAAACAACTACAAAACACCCCGCAACCTTATGCGAAGTTGAACATCGATAAGAAGTCCGAGTACACAATAAAAGTTCATTATTTGCCTCAAGCTAATAACGTCGTTACACAGATGAGATAACATGTTCCATTGAGAAACGGCATGCAATTCTATGATAGCAGCTATTATTTATGTCCACCCAGCATACTTACGTTACTTGTGAAGTATTTCATAGAAGAACTCCTGTAAATATTTATTCTCGCAGGAATCACGAATCATAAATACACCGCTACATCCATATCTCAAACACATGCATGATGAGTATGTATCTCGTGAATATCATTAATAAATCGTACTCGGCACCAACTCTATCCCTTTCTTACGATCATTTTATCGCCTGATTAGCGAAGCAAAGCCATGCGCGCATCATAGCCTACCTTCCAATGATAATTCGTCTATCCCCTTTTTCAGCAACTCCACACACTTTTTTATTCCTGAAATCGTTGTGTTTCTGAATGATTGATGCTATTCAAACCGCTATGTTTTTGTTTGATAGGCAAAGTTCCAGGTTGTTCCTACTTCTGAAGTTGTTGTATGCAAAGATACCACCCACCAACGCCAGCGTCTCTGCCATCAAATAGAGCCAAAGTTGTTCTGAAGTCAAAAGTTGTATGCGACAGACATCCGCCTTGTCAATAGAACGCCATAAGCAGTTCAAAAATAAATTCTCCTTTCCTGTTATCTTCGCCTTCTAAATGCAGATACTCTTTATCACATCCACATACTTCTTCGTGTTCTTATCCTTTGTCAGGAATTTCTCAATATAGGCACGCCCCTTGCGTCCCATCTCGTCACAATGAGCGGGGTTCAGAGAAGCTGAAACAATTGCAGATGACATTGACTCGACATCATCAGCAGGAGTATATATCCCGAAGCCTTCTGTTTCCAACAATCGTTTAAGTTCACCTTCGTCGAAGTTAGCCAAAACAGGACGGGCGGTTGAAAGAATGCTCCATGTCTTTGACGGCATAGCACTTCCACCAAATCCTGCCTTACAGCTCACTATACAGAGATCCCCCAAGCTATATACATAGGAGACTTTGTTAAATGGCTGTAGAGGGAACATCTTCACATTCGTTAGACCTTCCTCCTCAATGCGGCTCTTCACATCGTTCTCTACCCCCCCCGAGCCAAATAGTACGAACTCAATCTGGGATCTCCCCTTAAGTCGAACAGCCGTATCAACAATCACATCAATATTCTGCGCATTGCCAAGGTTGCCAGCATACACAACTCGGAACTTTTCACGATCTAATCCGAGCTCCTCATATAGTGGATTATCTTCCTTGCGTACAGGAACTACAGCATTCTCATCTACCCAATTATACACGACTGACACCTTATCCTCGGGCACCCCCTTTCCCAGGAGAGTTTTACGGCAATCTTCACTGATTGTGATGATCTTGTCGCAATGGCGATAAGTCACCTTTGATACCCAGCTACCTATTTTCCACAGCAGACTACCTTTTTGGGTCAGTCCTGCTCCCACCAGAGAGTCCGGAAAAAGGTCTTGCACATTATATACCACAGGCTTCTTCCTAAACAAATGCACCAACATCAGCTTCAAACCCTGGATGGGGGGCGTGCTGTCCAAATATATCACATCATAATCGCTCCAAAGTAATTTATATGTATAGGCAATTTCACAAAAAACGTAGCGCAACGCTCTCAATACAGGATTTTTACTCTCACCATACATTGGAAAGCGATGAATATGTATTTTTCCATCCATCTGATACTCATCCCTTTTCCATATCGCATCTTTTGGGACATTTCGCGTAGGTGTAGGCACATAGATGAGAGATTCTATTCCTTGTCGAGCCAAAGCTTCCGACACATCATGCAAAACAAATAAGCCTGCACACTGTTCTGGATAATAATATGAAAAAGGAAATATTACTCGCATACCGTCTCCAGTCTTACTTCTTCAATCAAATGTTCAGCTAATGCAATAGCTTTCTGCGGAGTTTCTTCTGTCACAATCACATGACCACTTCGACATAAGCTGCTCGTTATCTCCGGTATTATATCACCTTCCTTATGATAGATTTCCCACATATACACGCGAGGATCATCCAGTATCTCTGTATTTAAAATCCTTACTAATTTTCCTGGTTTCGGACAGAAGTAGCGAATGCAAACTGCATGCTTCTCCTCAGTCGGTTCCAAATAAGGCTCCACACCGAGGGCGCAATTGATAGCCGCAGCCACCATATCGACACCAGTACTTAAGTGCGTCAGTTCGGTTGAGATAAAATCACCACCGAGGCGTGCACCAATCTCCATCAAGTACGCCTTACCGTTTTGGAGCTTTGCTTCGGCATGACATGCACAATTGTTCACACCTAATGCCTTCACTCCAACGACAGCCGCCGCTTTTAATTTTGCCACATCTGATGCCGAAAAACATGAAGGCTGATTATGTCCCAATTCTACAAAGTGGGGAGCCTCGGTGGTCTTTTTGTCAGTAACTGTCAATATATTCACCTTCCCGTTCCACACTATAATTTCAATCGAAAACTCTGGTCCCTCGATAAACTCCTCCAGCATGACTGTATGGTCACGACTCTCGCCCTTAGCAATCTCAAACAACTCAGCGAATTCATCCATCTTGATGTCTGCCGAAATCTTAGCTATACCACGTGAGCCCGAATTGCGGCTTGGCTTTAGAATGCAAGCGCCTTCAAAATCCATACTGAATGCGCCCCATGCTTCTTCCATATTCTCGAAGCACATACTCTTCGGAGATGGCGCATTTCCTTTTTCAAAGGCCTCACGCATGAGATGCTTGTTTGTAGCACGACTTGCTTGTTTTCTAGTTATTCCCGACAGATTTAACTCCTCGTTGAGTCGCCCCATTACATTCATGCTTACCTCCGAACAAGGATGAATTACGCCATTAATACGTTCTTCACGTGCCACATGAAGCATATCCTCCTCACTAGTGATATCCCCCACTACAGCCTTATCTGCATATTGCAAGCCTACTGCATTTGGATCACCATCGACGGCAATCACATATATACCCATTTCTTTAGCCTTTTTGATAACAGGTACTTGCAAGATACCTGCGGCCAATACCAATAGTTTTTTTTGCATATATTATGATATCTTCAACCAATTATCTTTAGACTCCTATTACATCGCAGATAATGCCAGCTATATCCTCAATGTCATCCCATGAATATCGTTGATCAATAGGTATACTCAACATTTGATCATTCATCATCTTTGACACGCCACACACCTGTTGAGCTTCCTCGCATATTGGCCATAATAACTGAGTATAAACACCTCTTTCAGCCAAAACAATTTGCACTTCGTCACGATTATCTATAAGAATAGGTAATGAGAATGGTGCTCCCTCCAAGCAGCGTTCCAGTCCCGATACCATTTTCACCTTGCCATTCAGCAACATCCACATGTGACGCATATTTTCTTTGCGTGCATAAGCTATCTCCGCACCATTTACTTGAGCCAATTGCGTTCTTGCTCGATCCGAAATAGAACAAACCGACGAAAACTCATTTATAATACCTTCACATTCACGTATTGTATCCAGGAATTCTCCTTTTCTCTCCTGATTTTTGCTATAAATGTAGCGAGACTTTTCCGTCTGTGCCACATAGCGCTTGTCTGCAAAGTCTTTCTGTCCCTCTTGTATGCATTGGGTAGGTAAACGTTCCTTGCTTAATATCACCGAGCCATCGCATACACCTATAGATTTGCGAATACTAGATACATAAATGTCAACTTTGGGATTGTGAATCAACTTGAATGAGAAGGTGCAATGACTGAAATCCTCGATGATTTTAATGCTTTCATCGTGTTTTTTAACAATAAAGACAGCCTCATCTGTCGAAGCACTACCATAGAAGTTCATTGTTAATACAGCCTGGGGCTTTTCACTTTCAAGCAGTTGTATCAGATAATCCGTATCGACAGTTAAATCTTCCTTAAGTCTATAATACACCACTTTCCAGCCGACCTTCTCAAACGGAGCCCTCATTGACCAACAAGAGTAGGCAGGGAAAAGTATCGTTTTATCTTTTTCTGTAGAAGCAATTATTGCAGCCAACAGCAAAGCTTCTCGGCCACTTCGAAGATATAATACCTCACGGCCATATTCTCCCATCGAATCAAAGTAACTGTCTGGAAGTATAATGGCAGGATGTTCACTACCATATTCTCGCATAATAGATTATTCTCTTGTTACATTAATATTCTCTCGGAATAATACCGTCTTGATGGTTTTTAGGATTATCTTCACATCTAGAACGAAACTGATATTCTTTGCATAATATACATCATTATCTATTTTCTCCTGCGCATCGACACTATTACGATAATATGCCTGATTATAGCCAGTGATTCCAGGGCGCACATTCAAAAAAACCCTCTCCTCTTCCTTGTATTTATCCAACCAATCCAACGGGTCGGGACGGGGACCAATCAGGCTCATGTCGCCCTTCAGCACATTTAAAATCTGAGGAATCTCATCGAGACTAGTCTTACGAATAAAGCGGCCAAGCTCTGTCACGCGTGGATCATCATCACCATTGTAGGTAGAACCATCCTTCAACCGAATATCAGGTGCACCCTCCTTCATTGAGCGAAATTTGTACATTGAAAATGGTATGCCATATCGTCCCAGTCTTTTTCCAGAATAGAACATTGGCCCCCTATCCATGAAGAAATAGAAAGGAGCTAACAAAATGCAAATTACACAAAAGAAAGGCAATGCGCATAACGCTACTATAAGATCGATAATTCTCTTAAAAACATGCACATACATAATTATAAATACCTATTATTTTACATATTATTTTTTCGTTCATGAACTTCAAATCAGCCACATTTGATTTCAATAGAAGAAGTTTAATCCCATATAATATACTTATTATCAACCAAATATATATTATAATTATTACTACAGAATGTAGGCGTCTAATATTATACGTCAGGCGATATTGCACCACTAATATCTGGATACCAACAAGTAAAATATGCTTTATGCGAGCAACTTTTCGTTATTTCAATAACTCCTCTAACTCTTCTTCTGTTACGCTTTTCCTTTGAAACAATCCTATATGTTCCTTCAGTTTCTCCTCCGGCATATTCCACCATTGGAGTTCTTGCAGTTTTGTAATCACATTTTCAGAAAAACGATAGCGGATGATCTTAGCTGGGACACCACCAACAATAGCATAAGGGGGAACATCCTTCACCACCACCGCTCCAGCCCCAATAACTGCACCATTACCAATAGTCACACCTCCATTAATAAGAACGTGTGATCCGACCCATACATCATTACCTAAAACAGCACGCTTGTCTTCTGCTATATAAACATCCCGGGATACCCACTGTGACTTGGTACCATTGACAGCCTCAGTAAAGATAGGTGATGTAGAGAGCATATCCAACTTATGCCCTCCCATACCAATGCGACAATGATCTGCTATGGAACAGAATTTACCAATGTCTGCACATTCCACATCAGTATCATTACCGATATATGAGTACGCACCAATAGTTGAGAATTTCACCTTTGCATTTCGATAGATAGCTACAGTAGAATGTATCTCATTGTCAGCAGAAACAAAGCTGAAGATCGAAATGCGCGGATTGAAAAGGTTCTTAACAATACCTTTTATAAAATGGAACTTTGAGAACATAATCCAGATTAATAATATAACGAATCATTCACCTTCATAGGATATGCATCAATCAGCGATCCTCGGGTAGAGTTGACGATCTCCACGCCCAAAGTTCGTGCATATTCAGCCAACTGAACATGCACGAACGCATCGAAGCAATAGCAGAACAACTCAAAATCGAGAGTGATTCTTCTAACAGCCTTATTCTCCTTACCACCATCGTAGCAATGTATTTCGTGAGGAAAAGCGAATGAGTTGAAGTCGCAACCTAAGAGGATTATTTTCTTATATCCAACACCTATGGCAAATGCAATGGCAGCACAAACGACATTACCAAAAGCTGGCATAACTTTTGTCAATTTAAACTTTTTAGGATCGATGTAGTAGCCGTTGTACATAGCGAGAAAAGTCTTCTTACAATCCAAATTAATCAAATCTGGATTGATGTTCAGAAATGATGTATTCCAGACAAAAGTAGTGTCTTTTTTATACATCTCAACGGCTTTTTTGAAAGCCTCAATATGTTTAGGCATCATGAATCCGACGTCAGTCATCAAATAATATGTAGGTCTCAACTTTGTCTTCTCAGCCATCTTAAAAAAATGGTTCACAACTAAAGTGTCGACATCTTTATCTATCAATCTATCCAAATTCACATCTGCCAATGAAGGACCAAGACCACAGATATAAATTGTATCGTGTGTGCGATTCGCAATAATTTCCTCATTCATCTTGAGTAATTTTTTGGTCTTGCTCAGCAATGGAAGACGGAGTAGATATTTAACTTTTCCGCCTGCATTGATAAATTGCAAATTGAGACGATATAAACTTCTAAAATCCATTGTTTATTCTTTAATCAATGACACATATTGCGCTGTATATTCCTTGGCTATGTTATCCCAAGTATAAGAGATAATAGACGCTGAAACATCTTTTCTATCCCACTTCCTTTCCTGTAACGAAGGTAATATGGCCTCGATAGCTTTCGAGCTACTGTCTGCGATGCGGATGGCATTTTTCTCGTTTAGAATATTACCCTCCTGAGCCAATGGCAAGTGCTGAGGAATGATGACCGGCACTCCACAAGCAATAGCTTCAAGATAGACCAGGCCAAAACCCTCTGATGAACTCGGTAGAATCATATAGTCACATTCAGCAAGTAGCTCACGGATCTCTCCAGGCTTCTTCACGCCCAACCACTCGAAGTCTAAACCTTTGGCTTTCATTTCAAGCACAGTCTTATCTTCTTCTGATATATAGCCGATGCACAAGTAACGATAATCGCACCCACTATTCTTCAACGCTTCGATGACTCTATCTTGCCCCTTTCGATCGGAATAGGACGCAATAGTACAAAGAGTAAGTTTCTTGTTATTCTTTTCTGTCAGATAAAATATCTTATCATCATAGGCATTGAGTATTATCTTAACAGGGGGAACAATATCACCATACTCTGTTCTAAATATGTTTTCCAGCAATGAAGCTATGAGACAAAGCTGATTAACCCGCTGCGATTTCATTAGAGCTGCTTCCAGCTTGGCATAGGTCTGATGGTTTACAATATTCTCATCATCTCCCACATTACCATGGAGTGTTACGACCACCTTTACATTATTTGGAATAAGCGGCAAATAAAAAAGAGAATTTGCTCCATGAAGATGCAGCACTTGCGGTTGCACCTTCCTTATAGCATAATCAAGTTGCAGACTTTTGAAGAATAACACAATGATGGATACCAATGGCGAATACTTGGTTTTACAACGGATTGTATTGAGTAGTATCTTTGCGCCAACTACAGGATGCGTCAGAGTATGTTTTATCAATATCCTCTTCGTCCAACCAAGGATAGTAAGTCCATTCTTATGCTGTTCAGCTACAAAGACATCAGTAGCAGCCAATGTCATCTCCACACCATCCAGTTTTGCTACATGATAAGCTAACTGATAGATGACATTAGCTAGGCCACTACTTTGTCGACCACCGACATTAGAAGGAATATAACCAAAAGATAAGATTTTCATATTTTTTGATATTATTTTTCCATCCTTCTTATCATATCTAATAACATCATGAAAATTGGCACTTTCATGATCACAACGCATACCAAATAGCAAATCATACAACAAATACTTCCAATAATGAATCGAAGAATTACGGAAGCATCATCCATAAAATATCTGCACGCCATCATTGCGACAACTGTTAAAAAAACCGACATAACAATCCCTTTGAAGTTCTTAAAAAAAACTTTGAGGTGAAACTCTTTATGTTTCTTTAGCAGTAAAATGACCAACATAGTCGTAATATATATAGATGAAAGAGCTGTAGCCAAAGCAAGACCATTGATTCCCATTACAAAAGGTAACGTAAGATTTAACACCAGATTGATGAGAACTCCAATGGTTGCGTTCTTGGCAGGCGTAGTACTATCTTTCAACGAATAAAAGACATTCGTAACTGTACCTCGCAACGAAAGGAATAGCAAACCGAGTACATAAAAGCCCAAAAGTTGCTGAGTCAAGTCAATAGCAGAAGTATCGAAAGCTCCTCGTGCAAATGCTAACGTAACAATCTCACGCTTGAAGCATAGCATGAATGTCATCACAGGCACAAGGAAAAAAGCATACGCTGACATCGTTATGTTAATACGGCTATTGAGTTGTTGTGTATCGCCCTTGGCTGCAGATTCTGCATAGAGAGGATATACAATTGTAGCTATGACCGATGTAAAAAAAGAGATAAAGACGGTATTCAATTTTTGTGCATAGCTAAGTGCAGCTATCGAACCCACGAATAGGAATGAAGCAACCATACGATTGATCATTGCATTCAACTCCGCCACACTAATACTCCAGAATACGGGCAATGACATCTTCAAGGCTTGCTTCATCTTCTCTTCTTTCGGATTGAAGCAGAACGAGAAAGAGAAATACCTTTTAATCAGTAAAGCCATGAAACCGAACTGAGTCAAAGTGCCGACAATTTGGCCAATGCATGCAGCCACAATGCCGTATTGAGCTTGAAGCACTACAATGGTGACAATCAATCCGATGTTAAGTAACAGCAATCCCAATTCAGGAACTACATATTTCTTATTGACATTCAGAATGGCTGTATAGACCTTGACAACCAACGAAAAGAACACCGTAGGAAGAGTTATTCTCAGCAATACTGTTGCAAGATCATGCACCTCTGGGGAGAACCCAGGAGCAAATACATATATCAGTCCACTTGCAAATATCTCACCCAAGAGAAAGAGTAACAGGACAAATAATGTAACGATAACTATCAGATTGCTGGCAAACAGATTAGCCTTGTCGCGATTCTGATTGTAGAGAATATCTGAATAAATGGGCACAACCACCGACTGAATAGCCACAGCCACAAACGAGAAGAGAATAACGGGAACCTGAATAGCGATGGTATAGGCATCTACCTCAGGCGAAACACCAAAGTAATAAGCAATTACCGTTTCCTTTACGAACGAAAGGACATAGCCTATGATCATCACGAGGGTTACACCTATCGCAGATTTTGCAATATTCTCTTTACTCATTTTTTAAGTGCAGGTGGTATAATACAGAGTTCAACAATTTTCGCATAGGGGTGATACACGGATAGATTTTTTTGCACATCGCATCAAACGAATGGGTAGTGTAGTCCGCCTCAAACTTATGCATACGATCTATTTCCATTACCTTGCATTTCTCTGTAGTCTTATCAATAAAACCTTTGATGACCTTCAAAACGGAAGATGCCTCTATCTCCTTCTTGGTTATACGACAGTCTGCAAGGAACAATTCTCCGGCTAGAGAATTGGTGATAACTACAGATGCTCCGGCCTTTACGTCTAATGATGGATCAATATTCTCAATACCCCAAAAGTCACCAATAATGATATCAGAATAACGATTAACTGTTCTATATTGACACCTAAAGCATGATTCGCGAAGCATAAGATGCTTCCCAAACCAATGGTGGAAAATGTTTTGATAAGCAGGAGCATCCACCTTCTTGCCATTTGCCAATGTATAGGCTACTCGCAATTTTCCCCAACCATGACTCTTGGAACGGAAATTATAGATAACTAAGAGGGACTTGTGGAAGTTTTCTAAGTAATGTCTGTAGTCTTCCCATACCTTGGGAGAATTAACACCATGACAGATTATCTCGCAAAGAAGCAAATTATCTCGCAGTCTAGTAGGGATGCAATTATTCAAAGCATCAGTCTGGCATGGAGTACCGATAAACAGGACCTTCTCGCCTTGTATCAAAAGGTCTTTAATCTTGGCGTATACTCCATCCGTATTGCTCTGTAGATATTTTGAACCTCTGATCTGTTCTGAAATGGATTTGTCTTTTGATACAATGTGGGATAGATGCCAATCTTTATCAAAACCAGCACCACACACGTACCATCTATTTTTCAACGCTAGATCAGCCATAGCTCCACCAACGCCTCCCGAGGTAGCAGCATATCGTTCTGCAACGTCTGTATTCCATGCGCAATAGTATTTGGGTTTTGTTTCTATGTCAGAAAGATGCATTGACTCCCAGTGTAGAGGAGAGCATACGCTCATGCACTTGCCGCATTTGATGCAGGAATCTTCGTCAATCATTGGATAAAAATGAAGTCCTTGTAACTCGAACTTGATACTAAATGTGGGACAGACATTGGAACAAGCCCGGCAACCTGTGCAATGCGCTTTCTCTACCAGTTTAATTTGCTTCTCCATATAGAGCATTATTGAGGTATTGTAATGACTCCTTTTTATATGGGGCAAACTTCTCATCTGCCTTAGAATAATCTACTGACATTTGTTCCGATGTCATGCCATCAATCAACTCTTGAACAAACATACGGTTGTTCAGGCCAAACATTTCCTGCAAACTCTTCATGCGGGCATCAGCAAAACCTTTGGGAGCAACAAAGTAGTCCTTGCGGAAAATGACGGAGAATGCAGAGCAATGAAACGAGTTGGTGCATACGTATGTTGCATTCTTGATAAGACCGATAAACTGCTGTGGAGAGACAACACGCAAGTTGTAATCCGAATTAAACCGATCGCGAGCATTCAGATTTAAGTGAACAATTTTGCAGCCACTAAGTTGCTTCACTTTGTTAACCAATTTTATTGCCAATTCGTTCGTACCAAGAAAATAACAAAAGATATAGGGCTCCTTGACATCCATGTTCTGAGAAAGGTCGTCCCAATATTCTCTTGTCTTCAAAAATACAGGATCTATGACGTGTGTTACGGGCTTGCAAGAGAGTTTTTCAACCACTGCTACGTCACTCTTCTCTCGGACGGAGATGGAATCCATGTTCGAGAGATAACCTTTGAACTCCTCCCACCTTGACTTTGGCCATGGGTCGGCAATACTGGGAGCATAACCGATGCGCTTGACGTCCTTCATTGACTTGGTGAAATCGAAGAAGTATGTAGGGTCATCGAAACACTTGACAAAGTTCCAAACCTGATCACTACCACATATATAAGCATCTGCAACAGGAGGAGTCTTAAGGATAGTCTCACGAGTATATTTTTCCTTGGTTAAAGGCAATAATTCCGCAATGGCTTTCTGCATAACCTGGTTCTTTGCTGCAAATTCTCGCTTATACTTGATATTGAAGAAAACAAAGATATTGCGTAATATTACCTTCAGCCCAAGACCTCGATAATATAATTTCCATGAGGCATCACTATGCTTAGGCCAATACTGTATTATCTCACATTCTTCATGGAGATCATTCTTAATATATGATGATAAAGCGTGCGCCTGAAGGATGGCACCATAGTTCTTCGCAAACTGAAAAGTAAGAATATTGATTTTCATAACTATTGCTATATTCTAATAGTATTGTTTTCTTTGGTTTTCTGATTGTAGGAGATAAAGGTGTACATAATTATAAGTTGGAAAACGTAAGATGCACCCAAAATATCTGGATTAGAGAAAAGGCTAATTATTATACATAATAAATAAGGCAAAACAGACTTATCAGTTCTGAAAATTCCCCAATATACATTCAAGAAAAAGAATAGGCCAATTAGACCTTGACAACACAAACACACCCAAAAGGCAGAAACAAACACTACGCCATCAGCCATTACAATAATATTTCGTGTAATGTACCCGGCATCGTAGGCATCCTGCAAATTGGCATATGGTACACCAAACACGAGATCAAAGAAATTCATATCTTGTGCTATCAGAAACCCATTGATGGTTCTATTGTTTTCCTCTAAATTAGTATTCTCTAATTTTTCCAGTCCTGATGATGTAAATGATGAATATAAGAGGAAATACACCAAACCTATGATTGCCGCCACACCGAGAATTCGATACCATGTCTTTTGCTTTTGAGTCAATAGGAAAAACCCAACCATGAATATTGCCATCAAGATACCTGTTGTAGAGGTGGAAACAAGCATGGACGCAGCCACAATAAAAGCAAAAAGCATTCTTTTCTCTCTAAGCAGAAAGAAAAGAGGTACCAACATGTAAGAAGCATATGACTGTGGTTCCCAAAAGAAAGAAGTTGGACGATCTAGATAAGCGTAAAGTCGAGACTGAGCCTCCATTTCAAGCATAAAAGGCAACTTAATTGGCTGAATGGAATGGCCCGTTTGTATCATCAGTACATGATATATCATTCCACCCATGCATATCGCAGCCACTATGTAGATTGAGTTCTTTAGTTTAACAAAATCCAAATGTGGAACAATCAGCACTATTGAAACAAGATAGATAACATCTGCTATGCATGAATTTACAAAATAACTAGGTACCGACTGTAGTAAAAACAGCCAAACTATATTGTGTAATACAACAAAGGCAAAGTATTGATACAACTGTCTGAATGACACGTTAGATTGCCTTATACGGCCAATCAAACAGATATCAATGATTAAAAGAAAGCCAAAAGCAAATTTAAATGACCCATAGCCATATCCTGCAATGATAGGATATAGTGCAATTGACATTTCTAATAATCCGACATTGAAGATATTTTTCTTATTATTGGTTAATAATCCCAGCATTAGTTTAATTGTCTTATTTCCTTTGCTGGCACACCAGCGTATAATCTATTCGTTTTACATGTTCCCTTAACCACACTACCAGCAGCAATTACGCATCCTTTCTCTATGATAGTCCCTGGTAATATAGTACTATTTGCCCCTATCCAGCAACCATCATGAATCTCAATTGGAGATGGGAAATTTACGCCTCCTCTTTTTTCGCTACACCCCATTGAATGACTAGAAGTTACCAACGCAACATTATAACCTATAGAACAATTTCGTCCGATAATTATCAGCGCATTATTGTCTATAAAACAATTACGATTAATAAAACTACCTTCTGCCAATTGAAGTTTGTTTGTCAATATAGTGCATCGTCCATGAATATTTCCTTTTATCTGCGCGCCCATGAAATTGAATATGACACGACGAAAACCAACAGGGAAAAGATAGGACATCAGGAATCCATTAACAAAAAGATTCCACCAATATTGCTTCAATCTTTGCAAATAACAAATAAGAAGTGTGAATTAAACTCTTGAATATTCTATATTCCATCATGGATTATTTCAAATGCTTCACTAATTCCTTTGCTCGCTCATACTCTTGAGGAGTGCCAATATCAATCCAAGTGCCATTGAGCGGATAACGGATGACATTCATTCCCCGGGAGATCAGCTTCTCCACAAGATGGGTTGCATGGAAGAAAGTATCTTCAGGAATTTCGGCAAGGACACGTTTCTTTATCAAATAGATACCGGCATTGGCATAATAGTTATACTTAGGTTTCTCTATGAGTCCCTTGATGTTACATCCATCAAGATCGAGAATACCTAATTCGATACTGATATTGTATGGAATGGCTGCTACCGACATCTCAGCATCATGCATCTGGAAGTGTAAGAAGAAATCCTCATAATCGATGTTGGTAAAGAGATCAGAGTTCATCACAAGGATGGTATCGTTGTAGAATGGATTTACAAACTTAATGCTACCGATAGTTCCAAGGAACTTAGGCTCACGGAAAGTACGCACCTGCACACCATCACGAGGCGCAGCAAAATGCTCCTCTAACTGCTCACCAAGGTAATTGACTGTTACATTAATATGTTGCACACCATAGGAAATGAGGCGATCAACGTTATGATCTATGATACACTTTCCTCCAATTTCAAGGAGAGGCTTAGGAATTTTCTCTGTAAGAGGACGAAGCCGTTCACCCTTTCCTCCTGCCATCAAAACAGCGTCAATAGGAAGCCTAGACTTATACTTTAAGAGATTGACTACATCCACCACATGATTCTCGGCATCAAGAATAGGGATAAACATAATGCGATGATCCCTAAACGAACGTAAGTCGGCTACAGTAAACTCCTCCTGACGAACAAACTTGAAATCACAATGCATCACTTCATCTAGCGTACAATCGAGGCCATGTCCATTGACCAAAGCACGACGGATATCGCCATCTGTGAGAGTTCCGATAATTTGAGCATTGTTGTTTAACACGAAAAGAGTAAGCGATGTATTCCTCAAATTGTTGAGAGCAACAAGAGCATCTTTAATGGTAAGATTGCTATTTATGCAATGAGAATCAAAAGTCATAATCCTTTAGAACTGTTTGGTAAGTTGTAAATAGTGGAGTTTGGCTTCGGCTTCGATGAAATCCGCTTCAGTATCAATGTCGGTAGAAAGGATGTCTGGCATGACATACTTCTTGCGGTTGAAAGCACTCATTCCCTTTTCGAGAAGCGATGAGACCTTCATAGCATAGATAGAGCCATTAAACTCGAAGTATTCGCCTTGGAAATCCTGACAACGGCCATAATTCTTCTTAAGTGTAGGTATAAGGTACCCAGCCTCATTTTCATGGCACAAGACGGATGCAGCATGAGACTTGCGAACCGATACCACCATGTCGCAAGACTCATCGATCAAAGAGAGAGCATTAGTGATATCTTCCTTACGACGAAGGGGTGAGGTAACTTGAAGGAGTACCAGAAATTTGTAAACCTTGCCTTGTTGCTTGTAATAATTAACAGCATGAATTAATACATCGTTGGTAGTAGCTGTATCAGATGCCAATTCATTGGGACGTTTAAAAGGGACATGATAGCCGCAATCGCTTACTACGGAGATGACGTCATCACTGTCAGTAGATATGCAGATATTGCTATCATCTGTCAATTGACGTGCAATATCTAGACTATAACAAATAAGAGGTTTGCTCGCAAGAGGTCTAATATTTTTCTTTGGCAACCTCTTACTGCCTCCTCTTGCCGGTATCACAAACAATACCTCATTCATATTGATACCCATACACTTATATGCTGAAATAGTTTACAATTTAATGGATTTCAACACGCGAATAATCTCAGCAATACTATTGCCTCGACCATAGATGTATTCTTGCTTGGGGACAGAAATCTTACCATCAATAATATCATAGATGGTAGATTGCAGCAACTTGATATCAGATTCTACATTAATAACCGATTGGGGAGCATTGCGTCCACTCTGGCGCTGGCCTACATTGACGGTAAACTTATCAAAATAAGGCACCTCAATCACACCACTGCTAGAGTTACCGATAACAAAGAGACAATTGTCAATGGCTGCATGATAGTTATTGGCACCTAAATTAGGAATGACGATGACATGTTCGTTGCTACTCCATCGATTGATAACATCAAGGATCGCATCTGATCCATTATCATTGTTAGGATAAGTAATTAATACGCGCTTGCCCTTCTCGATGATAGTGCGGATAGAAAGGTCCATAGCCACTGGGACATTGAACGAACCTACAGTCTGAGGGTGGTAAGTCATTAAGACAAACGAGCCTCTTTCAAGACGAGGATCGAGGTCAGTCAATTCACGTGGGGCCTTGAGGTAGTTAATAATATTATCTACAGCCGATGATCCTACGAGATGAATGGTATCATTCTCAATGATAGGTATCTGCTGAAGTCGCTCATACGCATACTTATTGGTAACGAAGTGAATGGATGATAGATCGGAAATGTTGTAGCGATAGATATTGTCAACGGCACCCTTGGTAATTTGTCCTCCGGCAAAGTGTGCTATAGGTATGTCCAAAAAATGAGCAGCCAAAGCTCCTGCATATGCCTCCAAACGGTCGCCTATAAGGTAAAGTATTTCAGGTCTATTGGAAGAGAGGCCTATATAAATTGCATCAACAAGTGATACGAAATCGTCCTTTTTATCCCGTTGTTCCTCAGTATAGCAAGGCATCTCCACAATAGGTGCAAAATTATCAGTTTTCAGTTCATTGATGGTTAGGCCATACTTTCGCTGAAAATGCATACCTGTAGCGTAGATGATCGGAGTAAAGAAAGCATCTTCAGAAATGCGCTGAATAAGCTGACGCATAACGCCATACTCTGAGCGAGCCCCTGTTAAGAAACCTATTTTCATATTAATCAATGAATTCCTTGCGAATAACACGATCGGCCTCAACATCTACAAGTAGGCGATGACCGATTACCTGATCTTGCTCAATAGGCAGGAAACCGATACCTGGACGCTTGAAACAGAAATCCTCCTTGGTAATGATGTCACCGGCTTTCATAGCATGCTTGGTAATAAGGCTCTTTCGAGCCACGCGGCTAATCTCTCGCTGACTTTCGCTAAACTGACGATCAAAGCTACCCAAAGCCATTTCTACATGACGAACAGCCGATACCAAAGAAGTGAGTTCGGGGATGTCTATAGATGCCTTGTGATCAGGGCCATTAGCACTCTTATCGAGAGTGACGTGTTTTTCAATCATTGTAGCACCCATGGCTGCTGCTGCAATAGCACATTCGTTGCCTACAGTATGGTCAGAGAAACCTACATTATAACCAAACTTTTCTTTGATAGTTAGCATATTACGGAGGTTGACCTCCTCGTACTTAGCAGGATAGTTAGAAATACAATGCAGGATAGTAATATCCTTCTGCGAGTGACGATTGAGCAATACAAGAGCTTTCTCTATCTCCTCGTAAGTCGCCATACCCGTAGAAAGGATGATGGGCTTGTTCTGTTCGCTGATGTAGTCAATCATATCAAGCGAAAATATCTCGCCCGAAGCTATCTTATAGTAAGGCATATCGAAATGTTCATCAAGATAGAGCAAACTTTCTAGATCGAAAGCCGAACATACATAATCCACTCCACACTCTTTACACTTTTCATAGAGAGGTATGTGTGCCTCACGTTTGAGTTGATAACTTAGAGACATCTCACGAGCACCCTTGGCTTTATCATTTTTTTTCTGATAAGACGCCTTAAAAGAGTCATCGCTATAGAGCAGATAGGGGTCGGTCATCTGGAACTTGACACAATCGACACCAGCTTCTGCCATTTTCTCTATCATGGTAAGCGCTGTTTCCACACTTCCATTGTGGTTAGGGCCGACCTCTCCAATCAAATATACCTTGTCCATTATTTTTTTTCTATTAATCTTACAGGACTACCAAAGTAAGTGCGACCAGCCTCTATACAATTTTTGTTTACAAGACTCTTAGCGCCAATGAGCACGTTGTTCGCAATCTGTACACCATTAAGAACAGTACTACCATTACCAATGAGCGCCCCCTTGCCTATGTGACAGTCACGACCGATGCTGGATCCGGCTACAATGTGTACATACTCATCAACTACGGTATCGTGGCCAACCAATACATGATCGCCAATCATAGAGTGAGCCTTGACTATAGCTCCTGACTGAATAACGGCGCCACAGCGAAGAATAACACCTTCCTCTACAATCGCACCTCTCTGAACAACAGAATACTTACCATGGATAACAGGAAGGATAAAACCATAAGACTTAACCTTGTTGGTAATCTTCTCTTTGATAGAGCAATCATTGAGATGATTGCCCGCTCCTACTACGGCATACTTAACTCCCATATCAAAGAGTTTCGGTAGGATATTCTCATCCTTGCCAAGATACTTGTAACCAAGGATGTCGCCATTGTCTTCAATATCTGTATAACCAACAATCTCGTACTTCTCTTCGTCTTCTATGTAATTTATGGTGCACTTTGCAAATGGGCCACCACCTACTAAAACAAGCTTTTCCATATTCACTATTACAGATTTATGATTCTTGTCATTTAATTAATTCTTCACCAAAATATGAAGATCAAAACGCTTCATAAATACCCGAGACTCATCGATGCTCTCAAAACAACACAAATATGTTCAATTTTGTTAATTTTTCATGGTACAGTTTATTATCGCTAGTTTAAAGATCTTCAGGACGCACACTTGAAGGGATATTTACTACACGATCGGCAAACCAGATGGTATTCTGAAGGCCATCGTTCTGACAATTCTCAAACATCGGTAGACGGTTCATAAGTTCCCAAATTGGACGGGTCATAACACCGTTATCATTAGTCTGCTGCAGAAAGTCGAGTTGAGACTTTTTATCCTTCAAGACAACAGCCGAGAGCCAATAGTTGGAGAAGGTATTCTCGGGTTCAGCGAAGAAATCGATTCCATCCACGTTCTTGAAGTATTCGATGTATGTTGCGGCTACTTTGCGCTTGCTGGCTACATACCTGTCAAGATTTTCCAATTGAGCGCAGCCTAGGGCTGCATTAATGTTAGGCATACGATAGTTGAAACCGATATGATCATGACGGAACTCCCAACGATGAGGAATCTTTGCCTGTGTGGTAATATGTTTTGCATAGGCTCCGAGTTCTTCATCCATGAAGAGCATCATACCGCCACCTCCAGTGGTGATGGTTTTATTACCGTTGAAAGAGATAGCACCAACGCGACCAAAAGTACCGGTGTGCAGGCCTTTGTAGGTAGAACCAATTGACTCTGCTGCATCCTCTACGAGTTCAATATGCCACTCCTTGCAGAGGGTCGCAATCTCTTCAATGCGAACAGGATGGCCAAAAGTATGCATAGGAACACATGCCTTGATACGACGACCTGTATGCTTGTTGTAGCAAGCAAGACTATCCTCACGGAAAGCGAAATCCTGCGACTTGGGAAGCTCTGCAATACGAGTGTTCTTATGAATCTCAGCATTAGCCTGCAACCACTCCTTCATAGCATCAGGTGAAAAGCCCATGGTGCTCTTATCTACATCAAGAAAAACAGGATGTGCCCCAATATAAGAGAGGGCGTTGCAAGTAGCAATGAAAGTAAGTGCTTGTGTAAGCACCTCATCGTCCTTCTTCACTCCGGCAAGCAGAAGTGACATGTGGAGGGCGTTTGTGCCGCTCACGCATACTACAGCACGCTTAGCGCCTGTATATTTTGCCATATCCTCCTCGAAGCGATCAACGAATTTACCAACCGACGAAACGAAAGAGGTGTCAATACACTCATTAAGATATGCTTTCTCATTACCTACGAATACCGGAACAGCAAGAGGCGTAAACTCCTTGTTTCCATAAACAGACTTGATAAAGTCAATTGTATCTTTATAGTTTGCCATTGTATCTTCTTTTAGAATTTTATTTACACAAATTACCCCAAAATTATCACAAATTACATTTTCTGATCAAGGTTCTTCCCCTTCTCCTCATGCTCAAAGTTTGGAATGAATTTCTTGATAGATTCTACTACTTCGGCTTTGGTGAAATCCTTCTTCTTGAAGATGCCTTCTAGTTCACCGAAAAATGCATTTATTTCATTCATTGATCGACGAGTGCTTTCGCTTACCACACCGAGGCCCTCAAAGCGTTCCATATCAATCTTTTCACCTGGAACATAGAACTCTTCATATGCCTTCTCGCCTGTGGTGTCAGACTTGAAGTATACGACAGGATATTCTTTAGAATCGTAGCAAATAACATTAGCCTTGGCCTTAGCCTCTGCATCTGTAGTGCATTCAACCTTGATAAGGCCTTCTGCCTTTAGAAAATCATCGCAGATAGCAGAAAAAGTGAGCATTTGATCTTCGCCCAACTTAGGAAAGAACACCTCACCAGCATTACCGAGAATACAAGCAAGCATACAGATCTGGCCGGACTCTTCAGGTGAAACGAAATAACGCTTCACGTCAGAAGGTGCAGCCAAAGGTTGCTTTTTTTGGAGGCGGTGAAGCCAACTATCAGGAAGTGATCCATTGGAGAATGCTACATTGGCAAAGCGAGCTGTTGTAACCTTATAGTGGATGTTATATGCCATTACAAGGTCTTCCATAATTCGCTTGCTTACCCCCATGATATTTACAGGATTTGCAGCCTTATCGGTGGAGACACAGAAAAAATGCTTAGGCGGATAGATACAAAGAAGGTCCATTAACTTCTTAGCTTTGATGTCGTTATTCTCTATAAGTGCCTGCACAGAGTATTTATCTTTCTCGGAACGCACATGCTTATGGGCAGAGAAGTTAGCTACAATATCAAAGCCTTTTTCTTCGCGAAAAATACGCTCAAAGATTGGATCTGCAAAGTTGAGCGTATAGCAGCGGAACTCATCCGGGACAAAGAGGCCTTCTGTAGAACGGACATCTCGCACAAGTTCCGCTAATCCATTCTCGTTAAGATCAACAACAACAATAGAAATAGGCTCAAAACGAAGAATAGCCTTTATGAAGCTGGATCCAATACTTCCTGCTCCACCAATTACACATACTTTTTTACCCTTGATTTCAGCGGTAAGTTTTTCTTTGTTTGCCTCAATATCTTTTGCAAACATGCTGACTGAGCGTGAAGTCACCGAATCAGCGATGAATTTGTCTAAATTGAACATATTAAATATTCCATTGTTATCTAAATACTAGTAAAAATGTTTATTTCAAGCTCCTAAGAGTTCAAAACTCACACACGCTATTTCAAACTTTCAAAGGGCTTGGAGTGAAAGATACGGCTATTCCTTTCTCCAAACCATCTTGTTCACCACGCCAACGTAACTCTGAATGATTTTCACGACCTTGGTAGAGACATTTTCATCCGTGTAGTCGGGAACCGGAGTGCCATAGTCGCCGTCCTTGACGAGCTCCACTGCTGTATCTACAGACTGGAGAAGTCCCTTGGCGTCAATGCCGGAAAGAATGAAGCCTGCCTTGTCAAGAGACTCGGGACGTTCGGTCGAGGTGCGGATGCAGACTGCCGGGAAAGGATGACCTACGCTGGTGAAGAAAGAACTCTCTTCAGGAAGGGTTCCCGAATCGGATACAACTGCGAATGCATTCATTTGAAGACAGTTGTAGTCGTGGAATCCGAGCGGTTGCTGGACATGTACTCGCGGATCAAGTTTGAAACCCGTAGCCTCAAGGCGATGACGGCTGCGAGGGTGGCAACTGTAGAGAATCGGCATGTCATACTTCTCGGCCATTGCGTTTATTGCATTGAACAAGCTGAGGAAGTTCTTCTCCGTGTCGATGTTCTCTTCACGATGGGCACTCAACAGAATATAGTGTCCCTTCTTGAGTCCGAGTCTCTCGTGTACATCGGACGCCTCAATCTCGGCAAGGTTCTGATGGAGCACTTCGGCCATGGGAGAACCGGTGACGTATGTACGCTCACGAGGAAGTCCACATTCAGCAAGATATCTTCTTGCATGCTCCGAGTAGGCGAGATTGACGTCCGAAATGATGTCCACGATGCGGCGGTTCGTTTCCTCCGGAAGGCATTCGTCTTTGCAACGATTGCCAGCCTCCATGTGGAAAATAGGAATGTGAAGACGTTTTGCACCGATGACACTCAGGCAACTGTTAGTATCACCAAGCACGAGCACAGCATCCGGTTTGATTGCGGCGAAAAGCTTGTAGCTGCAATTAATGATATTTCCACAGGTTGCACCGAGGTCATCTCCGACTGCATCCATATAGACTTCCGGCTCGGCGAGTTTCAAGTCACGGAAGAAAATGCCATTGAGATTATAATCGTAGTTCTGTCCTGTATGAGCCAGAATCACATCAAAATATTTGCGGCATTTGGAGATGACAGCAGCAAGCCGGATGATCTCCGGACGGGTACCGACGATGATGCAGAGTTTGATTTTGCCGTTATTTTGCCAGTGGATGTCACTGTAATCGAATTTCGGAGTTTTGGTTTCCATAGATCATTTTGATTATTCAGCTATCGTGCAACTTTTATTCACTTGACTACGGGATCAAAGAAGGTATCCGGTCGTTCCGGGTTGAAAACCTCGTTGCAATACATGACTGTTACGAGGTCTTCGGTCTCAGAGAGGTTTATGATATTGTGCGTATATCCGGGCAGCATGATGACACTCTGAATCTTGTCGCCCGAGACCTCATATTCTATCACTTCATCTGTACCTTCCTTCCTTTGCTGAATCAAACCATGACCGGAGACTACAATAAACTGCTCCCATTTGGTGTGATGCCAATGCTGACCTTTGGTGATACCCGGTTTACTAATATTAATACTTACCTGACCGCAGTTCAGTGTATGAATCAGTTCGGTGAAGGAACCCCTGTCATCACAGTTCATCTTCAGATCGAAAATAGCCTTATCTTTAGGCAGATAACTCAGATAGGTACTATATAGTCTCTTGGCAAAACTGTCAGCCGGAATCTCGGGGATCATCAGCGTCTTCGGCATGTCGCGAAACCGGTGCAGAAGGTCAACAATTTCACCAAGAGTAGCCTTGTGGGTAACGGGGCAGTAGCAGTAGTGTCCATCGGCAGAAGGCAGTACAGTCAGCCCGTCGAACTCGCAATGATGTTCCTGGCCCTTTAGTGCCAAAATCATCTCCTCAACAAGATCGTCAATGTAAAGGACCTCGAGCTCCACTTTCGGGTCATTGACTGTGATGGGCAGATCGTTGGCTATGTTGTTGCAGAAGGTAGCGATGGCGCTGTTGTAGTTAGGACGACACCACTTACCATAGAGATTGGGGAATCTGTAAACAAGAACCTTTACTCCATTCTCCTCTCCATAGCGAAGGAACAGATCTTCGCCGGCTTTCTTGCTGCGTCCATATTCGCTGTTGCCGAAACGACCGGAGAGGGAAGCCTGTGCAGAACTTGAGAGCATGACAGGGGCTTTGTTACCATGCTTCTTCAGCGTGTCCAAAAGCGTTGATGCAAAGTCGAAATTGCCCGTCATGAACTCCTCGGGGTTCTGCGGACGGTTCACACCCGCGAGGTTGAAGACAAAATCGCATTCGGAGCACCAGGCGTCCAATTGCTCCATGGAGCTGTCAAGATCGTACTCAAAGATTTCATCCACGACAAGATCTCCGTAGCACTTGGCCTTGCCTGTTTTAATATTATTAAGCTGGGAGCAAAGGTTTCGACCCACGAAACCCTTTGCTCCGGTTACCAGAATCTTCATCCGTTATTCACTTCTATAGTCGCGAGACTTCGCTCTTGGCTGAAGACCGAGGTCTTCGCGGATGAAATTGAGTTTGAGGAGAAGTTCCTTCATGCCCTCGACATCAAGTCTCTTCGTGTTGTGACTGTGATAGTCCTCCATACGGCTGATGGCATCGTCGCCTTCCGTGAAGAACTTGTCGTAGTTGAGGTCTCGAGCATCACAGGGAATACGGAAATAGTTGCCGCAATCTTCCGAGCGAAGCATCTCTTCACGGGTAACAAGCGTTTCATAGAGTTTCTCGCCATGACGGGTACCGATGATCTTAACTTCGGTCTCTCCGTACTTGGGATCCACTTTGGCATAAACCTGCTTAAGAGCTTCGGCAAGCACGTCAAGTGTAGCAGCAGGAGCCTTCTGAACAAAGAGGTCTCCATTGTTACCATGCTCGAAGGCATACATAACAAGATCGACGGCGTCGTCAAGCGTCATCATGAAACGAGTCATGTTGGGATCCGTAATGGTGATCGGTTTTCCTTCCATCATCTGCTCAACCCAGAGCGGTATGACAGAACCGCGGCTTGCCATGACGTTTCCATAACGGGTACAGCAGATGGTAGTCTTTGCATTCGGCCCGAGTGCGCGTCCCTGAGCAATAGCTACCTTTTCCATCATGGCTTTGGAAATACCCATCGCATTAATTGGGTAGGCGGCTTTGTCCGTAGAGAGGACGACGACATTCTTGACTCCGTGAGCAATGGCCGAAAGAAGCACATTATTGGTCCCTTCTACATTGGTACGCACTGCCTCCATGGGATAGAATTCGCAAGATGGCACTTGTTTAAGCGCAGCAGCGGAAAAGACATAATCTACATCGTTCATTGCGAAATCCACCGCTTCACGACTCCGCACGTTTCCTATATAGAACTTGACTTTGTGTGCAACATCGGGGCGATTTGCCTGGAGGAAATGGCGCATATCATCCTGTTTCTTCTCGTCACGAGAGAAAACACGAATCTCTCTGATATCAGAATTGAGGAAGCGACGCAAAACCGCATTACCGAAACTTCCCGTACCGCCTGTTATCAACAGGACTTTGTCTTTGAAAATACTCATAATACTTATAAACTTATAATTATTTCTTATTAACTAATCAATAGTATCTTACCTATTCCAAGGCATGAAATAGTATTTAATCGGCATTAAAGTCTTTATTTGAACCTTACACATCTTTTTCCTCTTCTTAAATTCTCAGTGAAAAAGACATAGCAGACTGAATCAGTGCGAACTTTTTATACATTTCGAAATCACAACTCTCAGGCAATTCGACCATCATGGCCTTCAATTGGGTGTGCTCCTGTATTAAAAAAGTTCAATCTCTTCTGAAAATATCCCGTGTATAAACCTTGTCGGCCACATCATCCAGGCACGAATCGTAACGGTTGGCAATGATGGCCGCACTCTCCTGCTTGAATTTTGCCAGATCGTTCACCACCGTACTGCCGAAGAAGGTCGTCCCGTCCTCCAACGTCGGCTCGTAGATGATTACCGTGGCCCCCTTGGCCTTGATGCGCTTCATGACGCCCTGAATCGAGCTCTGCCGGAAATTGTCCGAATTCGACTTCATCGTCAAACGGAAGACTCCAATCGTAATGGATTTTTCCTTTGCAGCATCATACAGACCATCTCCATAACTATAATAGCCCGCCTTGCGGAGCACCTGATCGGCAATGAAATCCTTGCGGGTGCGGTTGCTCTCGACGATGGCCGTCATCATGTTCTGCGGCACATCCTGATAGTTGGCCAGCAGCTGCTTCGTATCCTTCGGCAGGCAATACCCTCCGTAACCGAACGACGGGTTGTTGTAGTGCGTGCCGATACGGGGATCGAGTCCCACACCCTGAATGATCGCCTTTGCATCCAGTCCCTTGACCTCGGCATAGGTGTCCAGCTCGTTGAAGTAGCTCACACGCAGAGCCAGGTAGGTATTCGCAAACAGCTTGACCGCCTCGGCCTCCTTCATGCCCATGAAGAGCACGGGAATGTTCTCCTTGATGGCTCCCTCCTTCAGCAGATCGGCAAACCGGTGCGCGGACTGCTCCAGAAACGGAATGTCGGCAATGGCCCGGATGGCTTCGTTCTCCTCGCGGAACTGCTCGTTGTCGATGATCTTCGGATAGCCGACAATGATGCGGCTCGGATAGAGGTTATCGTACAGTGCCTTGCTCTCGCGCAGGAACTCCGGGGCGAACAGCAGATTGAGCCGCTTGAGCCCCTGATGATAATACTTTATGTAAAGCGAACGGCAATACCCGACGGGGATCGTCGACTTGATGACCATCACGGCTTCGGGATTGACCGACAGCACCAGATCGATCACCTCCTCCACATGGCTCGTATCGAAATAGTTCTTGACGGGATCATAGTTCGTCGGCGCGGCAATGACCACGAACTCCGCATCGCGATAGGCGGCCGCCCCGTCGAGCGTGGCCTTCAGATGCAGCGGTTTTCCCGCCAGATATTTCTCGATGTATTCGTCCTGAATGGGCGACTGGCGGCGGTTTATCAAATCGACCTTCTCGGGAATGACATCCACGGCCACGACCTCATGATGTTGGGCCAGGAGCGTGGCGATGGACAGGCCCACATAGCCGGTTCCGGCAACTGCTATTTGCATTTTATTATTTTTCTGCAGCCTCGATCTCCTTGTCGTACACCTCGAACCGCGAGTTTCTGGACTTGAACTCCGGGACGGTCCGCTTCATCAGACGAACCATGTCCGGAATCTCGACGGCCCGCGAGAGCGTCTCCAGTTCGGCCGCGGCCTGCCGGGCCTCCTCGTAATCGTATTGGCGGACCTTCGCGATGCGGATCCAGTCATGCGACGTCGGCAGCGTGTTCTCCGTATTGGAGAGCACCTCCTCGTAGAGCTTCTCGCCCGGACGCAGTCCCGTATATTCGATCTTGATGTCCTTGTCCACCTCCAGACCGGCCAGCTCGATCATGCGGCGGGCCAGGTCGGCGATCTTGACCGACTTGCCCATGTCGAATACGAAGATCTGCGTACCCGTGGCCATCGTCGCGGCCTCCATCACCAGACGGCACGCCTCCGGAATCGTCATGAAGAAACGCGTGATGTCGGGATGCGTCACCGTTACCGGACCGCCGTTGGCAATCTGCTCGCGGAAACGCGGGATCACCGAACCGTTCGAGCCCAGCACGTTGCCGAAACGCGTTGTCACGAACTTCGTCCGTCCCTTCATCTTGCCCGCCTCGATGGCCAGTCCGAGCGACTGGACATAGATCTCGGCCAGCCGCTTCGTGCAGCCCATGATGTTGGTCGGATTGACGGCCTTGTCGGTCGAGATCATGACCATCTTCTCGACGTCGTACTCGATGCACTTGTCCGCCACGTTGCGCGAGCCGGCCACGTTGGCCAGCACCGCTTCGCACGGATTCTCCTCCATCAGCGGCACGTGCTTGTAGGCCGCGGCGTGGAAGACCACCTGCGGACGGTAAGTCCGGAAGGCATAATCGAGGCGCGGGATCATCCGCACGTCACCGATCACGGGAACAAAATTCAGTTCCGGATAGCGCTCCTCCAGCTCCAGACGGATGTTGTGCATCGGCGTCTCGGAGTTGTCGAACAGGATCAGCTGCTTCACTCCGAAGGTCGCCAGCTGGCGGCACAGTTCCGAACCGATCGAGCCGGCAGCTCCCGTCACCATGATCGTCTTGCCGCGGAAATTCGCGATGATCTCGTTCATCGAGATTTTGATCTCCTCACGGCCAAGCAGGTCCTCGATCTTGATCTCGCGGATCGGCTGCTTCATCAGCTTGCCGTCGATCACCTCGTCGATGGGCGGAGCGATCAGCACCTTGAGACCGTCCTCCGTGCAATGGCGGATCAGCCGCTCCTGCTCGTGTTGCGCCTCATCGTTCGTCGCGAAGAGCACGGCGTCGATGTCGTAGCGATCCTGAAGGTATTTGACGTTGTCGTTTGTCTCGAAATAGTAGACCGGATAGTCGGCGAGAATATGGTTCTTGAGCCGCTTGCCATAGGTCAGAAAGCCCACAATCCGGTAGTGGGGCGAGTTCTGGAGCCGTCCGACCAGCGCCACCGACTTGTCTCCCGTGCCGTAGACCAGCACCCGCTTACAGTTCTCGCGCCGGATCGACTTGTACTTGATCAGATCATAGAGCACGATCATCATCAGCCGCATCGACAGCAGCAGGAAGAGCGTGAGCAGGATGTCGATCATGAATCCCAGCGACGCGGCCGTAAGCCCGGTCTGCGCGTCGTGCGGCAGCACCCAGAACACATAGGCGAACAGCAGCGCATCCTTCAGCGCCACGGCAGCGACCAGTTTCCACATCTCGCGCAGCGTCGTGTGACGGATAATCGTCCGCTGCGTTCCGAACAGATAGAACGACAGCACGCTGAAGATCAACGAGCCCAACAGCAGCAATCCGTAACGCACGGAGAACACGCTGCTCACGACAAGACTCCTGACCAGCAGATAGGCCAGCAGGGTCGATCCGACCGAAACGGCCGAGTCGATCAGGAGAACCAGCTTCGAGCTCAGATAACGGTCCAGATGAAATTTTTGGATAAGTCGATACATAAATATAACCTGAATGACATTTCAAAATCGGGTAGCCGTTCCGACGTCGCTGCGACGCAGAATGCGGCCAGTTTTTCCACCGCCGATCCATTTGACGGAGCGGATGACGATAGCGGGTCGGGCAAGACGGCATGAAGACAAAGCGCAAAAAGCGGCTATCCGATCCGCTCGAGCATCCGGGGCGGCAGATAGGTCGTGGCCACGGCCATGACATCCTCGATCTCCACGACCAGCCGCTTGTGGCCCTTTACCCGGAGCAGACGCCCCTGCGCACCCCGGAAAGGGCCTGCGATGACACGGATCCGATCCCCGACCTTGTAGTTCACCTCGTCGGTCCCCAGAAAGAGCAGCTGCTCGTCGTAGCTCCCCGCCACGGCGATGAAGCTGCGCATCTGCTCCTCGGGAATCAGGATCGGCTCATGCGTTTCGCGGTTCATGAAGAGCCGGATGGCCCATTTGGACTCCAGCTCCTTCTTGACGCGATCAAGCAGCGAGCGGCAGGTCCGGGTGAAAACGATGTTGCGGACGACCGGTTCGAGCACCTGCCTCACCGCTCCGCCGCGCTTCACATCCACGTAGTGCATCGGGATGAACACCTCGGCGCCCTGCGCCTCGAGGTACCGCCCGACATTGAGGTCGTTGCGATACATCGTCCTTACGGCGAACCAGCCTGTCAGATCGTTGTCCATCTTTGATAATCAACTTGTTGCATCCCATTCAATCCGTTCACGACAGCGCATATTTCAGGGATACCACCGGCAATTGCGCCAGTGATCAATCAAGTTTCCGCCGCTCCGCACGACACGCAAGACGTCCGCACTCCGGCCTTCGAGCCGATTCTTTACACAAGAATCCGCCCATGAAACCCAGACGCAAATATAGGAAGAAAGTCTTATTTATGCAACTTTTCGGACGGCAAATTCATTCACCGACAAGCCGAATCGGCGGAAAACGGTCTTGGAAGCCCTTAAAACCGCAATTACACACTTGTATCCAACTTTTCAACCCGAAGTACCGGACAAAACGGCGCATTTCCACAAAAAAAAGTTCCCCTGTCACGCTTTTTGCGAAAAAAAGGCTACCTTTGATCGAATTTGAACCGACAAACCCGCAATCGCGATGAAAGGAATCGTTCTGGCCGGAGGCACGGGCACGCGCCTCTACCCGATCACCAAGGGGGTGAGCAAGCAGCTGCTGCCCATCTACGACAAGCCGATGGTCTACTACCCCATCTCGGTGCTGATGCTTGCGGGCATCCGCGACATCCTCGTCATCTCGACACCCGAGGACCTGCCGGCCTTCCGGCGCCTGCTGGGCGACGGCTCGGACTTCGGCGTGCGCTTCGCCTATGCCGAGCAGCCCTCGCCCGACGGAC
>ULUG01050539.1_pt1 | contig 29490 bp, 19 predicted proteins | sample 1958331 | NCBI WGS metagenome assembly ULUG01 (sample SAMEA4835755, study PRJEB28245) | human gut metagenome | biome: gut microbiome; material: fecal sample | place: Denmark | collected 2008
ATTTCTCCGGCTCACACCTCTTCGCCCGCACCCTCTCTGAACACAACCGCAACGCCGCCGCGTTCAGAAGAGCCCTTGACTCCCGCCGCTGAGCGGCAGGTCGAATTAATTCGGGCATACTTGTGCTGTAACTGGCTGTCCGGTCGGATTTGAAATTCATTAGTACCAGGTGCAGCCGTTCTGCTGCGGCGGGTGGCTGCCCGGCGGTACTGCTGGAACCAATTTGGGTCCAGTAGTACCGGCCATCACCCCTGAAACCGCCTCTGCGCTGTTCCGCTTGGACTACTGAATTTCAACTTTTGCCTTCTTGAAAATCATCTGCGCGCGCGATGTGCACTGCAGGTGCCCTGGAGGGCTGTCGGGCGCCGAGGTGTGAGGAAAATGGTTACACCGCCCTTCGCTTCATTCCAGACATCGTCGGCGGCTGGGTGGTATCAGACTGTGATCACAGAAACCAGCCGTGGCGGAGTCGACCTGCCTGATCCGAAGACAGCCAGCAGTACGGAATTTCCGCTGAGGAGGCTAGCCGTCCGCGGCTGTGAGCGGACGATGTCCGGAGCGGAGCGATGGGCATCGATGAAGCGGAGCGGAACCTCCGAAGCGGATTTCCGTACTGCGGTTACAAAGAAAAGCAGCCTGCCGGCAGCAGATTACAAATCTGCTGCAACGTAATATCAGCCACTATGAAATATCAGTCTGAGGCGATAGCTAGGCAAAGCGACGCCGGACGGCCATATCATCCACGAGCAGGCTTTTCTCGCCTGCGAGGGATGCTTATGGCCGCAGGCGGCAGGGCTACGTATATTGAATTTCAAAATTTTTCACATATAAAATTTTGAAATTCGTAACAATTTTGCATCTTTGTAAAAAAGTGAGTGATGAGGATAGTGTCGCACAGAAAGCTCAGAGAGTTTTATGAAAGTAATGGAAGAGAAGATGCGAAGGTGGCCTTGGAGCGATGGTATCAGATAGTGGAAGAGGCGCAATGGGCGAATTTGTCGGACATCAAACTCGATTTCCCCTCGGCGGATTATGTTGGAAACCAGCACTATGTGTTCAACATCAAGGGCAACCGCTACAGGCTGGTCGTTGTGGTCAAATTCCGGATGGGATATGTCTTCATCAGGTTTGTGGGGACTCATGCCGAGTATGACAGGATAGATAGCGCAACAATATAAAATGTTGAAAATGAATGTAACGAAAGCACAATACGAGTTCGCTTTGGCAAAAATCGAGGAACTGCTGCCTTTGGTGCCGGAAGATGCTTCCCCAGATGACAAGGACGCCGTGGAACTTTCCATTCTGTCCGATGTGGTCATCGAATATGAAAAGGAGCATTTCCCGATAGGCAAGCCGACGGTAGCCCAGCTCGTGGAACTGGCTCTGGAGGAAAAGAACATGACCCAGAAACAGCTGGCGGAGGAAATCGGAGTCAGTCCCTCCCGTATCAGCGATTATGTCAACGGAAGAGCCGAACCGACCTTGAAAATAGCCAGTTCCCTTTGCAAGGTGCTTGATATTCAGCCTTCAGCAATGCTGGGGCTGTGACTCGTCAGCGTTTCACGGTCTTGGATGTGAGGTTGAGCTTGTAGTCGAAATGGCGGTTGCCGTGGTAGTAGAACATCTCGAGGGTGTTGGCGTCCTCGAAGCTGATGCTGTTGAGCAGGCGGTCGCGGTAGTGGTCCTCGCACTCGGGTTCCGCCCATGCCAGCACATAGTTGCCGTCCGCCTTCTGCTTCACCACGATCACCGAATAGCCGCGGATGTCGAACAGTGCGGCGGTGTAGCGGGAAGAGCTCTTCTTGTCGCGTGAGGCCTCGAACTGCTCCACGAGCGAACTGTTTTCGGGGAGGATGTTGAAGTTCAGCTTCGTCGCCGAGCCGAGAGCGTCCGGGTTCTGCTCCAGCCACCAGTCGATGGCAGCGTCGGTCAGGTAGTCGCCGGCGGGAATCTGCTCCAGGCAGGGGTTCTCGTTTATGGCCGCCATCATCAGCCTCGCCTCGGGCCTGTTGGGATTCATGATGCTGTTCTCGTTGATGCGCCCCTCGATGCGGAAAGGCAGTCCGTCGCCGGGCCGCAGTATGTCGTGGCCCTCGAAGACCACCTCGCTGTAGGCGTCGCCGGCAGGTGACCAGGTGGCGGCCGTGTAGCTCATCTTGTCGGAATCAGCCGCCTTCGTGAGGAAGTTGAACCTGAAATATCTGTCGCCTCTGATTTCGAAGACCGCGGTGCTGTCGACGAAGCTGCGCGCCGCGCCTTCGGAGGAGAGCGCCGCCGTCGGGCTCTCGTAGGAGTCCGCGAGCGACCATCCGTCTTCGCCCATGACCGCCGTGTAGAGCTTCACGTGGCCGAGGTCGAGTTCAGACGAGCAGACGCAGATTCCGTAGATCCTGTCCACGGCGTCCTTGCGGTCTGGGAAGGCCAGGAACAGGGCTCCGGCGGGCATGAATTCCGACATGACAGCCTCGGCTTCGGCTCGGCTGTAGGGGCTTATGCTCAGCAGGGTGTCCCTGCGAGCGCTGATTTCGGCTGCGTAGACCGAAGAGGGATATTTCTTGAGGAAGCGGTCGAAGGCCTGGACGGAAGGCTTCCCGACAGCCTTGTTGTATTGTCTGGTCTCAGCCTTGGTCTGCGAGTATGCGCCAGTCGACGCGGCGAGCAGAAGAGCCGCGCACAGCAGGGATTTCAGTATGCTGTTCATAGATATGTCTCAAAATAGTCGGTGATTTTCTCGTGGAGGTGGACACGCGCGCGCCCCTCCATGTTGTGTTTCTCTCGGGGGTAGGCGAAGAAGTCCACTGGCTTCTCGGCCTCGATGCATTTCTGGATGAAATTCAGCGAGTGCTGCCATACCACGGTGTCGTCGAGCACTCCCTGGCAGATGAGCACCCTGCCGCCGAGATTCGCGGCCTTGGGCAGCAGGGAAGTGGCCTCGAAGCCCTCCGGGTTGGTCTGAGGGGTGTCCATGTAGCGTTCGCCGTACATCACCTCGTACCATTTCCAGTCGATGACGGGGCCGCCGGCCACAGTGACCTTGAAGATGTCGGGGCGGGCGGTGGCCAGGGTCAGGGCCATGAAGCCGCCGTAGCTCCAGCCGTGGACTCCGATGCGTCCGCGGTCGATCGCGGGAATCCTGTCGAGCAGTGCGGAGAGTCCGGCGAGCTGGTCCTCGGTCTCGGCGACGCCGCACTGGCGGTTGATCGCCTTCTCGAAGGCCGCACCGCGGTTCTGGGTGCCCCGGTTGTCCTGCACGTAGACGAAATAGCCCTTCTGGGCCATCAGCATCTCCCACATGCGAATGTCGCCCAGCCATTTGTTGCTGACCATCTGGGAGTGGGGGCCGCCGTAGACGTAGACTATCAGGGGATATTTCTTCGAGGGGTCGTAGTCGCGCGGGTAGAACAGGCGGTAGTAGTTGTCGTAGCGATTGTCCGCCGAGCGCACGCTGCCCAGCTCCACGCGGCACTGCGCGTATTCGTCGAGGGGGTCGATCGCGTCGAGGATGTGGTTGATGACCTCGCCGGAGGCGTTCTTGACCACGGTGACTCCGGGCACGTTGAGGCTGCTGTAGCGGTCGATGAACTTGCTGCAGTCGGGGGCCATGTCGATTTCGTGCCAGCCGCTCTCCCAGGTCAGGCGCTCAGGTTCGCCGACGCGTCTGCCCTTGACCTGCACCCGGAAGAGGTGGTTCTCGATCGGAGAGACCTCGGCCGAGGTGTAGTAGACATATCTGCCGTCGTTCGCCACGTAGGCCACGTCGGCGCTGCAGGGGGTCACCCGGGCTATCACCCCGAGGGTGTCACAGAGGTAGAGGTTCCTGTAGCCGTCGCGGTTGTCGGTGCGGTAGAGGAAGTTCCAGCTGTCCTTGAGGAAGTAGAGCGGGTCGAGCGGCTCCACCCAGGCGTCGTTCTGCTCGCTGAGTATCGTGCGTACGAACGCGCCGTCGGAAACCCGGTACATGTTGAGCTTCATGTGGTGCTGCGCGCGGTCGAGCACCTGCACGAACAGGTATTTCCCGTCGGGCGACCAGGTGGGGTTGGTGAGGTAGCGCTCCTCGTCGAAGTCGCTGACCTGCAGCTCGCTGACTATGGTGCCGTCGGTGCGGCAGATGCAGATGGCCAGCTTTTCGGAAGGCATGCCGGCCATGGGGTACCTGATCTCGTCGGTGCTGCCGGTGCGGGTGGTGATGTCGAATAGGGGGAAGGTGCCCACTGCCGACTGGTCCTTGCGGTAGACCGCCAGGAGGCTGCCGTCGGGGGAGGGTATCACCCACTTCGAGCCGCCGAACTCGTTGCGGCTCACGGTTTCACCGTAGACGATTTCGGGCGGGTTGCCTTCCGGGAGGGTCCAGTCGGGCCTGGCGGCCTTGGGTTCCTCCCGCGTGAGCTGGCTGTCGGCGTCCCACCAGAGCTTGACCCTTTCGGGGTAGACGGAGCGGGTCGACTGCCTGACGGCTTCCTCCACCGTGAGCAGCCTGGCGCCCGGATTGCCTTCGGGATGCACCGCTATCAGTCCTGCGGCGAGCATCGCAACTGCGCTCAGGGTCATCGCTATTCTCCTCCTGCGATTATGGGTATCTCGGTCTGGCGTTCGGCCTGGCGCACCGACACGATGTCGTCGACTATGTATCTCTGCATGCCTCTCCAGGGCAGCCAGCCGTTATATTCCTTGTAGTGGAGCTCGACCATCTTGCCGCTGCAGCGCATCAGCGAGTCGGCCACGGCCCTGTCGGTCACCGAGAAGTTGAACTCGTTGGACTGGATGTTGCCGCCCTCCGAGAGGCTGTTGAAGCCGGTCTGGATCAGACGGCCCTCGTAGGTCTTCCATACCCATCCCTTGTAGACTATCTGGTTGAGTTCGCCGGCCTTGACGCCCTCGCCGAAGACGAAGTAGAACTTGATGTAGAAGAACACCGCCGCGGCGAGCACTACAATCGCCGCGATCCAGGTGATGACTTTTCCCTTTGTGGTCATAACGCTAAAATATCTAAAACATACAAAGATAATGAAAACTTCGTTTGAGAAAGTTTCTTATATTTGATAAAAACTTACTGACTATGAAAGACACAGGAGAAATCATCCTTTATGAACCGGACAGCGAGGTGAGGCTTGAAGTGCGTCTCGAAGGTGAAACGGTCTGGCTGACGCAGGCGCAGATTGCAGAATTGTTCGGCACAGGGCGTCAGGCCATTACAAAACATCTGAAAAACATCTTCGCCAGTTGCGAACTTGATGAAAATGCAGTCAGTTCCATTTTGGAACTAACTGCCTCCGACGGGAAAACATACAAGACGAAGGTCTATAACCTGGACGCTATCCTGTCTGTCGGATACCGTGTCAACAGCAAGAACGCCACGTTGTTCCGCCGTTGGGCGAATCGTGTGCTGAAAGATTATATGCTTCGCGGTTATTCTTATGACAGACGTCTGACTGAACTGGAATATACGGTTGCAGAACACACCAGAAAAATAGATTTTTTTATCCGCACCTCCCTACCTCCAGTCGAGGGAGTCTTCTTTGACGGACAGATTTTTGACGCATATAAGTTCGCCGCGGACATTATTCGTTCTGCGCGGAAATCCATTATCCTGATTGACAATTATGTGGATGAATCCGTCCTTCTGATGCTCAGTAAGCGAGATGTCGGAGTCTCGGCGATAATCTATACAGGAAAGATCAGTGAACAACTTAAGCTGGACATGGTGAAGCACAACAGTCAGTATGAGCCGATAATCGTAAGGACGTATGCGAAAGGCCATGACAGGTTTCTGATTATCGATAATGCCGAGGTCTATCATATCGGGGCTTCGCTGAAAGATCTCGGAAAGAAAATGTTCGCCTTCTCCAGATTGAAGATACCGGCGGAGATGATAACGGACTCGCTGTAAAACAAAAGGAGGAGCCGGGGCTGATGTCCGGTTCCTCCTTGGTGTCTCGCCTTGCAAGAAACTATTTCTTGCGGGACTTGTATCTCTGATAGAACATATCAACTCGGCCGGCGGTGTCGACGATCTTCATCTTGCCGGTGTAGAAAGGGTGAGATGTGTTCGAAATCTCAAGCTTTACGAGGGGATACTCAACTCCGTCGATGGTGATGGTCTCCTTGCTGGTGGCGCAGGAGCGGGTGATGAACACGTCCTCGTTTGACATATCCTTGAAAGCTACAAGTCGGTAGGTTTCGGGATGGATTCCTTTTTTCATGTTTACTGGTGTTTTGAATCGGGCGCAAATATACGAATTAATTTTCGTAATTTTGCAATCTATGACACTGATAAAATCAATTTCGGGCATACGCGGAACCATAGGCGGGCCCTGCGGCGAAGCTCTCACGCCGGTGGATATAGTCAAGTTCACATACGCATACTGCGAGCGCCTGCGTAGGCACGCCGCTCCGAAACGCGGCCGCTTCAAGGTCGTCGTGGGCAGGGACGCGCGCATCAGCGGCGCGATGGTGGAGCAGCTGGTCTGCGGCACTCTGGTATCCTGCGGCGTCGACGTGGTCAGATGCGGGCTTGCGTCGACCCCCACCACCGAACTTGCGGTGCGCTTCGCCGGAGCCGACGGCGGAATCATCATCACCGCCAGCCACAACCCCCGCGAGTGGAACGCGCTGAAGCTGCTGAACTCCGAGGGGGAGTTCCTTTCCGCGGCCGAAGGCAATGAGATACTGGAGATAGCCGACAGCGGCGATTTCAACTTCGCCTCCGTCGACGAACTCGGACACATTGAGGACCACGACTTCACCGACGAGCACGTCGACTCGGTGCTCGCACTCGAGGCCGTCGACGCCGACGCCGTGCGCAAGGCCGGGTTCACCGTGGTCGTGGACGCCATCAACTCCGTGGGCGCGCTGATCATGCCGCGTCTGCTGGAAAGGCTCGGAGTGCGCTGCATACTGCTCAACGGCACTCCCGACGGCGACTTCGCCCACAATCCCGAGCCGCTGCCGCAGAACCTCACCGGCCTCAGCGAAGCAGTGCGGCGCGAGCATGCCGACCTCGGAATCAGCGTCGACCCCGACGTGGACCGCCTCGCGTTCTTCTGCGAGAACGGCGAACCCTTCGTTGAGGAATACACCCTCGTGGCGGTTGCCGACTACCTGCTGGAACGTGCTTCCGCGGCCGGCGTGAAACCCCTGCACACCGTTTCCAACCTGAGTTCCAGCCGCGCCCTGCGCGACGTGACGGAGCGCTGGGGAGGCAGCTGGTTCGCCGCGGCGGTGGGCGAGGTCAACGTGACCACGAAGATGCACGAGACCGGGGCGCTGATAGGCGGCGAAGGCAACGGGGGAGTCATCTACCCCGCCTCCCACTACGGACGCGACGCGATGGTCGGAACCGCGCTGTTCCTGAGCCAGCTCGCCCGCAAGAAGATGAGCGCCAGCGCCTACAAGGCCACGCTTCCGCAGTACTTCATCGCCAAGAACAAGATTTCCCTGAGCGACAAGTCTCTGATCAACAAGATACTGGAGAAGGTCAAGGAACACTACGCCGCCGAGCGCGTGAACACCGTCGACGGCGTGAAGGTCGACTTCGAACAGAAGCGCAGCTGGGTGCATCTGCGCCGCTCCAACACCGAACCCATCATCCGCATCTACTCCGAGGCGCCCACCGAGGCCGAAGCCAGGGCGCTCGGCGAGGAGGTCATCGCGATTGCGCAAGGCATATTGAGATAGATGTTTTCCTTCAGAACAACTCCGATTGAGGACCAGCTCGACCGCGCGCTCACCGAAGGGCGCGTGGCCTGCTTCTGCACGCAGAACTGCTGGGATTCCGGCCGCAGCCGCTACCTCTACGAGATATTCCGCGAGCGCGGCAACCTGGTCCGCGTGATCCGCCCGTCCGGCACGGAGCTCACCCCCGACACCTCCCACATCGACTTCAGTTCCGCCGACATCGAGGACGTGGACGCCATCGTCGTGGAGATTCAGGACGTGGGCTCGCGCTACTTCAACTACACCCGCGACGTGATGCGGCTGATGTCTATGTGCGCCCGCGAGCCCGAAGCCCCGGCAATCTACGTGGTCGACCACATCAACCCCGCCGGCAGGGTGGTGGAGGGCACGATTCCGGCAGTGGAGTCCGACATCTGGACACCCAGGGTGGCCCACAGGCACGGCCTGACCCTCGGAGAACTCTGCCAGCTCTACTACAGCGAGATAGGCGCGAAATTCCCGCTGCACGTGATTTCCGCGCGCTGCTCCTCGGTGGGCAAGGACATGCTTCCGTGGGTCATAGCGCCGGCGTCCGACATCCCGGGTATGTTCACCTGCGAGCTCTACTCCGGCGGCGGACTCTGGAACAACACCACCATCTCGCCCGCCATCGGCACCGCGCGGCCCTACGAGTATTTCGGTGCGCCGTTCATCAAGACCGAGGACGTCCGTTTCCTGCCTGCGCAGCGCGGGGTCATGATGCGTCCCTGCTCCTTCACGCCCTCGGCTGGCATCTACAGCGGGCAGCAGTGTTTCGGCTATCAGATTATGCTCACGCCCGACGGCCAGTACCATTCGCTGCTGCACACTCTCCAGCTCATGCGGCATTTTGCCGACAGGTATTCGCAGTTCGAGATGAGCGACGCCCTGTTCGTGAAGATAGCCGACCCCGTGATAGAGGAATATCTGCGTGGGCGGCTGAGTTTCGACGTGGTGCAGGAGCATGTGAAGCTCGAGGAACAGAAGTGGATACGCAAGGCCCGCCGCTTCCTGCTCTACGATGATGCGCCGTACAGGAGGAAATGATGCTTTTTAAAGTTATCATCAGAAAAATTTGCAGAATGTAAAATTATGCCTATATTTGCACTCCCAACGACAGACGGTGGGTTCGTATAACGGTTAGTACTCGAGATTCTCAATCTCGCAATAGGAGTTCGATTCTCCTACCCACTACCAGAGGAAAGGACAGTTTGAAAAAACTGTTCTTTTTTTGTTGCTTTCCCTCGTCATTGTCATACCGTTTCATGAAATTCACCTGCGCCACAGAACGGCTCTGTAGCCAGCTCTAAGGCATGCTCGCCGCGCAGGTGTAACCATTTTCCTTACACCTCGGCACCCGACAGCCCTTCAGGACACCTGCAGGGCGCATCAGGGGCGCAGGTGATTTTCAAGAAGGAAAAGTTGACATTCATCGGTCGCAGCGGGGTGGCGCAGAGGCCATTCCAGGGCAGGTGGCTGGCCCCAATGGAACCAATTTGGTTCCATTGGAACCACCAGGCAGCCACTCACCGCCGTTCTGCGGCGGTATCTGGTACCAATGAATTTCAAATCTGGCGAGGCGTTGGGGGGACGTAAGGTGATACGAAAAGAGGCCGCCTGGGAGGCGGCCTCGATTCTGTTGTCAGAGTGGTCTGTTAGTTGGCGGTTGACCAGTCGTACAGATTGATGCTCTTGTCTCTGTTCATCACATAGACGGGAGAGAAGTTCCAGATGCTGTTGGTGTTGATACCGGGAGCCGTGGCGAGAGCTGCAATCCTCAGGTAATGAGGGCGCTCGTACTCGAACTCCTCGATGTTCACACCGTCGCTGGATGCGTCCACGGTCAGGGTAATCCTGTCGGTGGTGCCGTCCTCCTTGACAGTTACAGTTGCGAGAACAGACCCGTTATCTTTTCCGTTCATCCTGTAGCTGGCGTTATAGCCTACGTGGTTCTCGGTGTTTGAGCAGAGAACAACCTGGCTGATGGTGTTGAGCCTTGAAGGGTCGCCCATCTCGACGGAGAAGGTGGCCGTGATCAGCTGGTTGGCAGCATCGTAGCTGAACTCAGGGTCGATGATGCGGCAGTAGGGGGTGAGCTCAAAGTCAAAGCTGTTGGCTCCCTCATTGACCTGAATCACGGTCTGCTCAGCAGGTGCGAACACAGGCAGCTTCCTGAAATCTACGCTGTACTTGCCGGCGAAGACCATGTCGTTCTGGTAGTTGCCATCGAACTTAACGAACCAGTCCTGCTCCTCATAGAAGTTTTCTCCCCATTTGTCACTTACATCTTCGATGACGGTGAGAGATCCCGAAATTACACTGGTCGTAGGAGCCCACCAGTTTCCACCGGTCTCTGTGTATGTTTCAACTTGAATCGTCTCGTTGGTCTTAGCATCGAGGATTCGTCCTGATATCTGTGCGTTGGGTCCGTCGTAGTTGTCGAGCTTGAACAAGTCGCAGGACGTCAGGAGGGAACCTGCCGCAACAAGGCATGCTATTTTGATCAGTAATCGTTTCATGCTAGTTCGTGGTGTTGTTGTTGGTGATACGGTTGTTAGTGTAGTTCGGAATGCTGGCGTAGTAGTCTTCCGGTCTTACCTGAGGATGGAAGCCAGCAGGATTCTGGGTGGCCTCGTCGAACATAGGCACTGACCTGAGGAAGATGTACTGGGCGCTGCTGCCGCTGAGGTCCACCATAGGGATCAGGGTCAGTTTGGCAGGCACTGCGCCCTCTCCGTCGTAGACATTGGTGCCGTTGAAGTAGGCGCGCCTTCTCCAGAGCACATTCTGCCACTGGTCTTCGGCTGCGAACTCAACCTTCCACTCGTGGAGCACATTCTCGATAGTGAGGTCCACGTCGTCGGTGAATCCGGCCCTGTGGCGGATGTCGTTGAGGCACTTCTTCGCGAGGGCCGCGTCGCCGAGACCGCTCTCGACCTGGGCCTCTGCATAGGTGAGGAGAACCTCAGCGTAGCGGATGTCGTACCAGGGGGTCTGGGTTACGGTGTTGAAGGCCTGAGGGTCGAGGTACTTCTTGTTGTAGAAGGAGTAGGTGGTGCGGTGATGGCTGTTGATATCTCCGGGCATGTGGTAGAAGCCTGAGTTGTTTTCGCCCTCTCCGCCGTAGGGATAGTAGGTCTGTCCCTGGAAGTCCACTCCGTTGTTGTCGAGAGGGTAGATATTGGGAGTGCCGTCAGTCAGAATCATTCCGCCCTGGAAATAAATTACAGTGTTGCGGAAGGTGGCTCCGGGATAAACAATCCAAGCCTGGAAGCGGGCGTCCTTGTTCACGAAAGGATCGGTGACATTGGCGTACTTGATGTAGTTCGCGTTGTCTCCCTTCTTGAACTCGGTGGTGGGGTCGTAGCTGAAGTAGCTGGCCTCGTCGCCGTCAATCCTCGTGGGGATGGTTCCGTCGACCCTGCCGCGGTTGTCGTCATAGTAGTCGAACTCGTCGGCGTAGTTCAGGGTGTAGCTGAACTGTCCGCCCACATATCCTTGGGTTACCTGGTGGGGTCCTCCCCAGTTTGTTGTCTGGCTGGACTCCAGTCCGTTGCCTGAGGTCAGGTTACCAGACTTGTAGGACTTTCCAAGAAGGCCTTCGAAGGTGGAGTAGTTCTGGAAGAGGTTGGCAAGGGTGTTGGTTGCATCCTCGACTGAGCCGGGGTTCGCTCCCTCAAGTCCATACTTGCCGCTGTCGATCACCTTCTTGGCAGCGTCGAGAGCCTGCTGGTAGTAGCCGTTGGCGTAGGACTCCTCCATGTAGGTGAGCTTCTGCTGCACTGCGGTGTAGCTGCTGTTGAGCTCGGCCCTGTCCCAGTACTTGGACTCGGAGGCTGCCCAGAGGGCTACGCGGGCCTTGAGGGCGTAGGCGGTGTACTTGCTTACGCGCATCTGAGCGGGAGCGTCTTTGGGAAGCAGGTTGGCCGCATCCTCAAGCTGCTGGAGCACCCAGTCCCAGGTGTCCTTCTCGGTGCGTCTGTCGATATAGAGGCCGGCGTTGACTCCGTCGCCCTTGTACTCGTCGTCAAGAACCCTGTCAACGATGGGCATACCTCCGTAGACCCTGACACCAGCGAAGTAGCAGTAGGCCCTGATGAAGGTGGCCTCTCCGAGATAGGTGTTGGCATCTTCCTGAGAGATGGTACCTGCAGCGGCTGCAGCCTTTACATTGTCCATGAAAAGATTGATGGACCTCATCTGGCTGTAGTTCCAGAAGCTCCCTACGGTAGCGCCGTAGCTTGCGGCTGCGCGGCTGGCGTTGGCAAAGAACGTCCTTTTGTCGTTGTCGTCGAAGGCTCCCATGGGGATGTAGTTGTAGATGTTGGCGAGAACTCGCTCGATGCCCGCCTTGTTCTTGAACATATCCCCAGCCTGCATCTTGGTGAGGTCGCCTTCGAGGTTGTCGAAGATGGCGTCACAGGATGTCAGGGTTCCGAGTCCCAGAGCTGCAACCGTGATATATTTAAGTATTGATTTCATGTTGCTTGGTTATTAGAAGTTAAGATTCAAACCGAAGGAGAATGACCTGTTGATCTGGAAGTTACCTCCAGCGCGTCCGTAGTCGTTGGACTCAGGGTCGACGAAGCGGAGGTTCTTGTTGCAGAGCGTGAAGAGGTTGCCGCCGTTGAAGTAGACGCGCAGGCTCTTGATGCCTATCTTCCTGATGAACTCGGGAGAGAAGCGGTAGCCGACCTCTATGGTCTTCAGACGCAGGTAGGTCGCGTCGATGAAGTTGTAGGGCTGGTTGCTGGTGTAGGTCACGTTGTGCGCGTTGCCGACCTGTCTGACGCGTGCGAGAGCGGGCCAGTATCCGCTGTTCCATTCGGTGTTGGGGTCCCAGGGGTCGTCGCCGTAGTTCTTCACTGACCAGCAGTCCTCGGTGAACATCTTGGGCAGCTGGTACAGATAGCCGAATCCAGCGTAGGAGGAAAGTCCGAGAGACTTGCTCTTGAGGGAGGCTCCTGAGAACACGAGGCTGAAGTCGAGGTTCTTGTAGTTGCCGCTGAAGGTCAGACCGAACTGGAGAGGAGGGTTGTCATCGGACCAGGTGTAGAACATATCGTCGCCGGTGATGTAGCCGTCGCCGTTGCGGTCAACGAGAGCATACATACCGGGAACCATGTCGCGGTTGCCTGAGCCCGTCATGTTGGTATCGTAGAGCACTCCGAGGTTGGAGATGTAGTCGAGGCTGGTGAACTGTCCTCCGGCCCACTCGTAGCGGGAGGCGCTCCTGGCGTTGCTCCACCTGTTCAGGGTCGAAGTCTTCCAGTAGTTCATGGATGAGTTGTAGCCCTTACCGTTCTCGCTCTCAATATAGGTCATACGGGTACGGGTGTAGGTGGCTGAACCGGTGACACGGTAGTTGAACTGCCCTACGGAACCACTGGTGTAGAGCGAGAGCTCGAGGCCCTCGTTCTCCTGGACGTTGAGGTTCTCCTGGGGCAGGGAAACTCCGTAGAAGTCAGGCAGGGAAACGCTGCGGGTGGCCGCGATACCGTCAACTACTCTCTTGAACCAGTCGAATGTACCACCGAACTTGCCGTGCCACATCTCCCAGTCGATACCGAAGTCCATCATGCGGACCTTTGCCCAGGAGAGCAGTGTGTTCTCAACGGTGGTGGAGTTCCATGCGGGAGTCGTGATTCCGTCGCTGAAGATGTATGAGCCGCTGGAGGTGTATCCTGCGATATATGCGTAGGCGCTGCCCTGGGTCATTCCGGTGAAACCGTCTGACCAGCGGAACTTGAGGTTGTTGATAAAGGGGAGAGCCTGCTTGAAGAAGTTCTCCTCTGAGATTCTCCAACCGAGGGAGTAGGCGGGGAACACACCCCAACGGTAGCCGGGAGCATACATATATGAACCGTCGACACGGGCCATGACTTCTGCCAGGTACTTGCCGGCGTAGTCGTAGGTCACGCGGCCGATATAGCCTGCTGAGGCGCTGCTGTAGCGGACACCGGAGTTGTCGGCCGTGGTGGCGAGACCCTGGTCGAGGATGTCGTGGGTGTAGAAGGAGTCGGCGGTAGTGTTACCATACTTGCGGCTTCCCTGGATACGGGCACGGTCGTTCTTGGTCACTTCGGCTGCGAGGGTGGCTCCGATGTTGTGCTTGCCGAACCTCTTGTTATAGTTGGCCTGGAAGCGTCCGTAGAGCCTCTGGTTGTCGGTGTAGAGTTCGCTGTACTCGTTCTCAGCTCGTGAGGTGGCAGCGTAGGTGTTGGTCTTGTAGTCGTAGGTGTCGTACTGGAGCACGAGAGAGCGGAACTTGCCGGTAGAGTAGTCGTAGGCGCCTGAGAGCTGGAGGGTGAGTCCCGGCAGCCAGGGAGCCGTGTACTGGAGGTCCACGGTGTTGTTGAAGGTCCTCGAGATGTTCTTTGAGATACCTGTGCTCTCGGGGTCGAGCATCGCGACGACGTTCATGTTCTCGTTACCTGCTGACCAGTGGGTCAAGTCGTATTCGATCTCACCGGTCTCGGGATTCACGGACTTTATGGGGTGAACTCCGATACGGGGGTCGGTGGCGTAGATGTGGTACTGCATGTTCCAGTCGGCGTCGGGGTTGCCGGGCGTGTTCTGGTTGCTGATACGCATCGAGGTGGTGTAGGTCATCTTCAGGTTGTCGGTGAGGTTTGCGGTCACGCTTCCGTTGATGTTCCACCTGTTGTAGGCGTATGCCTCGGACTTCATAATGGAAGAGTCGTCCATGTAGCCGACGCCGAAGTAGTAGTTGACCTTGTCGGTGCCTCCGCGGATGGACGCGTTGTGCATCTGGTTCACCGCGAAGGTCTTCATTACCTCGTCGTACCAGTTGGTGTATTGATAGGCGGGGTCGCCGGCTGCATATCCGGCAATCTCCTCTTCGGTGAAGCGGTGGGGTATACGGCCTACGTCGGCCATCGCGTTGTCCCACCTCATGAAGCTTACCCAGTCCTCCACGTTATGGTTGGTCACAGGCTGGGTCAGGCGCACTGAGGTTGTCAGGGAGACTGAAGGGGTCTGGCTCTGGCCCTTCTTGGTGGTGATCAGGATCACACCGTTGGCGGCTCCGAGTCCGTAGATGGCCGCGGAGGCGTCCTTGAGGACGGATACGCTCTCGATGTCCTCGGGGTTGATCTCCTGCAGCACTGAGATATCGGTGTAGTCCTCCGTTTGCTTCGCTGACATGGCGTAACCTGAGGATTTCCTAGTCATGGTCTGGCTACGTACTACACCATCCACGACAATCATAGGAGCGCCGCTGAATCCGCGCAGTGAGAGCTGGGTGGAGAAGGAACCAGGCTTGCCGCCCATGTCGCGGATCAGCAGTCCGGGCACCTTACCCTGCAGCGAAAGCAGTGCGTCGGGTGACTTGGTGTTGGTGATGTCGTCGGTTCTGATCTGAGACACGGCTCCGGTCAGGGTCTCCTTCTTCTGGACACCGTAACCTACCACGATGGTCTCGTCGAGGAGGGTGGTGTCCTCCTTCAGAACGACCTGGAGTTTGTCGCCACTTCCGACGGTGGCTTCGGTGGTGTGGTATCCGATGAAGGATACTTCGAGGACGTCGCCCTGCTTGAGGTCGAGCACGGCGTTACCGTCGAGGTCGGTCATCGTACCGGTGGTTGTGCCCTTCACCATGATGCTGGCTCCGGGGAGCGGACCTGTCTCATCAAAAACCGTGATGGTCACAGGCTTTGTCTGTGCGAACGCTGAGACGGACATCATGAGTCCGGCCAGCACGGCGCAGAAAAGTTTTAGTGGATTTGTTGATTTGTTCATAGAACACGAATTTGGTTAGTTGGTGTTATATCTATTTTCTTGATAGATCAGATAGTAACCGTGGCGTCCAGACGGATGTCGTCGGAAGCTGCGCCGAGGAGCAGGTCGATGGCGCCGTGCTCGAGATCCCATCCGTTGATCTCCTCGTTCCACCAGCAGAGGTCATCGAGGTCGAAGCTGAGCTTCACCTTGACGGTCTCGCCGGGAGCGACGGTGACTCTCTGGAATGCCTTGAGCTCCTTCTCGGGACGCTCAACCACGCTGTTCTCGTACTTCACGTAGAGCTGGGCGACCTCGTCGGCCTCCATGCTTCCCTTGTTGGTGAGGTCGAAGGTCACGGTGACGGCGTCCTTGCCGGCCTTGGCCTTGATGTTGGAGTACTCGAAGTCAACGTAGGAGAGTCCGTGTCCGAAGGCGAACAGAGGCTCGATGTCCTTGGTGTCGAACCAGCGGTAGCCTACGAGCAGGCCTTCTGAGTAGTAGGCGTCGGGGCTGTACTGCATTCTGAACCTGTTCTGGCCCTGCACGTCCTGACGGTACTGGTTGCCGAAGAGGTCACCCTGAACCTCAGCCTTCTGGGGGAAGTTGCCGAGTGCGAATGCGGGAGAGTCCTCAAGCCTTGCGGGGAAGGTGATGGGGAGCTTTCCAGAAGGGGCGATCTCGCCGAAGAGAACTTCCGCGAGGGCGTTGCCGCCTTCAAGTCCGTTCCACCAGCCCTGAACCACGGCCCTGGAGAGCTTGCATGCCTCGCGGAGGTCGCAGGGACCGCCGGAGATGTTCACGGTCACGATGTTGGGGTTGACTTCGGCGATCTTGGCGAGAATCTCGTTCTGGCTTACGGGCAGGTCGATGTTCTCCCTGTCGGAGCCCTCGCTCTCGATGGACTTGTTGGTTCCGCTGAAGAAGATCACCACGTCGGCCTCGGCTGCGTTCTTGAGGGCCTCGTCGAGGAGCTCGGGGCTGGGAGCCTCGTCAATCTCGGTAGCCACGCTGGGGTCGCTCGCGCCTAACCAGCGGCCGAACATTCCCATGTAGTTCTTGTAGGCCTGGGCATAGCTCACCTCGCCTTCGGCGTGGCTGGCGATGCCTTCGTAGGGAGACACCTCATAGAGGGTCTTGACTCCCGCACCCATTCCGCCGGCTGCGGTGGAAGCCTTGGCGTTGAGTCCGATCACAGCAATCTTGGGAGTGGACTTGGCGAGAGGCAGGATGCCGTCGTTCTGAAGCAGGACGATTGACTTCTGGGCCACCTCGTGGGCGATCTGCTGCTGAGGCTTCTGAGAAGTCATCACGATGTTGGCCTCATCCTCGGGGATGGGCTCGATCGCGTAGCGCACGCGCAGGATCTCGCGAACCTTGTCGTCGACCACGCTCTCGGGAACCTTTCCAGCCTTCACGGAGTCGATCAGGGCGGGTCCGAGGTAGCGGTCACCGGTCATCTGCACGTTGAGTCCGCCGAGAGCGGCGCCCATGGTGCTGTGGGTTCCTCCCCAGTCGGAAACTGTGAAGCCCTTGAAGCCCCAGTCGCCGCGGAGGATCTCGTTGTTGAGGTGGTTGTTCTCAGAGCACCAGTAGCCGTTCACCTTGTTGTAGGCGGGCATCACCACCATGGCTCCGCCCTCGCGTACTGCTGCCTCGAAGGGCTTGAGGTAGATTTCCCTCATGGTGCGCTCGTCCACGATGACGTTCACGGTACCGCGGTTGGTCTCCTGGCTGTTGAGAGCGTAGTGCTTGATGCAGGCTGCAGTTCCGGCATCCTGAACGCCCTTCACGTACTCTGCCGCGAGGTCGGCGCTGAGGATGGGGTCCTCGCTGAGATACTCATAGGAACGTCCTCCCACGGGCAGCCTCTGGATGTTGATGGCGGGTCCGAGGATCACGTCCTTGCCTCTGAGGCGGGCCTCACGTCCCATTCCGGTGCCGTACTTGTAGGCAAGTTCGGGCGACCAGGTGGCGGCGAGAGCCGATCCGGTGGGGAAGTAGGTGGCTGAGTCGAGAGTCCAGCCTGCTGACTGGAAGCCCGTGGGCACACCTTCCTCGCGGATTCCGAAAGGTCCGTCGGTGTACTTGATGTCAGGAATTCCCTGGGAGGGAACGCCCTCAGAAGACATGTTGGTCTTGCTGTGGAGCATTTCAACCTTCTCCTCGAGGGTCATCTTGGCGATCACTTCGTTGATCTCCGCGTCGTGGACGGTCAGTCTGTCTTGGGGGTTGGTCGTCTGACCGCCTCCGCAGGCTACGACTGCCAGCGCAATCGCGGGAAGAAACAGTTGGCTTAATGCTTTCATAAAGGTTGTTTATGTTGTGTTGTGTTATTTGAAGATTCTCTGGGCGAAGTCCTCGAGATAGATCCTCCAGTTGCGCCAGATGTGGCCGCCGGGAGTCTCGACGTAGGTGAAGGGATAGCCCTTGGCCTCGAGCTTCTCGCGGAGCTCCTTGTTGGAGTCGTAGAGGAAGTCGGTCTCACCTATTGCTATATAATAGAGCTTGGGGTCGTTGGCGAAGAGCCTGTCGATCTTCTCGTCGATGTTCTCGTAGAATTCGGGAGCGATCTGTCCCATTCCGTTGTCCTGGACGATGCCGAGGCCGGCTGAGAAGAGACCCACGTAGTCGAAGGTGTTCGGGTAGTTGAGGGAGATGTTGAAGGAGTGTCCGCCGCCCATGGAGAGTCCTGCGATGGCGCGTCCCTCGGGCTTGGCGATGGTGCGGTACCTTCCGTCGATGAAGGAGATCACGTCCTTGAAGTGAGCCTCGAAGGAGGTGTCGAAGGAGCCGCAGTTGTAGGGCTTGTACATTCCTTCCTCGGATTCGCCGGGAGCGGCCTTGTGGAGGGTGTTGCCGTTGGTCATCACCACGATCATAGGCTCGGCCTTGCCTTCGGCGATGAGGTTGTCCATTATCTGTGCCGCGCGTCCGGTGCAGAGCCAGGCCTCCTCGTCACCGCCCATTCCGTGGAGAAGGTAGAGGACGGGATATTTCTGCCTGCTGGTCTCGTAGCCCGCGGGGGTGTAGACCGACATTCTGCGGTCCTTGCCGAGCACGTCGGAGTGGTACCATACTCTGGAGACGGTTCCGTGGGGCACGTCCTTCACGAAGTAGTTGTCGGCCCTCTCGCCGGGGATGATGAAGTAGTTCATCAGGTTGGCGATGTCCCTCTGCACGTAGGCGTTGTTGGGGTCCTTCACGGAAAGTCCGTCGACGATGAAGTTGTAGTTGTAGAGTTCGCTGTCGAGCACGTCGGTGGTGAACTCCCACACGCCGTTCTGGCCTTCGGTGAGGTCAGCCACTCCGGGGACCTCGAAAGTTCCGAATCCGGGCACTTCCATGGGGGTGGGGGCGAGGAAGTCGCCGGTCACCTGCACCCTCACGGCCTTGGGGGCCTGGAAGCGGAAGGTTACGGTGTTGTCTTCATGGATTTCGGGGGAGATGATCTGCTGTCCGCCATAAAGCGACTGCTGTCCGAAGCAGGCAATAGAGGCCGCAAATCCTGAAATCAGAATCAGAGCAATTTTTCTCATTTTGTAAATTCTGGTTAGTTTATAATTGGTTTTCTGTGTAGTTCAGTGTCGTCATACAAAGGTCGCATATTGCTACCTGTTTGCTTTCTCGTTTTGTTCAATATTTTTTTAATTTGTTCAAAAACCTCAAAACCGCTGCCTGTATTCCTTGGGTGAGACTCCGAAGTGCTTTTTGAAGGAAGTCGAGAACTGCGAACTGCTGCTGAAGCCCGTCATGAAGGCTATCTCGGTGAGATTGTACTTCCCCTCCTTCATCAGGGTGATGGCCTTGTTGAACTTGTAGTTCCTGTAGAAGGTGCTGGGGGTCTCGCCGGTGAGGCTCTTGACCTTGTAGTAGAAGTTGGTTCTCGAGATCTTCATTATCTCAGCTATGCGGTTGATGTCGACCTCGGAGTTGGAGAGGCTCTCGTCCATCACTGCGTAGAGCCTGGAGAGGAAGGCCTTGTCCTGCAGAGGCAGGGCCTCCTCGTGCTCCGCGGCCTCGGAACTGGTCGAGGTGTTGAGGGCCTCCTGCAGCGAATGCCTCTTGTCGAGCTGGGACTTTATGACCGCGTGGAGGTACTTGGGCTCGAAGGGCTTGGTCACGTAGGCGTCGGCGCCAGCCTCGAGTCCGGCCACCTGGTTGTCGACCGAGGCCTTGGCGGTCACGAGAATCACAGGGATGTGGGACAGCACCATGTTGGACTTCAGCTCCCTGCAGAGCTCGCAGCCGTCCTTGCCGGGCATCATCACGTCGCTGAGAATCAGCTCGGGCATCTCCTCCTTGGCTTTCCTGAGCGCGGAGTCGGCGTCGAAGCAGCAGCTCACGTCGTAGCTGTCGGAGAGTATCAGGCGCAGGTAGTTCGCAACGTCCTCCTCGTCGTCGACCACCAGGATTTTCGGCTTGTCCTCGTCGGGCGGCGTTTCGGGGGAGGGTGTTTCCGGGCGGGCGCCCGCCATCGGAGAGGGCTCGTTCTCAGCCGAACTGAACTCTTCGGGGGCGTAGGCGTCGTCGCCGTAGGGAATCTGCAGCCGGAAGCAGGCTCCCGTGCCGTCCGGGGCGTCCTCGGCCCAGATGCGCCCGTGGTGGACTCCGGCGAGTATCCTGGAGTAGTACAGGCCTATTCCGATGCCGCCCTTGTCCTTGTCGGACCAGAAGCGCTCGAAGACCTTCTCCTTGAGGCTGTCGGGGATTCCGGGGCCGCTGTCGCTGACCCGTATCTCGGCCATTCCGTCGGCGGCGGTGTCGAAACTGATCCGCACGGTGCCGTTCTTCGGGGTGTACTTGAAGGCGTTCGACAGCATGTTCACGACTATCTTCGTGAGCTTGCCCGCGTCGACGGGCATCTCGAAGTCTTCGTCGAGCCCCTCGCGCACGAAATTGATCTCCTTGGTGCCCGCGTTGACGCTGAACATCTCGGAGACGTCGCGCAGCAGGGCGGCCACGTCGGTCTTCCTGACCGACAGCTTGAGCGTGTCGGATTCGAGCTTGTTGAGGTCGAGGAACTGGTCGACGAGCTGGGTCATCCAACTGCTGCTCCTCCGGGCTATTCTGACCAGCCTGCGGTCTTCAGGGCCCAGGGTGCCGCTGTCTTCGAGCAGCGAGAGGGGGCCGGCGATCATCGTGAGCGGGGAGCGGAACTCGTGGGCCACGTTGGTGTAGAACTGCTTCTGCTTCTCCAGCCTGGCCTTCTCCATCATGTCGGCCTCCTTGCGGCGGCGCAGGCTCATCAGGAACCAGACCGCGGCGATTCCGGCCGCCAGGTAGACGATGTATGCGGCCGCGCTCTGCCAGGGGGCGGCGGTGATTCTGATCGGGAGCACTATCTCCTCGGACTCGATGCTGTCGGACTGGGTGCGGACCTTCACGCGGAATTTGTAGCGTCCGGGGCCGAGGTTGCTGTAGTAGGCTTCGCGGCTGAATCCGGCGTTGATCCAGTCGGAGTCGCAGCCGTCCATCCTATAATAATAGTGCGCCTGCTCGCGGAAGCTGTAGTTCAGGGCCGCAAAGCTGATGCTGAACGCGTCCTGCCGCCAGTTCAGCTTCAGGGTCTCCCCTGAGCGGAAGTCGTAGTCTATGCGGCGGTTGTGGACCTTGACATCCTCGAAGATCACCGGCACGCTCACCACGCTGTCGGCCTGCTCCGGCTTGAACATCGTGATGCCGTGGTTGCCGCCGAACACCAGAGTGCCGTCGGGAAGCGCGCACGCCGCCCTGTCGGTGAACTGGTTGCCGCCGATGCCGTCGCCCTCGGTGTAGTTGGTGAAGCTCATGGTCTTCTTGTCGAGCATGCCGATACCGTACATCGTGCTGACCCAGATGTTGCCGCTCTGGTCCTCGAGTATGCCCATGATGTCGCTGCAGGATGCTCCGGGCACGGGTTTCATCTCGTTGGTCGAGGGGTCGTAGCAGAGCAGTCCGTTGGCCACCGTGCCGAACCATATCTTGCCCTCGCTGTCTTCGAGCACGTCGGTGGGCACGTAGACGGAGCGCCGTATGCAGTTGCTCAGCTGCTCGTCGTCGAGCAGGTATTCGCGGCTGTGCAGCTCTCTGTCGATGATCTTGACCGGTCTGTCGAATGAGCAGACGAGCACCCTGCCGTCGCTCAGGGGGAGCATGCCGGGGGTGAAGGTGTAGGTGCTGTAGGGTTGTCCGGGTACGGTGCTGACCTGTTCCGCCCCCTTCTTCAGGTACTGCACGACTCCGTAGGGGCAGCCGAGCCAGATCGTGCCTTCGGAGTCGGCGGCCATCGAGAGGGGGAAGCGCACCTGGAAATCCTTCTTCTTGCGCAGCGACGTGCGGGAAACCTCCCAGGCGCTCAGGAAGCGGAGCGACTTGCTGACGGTCCAGAGCGTGCCGTCGCCGTCGACCAGCACCCTGCTGGCTTCGGTGTCGGGCAGGTGGGTGTGGGTGGCGGAACGCCGGTCGTAGAGGTAGAGCCCGTCGTTGAGGGTGGCGATTATCAGCACGTCGTTCTGCTCCTGGTAGGCTATCGAGGCCACCGTCTTGTCCTTGAGGAAGGAGACCCTGTAGTCTTCGGAATTGAAGAGGTCGCGGTAGCGCCGCGCCACGAAATAGCCCTGGTCCTCGGAGCCGAACCAGATGTTGTGGTCGGAGTCGCGGAATATGGCCGAGATATTGGTGAAGGGTGGCAGTTCGAAGGGGAAGTCGGGGTCGTCGCCGCTCATCAGCCGGTTCTCGCGTGAATTATATAGGTAGAATCTTCCGTTCTGCATGATGAACAGCAGGTGGTAGTCGCCTATCGGGAAAATCCACGAGATGTAGCCCGAGCGTATCTCGCTTTCCGTGGCCACCGGCCCGGGTACGTCCACGAAGGCTCTGATCCTGGTGTTGAAGATCACGAGGTTGCTTCCGTCGGTTATCCAGATGTTTCCGTTGGGGGTGTCGAACACGCGCGAGGGCCATATCCTGAGGCTGGCGCTGAACTTCTCGCCGTCGCCTCCGAGGAAGCGGACGATCTCGTTGCCCTGGACGCCCCATACTTCGTCGCCGGGGCCGGTGAAGAAGCGCGTCCTGACCATGGAGGAGTCACGGGCGGGCAGCACCCTGAGTATGGAGTCCTTGGCGGGGTCGTAGCGGTTGAGCGAGTAGTTGTCGGTGAAATAGATGTCGCCGCTCTCGGTCTCGAGTATCCCGGACATGCTGCGGTTGTCGGTGAAGGAGTCGGGGATGCGCCGGAATCCGTCGCCGCCGGCGTTGACGGCTATGCCGTTGACCGTGGCCACCCAGAGCCGCCCATCGCGGTCGCGGTGCAGGGAGTTGATCTGGTTGTCCTGCAGCCCGACCTCGTCGTCGTAGCAGAAGTACTGGCGGTAGTTGTAGGAATCGTATTTGTTGAGCCCCCAGAAGGTGCCGAGCCAGATGCAGCCGTCGGCGTCCTGGGCGATGCAGTTCACTTTCTTGTTGGAGATGGACGAGGAGACCGTGAACTCCTCCTGCTGCCCGGATTCGGTTTCCGGGGAGATGGCCTGCCGGCCGCAGCCGACGGCGAACAATATCAGAAGGAAGAATGACTTTCTCATTATTTTTATTTTTGCGAAGGTACAAATAAAAAAATTGTCTGGAATAATGAACAAATGAAAAAATAAAAGAACGCAAATAAAAAAATAATATGGAATATGTTGTGAAATTTGTATGCGATAAACCAGAACATTAAAACTGATAGCGAATATGTTTAAAAAATTCCTTTTGTTTTCTGCCGCCCTGCTCTGCGGAGTTTCCCTTTCCGCGCAGTGGCAGAGGACTCCCAACGACACCCTCAAAAGCGTGCGCGTCCTGCCCGACGGCGACGTGCTGTTCAGCATCTACGCCCCTGAGGCCGGAAATGTGAGCCTTACGGGCGATATAATGCCCTGGGGGCAGAAAATAGTGCCCGAGAAGCAGGACAACGGCGTGTGGACCATCAGAATCCCCGACGTGAAGCCCGGAATGTACAGATACCATTTCGTGGTGGACGGCGTTCAGGTCTACGATCCGAAGAGCGAGACCACCACGCAGAACTCGGCTCTCGCGGTGGTGGAGCCCGACGGGGAGGAGTTCTTCTCCTACGACAAGGACATCCCCCACGGTTCGATGGCGGTCAGGAGCTACTACAGCAGCGTGATAGGCGAGACCAGGACCATGCGCGTCTGGACTCCCGCCGGCTACGAGAAGAACTGCCCCAAGCTGCCCGTGCTCTATCTGATCCACGGCGGCGGTGACACCGACACCTCATGGCCCACCGTCGGCGCCGCAGGCGAAATCCTCGACAAGCTTCTCGCCGAGGGCAAGATGAAGCCCATGATAGTGGTGATGCCCAACGGAACCATCCACACCGACGACATGCAGGGCGAGGTGCCCATCTTCGCCGAGGACATGACAGAGTGCATCATACCCTTCATCGAGAGCAACTACAACGTGCTCACCGACAAGGACAGCCGTGCGATGGCCGGACTCTCGATGGGCGGAATGGAGACCCTCGAGACCGCGCTCAAGAACATCGACATGTTCAGCTATGTATATGTGCTCTCCTCCAGCTTCGCTCCCGGAGCCGACCCCGCCGCCGAGGCCGCGAGGCTCGGAGTTCCCGAGAACGTGGACAAGATCAACGCCAGCTTCAGGCAGTTCGTGTTCACCCAGGGCGGCCCTTCCGACGTCGCATACCAGAACGGCATCAACACCCGCAACGAGCTCGAGAAGCTCGGCGTGAAGTTCGAGTACGACGAGGTTGACGGCGGACACTCATGGACCGCATGGCGTCAGAACCTCTACGACCTTGCTCAGAGAATCTTCAAATAGCAATAAATCATGAAATTAAACCACTTCTTCGCAGCTGTCGCGGCTGCAATGGCTTTCTGCGGCAGCGTATCCGCCCAGGATACTTTCACAGTTAAGGTAGTGCAGCCCGAGCATGGCCGCGTGACCGTGACCCCCGCCGTCCCCGAGGACGGAGTGGTGAAGGCCGGAACAGTGCTCGACGTGAAGGTCGAGGTCACCGACCCCGACTGGGTTTTCGACAGCGGCTACTGGCTCTCCATCGACAAGGGAATGTTCTATCCCGTATACAAGGAATCCATGGTGCCCGAGTTCAAGGTCACGGTGAACAACAACATCATGGGACTCGGCGCCTCCATCATGGAGAAGTCGCGTCTCGACGGCTACAGCGTGATTCAGGACGTGGTGTATGCCCAGCCTGGCGTTAAGCCCCTCAAGTATGACGTGTTCACTCCCGACGGAGCCAAGAACCTGCCCTGCATCGTGATCATCCACGGCGGCGGCTGGTCTTCCAACACCGAGGACATCATGCGCGGACTCGCACGCGAGCTCATCAAGGGCGGCAAGTATGTCGTCTGCAGCATCGACTACAGATGGATGGGCAACCTCGACGGCGACGAGACTCCCAACACCATGTCCGACCTTATCGAGGACTGCTTCGGAGCCCTGCTCCACATCCAGGAGCATGCTGCCGAGTACGGCGCCGACCCCGACAGGATCGCGGTTACCGGCGACAGCGCGGGCGGACACCTTTCAGCCTGCATGGGCACCCTCATCGAGAGGGTCGGTGACGGCGGCTTCGGCGTGACCGAGGGCGTGTATGAGTATCTCCCCACCTATCTGCCCGCCGGCATGAGCGCCGACCAGGCGCGCGAGAGCCTGCTCAAGGCCGTGAAGGCCGTGGCTCCCAGCTATGGCGTGTTCGACAGGGAGAACCTCGTGCGCTTCGCCGGTGACGGCCCCGTGGAGGCCCAGATGGCCATCGCACCCGATGACAACATCCCCGCGGTGAAGGACCGCGCCATCCCTCATTACCTCGTGCTCGGCACTCTCGACAGGACCGTGAAGCGCGAGCCCATCGAAGCATACGTGGAGCATCTGCATGAAGCCGGACAGACCGCGGAACTCGTGATCGTGGAGGGAGCCGGCCACGCCTTCTTCGACTGGAAGCCCGACCAGAGGACCAAGGACACCTTCGCCAAGTACGGAGTTCCCTACGCAGCCGACATGCAGCGTTTCTTCGACGAAGTTTTCTATAAATAGTCTTCCTATGAAATCAAGAACAATATTTTCGGTAGCGTCCGCCCTCCTGCTCGGCTCAGCCCTCGCGGGAGCGCAGGACTATCAGTACCCGTTCCAGAATCCCTCGCTTTCCGAGGATGAACGTCTCGACAACGCGGTTTCGCTGATGACCGTGGACGAGAAGATAGGAACCGTGGTCGGCCAGGGCGTGCCCCGTCTGGGCATCGACAACCCCGGAAGCACCGAGGCCATCCACGGCATAGTGCGCGGAGGCGCCAACGAGCTTCCCAACATGGGCTTCGCCGGACAGTTCCAGCAGGGCGGAGCGGCAGGCCAGAAGAAGCAGGAGCCTCAGATGGTCAACAGCACCGCCTTCCCCCAGGCCTACGGAATAGGCGAGACCTGGGACAGGGAGATGGCCCATATCGTTGGCGACGTGATGTCCTACGAGGCCAGGTACTACTCCCAGATGACCGGACGCAACTGCCTCGTGCTCTGGGCTCCCAACGCCGACCTCGCCCGTGACCCCCGCTGGGGAAGGACAGAGGAGAGCTTCGGCGAGGACCCCTATCTCGTGGGTGAGATGGTAGCCGCCGAGGTCAGGGGCATACAGGGCGACGACCCCACCTACTGGAGGGGAGCTTCGCTGATGAAGCACTTCCTCGCCAACAGCAACGAGGACAACAGATACTCCACCGACTCCGCGTTCGGCGAGGACCTCTTCAGGGACTACTACGCCTACGGTTTCTGGAAGGGCGCGAAGGCCGGCGCGAAGTCGCTGATGACCGCCTACAACAGCTACAACGGAGTTCCCTGCATGGCGCACGACTTCATCAAGGACGTGCTCTATGACGAGTGGGGAATGGACGGAACCATAGTCGACGACGCCGGAGCCCTGAGGTTCATGTCGTCGGCCCACAACTACACCAAGGACATCAACGAGTCCATCAAGCTTGCGATGGAGGCCGGACTGACCAGGTTCATCGATTCCAACTTCGACCAGGTGAAGGCGGCCTACGACGGCGGCTACATCTCCGACGAGGTTCTCGACGCCTGCACCAAGTCCAACCTGCGCACCATGCTCAAGCTCGGTCTGCTTGACGCCGAGTGCCCCTACGACGAAATGGAGTTCGGCGACACCGCCCCCTGGGAGACCCAGGAGTTCAAGGACAAGGCCAGGCTCGTGACCCAGAAGTCGGTCGTTCTGCTCAAGAACGAGGACAACATCCTGCCCATCGACACCAGGAAGGTCAAGAAGATCGCCGTGTTCGGCAACCGCGCCGAGAAGGTCCTCAAGGACTGGTACGGAGCTCTTCCCGCATATTCAGTCTCTCCTCTCGACGGCATCAAGGCCGCGGTGGAGGGCTCCGACGTGGAGGTGAAGTTCCAGAGATGGGATTCCGACGGCTCTGCGCAGAAGCTTGCCGAATGGGCTGACGTGTGCATCGTGTGCGTCGGCAACCATCCCGCCACCAGCCCCGACTGGGACCAGATGTCAATCCAGTCGCCCTGGGCCTACGGAACAGTGGCCGGCGACGGACGCGAGGCTCTCGACCGCCGCTCCCTCCAGCTGGAGACCGAAGATCTGATCAAGGTGATCTGGCAGGCCAACCACAACACCGTGGTGGCTCTGATCAGCAGCTTCCCCTTCGCCATCAACTGGACCCAGGAGCATGTTCCCGGCATCGTACACCTCACCCAGTGCAGCCAGGAGCTCGGAAACGGACTGGCCGACGTGCTCTTCGGCAAGTACAACCCTGCCGGACGCACCACCCAGACCTGGGTCAAGGACATCCTCGACCTTCCCAACCTCCTCGACTACGACATCAAGAACGGACGCACCTACATGTACTTCCAGGGCGAGCCTCTCTATCCTTTCGGCTACGGCCTGAGCTACACCAGCTTCGAGTACTCCAACCTCAAGGTCGACAAGAAGCGCGACAATTTCGTGTTCAGCTTCGACCTCAAGAACGTCGGAGGACGTGACGGCGAGGAGGTGGTCCAGATCTACGCCAAGGTCAGCGGTGACGACGCCGCCAAGCGCCTCAGGGGCTTCGACCGCATCTTCGTTAAGGCCGGCGAGACCCGGAAGGTGGAGATCACCGTTCCCGCCGAGGACCTCATGCTCTGGAACAGCGACAAGCATCAGTTCGAGCTCAACAAGGGTGAGGCCCAGTTCATGGTGGGCGCTTCTTCAGAAGACATCCGACTCACAAAGACAATGAAGATCTAAAACCACATTCATAACAGTTTTTATGAAAAAATTAATTGCCATCATCGCGGGGCTTGCCCTCGCAGCAGGCGCTGCCAATGCGCAGGAGCTTGCGAACTTCGCCTTCGGCGGACCCAGAATCGTGTCACCTGAAATCCAGGGCGACAGCGTGACCTTCCGTCTTTCTGCCAACTATGCTACCGTAGTGAACCTCTCCGGCAGCTGGATGCCCAACCCCTGGGGCGGCTCCATCCCCATGCAGAAAGGTGCTGACGGCGTATGGTCTGTGAAGATCGCCCTCCCTTCTCCTGAGATCTACACCTACAATTTCGTGGTTGACGGAGTTTCAGTGAACGATCCTCTGAACTACATGGTTCAGCGCGACGGCACCCGCTACCTCAACATGCTCATGGTTCCCGGCGAGCGCACCGAGAACTACTTCCCCGCAAATCAGAGGGGAACCGTTTCCTACAAGTGGTATGACAGCGAGATCCTCGGAATCAACCGTCGTCTCACCGTCTACACTCCCTACGGCTACGAGACCAGCAAGGCCAAGTATCCCGTTCTCTACCTCCTCCACGGAGCTGGCGGAGACGAGGAGGCATGGACCTCCATGGGACGCGCAGCCCAGATTCTCGACAACCTGATCGAGAAGGGACTTGCCGAGCCTATGATCGTGGTGATGCCCAACGGCAACCCCAACCAGCAGGCTGCATGCACCATGGGACTTCCCAACAAGGAGATGAGCTGGAATGACCCCGCCTACCAGAACGCTTACGTGAGGAGCCTCTGCGAGGAGATCGTTCCCTTCATCGAGAAGAACTACCGCGTGATCGCAAAGCCTGAGTCCCGCGCCATCGCAGGTCTGTCAATGGGCGGCGGCCACACCATCACCGCATCCATCCTCTATCCTGAGATGTTCGACTACATCTGCCCTCTCTCTGCTGCTGGTTCAGCCACCGCAGAGCAGGTGAAGGCTCTCAAGGACGCTGGCGTGAAGCTTTACTTCCTGGCTTGCGGAACCACCGACTTCCTCTATGAGGGATCCAAGGCTCTCGACAAGACTCTCACCGAGCAGGGCCTCGACCACATCTTCTATGAGTCTGACGGCGGCCACGTATGGGCTAACTGGAGACTCTATCTCAACACCTTCGCTCCTCTGCTCTTCAAATAGTCTGGAGAAAAGGTAAAGCAAAGGGTGACCCGCCGGGTCACCCTTTTTCTGTATAATTCTTATCCGCCTGCGGCCATAAGCATCTCTCGCAGGCGAGAAAAGCCTGCTCGTGGGTGATATGGTCAGCCGGCGTCGCTGCATTGTTAATGTAAGGCTTGCAATCTGGCTGCTTGCCGCAACAGATTTGTAATCTGTTGCCAGCCGCCGGCGAGCTCGGCCTCCGGCAGTAAGAACCACCGCACAGCCCTATACTGCCGGCAGGCCGACTCCGCCGCGGCTGGCTGATTTCGCCGTATTGCAAATCCGGCGAAACGTGCAGCGCTGTTGCACTCGTTGCAGGGGATTTGCAATCACCTGCCCCCTGCTATGCGGGGTCTACGTCGGGGCAGGTGCCGGGAGGGAGGGTTTCGAACAGGCGTCTCTTCTCGGAGAGGAGCCCGGGGCCGCGCTTGAGAAAATGCCTCTCCACGATTTCGCCGGTGGCTTCGCGGCGGATGTCTATGAGTCTGGTGTAGGGAGGGAAGTTGAAGCGGCGGCGTTCCTGCAGCAGTGATTCCGCGGTCCTGCTGCCGTCGAATCTTTCCGGCACCGAAGTCTGGACAATGATCTCCGGTGCGAGGGAGCGCAGCAGCGCCAC
>ULUG01046837.1_pt1 | contig 28680 bp, 27 predicted proteins | sample 1958331 | NCBI WGS metagenome assembly ULUG01 (sample SAMEA4835755, study PRJEB28245) | human gut metagenome | biome: gut microbiome; material: fecal sample | place: Denmark | collected 2008
AATAGCTGTTTTGGCGAATTTTATCCGGACAGCAATGATAGCAATTATATTAAAACTTATTTAAACCAATATCAATTTCAGCAAATGTGCCAAATTATAGGAGTATCTCCGACAATTGTTCAGGCAAATGATAAAAACGCAGGAGGAGCGCAATATGTCATAAAAAATTCAACAATGCAATTTTGGAACAAGATAGAAAAAGATTGCGAATCACTATATGAATATCTTTTATCAATAAACATTCCTAAAGGTATATATGATCCCTACGAATTTAACTCAGCAACAAATATTCAAGCATGGTGCGCCGATATGTGGGCTATATGGTGGAACGCCTTATTAATTAATCAACCATTCAAGATATCTCCCATTTTAGATTTTTGCTGGGCTAATTCAGAAGCAGAAGAATGGAATAAAAAATATATACTACATTATACAGGAAATAGTTATTCTCAGAAAGAATCCCTATTTAAAAAAACTTTATATACTTATTATACACCTTTTTACGACGATTTATCTACTATAAAACAAAATAGTTGTAGCTGGTATATTAAAGAGTTAATTTATAAATACAGACAATATATAGACAAAAAAAGAATTAATTTACAAGATGTTACATTTCTATTACCCGTACAAATTGATTCAAAAGATCGATTGATTAACACTTATACAATTTTACGTTATATAGATCGTTATTTTAAAACCAATATTTTATTACTAGAAGCAGACAATTTATCTAAAATAAAGATTCCACATTTAAATACAAATATAAAATACATCTTCATTAAGGATACTAATAAAATATTTCATCGTACTCATTATCTAAATTTAATGATAAAACAATGTAAGACCTCAATTATATGCATTTGTGATGTTGATATTATCATCCCGCCCGCACAATTACTATCTGCCGTCTCAAGGATACGAAACAAAGAATTTCAAATAGCAATCCCATATTCTGGAAGCAATAGAGGTATTGATATTATAACAAAGTTTATATTTAGCAAATCACTAGATATTGACTTACTAGAGGAAAATAAATATAAATTTAAAGTAGGTTCCCAAAGAAGTTGTGGTGGCGCTGTCCTTATCGATTATAATACATATATTAAAGCTGGATTAGAAAATGAATATATTACTTCATGGGGGCCAGATGATGTAGAACGAGTAAAACGAATGGAAATATTAGGATATCCTGCTAAATTTGAAGAAGGAGAACTATATCATTTATATCATGAAAGAAATATAAATTCTCGATTTATTGATATAGAAACGCAAAACCGACTATACTCGGAATTTTTAAAAATATGTTCAATGAATAAAATAGATTTAATTAATTACATATCAACATGGCCATGGAATATTTCGAATTTATGACAGAAGAATACCAATTAATTGAAAATCAAATCAATAAACTTAAATCTTCACAAGATATGGATTTAAGCTTATATACAGGAAAGACAGGAACTGCAATTGCTTACTTTTTATTAGCACAAATAAATAACCACTCAACAAATCACCAAAAAGGAGAAGATTTATTAATAGAGGTTATGACAAATCTAAATTATATAACTAATACTAAATTTACTACAGGATTAACAGGTATTGGCTGGGCTATTGAATTCATGTCACAAAAAGAAATGATAAAAGTAAATACAGATAAAGTTCTTTACGATTTTGATGATTTACTTTTTAAACAGGTATCATGTTATAAGTCTAAATCATTGTCTTTAGATGAAGGATTACTTGGTACTGCGTACTACTTTTACTATAGAATATTAGCGCAAAGCCAAAGAGTAATGCCATATAGACAAATATTAAATGACCGATGCCTAATTTTTTTGATTGACGAAATAAAAGAGTTTTTATATGAAGACAAAACCTTCAACTCAACAATAACAGCAGAACATATAGATGATAAAACCCTAGCACAAACCTTTATATTTCTCTATTTATGTAAGCAAAAAGGAATTGATATTGAAGCATGCAACAAAATGCTATGGGATCTAAAAGTATATATTACAAATAAATTTTTATCAGATAAAAATAGTGCTTCACAACATCCATATTTATTGGAAGCGTTTAGACAAATAGCAAAACAGACTAATGATGTTAATATGTTATCCCATTTAGAAAATATCTATACACCTAATAAAGACTTTTTAAAAACCAATATAAAAAATTATATCTATAAGGATTACAAATTAAATGATGATACCCCTTTATCTTTCATATATAGAATTTGTAAAATATCTAATTCGACATTATGGAAAGCATTTTTCCTTTTTAACGCAAAGCTATAAATTAACTCACTTATTTTTCACTAAGTCTTCAAAAACTGCTGAGCCATGAAACATCTCTTCCCATGCACTCTCCTGTTTGCAGCCATGTGGCTGATGGAGGCATGTTCTCCTGGAACTGCCGGAACCAACCATCCATGCATTCCGGAGACATATACAATCTCTAAAGACAGTCTGCTGGATAAAATCAAAGGAGGTTGGGCCGGTCAGGCCATCGGCTGTACCTACGGAGGTCCCACAGAGTTCAAATACTGCGGGACGATGATTCAGGATTATGTGCCCATCGAATGGTATGACGGCTACATCAAGTGGTGGTATGACAATGTGCCGGGATTGTATGACGATGTTTACATGGATCTCACTTTCGTGAATGTATTCGACCGTCTGGGGCTGGATGCCCCGGCGGACTCTTTTGCAATGGCTTTTGCCACTGCTGAATATCCTCTCTGGCATGCTAATCAGGCGGCACGATACAATATTCTGCAAGGAATCATGCCGCCGGCATCCGGTCACTGGATGAACAATCCTCATGCCTGCGACCTGGACTATCAGATAGAGGCAGACTATGCCGGTCTGATGTCTCCCGGTATGCCTAATGCTGCTTCCGGTATAGCCGATAAAATCGGACATATCATGACGTATGGAGATGGATGGTATGGCGGAGTCTATGTAGGAGCCATGTATTCCCTGGCTTTTCTGTCTGATGACATCGGATTCATCGTAAAAGAGGCGCTGAAAACCATTCCTCAGGAAAGCCAGTTCTACCAATGCATGAGTGACGTCATACGCTGGCACCAACAATATCCTGACGACTGGAAACAGACCTGGTTCGAATGTGAGAAGAAATGGAGTACCGATATCGGCTGTCCCGAAGGCGTATTCGTTCCTTACAATATTGACGCAACCATCAACAGTGCCTATATCCTGATCGGCCTGTTATACGGCGAAGGGGATTTCTACAAGACCATGGATATCTCTACCCGATGCGGTCAGGATTCTGACTGTAATCCTGCTTCTGCTGCCGGTATTCTGGGAACCATCCTGGGATATAACCGGATTCCGGATCAGTGGAAAAGAAGCCTGAAAGAAGTTGAGGACAGGAATTTTGCCTATACCGATATTTCTCTGAACAAGGCTTATCAGCTGAGTTTCGGTCAGGCTCTGCAAATGATCGAGAAAAACGGAGGAACAGTTGAAGGAGATCTGGTAACCATCCAATGCCAGCAACCGGTTGCTGTACAATACGAAAAAGCTTTCGAAGGAATGTATCCTACCGGGAAACGGGGGATCAATAAAAAGATCACCGATATTCAGGAACTGGAATTTAACGGAAACGGTGTCGTGATCAGAGGAAATGTCAATGCAACCGACGAAGAATATGTGGCCGAAGTCGAACTGTACATTGACGGGCAGCTGGCCGAAACCGCCCAGCTGCCTGCTTCCTTCGCCAAACGGCGTTACGAGCTGTTCTGGAAATACCGGTTGACGGAAGGGAAACATACCATCGCTTTCAAATGGCTTAATCCCCAGCAGGGAGTCTCCATACAGATAAGCGAAATGTTGGTCTACAATGCAAGGAAATAAAAAAATTTAAAGAATCACATTCTCCTGCTTCCCGTCCATCCAGTTGGAAAGGTTGCTGAACACGATCGCAGCACGGGCCTCCATCGACTCTTCAGATGCAAATGCGACATGCGGAGTGGCCAGTACATTCGGTGCCTGAAGCAACGGATGGGCCGGGTCAAGCGGGGGTTCAGTTTCGAACACATCGATTCCGGCACCGGCCAGATGGCCGTTCTTCAAGGCTTCAGCCAGAGTTGCGGAATCCACCACTCCCCCACGGGCCGTATTGATCAGATAAGCGCCCTGTTTCATCATTCCCAGACGGTCTGCATTAATCAACTGACGGGTTTCGGCAGTCAGCGGACAGTGGAGGGAAACGATGTCGGACTGGGACAGAAGTTCTTCCAACGGCATGAACTCAATAAAGGAAGGTTCCTTGCCGGTCAGATGGCGTTTGTTTCCCAGCACCCGGCAGCCAAAAGCCTTGCACAGTTCGGCCGTGCGTGTTCCGATGGCTCCTGCACCGACGATTCCCACAGTCTTGCCGCGCAGTTCACAGCCGACCAGACCGTCCTTGGTCTTTCCCTGACGGCAGCGGCCGGCCACCTGCGGCACGTTCCGCAACAGTGACAACATCATGCAAAGGGCCAGCTCGGCTACTGCCTGAGTGGAATAACCGGCAGCATTGCTCACCTTCACTCCACATTCACGGGCCGCCTCCAGATCCACATGATCGACTCCCGTGAACGCTACATCAATAAATTTCAGATGCTTGCAGGCGCGGATTACCTCTCCCCGCAACGGCATATTGGCTATGATGATCACATCTGCCTCGCGGGCACGCTCTATCTGTACCTGTATGTCCAAATCCCGGGGATAAGCGTTAAAAGTATGCCCGGCCTCAACCAGCGGACGGGCATATTCACTCAGTCTTTCCGGAGAAATACCGAGTGATTCCAGCAATACGATATTCATGGTCTTGTTTCTTTAAAATTCAATTCTTACAAAAATACAAAAAAAACAAGAATGAACAAGGTTTTTCAGGATGATACTTTCGACCGGGTTATGAACGACAGGACTTCCCGACATGCCTGAGTGATATAAACCCAGTCCTTTTCCGCAATCTTATCCTTAGGAAAAAGCTTCGATCCCATACCCACACAGAATACACCGGCTTTCATCCAGGATGTGATATTTTCAGAAGTCGGCTCTACCCCTCCCGTAACCATCAGTTTCGACCAGAGCATCGGCGCCAGCAGACCTTTGACCAGTCCGGTACCCAGTACATCGCCCGGGAATATTTTGCACACGTCACATCCGGCTTCCTGTGCATATCCCACTTCCGTAACGGTTCCGCATCCTGGGATGTATGGAATCAGGCGTCTGTTGCATATCCTGGCCACCTCGGGATTGAACAGCGGACCTACAACGAAATCAGCACCACACTGAATATAGAGTGCTGCCGTAGCTGCATCTACTATGGAACCTGCACCAACAGCCATTTCAGGACATTCCCGGGCAGCATATTGAACAATATCGGCAAAGACCTCATGGGCAAAGTCTCCCCTGTTGGTAAATTCAAAAGCCCGTACCCCTCCTTCATAGCATGCTTTCAGCACATGCTTTGCTATTTCTGCATCCCTATGATAAAAAACGGGAACCATCCCCGTAGAACCGATCTTACCCAGTACTGCTATTTTATCAAATTTAGCCATATTCTATTCCTTTTATTGAATGTTTTACCATCATGCCCATTTTCTGCAATTCTATCAGAAAAACGACTGAGATCCTGTGCAGAAACCGGGCTTTGTCATTTATGCAGACTATAAAGTAACTCCTTGCTTGAAGATAGCTATTTCCCGATCCGGATCCATATAGAAACTGAATTTCACAGCTTCTCCGTCTTTCCCGGCTGTGACATAAATCGCTCCGTCCTTCAGCACCAGTTGCTGTGAGAACGGCAACCCTTCCCGAAAGGGATTCGGTGACAGGGAAACCCGCACCCGTCCCATCTTCATCAGCCGGTTTGCTTCACTGATGGCATCTGTCCGGGAGAGATAGAACAGCAAGTCTCCATTCTTCTCTACCCAAAGATTAGCCCCGAGTTCTCCATTCCCCAACGGCATTGATCCTGCCGAATTTTCAGAAGGAGTATCCCACTCTACATTGTATCTGTCTATTTCCGCCTGTTGTGCCATAGCCATACCAGCCACCAGCAGTCCGGCTACAATCATCGATATTCTGCTTTTCATAAGATCATTCCTGCTATTTCACTTCAATTTCCAGCGAAGCAGATTCCAGACCGGCTCCACTTACCTGTACCTGCATTTTTCCCGCAGCTCCCTTCTTGCCGCGGACAATGGCCAATGCCAGACCGTTGAACGATTCCCGTCCGGCACTCTGGAAAGGAGTGAAAGAGGTCGGATCACCATTATCCGTAGCGACCAGTTCACCACAGCCTGTCACTTCTACTTTCAGTGGCAAACAGGCGGTCGGTACTTTCCGTCCGGAGCCATCCACGATTGTCACGGTTACGAAGGCCAGTTCGTCTTCACTGCCTGCAACGGAAGAACGGTCTGCCGACAACCGGATCTTCTGAGCCTTGCCTGTGGTCTGTACCTCATCTTCCGCCCATTGTTTTCCGTCCTTGTAGGCAACAACTTTCACACAGCCCGGCTGATAGACAACACTGTCCCATACCAGACGGAAATCCTTGCCTGCTTCTTTCACCTTGCGGCCATAGCTCTTGCCATTGACAAACAGCTCGGCTTCCGTTCCCGAAGTATAGACATGTACCGGTATGATCTGTCCCTCACGGCCTTCCCAGTTCCAGTGAGGCAGGATATGTGCCATCGGAAGATCCGGACGCCAATGCGACTGATACAGATAATAGCGGTCTTTAGGGAAACCGGCCAGATCGACAATGCCGAAATAACTGCTGCGAGAAGGCGGTTGTGTGCGTTCCAGTTCTGCCAGCTGCTTCTCCAGCTCAGCCCGCTTCGACGGGTCTGTCCGGAAATTCAGCAGGTTGGTATTATCGGAATTGAACGGAGTCGGTTCACCCAGATAGTCAAAGCCTGTCCAGACATATTCGCCCAGCAGATGCGGAAACTGGAAGTTCGTAGCAAACTGCCGGTCAGGAGTACAGCCCCAGCCTGGAGCATCCTTATCATACGAAGTGATCTGATAATCCTTGCGGAGCGTATCTCCCATAAAATAAACGCCACGTGTGCTCAGGCAGGAAGAAGTTTCCGTACCGATTGTCGGCTTGTTCTTATAGCGTTCATCAGCATCCCATCTGGCCTGTTCATAGAAGAAATAATTGACACCCATCACGTCCAGAGCCATACTGGCTCCCGAAGCCCGTCCGCCATTCGGATCATTATATCCGTTTGTCACAGGACGGGTCTTGTCCAGTGACTTGACAATATCCACCAGATGTTTCGTCATTTCTACATTCTGCTGTTCCATGACTTCATTTCCGATTGACCAGAATACGACGGAAGGATGATTCCAGTCACGGCGTACCAGAGCCTCCAGGTCTTTTCTGTGCCATTCCTCATACAGCTTGTTATAATCCCATTCACGTTTGCCGCTGGCCCAGGCATCGAAGGCTTCGTCCATGATCAGGATGCCCTTTTTATCGGCCAGTTCCAGGACCTCGGGAGCAGGAGGATTATGAGAGGTACGGATGGAATTGCAGCCCATTTCCTGCATGATGCGGAACTGACGTTCCAGGGCACTCATATTGAATGCTGCACCCAGTGCACCCAAGTCGTGATGATTGCAGACACCTTTGATCTCTACGCGACGCCCGTTCAGGAAAAAGCCTTCGCGTGAAACACTGATTTCGCGTACTCCAAACGGCGTGTAGTAACGGTCGGTCTCCTTGCCGTCCACCTGTACCGTCACGCAAGCCATGTAGCGGTTGGGCGATTCGATGTCCCAGCGCTTGCAGTCGTCCAGTGTCTTCTGCATATCAACCTTCCCGCTTCCCTGCGAAGGCAGCTCCAGTGTCTGGTCGTCAAAGCGCAGTACCCGCTTGCCCAGGCAGTCCAGCGAATCCAGTTCATAGACCGAAGTCTTCACCACAGCCTTTGCTGCCTCGTCCTGATGGTTTTCCACTTCCACCGTGAAATGCAGATCTGCCGTCCGGGCCGTCAGGTTCTCCGCTTCCATCTTGGTTCCCCAATGTTTCACATGCACCTGTCCAGTCTTCACCAGCCACACATGGCGGTAGATACCGGCACCCGGATACCAGCGGGATTCCCATTTCTCCGTGTCAGTCCGTACAGCCAGCACGTTAGGTTCACCCACCTTGATAAACGGAGTCAGATCCAGACGGAATGAATTATAGCCATAAGGCCACGTACCTACATACTCTCCGTTCAGCCATACCTTGGCGTATGCCATCACGCCGTCAAAATCCACATAAAAACGTTTTCCCTGATCGGCCTTGTCCACCGTAAATGTTTTCCGGTACCAGCCGATTCCCTGATAAGGAAGTCTTCCGGTATTGCCTGACAAGTCCATCCGGAACGGTCCGGTAATGGCAAAATCATGCGGTACATCCAGCTTTTCCCAGCCCGAATCATCCACACCTGTTTCAAACATACCGGCCGGCTCTTCCACCCTTGTTCCATCGGCCTGCAGACCGTATCTGATGAAACGCCAGTCATCATCGAGAGAAACGACATCAGCCTGTCCGGACCGTCTGACCGGTTCCTGCTGAAGAGTTCCATCTCCACAAGCGAAGCACAGCAGCAAAGCCGCCAGGCTTCCTAAAATCTGTATTACTTTCATTTTGTTCCGTTAGTGTTAAATTTATTGTCAATCAGTTTTTCGTAAATGTAAACCATTCCAGGTTCATCAAATCCTGTCCGGGATCTCCTCCCCTGTCTCCTTTAAAGACAAGAACCAGGGCATGCTTTCCTTTCGGGGTCTTTATTGCTGTTTCGTGAATGGCATAAGCCGTTTCCCCGTTGTTCGGCTTCAGCGGGCAAGTGCCCAGAAGTTCACCGTCCGGATTATCCAGGCGGATTTCAATCTGTGCGGAAAGATTCTTATCCCATGTCTTGCAAATGAAGCGGTTCACCTCTGCCTGATCAAAATCATAGTACTTCCAGTAAGCACAATCTCCATCCCGGATGCCGGTCAGATATTCCACCGGCACATCGTTTTCAGGACGGCGCACCGTCGGATATACATTTCCCGAAAGCAGACAGGCCCGGTAGGCTTCCATCCGCAAAGCCGGCGACATCGGTCCGCCTGCTCCCTGGGTAGTCATCTCTACCTGCTGTATCGTACCGTCTTCATTGAAGGTTATGGGTTCCAGACAGGCCTTTCTCATGGACGAAGAGGCATGCGTGGGACGGTGATAAGCAATATACCATTGTCCGTTAATCTCCGTAATGCAACCGTGATTGTTCACCAGATTGCGTCCGCTTCCCCAGTTATCGATGATTACTCCCCGATAGGTATAAGGACCGAAAGGAGAAGTGGCCGTAGCATAGTCCAGGGTTGCACAGTTGGACTCCCCGTGCTGTGAATGGCTGCCATAGACAAAATAATAAATGCCGTTCCGCTTTCTCACGGAACTGCCTTCATTGAAACAATGCTTATCGTAAGTCAGAAGACTGTCGTGAATCTCACCTTCAATGGCATTCATCTCCTTATTCAGCTTTGCTCCCCGGGCGTGCCACTGCCCCCAAAAGAGATAAGCCTGTCCGTCGTCATCAATAAAGACAGAAGGATCGATCCCCTGAATTCCCTCAATCTTTTTCCCGTTCTTAAACGGCCCGTAAGGAGAATCGGCCACCGCTACGCCTTCGCTGTCATCCGTCAGACAATAATACAGGTAATAGCGGCCGTCATGATGAATGCAGTCCGGTGCATACAGGATTTCTTCGGAATAGGCAGTCTGTTTGCCCATGCCTTGAGTCGCAAAGGAAATCTGCTCCATATCCCAGTTCACGAGATCAGACGAAGAAAGGACATTATACCGGGGCGAGCACCAGGCCGTACCCGGTTCATCTTTTGAGCCATAGACATAGATCCGTCCGTCGGGCATCTGACGCACTTCCGGATCTGCAATGTACACCCCTTCCGGCACAATCGGGTTCAACGGACGGACCTCTGCCGAGATAACCGTCTTCTGCTCCGGTGTGCCACCGGTTTCAGTTCCCCCACAAGCTGTCAGCAACGGCAGCAGGCACATTCCGCACAATGTGCTTCCCAAAGAATATTTATATGTTTTCATACGTAATTGAAGTTTTTCACCCGTTCTTATTCATATACAATAGGTAAGGGAGGTGCATCGACCGCATCCAAAGAAGAAGGACCATCCATAGGAACGCCTCCCAACCGGGATCTATAAATTTTCAGGCCTCTGATCGGAGAATTCCATACACTTACCAGAGTTCCCTCGCATCCCCTGTCTTCCAGCATTTCAGCGTGTTTGGCCATATACTGATCGAAGATAAGCAAGGCTTTGTCGCAGATTTCCCTGATCTGTGCCTGCGAGTCCTCCGTCTGATCCTGTCCGTTGAAACGCTGAATATTCACGGCCTCCCGGAAAGCGTCCAGATAAAGCACGGAACAAAGCACCCGGTTGCATACAAAGGCCAGATAATGGTATGCCTCGGTTCCCTTTTCCGTTTTTTCCAGAATCTCTTTCAGCAGATTGCCGGCATCGAGATACATTTTTCTGGCATGGTCAATGTTATCCTTGCTCATCCAGGTGTAAGAACCGCCGTTCCCCCAGGCTCCCATCCAGCAAAAACCGATATTTCCCAAATTCGTTGTGGCAAAAACATCCGCACGGTTCACCAGCTGCATGGCTTCCATCAACCGGTCTTTATCGGCAATGGACAGACGGTCTGCGTAATTCCGGTAGAAACGTTCTGCCGAAAGCCCGCCATCCAGTGTAGCCTCAGCCACAAAACGGGCAGAAGTCCTGCTTTCCGCAGTACGCCAATGATTGAAAAGAACAGATGAAACCCCGCAATCAGAAGACTCAGACAGCCATTGCATCATCTTTTCATTACCGCCTATGGAATTCTGATATAAATACATTAGTCCGTCAAACTCGATCCAGGAATATATTTCCGTCATTTTCCGGTCTTGCGGAGAAACAACGACAGAGGGAAGCGCCTGGGCAGTACCCTCACTGCCATGTGAAGACATCAGACAGATTTTCGTTTCCGGGAGTGCCAGACGGGCTAACCGGTAAGCCCCTTTCGTATAAGGAGTAATCGAACTGTAAATTCCGAGTTTGAATTCGGGATGTCCAGCTCCGCCCTGATTCAGCTGTTTGATAGCCTTCGAAATAATGCCAATCTGCATGTACAGGGTATTCAGGTCGGACTGCTTGTCCTGGATCGGAGCAGTTACAGCAGAGTCTGTTGCGACCGGCTTTTCAAAAAAACGGTTCAAGGTCGCCTCAGTCTCTTTCCTTGTACACCCGGCTCCCCATCCTCCGGTTTCTTCGGTTATCAGTTCAAGCGCATCAATGTCCGGATACGTTTTCAACAGATCATTCACCGTAGCGACAGTCTGCTCGACCGTTGTCACCCGGGGTTCAAACGAAAACTGGACATAAAGTCCCCGGCTTTTGGCGTGATCAATCAGTGCTTTCATCCATGACAAGGCAAATTTACTGTTGGCCTGCGGATTGTCCTTCAGCCGTTCAGCCTCGGGAATACAGAACAGGGAATCATTATCCTTGATCTTCTCTTGCAGAAAAGCATTGTCGTACATCACATGCTTGTTTCCGTAGAAATAATTTCCGGCCAGAGACAGACTGTCTCCAAAATAAGTTTCATACCATTGCCCCGGATAACTGTGGATCGTCAGCTTATTAAAACGCATGCGCACCAGCCGGTCAATATACTCCTTGGCATCCTCCAGGGTATAAGAAGAGATGTCCATCGGAAAATTGACATGCTGGCGGATTCCTCGCCACCTGATGTCCGGTTTTATCAAGGTGTCAAAAGGTTCCGTCATGGCCTTCGCCCAATGTTCAGGGACGGAGGTTCCCGTCAGGTCAAACAGATAGCCCATCTTTTCCAGATAAGTATAGACGGCATGTGTTACCCCCATCGCATCTCCTGCACGGAAGATGACCTTACCTTTTCCGTCACAGGAAAAGCCGAATTCACCCTCCGGCAAACTGTCAGTTACTTCAAACTCAAATACTTTCTCCCGATTACCGGCATCCGACACATATTTCTTCAAATCAGAGACTGCAAGCTCCAGCACTTTTGACTCTCCGCCCATTGAACCATAATCAAACTGAGGAGCGGAAGTACATCCCCATAGACAAAATATACCCGACAGACACCCGGTTAACATTTTATTTCTCATAGCGAATAATTTTGATGCCGCAATTTATGGAATTTTCTCCAGACAGCAAAAGAAAAACTTGCTACTTTTGCAGACCGAATAAAATTATAAACTGATGATTCTTATGAGCCAGCATATCCCTTCCGATAAACGGGCAGAAATCTGCCTGCAATATTTGCGACAGATCGCCGTCAACAACAACCGCGAATGGTTTCACGAGCACCGCGACCTCTACGACGAGGCACGGGCTGCTTTCGAAAGCATGGTACACGACCTGATCGTGCGCATTGCCGCATTCGACCCGTCCGTGCAATATCTGACGGTGGCCGACTGCACCTACCGGTTCTACCGCGATACCCGCTTTTCTCCCGACAAGTCTCCCTACAAACGCCATTTCGGAGCCTACATCAATGCCCGGGGCAAGAAGTCCAACCATGGCGGATACTACATGCACCTGGAACCGGAAGGCTGTCTGGTAGCCGGAGGAGCCTACTGCCTGCCGTCGGACGTCCTGCGTGCCGTACGCCAGAGCATCTGCGAACAACCGGAAACTTTCCACCGCATCGTGGGCAGCGATCCGTTCCACAGCCTGTTTCCCGTACTGGGAGAAACACGGGTGAAAACCATCCCCAAGGGATTTCCCAAGGACTTCCCCTACCCTGAATACATCCGCTGCAAGGATTACTCCTGCTGCCACCCTGTCCCGGAGGACTTTTTCACGGCTCCCGACTGGCTGGAACGCACAGCCGGAATGTTTGAGATCATGAAGCCCTTCCTCGACTTTGTCAATGCAACCATTGATGAGTTCTGAGACAGTATCATTACCGCAAAGACCGCATAATTCCCGCACAACGACCGCACGATGCAGCCTGATCGACCGCATAATTCCTGCGTAACGAAGGCATAATCCGGCCCGATTGACCGCATAAATTCCGCGCAAGAGCCTGTAATCAAACGGTCCGCACGGTACACCTGTTCGGGTACATCATGCGGACCGGTAATTTTCCTCTGAATAATCTTTACTTTCTGCAGAGTTCCGAGAGATAAAAGCTATGGAAACGCTCACGGATCTCATCGCGTACGCGGCGGAACTCAGCCTCGATAAACTCGGGCGTTCCTGTGGCATGCGAAGGGTCATCGAAACCGATATGCAGGCGCTTGCCTACCTTCCCCGTAAACGCCGGACAGCTCTCGTTGGCTCCCCCGCACACGGTAATGACGTAATCCCACGCCTGATCCAGATAGGTACGGACACTGACCGGAGTATGGCTGCTGATGTCGATCCCTGCTTCCTTCATCACTTCCACGGCCTTGGGATTGACCTGTGCGGCCGGTTCCGTTCCGCCGGAATACACCTCCAGCGAGGCGTCAAACGATTGCAGGAAACCATGAGCCATCTGGCTGCGGCAACTGTTTCCCGTGCAAAGTATCAAAATTCTCATAACGCTATAAGTCTTGTAAAGGGTTATAATATGAAATTGAACAGATAGCCCGACAGGATGATGAAAAAGGCTACCGTACCGAAAAAGATCCCGATAAGACGCCAGGTCATCACCTTCTTGAGCAATGTGGCTTCGGGCAGTGACAGTCCCACCACCGCCATCATAAAGGCGATTGCCGTACCCATCGGAATCCCTTTGGCTACAAACACCTCGATGACGGGCACGATACCGGCTGCATTGGCATACATCGGTACGGCCAGAAGAACCGACAGGGGAACGGCCAGCCAGTTGTCCTTCGACATGTACTGCTCAAAAAATCCTTCGGGCACAAAGCCGTGCATGAAGGCTCCGATACCGATACCGATCAGGGGAATCCCTCCTTTCACAAACCCGATGAACAGCGGAATGGACGAGCAGGAGCAGAACGGGGTGATGGCTCCGAACAGAGCCGCCAGCAGATACTGCAACCCGTACATCCGGTGCGTAACCAGATAGTTGCGCAACCGTTCGATCGGGAAATAGGCATTGACAATGCCCATCAGTACACTGATGAAGAACAACAGGATCAGAATCTTGACCGTGTCGTAGAAGAAAAAGTTCACAGCCGTGCCCAGGGAAGTTCCGGCACTCAGCCCGAAAATCCCATAGACCAGCCAGTCTGCAAAATCTTGTATCATGTCACTACCTGCGTTTTCAGATTCCCAGAAGTTTCTTCACGTCACTTTCCGTGGGCACCTGTCCCTTCATCTTCACCACTTCATCATTTCCATCAGATCGTCCACCTTGGTCAGTTTCACGTCCAGGTTGTTTTCCCTGATCACTTTCTCAATCACCTGATAGGTTGTCTTGCATCTGCTGCAACCCGGTCCCAATACTTTAATTTCCATCTTTCCAAAAATTTAATCAGTTATTAATCTTGTTTATACATACATTATCCAACAATAATAGATGCCGATGAGAATAAATACGATTCCCACAAGGAGATTCATCCATTTCTGCACCTTCTGCATCTTGCCGTAGAAACTGCCCATCTGCTGCACACTGAAAGCCAGTATCCAGGCAACGGCAAGCACCGGTATCGCCGTGGCTACGGCAAATACGGCCGGCAACAGATAACCGGCTGTCACGGAAGCCGACAGAGGGATCAGCATACCGAAATAGAACACACCGCTTGTGGGACAGAAAGCCAGGGCAAACAGAACCCCTATCAGCAAGGCTCCCCAGCCCCCTCTCTTCGCCAGTCCTTCCGCATTACCGCTGAACCCGAACTGGGGCAGGTTCAGTCTGTCGCCCACGAGCATGAACAGTCCGATGACCAGGAGCAGCGGCCCCAATGCCAGTTCACCCCATGTACCGACCACCTTCTGGATACCGAACATACTGGATCCCTCTTTCAGGATCAGGATCAGCACCACACCAAGCAGGCATCTCCTCCCGCGCAAGTGCTTCCGCCGGCACAGGTATTTCCGCCGGCACAGGCACATACCCGATCTTCAGATCCGGATTTTTCCTTTCCACCGCTTCCACAAGAAACCAGAAGCAGGCAGACCAGTCCTAAAAACCATACATTCTTCATACGTTTATCTATATTTTATGATTAATAATTCACCTTATTAGTAATTCGCCAAACTACGAACATACAGCATAAAAAAGGGGCTTAACGGCAGCACCCTTCTTTCTTGCAGAGAGGCTGACCGAAGAAATCAGCAAACATCCGTCTGGCGATTTCCCAGTTCTCTCTATTAATGCAGTATTTCACTTTCGGAGCTTCAATCTCCCCCTGAATCAGTCCGGCATCCTTCAGCTCTTTCAGATGCTGCGAAACGGTAGCCTTGGCTATGGGCAGTTCCTCGTGGATATCGCCGAAGAAACAACTTTCCTGACGGGCCAGAAACTGAAGGATAGCCATACGCGCCGGATGTCCCATTGCCTTGGCAAAGCGGGCCATCCGCTCCTGCTCTTCCGAATACTTCTTTTGGATCATCTTTCTTTTCTCTTTTCGTTTGTTGTTCGCAAACACTACGAATAATATTTCTGACTGCAAAAGAAATCTCGCCGAAACTGAGTTTATTAATTATTATTTGTACTTTTGTTCGATTAGTCAAACATATACACATACAGCATCAAAAAGAAATGATCATGAAGAAAAATCTGCTTTTACTGCCAACTTTTGCAATGGCATTGTTCTGTGCCTGCACAGAAAACGTGAACCAACAGGAAAGTACCTATCCACAGCCCTGCATGGAAGGAAACAGCGGAAACTGGGTTTACAACACCCAGATCAGCGATGAATTTGAAGCCCCCTTCGATACGGCCAAATGGTACGACCACAACCCGACCTGGCTGGGCAGACAGCCGTCGCTGTTCCGCAAGGAAAACGTGCGTGTGGAAAACGGACAGCTGATCCTGACCGGAAAGCGCGAGAATGTGGCCGATGCCCCGGAAGGCTACCATACCTTTACTACGGCTGCGGTACAAAGCAAGAAAAAGGTACTCTACGGCTTCTTTGAAATCAAATGCAAGCCGATGAACTCTGCCCTGTCGAGTGCATTCTGGCTGTACACCCAGGATTCCATCAAACAGGAAGAAATTGACATTTTTGAGATCTGCGGACGCAACGATGCGGCTCCGTCTTATGACAAGACCTATTTCGCTACTTCGCATTACATCCTCAAGAAACAGAACCTGCAGATCAGTGATCACGTGGAACACCTGACAGAAGGCCGCTGGGCTGACCAGTGGATCACAGCCGGACTGAAATGGACACGTGATGAACTGGTGTGGTACGTCAACGGAAAAGAAATACGCCACCGGAAAAACGATTTCTGGCATTCACCCGAAACCATCAATTTCGACAGCGAAGCCTTCCCGAGCTGGTGGGGACTGCCTTCCGACCAGGACAACGGAGGAGAATTCCAGATCGAGTATTTCCGCTACTGGACCGAAAAAGCCCAGCCGTCACTGCAGACCGTTTACATCAATGACATGAAAGAATAACTTTAATAAAGATTATATATGAAATACCTGATCGTATCCGATATCCACGGATCCCTGCCTGCTCTGGAAAAAGTGCTGGCTTTCTACCGCGAACAACAGTGTGACCTGCTCTGCATTCTGGGCGATATCCTGAACTACGGACCGCGCAACGGTCTTCCCGAAGGACTCGACCCGAAAGGCATTGCCGAACGGCTGAACGCAATGGCCGGAGAAATCGTTGCCATACGCGGCAACTGCGACTCGGAAGTGGACCAGATGCTGCTGGACTTCCCGATCCTTTCCGACTATACGCTCGTGGTAGACAACGGCAAACGTCTCTTCCTGACCCACGGACACATTTACAACGAAGAAAAACGTCCCAAGGCTGTCACCGACTGCTTTTTCTACGGACATACGCATCTCTGGAAACTGGAACGTCAGGCAGACGGCGTGGTCTGCAACACGGGTTCGGTAACCTTCCCCAAGGGAGGAAACGTACCGACCTTTGCCACTTACGAAAACGGAACCGTCACGATGTACCGTCTTGACGGTGAACCGCTGGCCAGTCTCACGCTGAATAAATAAAAACCACAAAGGGTACCGGTTACAACCGGTACCCTACTTTTAACATCAGATCGTATGTGGAATAGTCCACGTCATCATAATATCTGTAATTCGTCTTCCGGTTAAAGAAACGGTTGGAAAGAATAACACTCCACTGCTTCCCGAACTGGTAAGCCAGCTGGACGGAAGCGACCGTCAGTCGCGCATTGCTTCTGTCTCCCTGTACATTCAGCGCATTCGGATCGTCTACCGTACTCCAGTCCAGATCCGGATCATACCCCTTCCAGGTAAATATATGATAATTCTCCAGATTCAGCAGCAGAGCAAACCGCCTGTTGCAGATCCATCCTACTCCTCCCTTGATGCTGTATCCGCTTCCCAGGTTATAATCCCTCTTGCCCAGCTTCATGTAGTCTGAAAGACTGGCTCCCAATGCCACTCCGTTGGCATACAGTTCTCCAAAGAACATGGTCTTCTTTCCCGGTTCCGGATTCTTGTAATAGATGGTGCCCAGGCCGACAGCAGCAGCTTCCGAGATACGGTAAGGCGCAACAAGCCGGTCATTCTTCTCATTGATATCCGAGTTGTAATAATCAAAATGCTGGAAGACTCCCATCATCAGTGAACGGTTTTTCCGCTGCCATACATTCTTTCCCCACAAGGCACCGATGGCATTCACCTGACTGATAAGCGGCTGGTTGATCACATCCAGTCCCATTTTGAAACGGAACCATTCATAGGGTGTATAATGTTCATCATCAAAAGGATTTCCGTAATTCAGGGCCATGTCCACATGCAGACTGGAAGATCCCTTCCTGGACTTCTCCTCATCGGCCAGAAAACGGGGACCGAGACTGACTACAAAATTGACCGGAACGTTCGAATAGCTGCGCCCCTTATAACTTCGCCGTTTCCAGGCCTCCCCCGTGATCAGCCGGTTAATGGCCCGCATCGGCGAGATAATTCCAGCAAGCAGTTCCCGCCCGGCACGTTCCCATCCGCTGGTACGGTTGTCAATGAACAGATCGGACAGCCGGAAAGTTATCTCTCCCAGTGCAACCCCTCCGAAAGTAGTGGCCAGCATGTCATTGGGAGACGGTGCCTCTGTTTCCATGAAAAATTCCCACATCAGGCTTCCGCCGGCTGCATAGGGAATGGACTGCCAGAAATTCAGTCCGTTGCTGCGTGCGGCATTAAAATACAGTCCGCCATGATAAGGATGGGAAAACAAATTGGTGGCAAACTGATCACTGTCCCACATCAGTCCGCGTCTGAAATTGTTCCTGATCGTTTTCCCGTTGATCCGGGCCCAGCTTTCATTGACGATAAAGCGGTCGAATGCCCAGACAGCCAGGTTGGTCCCAATCACCTCACCCGCCGCCCGCAATGGTTTCGGCTTCCAGATTGTAACGGAATCACTGACATAATAACGGGATTCCACCTGAGGCAGATACTCCTGAGCGTAACTGTTTCTGAAGGAAAAAACAGCAAGGAGCAGAAGCAGTAAATATCTGATTTTCATGTATCGGCAGTTTGTTTTTCACAAATATCCGGAAAAATTCCGTCATTTCAAAGGTCAAAACCTCTAAAAAAGAGGCCACCCGCAAATGCGAGTGACCTCTCTCAACCAAAAAAATGTTTATTGTATAAAATAAGCACCCCTATATCACATAGAGGAAAGATTCGCTTCACAGCGAATATAAGGTAAGTCAAATAGATATAAAAAAAGGCCGTTTCCACTTCCATAGCTAAAAAACAGAGACAGACAAGACCAAAGCTATTTCCATCAGAAACGACCTCATTGCAAAAGTAAGCAATCCCTTATAAAGTCGCAATATTTTTTTGACAAAGAATGGATAAAACAGACCAAATCAATGGCTATCCGGTCAAATTTATAAACTAAGCGGTCGTTTTTCACTACCAAACAAAAAAATAGCCGCTCCGGTACCCAATCATCAGCATCCGGCTTAAAGCTGATAAAACCGATCCATCATTTCCTTCCTGTACTTCTTGGAAACCAGCAGTTCATCACATCCGTCGAAGGGCGGATACATGATACAGCGGTTGTCCTGAACCATCACCAGATAATTCATGTTCACGATATATGACTGGTGTACCTGCACAAACGACTTGTCATAAATACAGAGCTGTTCGGCCGTCGTATTCCGCTTCAGAGGCAGGAAAGTTCCGTCCGACAATGCCACTTCCCACAGCTTCCGCCCCGACAGATAACGGAAATAACCGATCTCCGAAGCATGCAGGAAACGCAGATCACCCGTAGGAGTCACCATCATAAACGGTTTTTCAGCCGTTGGCACCGGCATTTGTACCTTGACCGCCTCCACCTCTTTTCCCCGTTCTTCCAGACGCCGGATCACAACTTCCAGTTCCTGCGAATCCACCGGCTTCAGCAGAAAATCGAAGGCATAAGCACGGAAGGCGTCAATCATATATTTGTTATAGGCTGTATAGAACACGACCTCCATGTTCACTCCCAGTTTCTTCCGGGCACGGGTAACCAGTTCCATGCCCAGCATATCGGGCAGTTCCACATCCTGAAACACCAGGTCAGGGCGCACCTTTTCGATCAGTTTCAGCCCTGCCGCTCCATTGTGTGCCACCCCTTCCACCACAATCTGTCCGTATGGCTTCAAGGCCAGACAGAGATTGTCGATGGCACTCTCTTCGTCATCTATAATTACTGTTCGATAAATCTTATTCATAGTGTTATTTGGTTAATCGGTAAGAATAATGCAAAGGAATGGTGAAACGCACTTCACATCCTGTTTCTCCGTCTTCCACCGGCACATTGCTGATGGTCATGACAATAGACTGCCGGTTGTATGAATTGAGCAGCTGAATGGTCTGGGTAATCACCTTCATTCCGGTTCCCGTTCCCCGGTTCACACTCTGCCGGCGGTAGCCTCCTCCGTTGTCGCACACCGTGGCTACGACTCTCTCTCCTTCCTGCATCACCCTGATCCACAGTCTGCGTTTGCCTTCCTTCAGGCGGAGAGCATGCTTGATGGCATTCTCCACCGGAATCTGAAGCAGCATGGAAGGCACACGTACCACATTCAGATCGACATCGCCCGTTGAGACTTCAAACCGGAACTCCTCTCCCAGCGACTTCTGCTCCAGACTGACGTACGTATGAACAAAATCCAGTTCATCAGCCAGAGTCACGGCCAGACTGTCTGTCAGTTCCAGGTTACGCCGCATCAGCTTGATCAGTCCCATCAGGTTCGTGTTGTCCGGGTTTTCCTTCCGTTCGCTCACTTCCCGGTTGAGCACATTAAAGATGAAATGCGGCGAAATCCGGTTACGGATATTCTCCAGACGCAGGGAAGTAATGGCCGTCTGCAGTTTCCAGCGTTCCTTGTCGATCTTTCTCCGGCGATACAGATACAGAGCCAGTGCAGCCGTACCCAGCAGCAAGATGCAGCCCACAAGTCCATAAAGCCACTGATGCAGATGAAGCAGCTGGTTTTCCTTCTGCTGAATGGAAATTTCCTTCTGCATCAGCGTACTGTCCTGACGGTATTTCAGTGCAATCTCCGCGGCACGCATCTTCACACGCTCACTGCGGATCGAGTCATCAATCCGCTTGTTCTCCTGCAAATAATGGTAAGCCTTCCGGAAATCCCCGCTCTCTTCATAAAAATGCTGCAGATAGCGGTTCCGGACATTCACCATGTTGGGTTCCACATAATCGGGCTTCACGGCATTTTTCAGGCGCATCCGTGCCAGTGGCAGGTTTTTCTGCTTTAGAGCCAGTTCAATCAACTGCGTATCAATGTAATACAAGGCAGTCTGATTATTCACCCGGCGGAAAAAGTCATAACAACGGCTCAGATAATAGGCAGAAGAGTCCGTCTGGTTCATCAGCAGAAAGACCTCACCCATATTGATCATGGTCAGATTCCGTTCAAACTCCATGTCAGGATATTTCTGGGTCAGCGCCAGCGAACGGCGGAAATACCCCAGTGCCGTCGGATAATCCTGACGGAAATAATACGAGTTGCCCCGGTTGTTCAGATACACATGCTTCTCATACGGACGCATCTGGTCAAACGAACGCTCGGCCAGATTGAAATAATAGTCACAACGGTCAAAGTTACGCAGCTCCATGTTCACCTGAGCCAGTCCGTAATAAACCGGGAAACGGTCTTTTTCAGCTACCTGAAGCGAATCAAACATAGACAGCGTACGTCTGTACCAGAAAGATCCGAGGTCAAAACGGCCGCCGCGCACATACGCATCAGCCAGATTGATGCAGATATAAGGAAGCTTCTCACGCTCTCCGGCAGCCAGTCCACAGGCGTAGGCTTTCTCAAAAGCCTTTGCCGACAAATCCATTTCCGACTTCCGTCCGTACAGGTTTCCCTCCATATTATAAATCTGGCAATACAATCCCTGGATGGCAGCATTGTCGTCGCTGCGGTCGCAATATGCCCGCACACGGTCCATCAATGGTACCATCGAATCAAATGCAGCCGTATAAAACAGCGCTTTCGCCTTCAGCAGCATGTTCCGGTAATAACTCATGCTGTCCGGAGCCGAAGCCAGTGCACTGTCCAGCCTGTTGTATATTCCGGCAGGATCTTTTGTCAGAGAATCCTCCATTTCCCGCATGAATGCCTCATAAACTCCCCAATTCCTGCCCTTCCTGTCTTGTCCGGCCCTGGAACATCCAGCTATCCCCGCCAGGACAGTCAGTAATATAATCCAGCCGGACCAATGGCGATATTTCATCTTCACATTTTTAGGTTTCCGCACAAAAATATATATTTTCAGCAGATAAGCCAAAAAAAATCTCTTACCTTTGAAGCCATAAACCAAGCTTCTTGAAAAATCAAGAGAAATAAAACAATAAATCTGATGAAAATACTTTCGAATGACAAAATTACGGTCCAGATCACAGACCACGGAGCAGAGCTGGCCAGCATCATGGCCAACGGAAATGAATATTTATGGCAAGGCGACATACGCTTCTGGGGACGCCGCTCACCCGTGTTGTTCCCCATCGTCGGACGGTTATGGAACAACCAGTACCACCATGAGGGGGAAACCTACGAACTGGGACAGCACGGATTCGCACGCGACTGTGAGTTCCAGCTGACCTACGAGGAAGAAAATTCTCTGGTATTCAGTCTGGAGAGCAACGAAGATACCCTGAAACTCTATCCCTTCCCCTTCATCCTGCAAATCGGATACCGCCTGCGGGACAACCGTCTTCAGGTGATCTGGAATGTGGAAAACACCGGCGACCGCGAAATGCATTTCCAGATCGGAGGCCATCCGGCTTTCTACTACCGCGACCTCGATCTGAACACCAAGCAGCGGGGATTCCTCGACTTCGGACAGAAGCACCTCCTGCTTCATTACCTCACTCCGGCAGAAAAGGGCTGCGTGAAGCCTGAACATCAGGAGCTCCGCCTGCCCGACGGCATCATGGAACTCACCAGCGACAGCTTCGGATGCGACACCTATATCTTCGACAACAGCCAGCTCCGGAAAATGACTTTGCTCGACCGCAACCGGAAGCCTTACCTCAGCCTGGAGTTCAACACGCCTCTCGCTGCTGTCTGGTCGCCCAGTGCCGTCCACCCCGACGTGCCTTTCGTATGCCTGGAACCGTGGTACGGACGCTGCGACACCGTAGGCTACCGCGGCGAACTGAAAGACCGTGAATGGATCCAGCATCTGGCTCCCGGAAAGAGCTTCACCGGCGGCTATACCATCGTGCTGGAGGATTTATAATCCGTCCTGACCGGCGCAACAGGCCCGGATACAATGATCCCTCTGTTCCCATACTGACACTTACAGCATCAGAACCGGAACAGAGGGATTATTTTTAACCCAGTACGCTTCCCAGATAGAGGAAGAACATACCGATCAGAACCAGAAGCAGGTCAATAGCCTTGCTCCGCAGATTCTTCTCGCGGAAAATCATCGCACCGAACAGGAAAGACACGATCACGCTTCCCCGGCGTACCATCGACACAATGGAAATCATGGACCCGTCCATACTCAGGGCATAGAAATACACAAAGTCCGCTGCCGACAGAAACACGGAAATCAGCGGAATGCACCAGTTCCAGTGGAAAGGCGTACTCGTCTTGCGTTTGGGCCACCACAGGAACATCAGCACCCCGCCCATCAGGAAAAACTGATAGATGTTATACCACGACTGGATCACCATGTTGTTAAACTGCTTCATCAGGTACTTGTCGTACAGCCCGCTTGCCGCACCCAGCACCGCCGCCAGCACAATAAAGGCAATCCATTTGTTGTGGGTGAAATCAATCCCCTCCTTCTTGCCCGAACGGCTCAGCAGGAAAAACGATCCGATGGCCAGCAGCACACCGATCCACTGATACACGTTCAGCCGCTCGCCGAAAATCAGCAAGGCTCCCACCAGCGTCATCACCGGACGGGTGGCATTGATCGGCCCCACAATGGTCAGCGGCAGATGCTTCATGCCGAAATAGCCGAACGTCCACGACGACAGCACGATCAGCGACTTCACCAGAATAAACTTGTGCACCTCCCAGCCCGCATCAGGCACATAAAACAGGGTATGCTGCAACCATTCCGGACGGAAATGAGAAATCAGGATAAACGGCAGGAAGATCAGACTCGAAAACAGGGTGTTCAGTCCCAGCACGGGAAGCACCGCATTGCCTGCCAGCGATTTTTTCTTGAATACATCATAAAAGCCCAGCAACGCCGCTGAGCAGAAAGCCAGTAATAACCACATAAATTTGTCTCGTTGAATAACCGGCCGCAAAGGTACGACAAAATCCCCAAAGATTTTGCACAAGTCGCAAACTCTCTCTACCTTTGATCAAAAATACACAGCAAGATGAACGAACAGGTGATCCAGAAACTGAAGATACTGACCGAATCGGCCAAATACGACGTTTCCTGCGCTTCCAGCGGAACCGTGCGCCGGAACAGCCGCAAAGACGGTCTCGGCAACACCGTGGGAGGATGGGGCATCTGCCACAGTTTCTCCGAAGACGGACGCTGCATTTCCCTGCTCAAGATCATGCTCACCAACTATTGCATCTACGACTGTGCCTATTGCATCAACCGTGTCAGCAACGACATTCCCCGGGCCACTCTCTCGGTCTCCGAACTCGTGGATCTCACCATCGAATTCTACCGCCGCAACTACATCGAAGGACTCTTCCTCAGCTCCGGTGTGGTACGCAATCCCGACTACACCATGGAACGTCTGGTACGCGTGGCCAAAGACCTGCGCGAGGTACACCGCTTCAACGGATATATCCACCTCAAGAGCATTCCCGGAGCCAGCGAGGAACTGGTGCGCCAGGCCGGACGCTATGCCGACCGCCTCAGTGTCAATCTGGAAATCCCTACGGAAAAGAATCTCAAGCTGCTGGCTCCCGAGAAAGACCACCAGAGCGTCTACAAGCCGATGCTGTACATCCAGCAGGGCGCCCTTGAAAGTGCCGAGGAACGGAAGAAACACCGCCATGCCCCCCGCTTTGCCCCCGCCGGACAAAGCACCCAGATGATCGTGGGCGCCACTTCCGAAACCGACCGCGACATCCTCAACGTGTCGTCGGCCCTCTACCAGCGCCCCACCATGAAGCGTGTCTACTACTCCGGATACATCTCCGTCAACACCTACGACAAGCGGCTGCCTGCCCTGAAACAGCCGCCCCTGGTGCGCGAGCACCGCCTCTATCAGGCCGACTGGCTCCTGCGTTTCTATCAGTTCCGGGTGGATGAACTCGTGGACGATGCCTCCCCCGATCTCGATCTGGAAGTCGATCCCAAACTGGCCTGGGCCCTCCGTCATCCGGAATTCTTCCCCGTCAACATCCTGACGGCCGACTACGAAGCCCTGCTGCGCGTCCCCGGCATCGGAGTGCACTCGGCACGTCTCATTGTCCTTTCGCGCCGCTTCTCCCGCATCGGCCTCTACGACCTCAAGCGCATGGGAGCCGTGGTCAAGAAAGCCCGCTATTTCATCCCCTGCCACGAACTGCCCGACAAGACCATCCTCGATCTCGGACCCGCAGGTGTACGCAAGCTGCTCCTTCCCCGTCCGGCCCGCAAGACCGACGACCGTCAGCTGAGTTTCGATTTCCAGGATTAACCCCTAACCCGTCCGCCCATGACCGTCTTCCTCTATGACCATACCTTCGAAGGGCTGCTCACCGCCCTGTTCGATGCCTACGCCCGCAAGACCTTTCCCGAAGCCCTGCTCACCGCCGGCGAGCCCCTTCCCCTGTTCTGCGACGAGGTACATACCGTCGTGACCGATCCCGAAAAGTCCGAACGCGTCTGGAAAGCTCTCCGCAAGAAACTCTCCGCCGCCGGGCTTGCTTCCGTCACCGGCTGCTGGCTCTCCGAATTGCCCGAAGCCCCCCTGCTGCTGATGCGCTACCTCCGCAAGGTATTCGACTCTCCCCGGAACATCGAAACCCACTATGCCGATCCCGATGTCCTGGCCGTCTGGCAGCTCGGCCGCAAAGTCAGCGGCGAACGCATGCGCGTCCTCCAGTTCATGCGCTTCCAGAAAACCGCCGACGGCACCTACTTCGGCATCATGGAACCCCTCTACAACGTGCTCTCGCTTACGGTACGCCATTTCCGCGACCGCTTTGCCGACCAGCCCTGGATCATCTACGATGCCCGCCGGCGCTTCGGCTACTATTACGACCGCACCGAAGTCAGCGAGATCACCTTCAGCGATCCCGCCCAGCAGCCCCTTACCGACGGCATCCTCCGCGAAGACCAGCTCGATGAAAAAGAAAAGCTCTTCCAGGATCTCTGGAAGAGCTATTTCAAAACGGTATGTATCAGGGAACGCCTGAACCCCGTCAAGCACCGCAAGGATATGCCGGTGCGTTATTGGAAATACCTGACCGAAAAACGCTAGAGGAACAGATCGTCCGGATAACTCACATCCGTGAGATACAGTGCATGTCCCGGCACCGACGTACCGGCACTGCAGCGGTTCTTCTCCTCGATCACCCGGCGGAACCCGTCCACGGTCAGCTTGCCGCGGCCCACCTCCACCAGTGTTCCTACCACAGCCCGCACCATGTTGCGCAGGAAACGGTCAGCCCGGATGGTAAACACCCATTCCCCGTCCCCCGTCTGCTCCCAGCGGGCCAGCATGATCCGGCAGTTGTTCGTCTTCACGTCCGTATGCAGCTTGCTGAAGCTCGTGAAGTCCGTATAGTCAAACAGCGTCTGTGCCGCCTCGTTCATCCGTTCGAAATCCAGCGGCTGGAAGATGCGCCACGAATACCCCCTGCGGAACGGATCCTTCCGCGTGTGGATATAATATTTGTACGTGCGCGAAGTTGCATCAAAGCGCGCGTGCGCCTCCGGTTTCACCCGCCGCACCCCGTACACCGCAATGTCCGGCGGCAGCAGCCGGTTCAGCTTGTCCGTCACCACCTCCCCGTCCAGTTCCGTGTCAAAGTCAAAGTGAGCCACCATCAGCCGCGCATGCACACCGGCATCCGTACGTCCGGCCCCCACCACTTCGATCTCCCGGCGCAGGAAGGTAGAAAGCGCCTTCATCAGCGTTTCCTGCACACTCGCTCCGTTCGGCTGGATCTGCCAGCCGTGGTAATTCGTTCCGTCGAACGACAAATAGATGAAATACCGGAACATACTCAACGCGCCGTTATGTGGAAACAACCCTGTTTCAGTTCATACTTCACATAGCAGCGGTCCGCCTTCCGCAAGTCACGCAGCACCTCCGACAACACCAGCTTCAGCGTGTCGGCACTCACGTCCTGCATCGGCCGTCCGTCCGGATCCTCCACCTTCTCAAACCGTTTCCAGCTGATATCAAAAGTCGTTCCGTAGAAATGACACGAGTTCATCGACGCATTCCCGTTGGTTCTCCGCAGACGCTTCACATCCTCCTTCGTACGGGTCACCGACGTCACGATCACCCGGTTCGGATTCAGCCCCTTGCAGGCCAGTGAATCCAGGAAATTCGCCCCGATGGTGTCCAGCAGCTCACTCGCCTTCGGCACCAGATACGGAATAGAGTGCGTCAGCGAATCCATTCCGTACAGTTCACACGGACCGATCTCGTCCAGCCGGTCTCCCAGATTCCGGGCTTCTTCCCGCGAAGCAATCGGCCGGATACCAATTGCCTTAGCCGACTTCAGCTGCACGTCGTTCAGATCCCCGAACGAACGTCTGTAGCTCACCACTCCGCGGATATTGCGCGGCTCGTTCATTTTCATCGACATATCCTTTTTCTCGCCACAGCCCGCCAGCACACTTCCGGCAGTCAGGGCAAGCACACAACATACCTCCCAAAAACCTCTTTTCATGCTTATTCAGTTTGCTCGTCTAATTTTCATTTACTCATTTTCAGCAGGCAAAGATAGCGAGAACTTACGAAAAGATCAAATAAAACGGAACATGCTGTGACCTCCGGCTGTGAGCAGAAAGAATCAGTAAGCATTTTTCTCACCATGAACAGCATTCGCCACGGTCTTGTAGATGATATACAGGTCCAGACCGAAACTCCAGTGCTCGATGTACCAGATATCCCCGCGGATACGTCCCTCCATGTCCTTCAGTTCCTTCGTCTCCCCGCGGTAGCCCGTCACCTGGCTCCAGCCCGTGATACCCGGCTTCACAAAGTGACGCACCATATACTTGTTGATCAGCTTCGAATACTCCTCCGTATGCTTCAGCATGTGCGGACGCGGTCCCACCACGCTCATGTCACCCTTCAGCACGTTGATAAACTGCGGCAACTCGTCGATGCTCGTCTTGCGCATGATGTTTCCCCACTTCGTCTTCCGTGGGTCATCCTTCGTAGCCTGCACCTTGTCCGCATCCGCATTCACCTTCATGCTCCGGAACTTGTAGCAGTAAAACTCCTTGTCGTTCAGTCCGTTCCGTTTCTGCTTAAAGAAGATCGGGCCCGGCATGGTAATCTTCGTGATGATGGTCACAATGATCAGGATCGGGATAAACAGCGTACACAGGAAACACAGCGAGAACACGATGTCGAAAGTCCGTTTCAGTATCTTGTTCCCCAGACGGCTCAGCGGATCCTGCCGCAGACTCAGGTACGGCACATTCCCCAGCATATTGAAATACATGCGGTTCTGCAGGTAGTTATGCACGTTCGGCACACTGTAGAAATGCACCAGGTTATTCTCGCAGTAATCAATGATCGGCATGATCACCTCCCGGTCCTTCGACGGCAGACAGCAGAACAGGAAATGCGTATTCCCGTGCTTCTTCAGATAATCCGTCACCTCCTGCGGCTTGCCCAGATACGGACACTCCTGCGGGAAATGCCCGTTCGGTTCAAAATCGAAATACCCCAGCACACGGTATCCTGCCCAGCTTTGCGACGTCAGTTCCTGATACAGCTCCCGGTTGTTGTCCGTACTGCCCACCAGCACCACATACCGCAGGTTACCGCGGCACAGTTGCATAAGTCCGTGGCAATATAATCATGTTAT
>ULUG01040732.1_pt1 | contig 28554 bp, 23 predicted proteins | sample 1958331 | NCBI WGS metagenome assembly ULUG01 (sample SAMEA4835755, study PRJEB28245) | human gut metagenome | biome: gut microbiome; material: fecal sample | place: Denmark | collected 2008
ATACAGACACCGCAGCCCGCTACCGCAAGGTCAGTGGGCTGCATTTTCATAGGAGAAACTATAAACAAAATGAGGTAAACCGCATGAAACAGAATTAACCGCACAATGCGCCCGCATCGACCGCACGATCAGGCCACAACGACCGCACGATCAGGCCGCAACGACCGCACGATCAAGCTGCAACGAAAGTAAATTTATCTCTTTAGCTATTATTAACTACAAATATTAGTTTATCAACTAAAAACTTTCGTTATTTGCAGAAAAAGAAAAAAATCATGAAAGGATTGACTGCAAAAGAAGAAGAAATCATGGGCTTTTTCTGGGAAAAAGGCCCGCTGTTTGTAAAAGAAATGCTCGCTTTCTATGACGATCCGAAACCGCATTTCAATACCCTGTCCACCATCGTACGCGGACTGGAAGAGAAAGGTTACCTCTCCCACAAAGCATATGGCAACACTTATCAGTACTATGCCACCGTGAGCCGTGATGACTTCAGCCGCCGTACGCTCCGGAGTGTCATCAGCAAATACTTCAACAATTCCTACCGGGATGCCGTTTCATCGCTGGTGAAAGAGGAGGACATTTCGCTGAAAGAGCTCAAGGAGCTGATACAGAAGGTAGAGGAGGGACGGTTATGAGTCGGAAACAAATCAGAAAAACCAGATAACGATATGGGAACCTTTTTAGTCTACATACTGAAATCCGCCGCCTGCCTGGCCGTATTCTACCTGTTCTACAAGCTGCTGATGAGCCGCGACACATTCCACCGTTTCAACCGTTTTGCCCTGCTGGGACTGCTGGTGTTGTCCTCCCTGCTTCCACTGGTCGAAGCCAGTGTAAACAGTCCGGCAGCTGTACAGGAAACAATGCTCACACTGGAGCAGCTTCTCCTGATGGCCGATATACAGCCGGAAGGCGAAAGCATGGCAGCTGCAACACCGTCTGCCACAGTCTTGTGGTTACGTGCGGCCCTGCTGGTCTATCTGACAGGTATCGTATTCTTCATCGCACGCAACCTCTGTTCACTGGCCAGGCTGGGCAGACTGATCCGTCAGGGCAAACGGGAAGCTCTGGACAGCTATCTCCCTGACCGGAAAGAGAAAAATGTACGGCTGGTGGTACACGATCACGACATTGCTCCTTTCAGCTGGATGCACTGGATCGTGATTGCCCGAAAGGATTTGGAAGAAAACGGACGCGAGATACTCATCCACGAACTGGCCCACATCCGCAACCGCCACTCATGGGATCTGCTTTTGGCCGACCTCTGCATCTTCGTACAGTGGTTCAATCCGGCTGCATGGCTGCTGAAACAGGAATTGCAGAATATCCATGAATATGAAGCCGACGAAACCGTTCTGCGCGAAGGCGTAAACGCCAGAAATTACCAGATGCTATTAATAAAAAAAGCTGTCGGCACAAGGCTCTACTCTATGGCCAACAGCTTTAATCACAGTTCACTAAAAAAACGTATCACTATGATGTTAAAAGAAAAATCCAATCCGTGGGCACGGGCCAAGTATCTTTATATACTTCCATTGGCCGCACTGGCTGTTACGGCCTTTGCCCGTCCTGAAGTCTCAGCCGTAGCTGATGAGATTTCAGCCGTCAAAGTAATTGCTCCGGCCGTACACGACAGCATACAGCCCAATGTACAGCCAGCAGTCGCAGCACCCTCTTCGGCTCTGGACCAGATGCCTGAATTTCCAGGTGGCATGGAAGCGCTGAATACCTATCTCCGGAACAACATACGATATCCGCAGGAAGCCCAGAAAGCCGGAATACAGGGCCGGGTGATCATACAGTTCATCGTCAGCAAAGACGGCAGCATCACCGATGCAGAGGTGGTAGAAAGTGTGGATCCGCAACTTGATGCTGAAGGTTTGAGACTCATAAAAAACATGCCCCGATGGAAACCCGGCATGCGGAAAGGACAGGCTATCAGAGTGAAACAGACGCTACCGATCAGATTTGCTTTCACGAAAACATCCGACAAACCCGAAAACAGCAATTCCATCTTCCTGAAAAATGGAAGCTACAACTCTTCCCTCAAGGATGTCATTCTTCTGGTCAACGAACAGGAGGTCAGTCCGGAGATTTTCCGCGCCATCGATCCGCAGCGTATCCAGTCAGTTACCGTCCTGAAAGATCAGGCTTCTCTGGCCAAATACACGACCGACAAGAGCAAGACAGGAATCATTCAAGTCAAACTGAAAAAAGAGGATCAGGCTTCGGACATAAATATCCCGACCATCCGGTTTGACTCCCAGACATCTAAGTCTCTGGTCATCATAGACGGAAAAGCTGCTGATGCAACAGCTGTACAGGCTCTCTCACCCAGCCAGATCAAATCCATCAAAGTGCTGAAAGGCCAGCAGGCTGTTGATCTTTTTGGAGAAGCGGCGAAAAACGGGGCAATCTGTGTTTCAACCCGATCTGCAGAATCCGAAACTGACAAATAAAACCTGACCATACATAAACCTTTTATACACATGAAAACAAGAACAGCCACAACCGTATCCTTGACCGATAAACGGCAGACACCATGGCAAAACCTCAGACAGCTGCTCCTATGCCTGCTGATCCTGCTTCCAGGAATACTGACAGCACAAACAATTGAAAATCCGACATTCAAGGCCCGCAACGGAAGTATCCGCAACATTACCCGGATCGAGCGTACCCCCGAATGTACAAAAGTCTACATCCACGCGATTTTCCGGCCACACTGGTGGATCAAGGAAGATGGAGAGAATTATCTGGAAGATACTGCCACCGGAATACGCTACAAGCAAACGGGAGCTGAAGGCATTGAACTGAAAAAGGAAACTTATCTTCCTGATTCGGGAGAAATGGACTTCGTACTGCTGTTCGAACCTCTGCCCCAGGAAACCCGGAAAATACATTTCATAGATCCCAATGGAAGAGAAGGAAATACTTTCGATATCTCACTGGTGGCTGATGCCTCTGAGCCCCGTTCTCTTCTGGAACCGGTAGAGGGAAACTGGTTTAGCGAGGATGCACAGAGCCGCTGGACTTACGGCATCTATGATTCCATCGTCATCCTGAACAACCGGCTGTACACTCCCGTGGAATGCAGAAAAAAGGGGAAACGCATCCTGATGACTGCCAGCGACCGCAAGGACGGAAGCACCGTCACCCTGAAACTGACTGCCCGGAAAGACGGTTCCTGCCTCATTGCCCTTAACGACGGAGAGGAACAACGCTACGTACGCACCCGCAAAGAGCCGGCAATACCGGATGCAGACAACGGATATGGCACGGACTTTTTCCGCCGGGACAGCGTCTACCTGCAAGGCTATCTGAAAGGTTATGATCCGAGACTGGGATTCGACAGCGGTATTCTTTATCTGAGCAATGAAATTACCCGCAAGGACTATCCCACAGTAGTCCCCATCAATCCCGACGGAAGTTTCGAATGCAAATTTATCCTGTCATATCCCGTTTGCCAGAACCTGACCCTGAACAACCAGTGGATTCCATTCTATGCCGAACCGGGTGACACAGTCACGATGTATCTGGACTGGGAAGACATCATGGCACGAAGCCGGGCACGCGACAACAAATATCCGCTCATCCACACGGCTTATATGGGAAAGACAGCCGCACTGTCTTATCTGGCCGTCACCCTGAATGACCTGATCGATTATCCTTACGAGAAGCTGAATAAAGCCCAGAAGACACTGACACCGGCACAGTTTCAGAAACAACTGGAACCGTACACTGCCCGGTGGCAGCAGCAAGCCGATTCACTTTGCCGGCTTTATGCAACTTCACAAAAAGCAGTTTCGCTGATCCGCAACCATACAGCCATCAAAGCAGGAGAGATTTATTTTGACTATCAGATGCCCCGGAGCTATTATGCCCGGCAAGACACGGCCAATCAGGTATTGCAGGTGCAGCCGGATGCTTCCTATTACGACTTTCTGAAACAAATGCCTCTGGACGAAATGTCAGCACTGGCCTGTTCCCGGATAAGTGTTTTCATCAACCGTTTTGAATACATGGGCCCACTCGAAGCAGCCAATAATGCTTACAAGAGTCTGGCAGGTGAAGAAGACTTCAAAAAACTTCCGGATAATGAGAAACTGATCCGGCTATATGCAAAGATGTATGAGATACAGGACAGTATCATTCAGGCGTTGTGTAATGAACGCTCTCCCCTGCTCTGGCAGATAGCCCGTGTACGCGACCTGCGTGCCATCGTTGCACAACAGGCCAGCCGGAAAGATGCAGAATGCCTCATCGGAAAGACACAGGCAATCCTTACCCATCCCTATATGCAGACTGCTGTCAAGGATATGATTGACGAACTGCATCCGGCAGGACGGACCGCATCCTACCAGCTTCCTGCGGGGAAAGCTACCGATATTTTCCGCCGTATCATTGCTCCTCATGCCGGCAAAGTACTCTTCATTGACTTCTGGGGAATCTATTGTGGTCCCTGCCGGACTGGCATACAGGCTACAGCCGACCTGCGCAGACAATACCACAACCATCCCGATTTTCAGTTCGTCTATATAACCAGCGAAAAAGAATCTCCGGGAAAGGCCTACACGGACTATGTAGAGAAGAACCTGAAAGGAGAAGCCTGTTACCGGCTCACAGACACTGAATACAAATATATGCGCCAACTTTTCCAGTTCAACGGAATTCCGCATTATGTAATCGTAGAGAAAGACGGAAGTATCTCAACAGAAGATGTCGGTACCCACAATCTGAAAGAGTTCCTGCAAAAGCGCTTCGGCTCTGTTCCGGAAACTCAATCCACAGACGGACATTCCATACAATAAAAACGGACTGAAAAATGAAAAGAAATCTCGCTATCCAGATCTTGTGTCCCCTTTTCCTGCTCATTGGAGCAGGAAACATTTGTCAAGCTCAAGAATTAGAAGGAAAATTCCGGATTCATTGCGCGGTTCTCGTCCTGTTTTCCAGCAGTTGTATGCACGTATGCCGGCCGAATGGTAGGAAACGGAGAAAGGAAAACTCATTGAGTCATATGCCTTCCCTGCTCCGACAGTGGAAGAAGGAGACGATATGGCTGATGGTTTACTATATGACGCTGAAGGAGAATCCCATCATTTGTCTGAATTGCAAGGCCGATACATCTTGTTGGATTTCTGGAGTATCTACTGCGGCCCCTGCCGCATGTCTGAACCGGAAATGGAAGAGATTGCCCATCTATATGGCGATAAATTGGCCTTGGTAGGAATATCCAATGATGAAAAAACCTCCTGGAGCAAATTCCTGAAAGAACACAAGATGCCGGGTTATCAATGGAAGGAACCGAAAAATGGAGGACGAAGTCTGGCTTCGCGTTATAAAGCCGGAGGCATCCCGCATTTCGTATTGATTTCACCGGAAGGTAAAATCCTAAAGATGTGGACAGGCTATCGGAAAGGTATACTCAAATCCAAACTAAAAAAGTTTATATCAGAAGATACCATACAATAACTTACATTCTGCCGGAGTTCTTTCCGCCTTTTCTAAAATAAAACTTTACCAGGCACGGATTATCATCTTCCTCACGCGACAAAAGTTTTGAGTAGTCTTGTTCTGACAAAAAAGGACGCAAACAAGTATAATCATCAAAATTTAATTTCGAAACGATGTAATCTTCCGTAAACAGAAGAGGAGTTATACTTAAATTTTCAGCCAACTTTTCAAAGACAAATGTACTACCGTCCTGTTTTCTATAAAACACATTAATATGCTTATTGACAGTACCTAAACCTTTTTGCAGAGATACATAATAATATAGATCATTTTCCCGATGAAATTTCATACAGAAAGGGAGTGTTCCATCAGACAAATCTTTAATCAGCTCATCATTTCGTTTTCCTTCATTCTCAATCAAACGATATTTTTGCAACATTTCATCATTAATGCCATCTTTGCCAAAATCCCAACAGTAAACAGGATACAGTCCTTTTTTAGTCAACTTATAGACTGTATTCTGATATGCCGTGGCAAAGTACACATTATCATGGTACTCATAAAAAGGATTCAAGCTACCCATATCCAAAATACGATCGTTCCTCATAATTAGGCTTGGCAGGTAACCATATAGCGCAGGACGCCTGCTATCAAAAACATACAGCAAACTGTCAACATGTACTATTTTCTCTACATCCACCAGCAAACAACTATCAGATGTCTCCAAAGGTATGATCTCTATTTTTGAGAACAAGTCTTCGAAAGAAACATCTGACGAATGTAAATCTACAGAGAGTGTCGGTATTTCATTTTTATCCCTGGATGTACATGCAAATAATAACATTATAAATATGCCTAATACTTTTTTCATACACTATTTTGTTAAACGTCATACATGGATGGTATAATTGCCGGTATTGCCAACAAGTCATTTCTACAGACTATTGATCCAAGCTGCTATATCCCGGAGAACTTCTGGTGAACAGGTTTCCTCAATCTTATAATAATCCATGGAGGAAGCAGGTTCACAATGCTGGAACAAATGATTCAATCCGGGATATACCTTGATAAGATTTTTGCTGTTCTTCCCGGAAAGACAGTTCCGGATAGCACTGATATTACTGTCTGAAAGAACCTGCATATCATTACTTCCGTTGACAGCCATAACCGGGATGGTAATTCTTTCCAGATCCGGCCGCGGATCATAATCCATAAAATATTCCAGCCATACATTCCCTGGCTGAGTGGCCATACTTTTCCGCAAAGTACTGACACTCACATTGGAAGGAATTCCTTTCAGCTTAAAAAGAGCATTCTGCTGCTCAACCAGCAAACTATCTCCTTTGATTCCAGGTCCGGCCATGCTCACCAAAAAATCAGCTTTTCCTTCAGCTCCCAACATAAAGGCTATCAGCCCTCCTTCACTATGTCCCAATATCCCGACCTGATTGAATTTTCCGCTGCTCTTTAACCATGAAAGTCCACAAGCTGCATCTTCCGCAAAGTCAGCCGAAGTACATCCGGCCTGATTCCCGGTCGACTGACCTACTCCTCTGTCATCATATCGCAAAGAAGCAATTCCCTGTTTAGCCAGGTAGTCAGCTATCACCCTAAAAGGTTTGTGGGCAAACACCTCTTCATCCCGATTCTGGGCACCACTTCCGGTAACCATGATTACCACAGGTACTTTTTTGTCCGGAGTATAATTGACCGGATAAGTCAACGTACCGGCAAGAGAAACATGAGCTTTCTGATTGGTGAAAGTAACTTCCTCTGTCTTATACCCCAACGGACTTTCCGGTTCCTGAGGACGGTTGGGCTTTCCGGCATCTCCAGCCTTCAACTCCAACGGGAATGCCACACCGAACTGTCTGAAAGTACCGGTGATTACTCCATTGTTCAGTTTCCCGGTATATTCCATCAGAAGAGCCAGGACATCCAGACTGACGGAATCGGCTGACAGCAGATTCAGACGAACAGGAATACCCATGGCACTTTGTGCAGGGACATCCATGGTAGCAGCACCGCCTCCATCTTTCGACGGATCGAAATGAAAAACAATTTCCAGCTTCTGATTTCCCGCATTCAGCATTCCTTTCCAGGTTCCGCTAATCCCCTGAGCGTATGACATAGCCACAGTCATCACAGCCAGTCCAAGTAGAGCGATTCTTTTCATATGTGTCAGTATTGTTTTTACAGGTTTGATCTAAAGTTATCTGTTATAATACTCTGTTCCAACCTAAAGCTGTCACATCAAAGGCTGGAACAGAGAGTTTCTTTCTGATTTACAGCGCTGCCTTCAGAATGGACAGGATATCCTGCTCATTCAGCGGAGCAAAGGTACCCGGTGCATCCAGTCCTTCATTGACGGCAACGTGATGGGCCATTTCTTCCAGACGGGAGTCATCAATACCGACTTCGCGCAAGGTCATCGGCATACCCAGACTCTTAAAGAACTGAGAAGTACATACGATGGTCTGTTCTGCGATCTCGGCCGGAACCATGTCTGCTGACAGTCCGAACACATTCAAGCCAAACTTCACGAAACGTTCCTGTGTACGCTCATTAAGTACATGACGCATCCAGTGCGGAGTGATAATGGCCAGTCCTTCTCCATGTGTAATGTCATAATAAGCCGAAAGAGCATGTTCAATACCATGCATCGGCCAGGGAGACCCTGCTGTTCCAAGAGCCAGCAAGCCGTTGCAGCCAAAGGTACAGGCATACATAATCTCCGCACGGGCCTCATAGTCATCGGGCTTCTCCAGAGCAACCGGTGCATATTTCATCAAAGTCTTGACAAGGGTTTCACAAAAACCGTCAGCTACAGAATTGGAAGCATGGGTGAAATACTGCTCCATCACATGATTGATGGCATCAGCCACTCCCGCTGCCGTATGTTTGGCGTTGACCGTAAACGTATAAGTCGGATCAAGGAAAGAACATGCTGGGAACAGATGTGGATCGATGTAAGCAATCTTATCATTGGTTTCCGTACGCGAAATGACACCTCCGGCATCATATTCACTGCCCGTAGCAGCCAGAGTCAGGATATCAACAATCGGAAGGGCAGCCAAAGTAGGAGCCTTACCGGTAATCAGGTCCCAGGTTTCACCATCATACTTAGCTCCACCGGCAATGGCTTTCGAACAGTCAAGTACCGAACCTCCCCCAACGGAAAGAATGACATCGATCTGTTGTTCCTTACAAATCCGCACTCCCTCTACAACACTAGTAGAATATTTCGGATTCGGTTCAATCCCGCCCAGTTCAAAGATTTCAAAGTCTTTCAGTAATTCTCTGACACGGTCATACAGTCCGATTCGCTTGATACTTCCGCCTCCGTAGGTCAGCAAGACACGACGTCCGAACGGACGCATCACTTCAGGAAGCCCCGCCACAACATCACGTCCGAAGATCAGTCGTGTCGGGGTCTGATAATCAAAGTTTCTCATGTTTCTTTTATTTATATCATTAATAATGTCGAATGAATCTTCTCTTCAATCAGTTGTTTTTTTTATGAAAGACTATTTTACACTAAAACAATAGATGATCATCCTTTTTTCATCCCTTGCATCTGGATTCGACATAAATACACCATATTCCCCAGGAACAACAGGATCAAAAGAGAGCAAATAAGAACTCTCTCCATACCGTTTTGCCTTGTATTCAATCAGCTGTTCTGTTCCGGAAGAACTTCCCTTGAAAGTATTTATCTTTCCAATTTCACATCGTCTTTCATTTTTCTTCACTTCAAACTGAATCAGCTGAATAAATGTATTGGGATCTGTATCATTATTCGCACTTCTTACGACCAGCCTATAGGCACAATCCGGTTTTGCAACACAGGAAGAAGTATTCCCTTCTACATGAATACGAGTTTTTACAGAACCAATTCCTGTCAAATATAAGGAAGCACCAGCCTTGGATTTAATCTTAGCATTTTCTTTATCCAAAGCCATGGATATTGTATCACTTCCTGATATACACAGCAAATTCGTTTCACCAATAAATTCAGGTTCATAGGTACTTTGCGCATTACAAAAGATAACAGAGGTCATCAAGCCAATAACAAGAAACAGTTTTTTCATAAAATATTCGTTTTATTGATTTAAAATTGTACAGCCTTTCCTCTTTCCGTAAAAAAACAACTTAATTTTTGTATCAAGAATATAGGTTATGCTTCAAGGTTTTTACAAATATACAAATTCTTCCATTACATCATTCTTTAAACCGATAAAACTTTATAGATTTGCCCATTTTTTACAAATGCAAAGAGGCTGTCTCAAATAATATTTGAGACAGCCTCTTTGAAAGGGTGACTAGTGGGACTCGAACCCACGACATTCAGAACCACAATCTGACGCTCTAACCAACTGAACTATAGTCACCATGTTGGTAAAAAAAGAAACTTCGAAAAGAGGGGGTGACTAGTGGGACTCGAACCCACGACATTCAGAACCACAATCTGACGCTCTAACCAACTGAACTATAGTCACCATGTTGATTACCTTTCCAAAAGCGATTGCAAAGGTAGATATTTATTTTGAATCTGCAAACATTTCGTCTCTTTTTATTCAAAAAAATATTCACGAATTCCTTTACCATGCTTTCCCAGCAGCTTACGGGCTCCTTCCAGATATGCCTTCATGCGCTGTTTCTCAGACATATGCATTTTGTTTTCATCCATTCCGGCCGGATATACCTGAAAATTCTTTTTCCCACTCAATACCGGACGGGAAGTCCAGACCAAAGCATAGGCACAATCGACCAGACGGGTTTTGCCTTCCACCCGACGAAGCAATAATTTTACAGCCATCCCTCCGTCTGTCTGAGGAGCACTCATATTAGAAACAAAGTTTCCCAATGAATAGGCTACCAGGTGACGTGCCGGAGAAAGAGAGTCCTTCCGAACTTCAACAGGCTGTATCACGTGTGGATGCGCTCCTATTACATGATCCACTCCCATCTTCAGCAGCCAATCGGCCAACGCACATTCTTCCGAACGGGGAAGAGACTGATATTCCACTCCCCAGTGCATACAGGCAATCAATACATCAGGCTTCATCAGACGGGCTTTCAGAATATCCAGCCGCATCTGGTCGCGATCTATGTAATTGACTACATTAGGCGTTACCGGACGTAAACCGTTTGTACCATACGTGTAATTCAGAAAGACTACGCGAAATCCTTTTCGCTCCACCAGCAACGGATAAAAATCCAGCCGTTCCTGCCGGGTACGATAAGTCCCGACATGAGGTACCCGAAAAGAATCCAGCAGACAGATGGTACGCTCCAGTCCCATCTTCCCCCGATCCAGACAGTGATTGTTGGCTGTAAGCAACACATCTACCCCAGCCTGCCGAAGTGATTTCAAATAAGAATCAGGAGCACTGAATGCAGGATATCCCGTATAAGGTTTTCCTCCCAAAGGTACTTCCAGGTTACCAATCACCAGATCTGCCTTTGCAAATTCCGGACTCACCCAACGGAAGCAGTCTGTATAATCATAACTTCCGTCCGGCATACGCGCAGCATCAAGCTGTGCCTGATGCTGCATCAGGTCACCTATAAAAAGTAAAGACAGAGAGTCAGCCCCCTTAGCAAAAACTCCCGCTGCCGACAGCCAGGTAACCATCGGCAACAGGAGTTTGTATATTCGGAATCTGTTCACCTTCCAATTATTGGTAAATAGCCTTCTTTCCGGCCAGCAAGGTATTCTTCATCAACGACACAATCGTCATCGGTCCTACTCCTCCGGGTACAGGCGTAATGAATGAACACTTCGGGGCCACTTCATCAAAGCGGACATCTCCAGTCAGCTTGAAACCGGACTTGCGGGTTGCATCCGGAACACGGGTCGTACCGACATCAATCACAACGGCTCCCTCCTTTACCATATCGGCCGTAACAAAGTTGGGCTGGCCCATGGCAGCTATCAGAATATCAGCTTCCCGGCATTCCTCCACCAGATTACGGCTCCGGCTATGACATACGGTCACTGTTGCATCTCCCGGATATGCCTTTTGCATCATCAGCACAGCCATCGGCTTGCCCACAATGTTACTACGCCCCAGCACAACACATTTCTTTCCCTGTGTCTCAATATGATAACGTTTCAATAATTCCAGTATTCCATTGGGAGTTGCTGATACATAACAGGGCAAACCGATTGACAGACGTCCGACATTGATCGGATGGAAACCATCCACATCTTTGCGGTAATCAATCGTTTCAATCACTTTCTGTTCTGAAATATGTTTCGGCAAGGGAAGCTGTACAATAAATCCGTCCACATCGGGATCTTCATTCAGTTCACGTACCTTCGCCAGAAGTTCATCTTCCGTTACATCGGCCTCAAAACGAATCAGACTCGACTTGAACCCGCATACTTCACAAGCCTTTACCTTGGCTGCCACGTAAGTCTCGCTACCGCCGTCATGACCAACCAGTATAGCAGCCAGATGAGGACGCTTGCCGCCCTTAGCCACTATTTCAGCCACTTCGGCTGCTATCTCCTGCTTCACCTGCTCAGAAATAGCCTTTCCGTCAATCAGTGTCATATTCTATATTGTTTTATTATTCAATAACGATTCAGACAAAGATAGGCAAAATCGAGCAAACCGCTTGCTTTTTTCCCTGTTTTTATGGGCGTTATTTCCCGAAATACACATTTATTAATATACGACAAGCCGAGATAACCAAAAAACTATTAACTTTGTACCCGTAAATAAATTATGCGGACATCTAAATTCAACATACTATATATCATTGGGTTCTGCCTGATGGCTTGTTTATTCCCAATCCATTTGTTGGCTGAGAACGGCAAAACTTTTACCGTTGTCATTGACGCCGGACACGGAGGGAATGACCCTGGAGCAATTGGCCGGAAAGGACGGGAAAAGAATATCAATCTCAATGTAGCCCTGAAACTGGGACGGATGATACAGGACAACTGTAGTGATACACGGGTGGTCTATACACGCAAAAACGATGTTTTTGTCCCCCTGCACCGCCGTGCCGAAATAGCCAACAACGCCAAAGCAGACTTGTTTATTTCCATCCATACCAACTCCGTGGCTTCCAGAAAAAGCCAGGTATTCGGAGCAGAAACCTATACATTAGGTTTACACCGTACAGAAGAAAATCTGGAAGTAGCCAAGAAAGAAAACTCGGTGATCCTGATTGAGGACGACTACAAGCAGCAATATGCAGGATTTAATCCCAATTCGTCAGAAAGCTACATTATCTTTGAGTTTCTTCAGGACAAGAATATGAAACAAAGTGTCAACTTCGCTCAGCTCATCCAGAAGCAGTTCCGGGCCAGCAAACGGGTTGACAAAGGAGTACATCAGGCCGGATTTCTGGTATTGAGGACAACTTCTATGCCCAGCGTACTCGTTGAACTGGGATATATTTCCAACCCGACAGAAGAAGCATACCTGCTGTCATCCAACGGAACATCCACTCTAGCAAAAAGTATCTACCAGGCATTCCTGCGATACAAACAGGAACAGGGATTCAATGCCGGAAAGCCTCTCAGCCAGTCTTTCCCGGCTGAAGATGAGCCTGCAACAGAATCAGCGTCAGATGTTCTCACTGCGGACCTGACAGAAGAGTCTCTCCCTCCTGTTGAGACAGTCGAAAGTGCCGCTGCTCCTGTTGAGATTTCTACCCCGGCAACCAAAGCCTCCAGCCGGAACAACCGCACAGAAAAGCCTGTATTCAAAATACAGATTCTGACTTCCGACCGCGTTCTTCCAGCCAGAAGCCGACAATTCAAAGGACTTTCACCCGTAAACCATTATAAGGAAAACGGTATCGTTAAATATACATACGGAGAAGACACGGACTACAACCATATCCTCCGACTAAAACGGACCAAGGTGGATGCCAAGTTCAAGGATGCATTTATCATTGCTTTCAAGAACGGAAAAAAAATGAATATTAACCAAGCAATTAAAGAGTTTAAACAAAACAGATAATCAAGACATGAAGAAAGAAGTAAAAATAGGTTTAGCCGGAATAGCCTCGCTGCTTATCCTCTTTTTCGGAATCAACTACCTGAAAGGTGTTAATATGTTTAAGCCGGAAAGCTATTATTATGTGGAATTCACCAACATCAACGGATTGGCTACTTCAAGCCCGGTATTTGCCAACGGCTTGAAAGTAGGACTTGTGCGTGACATACAATATAACCACCAGAAGCCCGGCCACGTCGTTGTGGGTATTGAAATGGATCAGACAATGCGCATTCCGAAAGGAAGCCGTGCAGAACTGGTAACTGAAATGCTGGGAACCGTCAAAATGAATATGCTGCTCAACCACGAAGGTCAGGAATACTACAATCCGGGAGACACGCTGGTGGGAGAAGCCAATGAAGGAATCATGGGAGCTGCAGAAAAGGACCTGCTCCCCAAACTGACACAAATGATGCCTAAGATGGACTCTATCCTGAGTTCATTGAACACGTTGCTGGCAGATCCGGCTTTAGCCAAAACTCTGCATAACGCAGAACAGCTGACAGCTTCTCTGAACGCAACCAGCCGCCAGCTACACACTCTGATGAGCAACGATATTCCACAGCTGACTGGAAACGTTACGGCAATCACTGAAGACCTGAAGGTGATCAGCGGCAATCTGAAGAATGTAGACTATGCAGCAACCTTTACAAAAATCGATTCAACCCTGCAAAATGTACGCCTGTTGACCGACAAGTTGAACCGCAAGGACAATTCACTCGGACTGTTGCTGAATGATCCTGAACTGTACAACAATCTGAACGCAACTTCAGCCAACGCGGCCAGTCTGCTTAAGGATTTGCAGGAACATCCCAAACGCTACGTACACTTCTCTCTTTTTGGCAAGAAAGACAAGTAAGAAATACATTATATAGAATTTATCTAAATAACAACAAATTGACTTATCTTCTATCATAGTCATTATAATAAACTGATAATAAGAAGATAAGCCAACTTTATCAGACTTCTTCCCTAAAAAGAAACAAAAGGATAACCATTTGAGAAACAATAAGTTTCAAAAAAGCAATAGCCAACTCATAAAAAGAGTCTTTAACACATTTGTAACATTTTAAAAACCAAACATTTATAATACATTCAGAAAAAGCAAGCAAAAAGGGATTTGTTTTTCTGAAATTTCATTCCGAAATTTGCAAACGTAGAAATTTCGCTTTATTAAATAATAACGCACGTATGATTGAAAATAATCAAGCAATTGTGTTGTGGAACCGTTGTCTGAACTTCATTAAAGACAACATCAACAATGCAAGAGCTTTTGAGACCTGGTTTGAGCCTATCGTACCTTTGAAATACGAGAATAAGGCATTGACGATTGGCGTCCCCAGTCCTTTCTTCTATGAATATCTGGAAGAAAAGTATGTGGGATTGCTGCGTGCCGCCATCTATAAAGAAATAGGTGAAGGTACGGAGTTGATGTATTCCATTCTTACCGACAAGACAAACCACATAACCGTCAATATGGAAGGGACAAAGCGTTCATCTGCTTTGCCTCCTCAAGCGCCTGTACACAATGCCAACAAGGCGCCCAACCCATTGCAAGCTGCGGCTCCTCAAGATCTGGATCCGCATCTGAACCCGAATTACAATTTTGAAAACTTCATCAAAGGTACCAGCAACGAATTCTCAAGAACCGTGGCTGAAACTGTAGCCCAGAATCCGGCGCGTACTTTCAACCCGCTCTTCCTGTATGGTCCGTCTGGTGTGGGAAAAACACACCTGATCAATGCGATTGGTACCCGTATCAAAGAACTTTATCCTGAGAAACGTGTGTTGTATGTTTCAGCACATCTGTTCCAGGTACAGTATACTGACTCAGTACGAACAAATCATTTCAATGATTTTATCAGTTTTTATCAGACGATTGACGTCCTGATCATTGATGATATTCAGGAATTTGCGGGTGTTACCAAAACGCAGAACACATTCTTCCACATATTCAACCATCTGCATCAGAACGGCAAGCAACTGATATTGACTTCCGACCGTGCTCCCGTTATGCTGCAAGGAATGGAAGACCGACTGCTGACACGCTTCAAATGGGGATTGGTGGCTGAACTGGAAAAACCGGATATCGAACTGCGCAAGAACATTCTGCGCAACAAGATCCGCCGGGATGGACTGACCATTCCAGAATCAGTGATCTGCTATATTGCGGAAAACGTCAACGAAAGCGTGCGTGAACTGGAAGGTATTGTCAACTCACTGCTGGCACAATCTATCTTGTTAAAACGAGAAATCAACCTGGATTTGGCTCAACGTATTGTCCGTAAAGCTGTACGCTGCGCTGAAGTTAAGGCTGTAACCATCAATGATATCATCGAAAAGGTTTGTGCTCACTACAAGATTGACACCTCAGCTATCCATACAAAAACCCGTAAACGCGAAGTTGTACAAGTACGTCAGGTTGCCATGTATCTGGCAAAGAAACATACAGAAACATCTTCCTCCAAAATCGGTCAGCTGATTGGAAACAAGGACCATGCAACCGTATTGCATGCCTGCAAGACTGTAAAAGATCAGTTGGAAGTGGATAAAGAATTTAAAGCAGAAATTGAAGAAATAGAAGTTGGATTAAAACTGAAATAAAAGAAGAAGCGGACCGGACAAAAGTTAAAACTGATTGCCCGGTCCGCTTTCTTTGTATCTGATTCCAATGAAATCTTATTTATCAAACCCCTGACGCTTGAGTGTACGCTTCAGTCCTTCAGACATAAATTCATTATCCGATTTCTTATAACGGATATTCGTAAAGATCTGAGCCAGCGTTTCCGTATGATTGATTTCTACAAAATGTTTGTTTTCCGGCAATGATTCCTTCATCGCATAGATGGCATCAATTGCTTCCGGAGTGTAATCGTGATATTCTTCTTCATGTATAATTCCGCTTAACGGCAAGCGGTCCGGCTGAGCAGGGCATTCATCCGGATATCCTACCGTAATCGTGGCCACAGGCACGACCAGTTCCGGCAAATGAAGAATATCTATAATCTGATCCGGATTATATACAGTTGTTCCCAAATAACAGATACCGAGACCACGATCTTCCGCCAGCGTACAGAAGTTCTGAACAGCCAGCAAGGTATCAGAAGCGGCATTGATAAAGGAAATCAAATTGTCATACCCCGGTTCTGCCTTGCGCTGACGGCACCATTTGCTGAAACGGTTGAAATCTGCACAAAATGTCAGAACCACCGGTGCAGAAGTCACCATAGGCTGATTAAAATGAGCCGGTGCAAGAAGAGCCTTACGCTCTGCATCCCGGGTTACCACTACACTGTAAAGCTGCATATTTCCCATTGTGGAAGCCCGAAAAGCTTCTTCCAGCAGCCCGTTCAACAGCTCTGCAGGAATATCCTGCTGCTTGTACTTACGAATCGTACGTCTGTTTCTGATTGAATCCATATTATCTTGTTTTATTTTACAAATATAAGAAAATTCTATTAGAGACATATACTCTTCTCACCCTTTTCAATCCCCTCCAGACAAAGGTTTTCTACGCTGTAATACCCTCCAGGCAAGGAAACAAGCTCTATATCACCTCTGAGAAGAAGTTTCCTTTTTGGAAAATTTTCAGCTATTCCTATTTTAGTTATTTTACTAATATACAAATTATTAGTTTTTCTTTTTGGAAAACTTCACCGATTGTTAATAACTTCTCAAAGTTTTATTTGGCAAATCAAAAAAACATCTCTAGCTTTGCAGCCGTTATGATTTAAGAAGAGCAAAATTTCTACAGGCAAGACCTTTTTAAATTGATAACAAACTCATTCATATACAAAAGTGGAAAAGAAAACGTACAGCTACGATGAAGCCTATAACGCTTCATTGCAGTATTTTAAAGGCGATGAACTTGCCGCACGTGTCTGGGTAAATAAATATGCTGTGAAAGACTCGTTCGGTAACATCTACGAAAAGTCTCCGGAGGACATGCATTGGCGTATCGCCAATGAAGTGGCCCGCATCGAGGCTAAGTATCCGAACGCACTCAGTGCACAAGAACTTTTTGACCTGCTCGACCATTTCAAGTACATCGTTCCGCAAGGAAGCCCGATGACTGGTATCGGTAACGACTATCAGGTCGCATCACTGTCCAACTGTTTCGTTATTGGTCTGGAAGGAGCTGCAGACTCATACGGTGCCATTATCCGTATTGATGAAGAACAGGTACAGCTGATGAAACGGCGTGGAGGTGTCGGACATGATTTGTCACACATCCGACCGAAAGGTTCACCGGTAAAGAACTCTGCATTGACTTCTACCGGACTGGTTCCGTTCATGGAACGTTATTCCAATTCTACCCGTGAAGTAGCACAGGATGGCCGCCGCGGCGCCCTGATGCTGAGTGTATCCATCAAGCATCCTGACTCAGAAGCATTCATTGATGCCAAGATGACGGAAGGCAAAGTGACCGGAGCTAATGTTTCCGTGAAACTGGATGACGAATTCATGCAAGCTGCCGTAGAAGGCCGGATGTACACCCAACAATTCCCGATTGATTCAGATCATCCGATGGTATCCAAGCAGATCAATGCTTCTGCCTTGTGGAAAAAGATTGTGCACAATGCATGGAAATCGGCAGAACCGGGTGTTCTGTTCTGGGATACAATCATCCGTGAATCTGTTCCTGACTGCTATGCTGATTTAGGATTCCGTACGGTTTCTACCAACCCCTGCGGTGAAATCCCCTTGTGCCCTTACGACTCTTGCCGTCTGCTGGCCATCAACCTGTATTCATATGTAATCAATCCGTTCACTCCGGAAGCCCGATTCGACTTTGACCTGTTCAAGAAACACATTGCCCTGGCTCAGCGAATCATGGACGACATCATTGATCTGGAGCTGGAAAAGATCGAACGCATCATGGAAAAAATTGATGCCGATCCGGAAAGTGAAGAAGTCAAAGGCGCAGAACGTCACCTGTGGGAAAAGATATACCGCAAATCCGGACTGGGAAGACGTACAGGTGTAGGTATTACAGCCGAAGGTGATATGCTGGCAGCTATGGGACTGCGCTATGGTACAGAAGAAGCAACTGAATTTTCAGAACAGGTACATAAAACTGTTGCACTTGAAGCTTACCGCTCATCTGTAAACATGGCCAAGGAACGTGGTGCATTCGAAATTTACGATGCAGAACGCGAAAAGAACAATCCGTTCATCAACCGTATCAAGGATGCAGATCCTGCTTTGTATGAAGATATGGTACGCTATGGACGACGCAACATAGCCTGTCTGACCATTGCTCCCACCGGAACCACCAGTCTGATGACTCAAACAACTTCAGGTATCGAACCTGTTTTCATGCCGGTATACATGCGTCGTCGTAAAGTCAACCCGAATGATGCCAATGTACGTGTAGACTTTATAGACGAAACAGGAGATGCATTTGAAGAATATGTAGTGTTCCATCACAAGTTCCTGACCTGGATGGAAGTCAATGGATACGATCCAAACAAGCATTATACACAAGAAGAGATTGATGATCTGGTTGCAAAATCTCCTTATTATAAAGCTACATCAAACGATGTAGACTGGCTGATGAAAGTCAAAATGCAAGGACGCATCCAGAAATGGGTAGACCATTCCATCAGTGTTACAATCAACCTGCCGAACAGTGTTGATGAAGAACTGGTGAACCGCCTCTACGTAGAAGCATGGCGATCCGGCTGCAAAGGATGTACAGTTTACCGTGACGGTTCACGTGCAGGTGTACTGATCTCTACTAAAAAAGACAAAAAGAAAGAAGAGGAAGAATGCCACTGCAAACCGCCTCAGGTTGTAGAAGTACGTCCGAAAGTACTGGAAGCTGATGTAGTACGTTTCCAGAACAACAAAGAGAAATGGGTAGCATTTGTAGGATTGCTCGACGGACGTCCCTACGAAATCTTTACCGGTCTTCAGGATGATGAGGAAGGTATCGTTCTGCCTAAATCTGTAACCAGCGGTCGCATCATCAAGAATTACGATGAAGACGGAGTGAAGCGTTATGACTTCCAGTTCGAGAACAAACGCGGCTACAAGATGACCATTGAAGGCTTGTCCGAGAAGTTCAACAAAGAATACTGGAACTACGCAAAACTGATCTCCGGTGTATTGCGCTGGCGTATGCCGATCGAACAGGTCATCAAACTTGTAGGCTCGCTCCAGTTGGACAGCGAAAACATCAATACCTGGAAGAATGGTGTAGAACGCGCCCTGAAAAAATATGTACAGGACGGAACTGAAGCCAAGGGAGTGAAATGTCCTAACTGCGGTCATGAAACCCTGGTTTACCAGGAAGGCTGTCTGATCTGCAAGACTTGCGGATCTTCCCGCTGCGGATAAAAAGCAGGCCTGAGAAATATAACCAATCGGGGCGCAAAGGCGTATTGCTTCCGGTATTATTCCGGGAAAAATAATGCATCTTTGCGCCCTCTATTTTTTATCTGATAAACTGCGTATGAAAGCTCAAGACATGTACATCCATTTGAATGGACTGAAACTATATGCTTATCACGGTGTCCTTCCACAGGAAAACCGCATAGGCGCTGAATATACCCTCAACCTTCGTCTGAAAACAGACTTCTCGCATGCTGCAGAAAATGACTGTCTGGAAGGAACAGTCAACTATGCTGAAGTATTCAAGGCTGTCAAGGAAGAAATGAATATTCCTTCTCTGCTTCTGGAACACGTTATCCGGCGTATCGCCTCCCGTTTACTGAACGATTTCCCTGCTGTCAGTGAGGCACGTATCACCCTTGACAAACAAAATCCACCGATGGGAGCAGATTGTAAGGAAGTGGGTGTGGAAGCTACTTTCTGCCGGTAATCCTGCTATTTATTTTCCGGTTTCCAAAGAAAAAGCTATATTTGTTCCACGATCATTTATCCCTAATCTAACTGCCATGAAAGAAATTAAACTAGAAATTCATGTCCGTTCCCTGAACTACGGGGAACTGAATGAAACAGACCGTCGCCTGACGGATGCCGCCCGGGAAGCAACCAGCAGAAGTTACTCCCCCTACTCCCATTTTGCAGTAGGAGCTGCCGCATTGCTGGAAAACGGAACAATCGTTACCGGAAGTAATCAGGAAAATGCAGCCTATCCTTCCGGCACCTGTGCAGAAAGAACCACAGTATTCTATGCCAATTCACAATATCCCGACCAACCCATACTTACCCTGGCTATTGCAGCACGCAATGAAGCTGGCTTTCTGGAACAGCCCATTTCTCCCTGCGGAGCCTGCCGGCAAGTCTTGCTGGAAACGGAACAACGCTATGGCAAGCCCATGCGAATCCTGTTGTGCAGCCGCACAGGAGTCTACGAGCTACAGGGAGTCAAAGATCTGCTCCCTCTGTCGTTCGGCCAAATGCAACTGAATGGTGAAGAATAATCATAAAAGACATGCCGGCTATGGTTATCACCAGCCGGCATGTTCTTTCTTATGTTCGTAAGCATCGGCCTGCCGGACATGCTCACCGTTGTAGTTCCACACAATCTCATCGGTATATTCCTTACCATCGGACACGATAACAGCTCTAAGTACATTTCGTCCTTCGGCAAGCGTTACCTGATCAAAAATGTAATGCACATCGGTATATCCCTTACGAACGCCATCCAGTTCCCGGCCATTCAGGAAAACGCGGGGTGTCCCAAGATTGGAATAGACAGTGACAGAAGTTTCCCGGCGTTCACGTTCCGTATTACGGCGTTGCGTCAGATAAAGCACCGGCTCCTTACTCCAGTTTGCCTTATACCAATAGAAAGCATCCTTACGTATTTTACGATCAAAAGTTATCAACCCTTTCATGTTCCGCGCATCTACACCTCCACGCTTCCATTGAGGAACTGCAAAGTCAAACATATTCCATAAATAAGAAGCAAGAATATAAGGATGCTGAGAAATTACTCCCCACTGATACTCATGTGTCTTTGTCTGGAAAGTTTCCGGATAAAAATCACTGCCCCAGTTCAAGGCATCTCCCAGTAATTCTGTCTGATGCTCAATGTTCGCATCAGCCCCATATTCTGTCAGCATCAGCCGTTGCCAGGGATATTCTTTTTCCATTTTTTCAATCCAGGGTTTGATATCCTGTATCTTTTTCTCATACCATCCGAAATAACGGTTCATTCCCTGTATATCGGTATTCCCGTTAACCGGATGCTCAGCATGACCATAACCATTGACAGCCACCGTATAACGATCAGGATCTTCCAGTTTGCAGAGATCGTGAACAGACTGAGTAAGAGCAGCCGTATAACCGTGAGGATGATACACCTCGTTATGAATTCCCCACACATAAATAGAAGGATGATTGAAACTCTGACGTATCAGCTCGCGCATTTGCTGATGAACATTATCCCACTCCTGCCCTGTCACACGGTTCACAAAAGGAATCTCAGCCCAGATAATAAGTCCCAACGTATCACAACGTGAATAAATATAATCCGACTGCTGGTAATGAGCAAAACGCACGGTCGTTGCCCCAACTTCCATAATCTGCTCCAGATCAAAATCATGTTCCCTGTTAGTCAGTGCACTGCCCATCCCCCACCAGTCCTGATGACGGGTAACTCCATACATCGGATATTTTTTACCATTCAGGAAGAAACCTTTTCCAGCCACAGCCTCATATTTACGCAAGCCGAGTGGCTGTATCACTTCATCAATTACCTGTCCGTCCTGTTTCAGACGAGAAACGACCTTATATAAATAAGGATCTTCGCGCCCCTGCCAAAGATGAGGATGACTGATTTTAAAATCAGAAACATAGTTTTGTACTCCCTGAGGAGTCAACTCAAAAGACTGCCGATGAACTTTAACCAACTTGCCCTCACGGGTATAAATCGCATTTTCCAGTTCAAGAGCAGCCGGAGCCAATGTTGCATTATCAAGTTTCACCCTGACAGAAACATCAGCAGACTGTTTCGATACGTTCTTCTGAGTTATGTATACACCCGGAGAGGCACAGTCGTTTACTACAATATTGCAGGGTTCAGTCACTATCAGCCATACGGGACGGTAAATTCCGCCATAGACGCCAAAAAGAGCATGATTGACCGGAATCACATCCGGACGTGCAGCATTATCAGCCTTGACAACAATTTCATTCTCTTCTCCCAGCCTGACTTGCGAACCAATTTCGCAGACAAATGCAGAATAAGCTCCTTTATGTGTTCCAACCAGATAACCATTGACATAAACTTCGGCACATGCTCCTACACCCTCAAAGCGTAGAAAAAGACGCTTTCCTTCCAGTGATTCAGGAAAAACATAGTGCTTCCGATAATAAGCTACCCCAGCATAAAAGTTGTTGGTTTTCTTCTGCATATCATCCGCATTCCAGGTATGAGGCACATTCACCTGTTCCCAATCTGCATTCCATCTGGCAGCAGTCTGCATCGCATCGGTTGGAAAAGGCCCTTTCTTAAACTCCCATCCGTTATTGAATGGAGTTACCTCACGGGCCTCCGCTTTACAAATACTTCCCAACAAACAAGCCAGCAAAATACTCGCCAGAGAGAAATTTCTCAGTGCAGACCTGACTGGCACCGAGAAGAAATGAAATCCTTTTGCCATAATGTTATTATTTTATCCCACCAGATATTTAGTATACTTTCCTGTCAGCCTGCGAAGCAGATTGACTAGTCCCCATGAAGCCCCAAAGGCTATCAGGGCAGCAACCGGAATCTGAACCGCTACCGGTATGTGACACATACGGGCCAGCAGGACACACGGGCCGGTGAAAAAGTAATGAATCATATACACCCCGAAACCGCATACCGTCAGATTGGCAAGTGCCTGCCGCAAACGTTCATTCCGCACATTCACCTTCTTGGCTATCAAGAAGCAGGGCACTGTCATCATAACCACATTGGGAGAACAGTAATAGAAAAACATCTCAAGCTGTTCTTCGGTATATTCCGGTAATGATGTGATGTGACGGAATCCCAGAAAAGTAATCAGGAAACCTATTACAAAAGAAGGAATTCCCCAGCCAAGGGTCCTAGCCAGACTAAAGTCATGGTGACGGAGATAATGGCCCAGCAAAAGATAACCATTAAAACCGGCAAAGTTATAAAGCATATAAAATTCATTCCACGAACAGGATCCCCACAGATAAGGATTCACAAATTCCCGGTAGTAAGGAACAAACAGTGTCACTCCCCAGGCTGCCAGGAACCACAGCTTTGCCTTTTCGGAGGCTTTCTCCACCCACGCAGAGAAGACAGGCATATAAAGATACATTCCGATCAACAGATAAATGTACCACATGTGAACATCCAGCAACGAAAAGTTCAACGGTATACGGGATATATAGTCCATCGATACCGACAGAGACTGACGGGCAGCTTCCTCTCCGGAGTATGGGAAGAAATCCAGAATCAGTTCGGGCCTGCATCCCAGCAGACCGGTGATCCAGGGAAACAGATTATAGATGACTGACCAGATCAGAAACGGCCAGAATACCCGGCTGATACGTTTTTTGTAGAAAGCTCCCGTATCACCTTTGACCGGCAACAGCAAAGCTCCCGTAATCATTACAAAAAGCGGAACGCACGGACGAAGAACAGATCCGTAAGCAGCTCCCCAGAACTTGATCTCACTGATATTGGCAGGCGGTTCGCCCGGATAAAAATTGAAAGGATCGGTCGAATGACAGCATACAACCGTAAACATAGCCAGCAGGCGGACAACATCCAGCCACACAATTTGCTTCTTAGCAACAGGATTCAAAGTATTCCCCATAGTAATATAATTTTAGAAAAAAGGAAATTCCGGATCACTCTGCAGATTCAGGCTGTATGCCGACCGGAATTTCCTCTTTTAATTCTTATTTGTCTCCGTACATGCGCGCACGCATTTCCTTGATATGATCTGAGGTAATGTATTCATCATACTCCATCATCTTGTCAATGATACCGTTCGGAGTCAGTTCGATGATACGGTTTGCCACAGTTTCAATGAACTCATGGTCATGCGAAGCAAAAAGCACATTTCCCTTGTACGTCTTCAGGTTATTATTGAACGCCTGAATAGATTCCAGGTCCAGATGGTTGGTCGGTGTATCCAGAATCAGACAGTTGGCGTTACGCAACTGCATGCGGGCAATCATACAACGCATCTTTTCACCTCCCGACAACACGCTTACTTTCTTCATCACCTCTTCACCGGAGAACAGCATACGGCCGAGGAAGCCCTTCATCTCGACTTCATTGCCCTGACCATACTGGCTCAGCCAGTCTACCAGATTCAGGTCACAGTTGAAATAATCCGTATTGTCCAGCGGCAGATAAGCTGTAGTAATCGTCACACCCCAGTTGTAATGTCCTGCCTGTGCCTTGCGATGACCGTTGATGATTTCAAACAAAGCTGTCATGGCGCGCGGGTCACGGCTCAGGAACACGATCTTGTCTCCCTTTTCAACGTTGAAGTTCACATCGTTGAAGAGCACTGTACCTTCTTCTGTTTCGGCACGCAGTCCCGATACTTCCAGAATCTGGTTACCCGGTTCACGGTCCATGGTGAAGATGATACCAGGATATTTGCGTGAAGAAGGTTTGATTTCGTCCACATTCAGTTTTTCCAGCATCTTCTTGCGGCTGGTAGTCTGCTTGGACTTAGCCACATTAGCTGAGAAACGGCGGATAAACTCTTCCAGTTCCTTCCGTTTTTCTTCGGCCTTGGCCTTCTGGTTCTGCTGCTGACGCAGAGCAAGCTGACTGGACTCATACCAGAAGCTATAGTTACCGGCAAAGAGGTTCACCTTGCCAAAGTCAATATCTACGGTATGGGTACAAACCGAGTCGAGGAAGTGACGGTCGTGACTTACCACCAGCACGGTATGTTCAAAATTAGAAAGGTATTCCTCAAGCCAGGTCACAGTATCCATATCCAGGTCATTGGTCGGCTCGTCAAGCAACAGATTGTCCGGATTTCCAAACAAGGCCTGTGCCAGCATCACACGCACCTTTTCCTTACCGCTGAGGTCTCCCATCAGCATGCCGTGCTTGTCTTCCTTAATGCCCAGTCCGCTCAGCAGAATGGCTGCATCGCTTTCGGCATTCCAGCCTTCCAGCTCAGCAAATTTCTCTTCCAGCTCTGCAGCTTTGATACCGTCTTCATCCGTAAAATCTTCCTTCGCATAAAGCGCATCACGCTGTTTCATGATATCCCAGAGAACCGTGTGTCCCATCAGCACGGTGTCAAGCACCGTATGGGCATCAAACTTAAAGTGGTCCTGACTCAACACGGACAAACGCTCGCCCGGTCCCAGGGTTACGCTTCCCTTGGTAGGATCCAGTTCACCTGAAATAACTTTCAGAAACGTAGACTTACCGGCACCATTGGCACCGATCACTCCATAAATATTTCCGTTGGTGAACTTCATGTTCACATCGTTGTACAACACTCTTTTACCAAACTGAACGGCTACATTCGAAACTGTAATCATTATCTATATACCTTATATTAATATTATCTCTGATTAACAACGTCTGCAAAGATAATACAAAAAAACGAGATACACCTCAAAAGCCGGCATTCATGCCTGGAAAAGAAGCCTGAACACAGGCTGACAAGACGACAAAGCATGAAAAAATAATGTCAGTGTGACAAATATTTCGTATTTTTGCAGCCGTTTTCCATATTAACTCCTATCAGGCACGAAATTTGTAAGAGAAAGAATAAACATTTATCAGCTAATAAAAACATAATTAAGATATGAGTACACAAGAAAACCATAACGTGGAAGAAGAAATGGCAAAACAGGAAGAAACTGTGACCGAAAACGCGGAACAGCAAGCTGCTGCGGAAGCTGCAGAAGAACAGCAGGAGGTTGCAGATCCGGTGATGCAGGAACTGGAAGCTGCCAAAGCAACCATTGAAGAACAGAAAGACAAGTATCTTCGTCTGTCTGCTGAATTTGACAACTACCGTAAACGTACCTTGAAAGAAAAGGCTGAACTGATCAAGAACGGTGGTGAAAAGGCCATCAGTGCCATTCTGCCTATTCTGGACGATCTGGAAAGAGCTTTGCAGAACATGCAAAAGGCTGACGACGTAAAAGCTATGTATGAAGGTATTGATCTGATCTACCAGAAATTCCTGAAAGGACTCTCACAGGAAGGTCTGCAAAAGATGGAACCCGTAGGTGAAGTTTTCGATACGGACTATCACGAAGCCATTGCCCTGGTACCCGCTCCGAGCGAAGACCAGAAAGGAAAGGTACTCGATTGTGTACAGACCGGTTACAAACTGAATGACAAAGTGATCCGTCACGCAAAAGTAGTAGTAGCACAATAAGAAGATCATGGCAAAGAGAGATTACTACGAAGTGCTTGGGGTAGAAAAGTCTGCCTCAGCCGATGAGATCAAGAAAGCATACCGAAAGAAAGCCATCCAATATCACCCGGACAAGAATCCGGGCGATAAGGAAGCGGAAGGGAAGTTCAAGGAAGCAGCCGAAGCTTATGAAGTGCTGAGCAATCCGGACAAGCGTGCCCGTTACGATCAGTTCGGACATGCGGGAGTGGACGGAGCAGCCGGAGCCGGCGGATTTGGAGGATTCGGAGGACAGGGCATGTCTATGGACGATATCTTCTCCATGTTCGGCGACATCTTCGGAGGCCACAGCGGATTCGGAGGCTTTGGAGGCGGCGGCGGCCAGCCCCGTCAGCGCAAGTTCCGCGGGTCCGACCTGCGGGTAAAGGTAAAACTGAACCTGAAGGAAATCTCTACCGGTGTAGAAAAGAAATTCAAACTCAAGAAATACGTGCAGTGCAGTCACTGCCACGGAACAGGAGCTGAAGGCGACGGAGGCGTAGAAACCTGTCCGACCTGTCACGGTACGGGAAGCGTAACCCGCACCCAGCAAAGTATCTTCGGCATGATGCAGACTCAGACCGTATGTCCCCAGTGTGGCGGCGAAGGTAAAATCATCAAGAACAAATGTTCTGCCTGCGGCGGCGAAGGTATCGTATATGGTGAAGAAGTCGTAACGGTAAAGATTCCGGCAGGTGTGGCTGAAGGCATGCAGGTGACTATCAACGGCAAAGGTAATGCCGGTAAGCACAACGGTGTGGCAGGCGATCTGCTGGTACTCATCGAAGAGGAAAAGCATCCGGAACTGGTGCGCGACGAGAGCGACCTGATCTACAACCTGCTGCTGAGCGTTCCGACCGCAGCCCTTGGAGGAACAGTGGAAATCCCGACCATCGACGGAAAAGCGAAAATCAAGATCGAACCGGGTACACAGCCGGGCAAAGTGCTTCGTCTGCGCGGCAAAGGACTTCCTTCCATCAACAGCTACGGCTATACAACCGGAACGGGCGACTTGCTGGTTCATATCAGCATTTACATTCCCGAAACTCTGACCAAAGAAGAAAGACAGGCTTTGGAAAAATGGCAGGAATCTGAAAGTTTCAAGCCTAACATGAGCCTGAAAGAAAAAATATTCAAGAAGTTCAGAAGTCTGTTCGACTAAACAGGCTTTCCGGACTGTTGCGGCTGAAGATAATTCCGTATGCCTCTGGCACGGCAATAATCTTCAGCCGTTTTTGTATATACACCCTCCGGAAACGACCGCACGATTCAGCCCAAACGACCGCACAATTCGGCCCAAACGACCGCACGATCAGGCCGCAACGACCGCACGATTCAGCCTGATCGAACGTATAATGCAAGAGACGTGATTAATACATCTTATCGAAAAAGAAAAGATATTACACACAAGAAGCCTGTTCTCGTCATGCATTACTCCAGTTACTAAATCTTCAAAGATAAATACCTATAATTCAATTAGTTATCACCAAAACAAAAAAAACATAACAGAATTAGTTTAAATCCCGATCTTTTATTATTTTTGTCATATATTTAAATTCATTTTTATTATTTAATGAGGTCATAATATAGCCTTTAAGTCAGACATAAACATATATGCATCATTACTAAATACACTGATTCCATAGTTTTAAAACAAAACGGATTTAGTTGTAAACTTTCAACAGCTTTCTAACTATTAACCTTTAAATATACGAAGCTGTTTTGATTTCATTCGATAAATTTGTTAAGCATGA